>Ga0102591_1000321_pt1 | contig 101963 bp, 97 predicted proteins | sample AraplaCol_mCL_r2_2_FD_76860 | JGI IMG/M metagenome (GOLD analysis project Ga0102591, IMG submission 76860) | Arabidopsis root microbial communities from North Carolina, USA - plate scrape MF_Col_mCL_r2 (SPADES assembly) (version 2) | ecosystem: Host-associated > Plants > Roots > Endosphere...
CCATCCGATGAGCGGAGCCGAAGTCCTGGATGTCGGCCGCGACGCGATCTGGCTGACCCTTCAGCTGTGCGCGCCGATCCTGATCGTCGGCCTGGTGGTCGGCGTGGCCATCGGCCTGTTCCAGGCCCTGACCCAGATCCAGGAAGCCACCCTGGTCTACGCGCCCAAGATCGTCGCCATCTTCGTCTCGCTGCTGCTGTTCCTGCCGCTGATGGGCGCGCTGATGTCCGGTTTCATGAGGCAGATCGCCGCCAAGATCGCCGGGATGTAGGGGCGGGGCTTGGACAGCTACGCCACAGTCCTGCAGGTCTACGCCGGCGGCCTGGTCTTCGCCCGGATCGGGGCGATGGTCATGCTGATGCCCGGCATCGGCGAGACCGTGGTGCCCCAGCGCATCCGCCTGTCGTTCGCCGTGCTGATGGCCATGCTGCTGGCGCCGCTGGTGGGCAAGTCGATCGTCTCGGTGCCCAGCAGCGTCGGCGCCATCGGCGGGGCGGTGCTGCACGAGGTGCTGATCGGCCTGATGATCGGCCTGATCCTGAAGATGTTCGTCAGCTCGCTGACCACGGCGGGCGAGGTGATCTCGATCCAGACCTCGCTGTCCTTCGCCCAGACCACCAACCCGGCCGGCGCGCCCAGCAGCACGGCCGTGGCCACCTTCCTGTCGATGCTGGGCCTGACCCTGATCATGGTCACCGACCTGCACCACCTGTTCATCGGGGCGATGGCCAAGTCGTACGACCTGTTCCCGTTCAGCCGCCCCGTGCCCGTCAACGACGCCGCCACCCTGGCCGTGCGCACGGTGGCGGACTCGTTCAAGCTGGGCCTGCAGCTGGCCGCGCCCGTCCTGGTGTTCTCGATCGTCTTCAACCTGGCGACCGGCCTGGTCGGCCGGGTGATGCCGTCGTTCCAGATCTTCTTCGTCACCTCGCCGCTCAGCGTGATCCTGGGCCTTTCCCTGCTGGGCCTCTCGCTCGGCGGCATCGCCATGGTGTGGACCGATCGTTATCGGGAACTCCTGTCGGTGTTCAACTAGGGAGGCGCGGGCGTGGCTGACGAACAGGACGACGCGTCAAAGACAGAAGAACCAACAGCCAAGAAGCTGTCGGACGCTCGCGCCAAAGGCGACGTCCCGAAATCCGCCGACATCGCGCAACTGGCCTCGCTCTCGGGCGCGTTCGGCGTCGTGGTCATCGCCGGCGGCTGGCTGACCCGCGACATGGTCGGCAACCTGACGCCCTTCCTGGCCCATGCGGGGACCATGGACGTCGAGGGCGGCATCCGGGCCATCGCCAAGATGGCGATCATGGCCGCCCTGCCGGCCATCGTCCTGGTGATGGTGGTCTCGGCCCTGATGGGCGTGGTGGGCAACGTGGCGCAGACGGGCTTCCTGCTGTCGGCCGACAAGATCAAGCCCGACCTCCAGAAGCTGGACCTGATCAAGGGCCTGGGCCGGATCTTCGGTCCGGACGGCTTCGTCCAGTTCGCCAAGTCGGCCGTGAAGTTCATCGTCACCGGCATTATCGCCTGGCTCGTGATCAAGCCGGACGCGGCCCAGATCACCACCCTGGTCGGCATGGACGTGGCGGCGATCGTGCCGCTGTCCATGAAGCTGTGCATGAAGATGTTCTGGATGGTGCTGATCTTCCTGATCGCCACCGCCGGCTTCGACTGGTTCTGGCAGCGCCTGCGCTTCAACAAGCGCATGCGGATGAGCGTCCAGGACGTCAAGGACGAGATGAAGCAGTCGGAAGGCGACCCGCACGTCAAGGGCAAGCAGAAGCAGATCCGCATGCAGCGCTCGCGCCAGCGGATGATGGCCAACGTGCCCAAGGCGACCGTCGTCGTCATGAACCCGACCCACTACGCCGTGGCGCTGAAGTACGAGCAGGGCGAGACCGCCGCGCCGATCTGCGTGGCCAAGGGCGTCGACGACCTGGCGTTGAAGATCCGCGCCGTCGCCGAGGAGAACGGCGTCTACGTGCTGGAAGACCCGCCCCTGGCCCGCGCCCTCTACGCCGCCATGGACATCGACGAGCAGATTCCCGCCGAACACTTCGAGGCCGTGGCCAAGGTCATCGGCTTCGTGATGAGCAACAAGCAGAACCGCAAGCGGGCCTGGGCGGACTAGCCGGCGAGATAATCGCATTCAAAAGTTGTCATCCCGGAAGCCCCGCAGGGGCTGTCCGGGACCCAGGTGACTGGGCTGATGCTTTGCGGTTCCCCTGGGTCCCGGACAAGCGCTCCGCGCTTTCCGGGATGACAACCGTTGGGGGCGGACTAGTTCGGCTTCCCCGACATCATCCCCAGCCGATACGGCGGTTCCGCGGCGGCCACGTCCGCCGGCCGCACCGTCGGTTCCAGCGCCGCGGCGCCCGCCAGGCCCCGGCCCGTGACGTTGCTGATCGCCAGCTTCGGTCCCTCGGCCACCGCCACGTCCACATGGTCCAGCACGACGTTCCTCATGTTGGCCAGGCTCATGCCCTTGCCCGCCGAGCCCGTGACGTTCCTCAGCGTGAAACCGTCCAGCGGCTTGTCGGGATGGATGTTCGTCGCCTGGACCAGCACCGGGACGTCGGTGACCTTGATGCGCTCGAAGGTGAAGTTGCGCACCGTCGGCACGCCCTCCGGGCCGGCGACGGGGAAGGGGTCCTGCTTGCCGCTGTCCAGGAAGTTCAGGCGCAGGAAGCCGTCCCTGGCGCCCGAGACGTCGAGGTCGCGCATGACGATGTCCTCGATGAACGCCCCGCGCCCGGGCCGGCTCTTGATGTAGATGGCGAAGGTGTAGGCGGCCAGGCATTGGCAGCGCTCGACCAGCACCCGGCGGATGCCGCCCGAGGTCTCGCTGCCGATGCCGATGCAGGCCCAGCGGTGGTCGCGGAACGCGCAGTCGCTGATCCGCACGTCCTCGGTGGGGCGGCCGATCAGGTTCCCCTCCATGCCCCGGCCGGACTTCAGCGAGATGCAGTCGTCCACCGTGTCGAAGTCGCAGCGCTCGATGACCACGCGGCGGCAGGAGTCGACGTCGATCCCGTCGGCCCCGCCCCGGACCGTCACGCCCCGGAACAGGACGTCGTCGCAATAGACCGGGTGGATCGACCACATGTCGTTCTGTTCGGTGAAGACGTCGGTGACCGACAGGTCCTGGACCTCGACGAACTCCAGCAGGGCGGGGTGGCGCAGGCCGCTGGCCTTGTCGACGCGGCCCGGGATGGCCTTGGAGCCCAGGATGCGGCCCTTGCCTGCGATGGCGACGCCGCGCGCGTCCTGGGCCCAGACCAGGCCGACATGGCCCGGCGTCCAGCGGCCCTCCCAGCGCACCTGGACCACCGGATAGTCGGCCAGGTCGGGCGAGCCCTGCAGCGTCGCGCCCTCGTCCAGCAGCAGGGTGGTGTTCGAGCCGAGGCGCAGCGCGCCGGTCAGGTAGACGCCGGGCGGCACCGTCACCACCCCGCCGCCCAGCACGGCGCAGCGGTCCAGGGCGGTCTGCAGGGCGACCGTGTCCTTGGTCGTCCCGTCGCCCTTGGCGCCGAAGTCGCGCGGGTCGAGGCGCAGCCCGGTCGACTTGGCGGCGGTCTTGGCGGTCGAGGCCGTCGCGGTGGTCGCCAGGGCGGCGGCCCCCAGGCCGGCCGCCGAAAGCACGGCGCGCCGGCTGGGGGAGGGGGCGCTGTCGTCGCGCGCGGTCTTCGTCATGGCGGGCCTCCCGAGGCGACGGCCGGTTTCTGACACCGGTGTCTTTCCTCGGGAGTGTTGGGCGATCAGTCCCCGCTGTAAATCCGCGCGCGAAAAAATGGGGCGGCGGTCACGCCACGTAGCGGGCGATGACCATGCCCAGGATGGTGATCATCAGCAGGCCGCCGGCGATGCGCTGGCTGCGGGCGGGGCTGGCGCGGTCCAGGATCTGGACGGCCAGGGCGGTGACGGCGGCGACCACGGCGACCATCAGCACCTGCTCCTGCCGGCCGAAGGCCCCGCCGTGCAGGATGGCGGCCAGCGGGACCCCGGTGACAATGGCGACCCCCGCCGCGCCGAACTGTGGACGACGCAGGGCGTCGATCCCGCTTCCGCCCGTCCGGGCCAGCACGAAGGTCGAGCCCGCCCAGAAGACGGCGGACAGCACGTGGAGCGACAGCAGCAGCATCAAGGCGATGGTCATGGCGATATCCTTTCGCGGACCGCCGTTCTGGCGGCGGCGATATTCATAGACATCGAATCATTCGACGTCTATCTATCGAATCATGAACCCTCCGGGCCCGCTTTCCGCCCCGCCGATCGGCTTCGTCCTGTCCCAGGTGTCCAAGGCCGTGGCGCGGGCGTTCGACGACGCCATGACCGAGGCGGGCGGCTCGCTGTCGACCTGGCTGGTGCTGCGCTCGCTGATGCCCGGCGGCCATCAGCCCCAATCGGAGCTGGCCCAGGCCGTGGGGGTGCAGGGGCCGACCCTGACCCACCACCTGAACGGCCTGGAAGCCCAGGGGCTGATCACCCGCACCCGCGACCCGGCCGACCGCCGGGCCCACCAGGTGGCCCTGACTCCCGAGGGCCGGGCGCGGTTCCTGCAGCTGCGCCAGACGGCCGAGCGCTTCGACGCCCGCCTGCGCGGCGACCTGACGGGAGCGGAGGTCGACCTGTTGCGGGGCCTGCTTTTGCGGCTGCGCGCCCACGTGGCGGACTAGGTCGCGGCGACCATAATCCGGTCACGGAATCAGGAATCGATCACGGATCGCGCTCCGCGAGCGGGTTAAGGGTATTCTATCCCGCGAATCGATGGGCTGGACGCCCGCAAGGCTGAAGAAGGATTTCGGTCGACCATGACCGAGACGCCCATGAAAGACTTTGGCGCAACAGACTCCGTCGGCGCGAAGCGTCGCCCGGACCTCCTGATCTGGGGCGCGGCCATCTTCCTCGTCCTGGCCGCCGCCTTCGCCGCCGCCCCCGCCCTGCGGGCCGGTCCCGCCACCCTGGCGGGCCTGCTGCTGCTGGGCGGCGTCGCCGGCGTGGCGATCCTGGGCCTAGTGGCCATCCGCGCCTCGACCGCTGTGACCGATCCCGAGCCCGAGGGCGCCGAGCTCTTCGTCGACGCCCTGTCGGAGCCTGCGGCCCTCACCGCCGCCGACGGCCGCATCCTGGCCGCCAACGCCGCCTGGGCCCAGGCCGTGGGCGACGCCCGCCGCCTGCCCAAGGGCGCGGCCGGCGCCGGCCTGTTCGCCGCCCTGGTCAAGGCCCGCGAAGGGGCCAAGGGAGAAGGAGGGCGCGCCGACGGGACGCTGGTCATCGGCGGCCACGAGCGTCGCGCCGAGGCCGCCCGCCTGCGCGGCGGCCGCCTGCTGGTCCGCCTGCCGACGGTGATCGAGAAGGAGGTCTTCGTCCCGACCGCCGCACCGGCCCCGGTGATCTCGCAGTCCGCCCCGGCCCCGCGCACCCTGGACGCCTTCTCGGGCGCCTCGCCGTTCGGCGCGGCCCTGCTGGACGGGCTGGACCCGTTCAACTCGCGCATCCTCGAGGCCAATCCGGCCCTGACCGCCATGGCCGGCGCCGTGCCGGCCGGGACGCTGTTCGGCGCCCTGATCGACCCGCCCTCGCGGACCGAGGCCGAGACCCGCCTGGCCGAGGGCAAGGCCGGTCCGTTCGAGGTGCGCCTGGCCCGCGACCCGACCCGCATCGCCCACCTCTATCTCTACCGCGCCGACGGGCGGCTGGTGGCCTATCTGATCGACGTGTCCGAGCAGAAGCAGATGGAGCTTCAGCTGGCCCAGGCCCAGAAGATGCAGGCCATCGGCCAGCTGGCCGGCGGCGTGGCCCACGACTTCAACAACCTGCTGACCGCCATCCAGCTGCGCCTGGACGAGCTGCTGCACCGCCACCCGGTGGGCGATCCCTCGTACGAGGGCCTCAACGAGATCCGCCAGACGGGCGTTCGCGCCGCCGACCTGGTCCGCAAGCTGCTGGCCTTCAGCCGCAAGCAGACCGTCCAGCGCGAGGTGCTGGAACTGGGCGAGCTGATCAGCGAGTTCGAGGTCCTGCTGCGCCGCCTGCTGCGCGAGGACGTCAAGCTGATCACCGACTACGGCCGCGACCTGCCGCAGGTGCGGGCCGACAAGAGCCAGCTCGAGACCGCCGTCATGAACCTGGCCGTCAACGCCCGCGACGCGGTGCGGGCGGCCAAGGGCGGCGGCGTCGTGCGCATCCGCACCGCCCGCCTCACCCAGGACGAGGCCCAGAGCCTGGGCTTCCCGGGCGCCGAGGGCGATCAGGCCTTCATCGAGGTCAGCGACGACGGCCCCGGCATCCCGCCCGAGGTGATGGGCAAGATCTTCGACCCGTTCTTCACCACCAAGCCGGTGGGCGAGGGGACGGGCCTGGGCCTGGCCACCGTCTACGGCATCGTCAAGCAGAGCGACGGCTGGATCCACGTCCACAGCCGTCCGGGCGAGGGCGCGGCGTTCCGCATCTTCCTGCCCGTGCACGAGCCGACCCCGGCTCAGGAAGCGGCCGCCGCGGCCGCCGCCGCCGCGCCGGAAGCGGCCAAACCCCGCGCCGCCCGCGACCTGTCGGGCGCCGGCCGCATCCTGTTCGTCGAGGACGAGGACGCCGTGCGCGGCGTCGCCGCCCGCCTGCTGCGCGCCCGGGGCTACGAGGTCCTGGAGGCCAGCGACGGCGAGGAGGCCTTGATCATCGCCGAGGAGAACGCGGGCACGATCGACCTGCTGATCAGCGACGTGATCATGCCCGGCATCGACGGCCCGACCCTGCTGAAGAAGGCCCGCGGTTATCTGGGCAACGCGCCGGTGATGTTCATCAGCGGCTATGCCGAGGCCGAGTTCAGCGACCTGCTGGAAGGCGAGACCGGCGTGACCTTCCTGCCCAAGCCCATCGACATCAAGACCCTGGCCGAACGGGTCAAGCAGCAGCTGCAGGCGGCCTAGCTGCCGTGAAACGGGCGCCGTCGGACGACCGGGCCTGGGGTTTCTGTCGGCCGCGCGCGGCGTGAGGTAAGGCCCCGGCGGACATATCGCCGCCGTCGGGGGACGCTTGCAGCTTCACACCATGATCTCCCTCGGCCTGGCCGTGGGGACCACCGTCTTCGCCGTGAAGTCCGGCGACCGGGCGGCGCGGAGGTTCGGCGTTTCGTTCCTGGCCTCGTGGGTGGCGTCCCTGGTGGTCAGCAAGCTCCACCTTCCGGGCGGCGCCAGCCTGGCGATCTTCTGCATCGACAGCGCCACCCTGGTCTATTTCGCCTGGGCGTCGCTCGACGCCCGCCGCATCTGGACGGCGGTGGCGACGGCTTTCATCCTGCTCATCGTGGCCTCGCACGTGGCCACCGCGATCGATTTCAGGGTGACCCTCGACACCTTCCGGCTGAGCATGGCGCTCTGGAGCTATGGGATCCTGGCCTGCATCGGGTTCGGCGCCTGGTCGAGCCGGCGGGACCAGGCCCGGACGCCGGTTCTGGCGACGCGATAGCGGGATCACCCCCGCTGCAGCAGGACCGTCGGCGCTTCGCGATAGGTGGTCCGCGCCACCTCCAGGAAGCCCATCTTGTAGGCCAGCTTCAGGGACGGGGCGTTGTCGGGGTCGATGATGCAGACCACGGGCGCGTCGCCCCACTGGCCCTTGGCCCAGGACAGGGCGCCGGCGATCGCCTCCGTGGCGAAGCCTCGGCCGTGGGCCCAGCTGGCCAGGGCCCAGCCCATCTCGGGCACGCCGTCGATCGAGGGCTCGATCCCCCGGTGGAAGTCGGCGAAGCCGATCTCGCCGACATAGCGGCCGGTCGCCGTCTCGCGCGCCGCCCAGTAGCCGTAGCCCAGCACCGCCCACAGCCCCCGGGCCCGCAGCAGGCGCTGCCAGCTCTCCTCGAGCGTCGAGGTTCGCCCGCCGATGAAGCGGGTCACCATCGGGTCGCCCCACATCGCGGCGCTGTCCTGGAAGTCGGACGCCTGGGGCGGGCTGAGGGTCAGGCGGGCGGTGGTCAGGGTCGGGGGAATCATCGGCTTTCCGGAAGTTGACGCGCCAGCCTATACCGGGGCGGCCCGCCCGCCACGGACCAGAGAGCCCGGATACGAGCATGACCACGCCGCAAGACGCCATCGCCGCGCGCCGCAAGCTGACCAACAAGCTGATCGCCGGCAAGGACGCCCGTCGGCTGGCCCCGTTCTTCGCGCCGGACATCAAGGTGATCGTCGGCGACGGTTCGCTGATCCTGGGGGCGCGCGACGTGCTGGAGGCCTTCGCCGCCCAGTTCGCCGACCCGGCCTTCGTCGCCTATGTCCGCACCACCGACCGCATCGAGCTGGACGCCGCCGGCGACCGGGCCGCCGAGCAGGGGACCTGGGTCGGGACCACGCGGGGCGTCCCGGACACCCGCGGGACCTACCTGGCCACCTGGCGCAAGGTGACCGGCCAGTGGGTGATCGAGAACGAGCTGTTCGTGACGCTGAGCTGAGGGACTGGGCGCCAGGCCGCCGGCCGCACGAAACGTGCGCTCCGCCGCAAGATGACGCGAAATTAATACCGGCGCCGTTGCCGCGAGGGGCAAGGGCCTCTACGCCTTTGCGTCAAACATTTCGAGGGAAGGGGACCCCGCCTTGCAAAACCGCCGTCAGATGCTGCTGTCCACCGTCGCCGTCGGCCTGGCCGCCGCGACCCCGGGCCTGGCGCTCGCTCAGGCCGCCGTCTCGGGCGAGAGCGCCAAGCTCAACGCCCTGCTCGACGCCATCATGGCCAAGCAGCTGCGCCAGTCGCCCGAGACGGCCACCAGCCTGGGGTTGGACGTCGGCGACCTGGCCTGGACCAAGGCCCAGCTGGCCGACCGCTCGTGGGCCGCGATCGCCGCCGGCGTCGCCCAGACCAAGCAGCAGCTGGCCGACCTGCGCGCCATCGACCGCAAGGCCCTGACCGGCATGGACGTGGTCAACTACGACACCGTCGAGTTCACCCTGGCGGTGCAGGACGAGGGCAACACCAAGTTCACCTACGCCGGCGGCGGCTCGGGCGCGCCCTACGTGCTCAGCCAGCTGACCGGCGCCTACCAGTCGTATCCCGACTTCCTCGACACCCAGCACTCGATCGAGACCAAGGAAGACGCCGACGCCTATCTGTCGCGCATGGAGGCCTTCGCGCGGCTGATGGACCAGGAGTCCGAGATCGCCAAGCGCGACTACGCCGACGGCGTGATCCCGCCGGACTTCATCATCGACAAGGCCCTGGTCCAGATGAAGGCCTTCGCCGACACCCCGACCGCCGAGGCGCCGCTGGTGCTGTCGGTGGCGCGCCGGACCAAGGCCAAGACCATCGCCGGCGACTGGGCCGGCGAGGCCAGCAAGATCTACGAGAACTCGGTGCTGCCGGCCCTGAAGCGCCAGATCGCCCTGCTGGAGGGCGTCCGTCCGAAGGCCACGCACGACGCCGGCGTCTGGCGCCTGAAGGACGGCGGCGACTACTATGCCGTGTCGTTGAAGAACTACACGACCGCCACCCTGACGCCGGACGAGATCCACCAGCTGGGCCTGGACCTGGTGAAGTCGATCAGCGCCGAGGCCGACAAGCTGTTCAAGAGCATCGGCATGACCAAGGGCACGGTCGGCGAGCGGATGGCCGAGCTGGGCAAGGACATCTACGAGAACACCGACGCGGCCAAGGAACAGCTGATCAAGGACCTGAACGCCAAGGCTCAATGGATCGAGAAGCAGCTGCCGGCCTATTTCGGCCAGCTGCCCAAGGCCCCGCTGGAGATTCGCCGGGTGCCCAAGGCCATCGAGGCCGGCGCGCCGGGCGGCTACTACAACTCGCCCTCGTTGGACGGCAAGCGCCCGGGCATCTACTGGATCAACCTGCGCGACACCAAGGAGCAGGCCAAGTACACCCTGACCACCCTGACGGTGCACGAGGGCGTCCCGGGCCACCACCTGCAGCTGTCGCTGTCGAACGAGGCGCAGGGCCTGCCGCTGCTGCGCAAGACGATCGGCAACTCCGGCTACGCCGAGGGCTGGGCGCTGTATTCCGAGCAGATGGCCGTCGAGATGGGCATCTACAAGAGCGACCCGCGCGGCCACATCGGCATGCTGCACGACGCCCTGTTCCGCGCCGTCCGCCTCGTGGTCGACAGCGGCATGCACTACAAGAAGTGGAGCCGCGAGCAGGCCGTGAAGTACATGGCCGAGACCATGGGCGACGAGGAGAGCGGCACGATCACCGAGATCGAACGCTATGTCGTCTGGCCGGGCCAGGCCTGCAGCTACATGATCGGCAAGATCACCTGGCTGCGCGCCCGCGAACGCGCCAAGAAGGCCCTGGGCAAGAAGTTCGACATCCGCCAGTTCCACGACGCCGGCATCCTGGCGGGCATGACCCCGCTGACCGTGCTGGACAAGGTGGTCGACGACTACATCGCCAAGACCAAGGCGGGGAAGTAGGTCGAGAAATCTCCCTCCCCCTTGTGGGGAGGGGGGACCGGCGAAGCTGGTGGGTGGGGCCTGCTGAGTCAGCAAGGCGAGTCAGCGGGCCCCACCCGTCCGCTTCGCGTCCAACCTCCCCATGAAGGGGAGGGAGTCATCGTTTACCCCCAGCCTTCCGAGACCCCCGCCCGGCGCGCGGCCGGGGCCACGGGCGTCAGCTTCAGCGCCGGCTGCGGCTGGTCGGACGGCTTGCCGAACAACCAGCCCTGGGCGAAGTCGACGCCGGCCTTGCGGACCACGTCCTCGACCTCGGCGGTCTCGACCATCTCGGCGACGGTGCGGATGTTCAGGTCGCGGCACAGCTCGACCAGCCGCCGGACCATGGCCCCGTCGCGGCCGTTGCCGGCCAGCTCCCGCACGTAGCGGCCGTCGATCTTGACGATGTCCAGGCTCAGTTCCTGCAGATAGGCGAACGACGAGGCGCCGGCCCCGAAGTCGTCCAGGCAGACCAGCGAGCCCAGGCCGCGCAGGGCCTGGATGTGCTGGTTGGCGCGCGGCAGGTCGTCGATGGCGCAGGTCTCGGTGATCTCGAAGATCAGCCGCCCCTTGGCCATGTCGCTCTTGGCCAGCAGGCGGTCGATGTGGTCGACGAAGCCCTCGTTGACGATGGTGCGGCCCGAGACGTTGATCGCCAGCTTCATCGCGCCGGTCCGGTCGGCGGCCAGGCGCTTGACCGCCATCTCGGCGATCGCGTGGTCCAGCTCCTCGATCAGGTCGAATTCCTCGGCCATGCGGATCAGTTGGAACGGGCTGCCGCCGTCCTCGAAGCGCACCAGGGCCTCGTGGTGGTGGGCCGCGCCGGTCCTCAGGTCGACCACCGGCTGGTAGGCCAGGGTGAAACGCCGCTGGCTGACCGCCAGGCCCAGGGCGCCGGCGCGCGACAGGGTGCGCTTGACCGAACGGTTCATCGCCTCGGACAGGCTGAGCGGCGGGGCGTCCTTCAGGCCCTCGCGCAGGAAGTCGTCGAGGGCGTAGCGCAGGGCCTTGAGGCTTCGGGCCGGGGCCGAGCCGCCGTCCACCGGCGCCACGTGGGCCTGCGCCTGGACGGACGTGACGCGGCTCAGGCGCTGGGCCATGTCGTCGGGATGGTCGGGCTTGGCCCGCATCAGGGCGAAGCGGTCGGGCGACAGGCGGGTGGCCATGGCGCCGGCGTGCGACTCGGCGCGCACGGCGCCGGCCAGCTTCAGGTCCAGGGCGCGGGCCTCGGGCTGGGACAGCTGCTGGCGCACGGCGTCCAGGCCCAGGAAGTCGACCATGGCCAGCTCCAGCTCCAGGCCGGTGACGCGCGCCGCCTCGAACAGGCCGCGGGCGATGTCCTCGAAGGCCTCGCGACCGCGCAGGCCTTCCTCGTCCAGCTGGCCGGACGGGGCGGGGGCCGGGGTGACCGAGACCGAGATCCGGCCGCCGTTGTCGGGCAGGGCGCGCAGGACCAGGGTCACGTGGCGCGCCGCGCCGCCGGCCATGCGGACGGTGATCGGGCCATGTCGCTGGCCGTCGTCCGTGGCGCTGGTCGCCGCGTCGATCAGGGGGCGGTCGGCGGCGGTGAACAGGTCGCGCCAGGCGCGTCCGGTCAGGGTCCGTTCGTCCTGGCCCATGATCCGCTGGGCCGCGCCGAGCGCCAGGCTCACGCGGCCGTTCTCGACTTCCAGAAGCAGGTCGGCGCTGGCGAAGGCCAGGCCCAGAAGGCGGCGCGGATCGATCGACAAGACTTTAGGTCCCCCGGAAGGGGGACAGCATCGCGGGGCGTCGTTAAGGCCGGGTTGAGCCGGGGCGTTTTCAGTCGCTTTCAGCGTCGGTCCGGGGCGCGAGGAATTGTCGCACGCGCCGCCCTCGAAGCGACCGGTTCTGACGTACCCTGCCTCTAGAGTAAGAACATGTTGCGAACATGGAACAAAACATGTACGCATTAATCATTCCACAGGCGGGTGGGCGCGGCGGTCGCGAACCTCCGATCCGACTGTCGGAATCATGGAATAAGGGCGGATATCTCCAATGAGCAATCAGGCGGCTTTGAAACTCGTGGGCAAAGAAGACGGCGACAAGCAACGCGCCCTCGAGGCGGCTCTGGCCCAGATCGATCGCGCGTTCGGCAAGGGCTCGGTGATGAAGCTGGGCGAGAAGGGCAAGGTCGAGATGGAGGCCATCTCCACCGGCTCGCTCGGCCTGGACATCGCCCTGGGCATCGGCGGCCTGCCCAAGGGGCGGGTGATCGAGATCTACGGGCCGGAAAGCTCGGGCAAGACCACCCTGGCCCTGCACGTGGTGGCCGAATGCCAGAAGGCTGGCGGCACCGCCGCCTTCGTCGACGCCGAGCACGCCCTGGACCCGGGCTACGCCCACAAGCTGGGCGTCAATCTCGACAACCTGCTGGTGGCCCAGCCCGACAACGGCGAACAGGCCCTGGAGATCACCGACACCCTGGTGCGTTCGGGCGCCGTCGACATCGTGATCGTCGACTCGGTCGCGGCCCTGACGCCGAAGGCCGAAATCGAAGGCGAGATGGGCGACAGCCTGCCGGGCCTGCAAGCGCGCCTGATGAGCCAGGCCCTGCGCAAGCTGACCGCCTCGATCAACAAGGCCAACACCATCGTCATCTTCATCAACCAGATCCGTCACAAGATCGGGGTGATGTACGGTAGCCCGGAAACCACCACGGGCGGCAACGCCCTGAAGTTCTACGCCTCGGTCCGCCTGGACATCCGCCGCACCGGTTCGATCAAGAACCGCGACGAGATCGTCGGCAACAACGTCCGGGTCAAGGTGGTCAAGAACAAGGTGGCCCCGCCGTTCCGCGAGGTCGAGTTCGACATCATGTACGGCGAGGGCATCTCCAAGCTGGGCGAGATCATCGACCTGGGCGTCAAGGCCGGGATCATCGACAAGGCCGGCTCCTGGTTCTCCTACAACAGCCAGCGCATCGGCCAGGGCCGCGACAACGTCCGCGAGTTCCTGAAGGCCAACAAGGACCTGTCGGCCGAGATCGAGGCCGCGGTCCGTCAATCGTCGCGGAAGATCGAGGAAGAACTGCTGGTCGGCGGTCCCGAGGACGACGACGCAGAGGAATAGGATTTTCGGGCGGCGGCTCCCCCATGGGCCGCCGACCGGAAGCTTCGCGGCCGCCGCCCACAGCGGGCGACCCCGCCTTATAGCCCGCCGTGAACACCGCCACGGCCGGCCGCGACCCGGGCGCCTGGACCCCATGCCAGGCGCCCGATTTCGTTAGTCCTCCCCCTCTGGGGGAGGTGTCGTTCTGGGCGAAGCCCAGGATGACGGAGGGGGCTGAGCCAGCGGCCGCTCCGTCCGCCTCCGCCCCCCACGGGGGCGGACAGACCGCGAAGCGGTCAGGCGGGGGCAAGTCGGTGCGCCAAGGTCCTTCCCCACAGAGGGGCGACGCGGCCGCACCGAGCGCGGCATTCCGCCTTCAACCCGTCGAGTTGGTTTCCACAAATCTTGAAACCGCGCTATGCAGCGCCGACTTCCGGTTCGACCGGACACGCGTACGGAACATCCGAGACACCTATGCCCAGCCTGAACGAGATCCGCAGCACCTTCCTGAACTATTTCGGCGCGGCCGATCACGCCATCACGCCCTCGGCGCCGCTGGTGCCGCAGAACGATCCGACGCTGCTGTTCGTCAACGCCGGCATGGTGCCGTTCAAGAACGTGTTCACGGGCGCCGAGACCCCGGCCCATCCGCGCGCGGTCAGCTCGCAGAAGTGCGTCCGCGCCGGCGGCAAGCACAACGACCTGGACAATGTCGGCTACACCGCCCGCCACCACACCTTCTTCGAGATGCTGGGCAACTTCTCGTTCGGCGACTACTTCAAGGAACAGGCGATCCACCACGCCTGGACCCTGCTGACCGACGAGTTCAAGCTGGCCAAGGACAAGCTGCTGGTCACGGTCTACCACACCGACGACGAGGCGGCGGACCTCTGGAAGAAGATCGCGGGGCTGGACGACAGCCGCATCATCCGCATCGCCACCAACGACAATTTCTGGTCGATGGGCGACACCGGCCCCTGCGGCCCGTGCTCGGAGATCTTCTACGACCACGGCCCCTCGATCCCCGGCGGCCCTCCCGGCAGCCCGGATGAGGACGGCGACCGCTTCATCGAGATCTGGAACCTGGTGTTCATGCAGTTCGAGCAGATGGCCGGCGGCGAGCGCGTCTCGCTGCCCAAGCCGTCGATCGACACCGGCATGGGCCTGGAGCGCGTCGCCGCCGTCCTGCAGGGCGTGCACGACAACTACGACATCGACCTGTTCAAGAGTCTGATCGCCGCCAGCGTCGAGCTGACCGGCGTCAAGGCCGAGGGCGACCAGGCCCCGTCGCACCGGGTCATCGCCGACCACCTGCGCTCGTCCTCGTTCCTGCTGGCCGACGGCGTCACGCCGTCGAACGAAGGCCGCGGCTACGTCCTGCGCCGGATCATGCGCCGGGCCATGCGCCACGCCTATCTGCTGGGCGCGCAGGTGCCCCTGATGCACCGCCTGGCCCCGACCCTGGTGGCCGAGATGGGCCAGGCCTATCCGGAACTGCGCCGCGCCGAGGCCTCCATCGTCGAGACCCTGCGCCAGGAGGAAGAGCGCTTCCGCGTCACCCTGGGCCGCGGCATGGGCCTGCTGGACGAGGCCACCGCCAACCTGACGGCCGGCGGGGTGCTGGACGGCGAGACCGCCTTCAAGCTCTACGACACCTACGGCTTCCCGCTGGACCTGACCCAGGACGCCGTGCGCGCCAAGGGCCTGACGGTCGACACCGACGGCTTCGACGTGGCCATGGACCGCCAGCGCACGATGGCGCGCGCCAACTGGGCCGGCTCGGGCCAGCAGGGCGCGGCCGCCGCCTGGTTCCCGATCCGCGAGGCCAACGGCCCGACCAACTTCGTCGGCTACGACAACACCGAGACCACCGGGACGGTGAAGGCCATCCTGGTCGACGGCACGCCGGTCCAGTCGGTCGAGGCCGGTACGACCGCCGACGTCCTGCTGGACCGCACCAGCTTCTACGCCGAGAGCGGCGGCCAGGCCGGCGACACCGGCGTGATCGAGGCCAACGGCGTCGAGAGCCGCGTGATCGACACCCAGAAGCAGGCCGGCGATCTGCACGTCCAGCGCGTCGAGCTGGCCGGCCCGCTGAAGGTCGGCGACCAGGTCGTGGCCTCGGTCGACGCCGCCAAGCGCCACACCACCCGCTCCAACCACTCGGCCGCCCACCTGGTGCACGCCGCCCTGCACCATGTGCTGGGCCCGCACGTCGCCCAGAAGGGCCAGATGGTCGACGGCGACCGCATGCGCTTCGACTTCAGCCACGGCGGCCCGCTGACCGCCGACGAGATCGAGCGCATCGAGGCCGAGGTCAATGCGGTGATCCGCCAGAACGTCCCGGCCGAGACCAAGGAAATGGCCCCGCAGGAGGCCATCGAGGCTGGCGCCGTGGCCCTGTTCGGCGAGAAGTACGGCGACAGCGTCCGCGTGCTGACGCTGGGCGAGTCCCTGACCGACGCCGGCAAGGCCTATTCAGTGGAACTGTGCGGCGGCACCCACGTGGCCCGCACCGGCGACATCGCCCTGTTCAAGATCGTTTCCGAGCAAGGCGTGGCCGCCGGCGTGCGCCGCATCGAGGCCCTGACCGGCGAGGCGGCCCGCCGCTTCCTGCTTGACCAGGCCGGCGTCGCCAAGGCCCTGGCCGACCAGTTCAAGACCCCGGTCGCCGAGGTCCTGGCGCGCGTCGACGCCCTGGTCGCCGAGCGCAAGGCGCTGGAAAAGCAACTGGCCGAGGCCAAGAAGCAGCTGGCCCTGGGCGGCGGCTCGGGCGGCGCGGCTTCCGGTCCGGAAGACGTCAACGGCACGGCCCTGATCGCTCGCGTCCTCGACGGCGTCGGCGGCAAGGAGCTGCGCGGCGTGGCCGAGGAGTTCAAGAAGCAGCTGTCCTCGGGTGTCGTGGCCCTGGTCGGCACCACCGACGGCAAGGCCGCGGTTACGGTCGCCGTGACCGCCGACCTGGTCGGCAAGTTCAGCGCCGCGGACTTGGCCAAGGCCGCCGTGATCGCCATGGGCGGGCAGGGCGCGGGCGGCAAGCCTGACTTCGCCCAGGGCGGCGCGCCGGACGCCGCCAAGGCCCAGGACGGCCTGGACGCCATCAAGACCGCCCTGGCCGGCTGATCCGTTCAGAGGCTCGACACAAGGACGGCCGGCTTCGCGCCTGGCCGTCCTGAAAGGACGACGACATGGCTTTGCTTGACCAACTCAAGGCTGACCAACTGACGGCGCGGAAGTCGAACGACCGTCTGAAGGCCGACGTGCTCACCACGTTGATCGGCGAAGCCACGCAGATCACGACCGAGGAATTCAAGCGCGGCGTTACCGAAGTCACCGACGAGAAGGTGGTCGCGACCGTCGCGAAGTTCCTGAAGAACACCAAGCTGACGCTGGAAAACCTCGCGACCGAGCGCGCGCGCCTGATCGAAGCCGGCGGCGATGCCTCGAAGGTGGATGAGCGGGCCAAGGCGGCTGAAACCGAACTGGCGATCCTGTCCTCGTATGGCCCCAAGCAGATGACGGAAGCGGAACTGCGCGAGGTCATCGACGACTTCAGGGCCAAGAACCCCGACGCCAACGTCGGGGCGATCATGGCCTATCTGAAGACCAGCTTCGGCGGCCAGTACGACGGCAAGGCGGCCAGCGCGTTGGCCAGGGGCTAGACGAGGGGAACAACCTCCTCATCGACGCGGCTCCGTCACGCCTAGCGAGCCGCCTTGGTCGCCGCATTCATTTGATCGCGGGCCGCGTCCGCTTCGCCGCTCAGCCGCCGGGAGAAAGCCATCTGGCGGTCCAGCAGCGTGCGATGGCGCTGATGTTGCAGCCTCAGCGCCTCGTGCCCGAACGGCGTCTTCTCGCCGCGCGCCCATCGCGCCGACAGATCATCGCTCATCCGCTTGCTTTCGCCATCCACCAGATCGCTGACGCACCGGGCGGCGCGGTCGATCTCGTCCGACGTACGGATCGCATTGTGGCTGGTCGCATCGCTCGCGCGGATCTCGTTGGCGGCCCGGCGGTTCGACTCGCGCACCATTTCGAGCGTCCAGTCATAGTCGGCCCGGGTGGAGACGTTGACGAAGCCGCCGCCGCCGGCGTCGGACACCGCCTTGAGCGCCGCCGCCGCCTTTGACGGCAGGCCAAAGCCGATGATGTTCACCACGGCGCGCGTGTCGCCGCTGTTGATCCGCCGCGCGACGGCGACGGGATCGCCGCCGCAGGTCTCCTCGCCGTCGGAAACGACATAGATGACCTGTTCGCCCGGCTTCGCGCCGCCGCCCAGTAGCGATTGCGCGCGCTCCAGCCCGGCGGCGAGCGGCGTCCAGCCGATGGCGCGGACCTGCTTCACCGCCGCGGTGAGGCCCGCCCGATCGGTCGACATCGGCGCGAGCACGTTGACGCCCTGGCAGGACTTCGCCTTTCCGGCCTCGCTGTTGTCGCCTTGCTGGCCGAACACCAGCAGCGAGGCTTGCACGGTGGACGGCAGGCCGTCGATGAAGCCGAGCGCGGACTGACGCGCCAGCTCCAGCTTGGTCTGCCCGCCGATCCGGCCGGCCATCGAGCCGGATCCATCGATCGCGATGATCACGCGGGTGGGCGGCACGGTCGGACCGATCGGGCTTTGACGCGTTTCCAGCGCCGCCTGCTCCAGCTCGACCTTTCCGAAGCACTGCTCCGGATCTTGGGTGATGAAGCCGTCGACATAGTCGCGCGCAACCGTGTGGACATCGGCCGACGCGGCTTTGGTCGCGGCCTGGGATTTCGAGGCGTCCGTAGCCTTCTCGCCGCCGCAAGCGCAGAGCGCGAACACCATGGGGAGCAGTGCGGCCGATCTGGCATGGCTCAAGCGAGGCATGACGTTTTCCTATGCCGCGACCGTTCCAGCGCTGGGCGGAAATCAGATGAGCGCGGTCTGGCTAGAAACGCTCTCCCAGCGGCTGGGTTCGGTGTCTGGGTCCACGAACGCCCAGCCGCGGTATGCCCAAAAGCAACGGTGTCGTCAGTCCGCACTAGCCCGCATCGCCGCGCGATAGCCCCTGGGCGTCGCGCCGACCTCGTCGCGGAACGCGCGATTGAAGGGGCCCAGGGAGGCGAAGCCGCAGCTGAAGGCGATCTCCAGGATGGAACGCCGTTCGTCCGGATCGGCCAGCATGCGCTTGGCGCGGGCGATCCGGTGGTGATTGATCCAGCGGTTGAAGTTGGGAAAGCCCAGCACCGCGCTGATGCATTGCGAGACCCGATGCTCGGGCTCGCCCAGCCGGGCGGCGACGTCACCGATCTTGAGCTCGGGCCGGCTGTCCAGGTCTTCCTCGGTGAGCAGGCGGCGAAGGCGTTCGGCCAGTCGGGCGTCATCCTCCGTCGGGGCGCGACGCGTTGGCGTCCGTGTCGCCAGCGGGTGGGTCAGTCGGAAGCGCACCGCTATCATGATCGCCGCGAGCCCCAGGACGGCGCAGCCGCTCTTGACCAGGTCGTCGCGTAGGGCCTCGTCGGGTCCTTCGCCGATGGCGCGCAAGCCCAGCACCGACACCGCGACCAGGCCGGCATAGACGGAGACGAAGGCGAAGCGGAAGCGTCTCTCGCCGCGCGGCAGCTCGGGCGAATAGCGATGAAAGGGCTCGACGAACGTCAGCAGCAGGGCGGCCGAGCCGCTCAGGGCATAGAGGTTTTCGGCCACCCGGCCTACAAGTCCCGTCGCCGGGACCAGCACCGACAGAGCCCCGCTCGACGCCACGACCAAGCCGACGATAGGGGCCCATCGGGCGTCCCGGGGCGCCGGATCGAACAGGGCGCGGGTCACCAGCCAGGCCCAGCCGCAGGCGCCGACGCCGACCAGCGAGAAGGCCCTGGCCGCGTCGCCCTCAAGCAGCCGACCCAGGATGTAGCAGGCGAACGAGGCGACCGCGATCACGGCGTGAACCTGCAGGCGGCCCCGCGGAAGCCAGGGGCGAAGGCGCTTGCCCCTGGCCCAGATCGAAGCGATGGCGGTCGTCGTCATGGACTTCTCCTGGCCGGACCTTGCCCGCCAGGACGCGGCTCTGTCCACCGCGTCGTGGGCGCGGAAATATCTCTAGCCGAATTCCAAAACGGCGAGACCTCGCGGCCGCGTCGCCGCCATCCCTGCCGTCGGCCTCAACCTGGAGGTCGCGCAGGAGCCGTCATGTCGATCCCTTCCTCATCACCGTTTTCCCGCTCCGCCGGAGCCGTCGCCCTGCGTTGGGCGGGCGTCCTGTGGTTCACGATCGCGGCCGTTGGCCAGGCAGCGTTCATCGCCTTTATCCTGGCCTTCTACGGCGTGCGCACCGTCACGGGGAACTTCGCCGGCTGGAACGACAAGCCCTTGATCGTGGGGTACGTGAGGGGCGACGACGCCGGCAACATCGTCTTCGCCGCCCACGTCCTGCTGGCGTCGGTCGTGACCTTGGGCGGGCTGATGCAGATGATCCCGGCCCTGCGCCGCAAATGGCCTGGGCTCCACCGCTGGACGGGGCGCACCTTCCTGGTCGTGGCCGCCTTCCTGGCGCTGAGCGGCGTGTGGATGGCGGCCGCCAGAGGCGCCTATCTGTCGGTCGTCTCGGCCGTCGCCATCCTGATCAACAGCTTGCTGATCTTGTTCTTCGCCGGCCTGGCCTGGCGGCACGCGATCGAGCGGCGGTTCGAGCGGCATCGGGTCTGGGCGATGCGGACCTTCATGGTGGTCAGCGGCGTATGGTTCCTGCGGGTCGGGCTGATGGGCTGGATTGTCGTCAACCGTGGGCCGGTGGGCATGACGGACGACATGTCCGGACCGGCCGACATCGTCATGACGTTCGGCAGCTACCTGATCCCGCTGGCCTTTCTGGAGCTTTATCGCGCGGCGGAACGCAGCGCCAACGGCGTGGCCAAGGCCCTGGTGGCGACCTTGATCCTGGTCGCCGCCGCCTTCACGGCGGCCGGCGTCTTCGGAACGACAGCCTTCATGTGGCTGCCCCATATCTAGGGGCAGCTCCAGATCGACGGCGGCGGCCCGCCCGCCGATGCAACGGACGGCCGCCGGCGGAGGGCTATTTCAAGGGCAGGAACAGTTCGACGACCACTTGGTGCGCCGCTCCGTCCTGCGGAAACGAGAAGTGCCGTCGGCAATAGATCGGGAAATCCCGGGCCTCCTCGCCGCTGGTCGGCAGCCATTCGCGGTAGAGGTACAGGGCGGCTGGTTCCAGATTGTGGGTGTCGTGGACGACGCGCAGGACCGCGCACCGCCCGCCCGGAATCACGCCGGCCTTCATCACCGGGTCGTCCGGTGCGATCGGCCGGTCGGCGCCCACGCACAGGTCCATGCTGTACTCGGCCGGGTTCTGGGGCAGCCGCTCGGACCGGAAGATGTTGTACGTCGCGCTCGTTTGCGGCGACAGGCCGGCGGCCTTTCGCCAGGCGATGAAGCGTTCGATCGTCTCGGGCAGCGCCGCCCGGTCGCCCCGGTGCTCCAGGACGGCCACCGGTGTCGGGGCGACGTCGCGGATCATCACGTCGTCGGGGGTGTAGGTAATCGGCATCAGCTTGCTCCGTGCGTTGTCCAAGGGCCCAAAGGCCGCCAGCCACGGCGCCCAGTCGGGCGACTTGCGGAACGAGGACGGTGATTGCCCGAACCTGCGCCGGAAGGCGCGTGCGAAGGCGTCCGGCGCGTCGTAACCCGCTTCCAGCGCGATCTCGGTGACGCTTTGGTCGCTCTTCGAGGCCAGCCGGTGCGAGGCGCGCTTTAGTCGCGCCAGCTGGACGTAGCTGTGCACGGACAGCCCGAAGGTCGCCATGAACTGCCGGTGGAAATGGAACTTGGAGAAGGCGGCCACGCGGCTCACCGTCTCCAGGTCCAGATCACCGTCCAGATGCTGGTCCACATGGTCCAGCGCCCTTTGCATCCGGGCCCGATAGTTCTGAAGCGCCGCCGTCATCGTTCCGTTTTCCGTGGTGACGCCAGCTAGCGCTTCGTCGCCTGATCGTGCTCGACCGATCTTGCGATTTCGCGCGGATGGTCAAGCAGATCAGGCTTCTCCGCTGCAAGGGCGACGGTCAAGCTGGCGCGCCGGCTTCGGCGACCTGGATCGCGAAGGCGCGATAGCTGTGTAGCGGCCGGCCGAGGATCCGGGTGAGGCGCTCGACATCGCCGGCCTCGGGGACCATGCCGTCGGTGACATAGCGCTCGGCCATCAGACGCATCTCATAGGCCATCCACTTGGGCATGAAGCCGGCCAGATTCTGCTCGAAGCCGGAAGGGTCGTCGCCGCCATAGGCGATCGGACGGGCCAGGACGTCCGACCAGATCGCGGCGACGTCCGCGCCCGTCAGGGTTTCGGGCCCGACCAGGTTGAGTGTCTCGATCGGAAGCTTGCCGGGCGCCTGGTCTCGGCGGAGCAATTCGATCGCCGCCACCTCGGCGATGTCGCGGGCGTCGATCATGGCCACGCCCTTGCCGCCGACCGGCATCGGATAGACGCCGTGTCCCAGGACGACGTCCTTGATCATCAGGTCGTTGTCGATGAAGTAGGCCGGACGCAGGATGGTGGCGGAGAAGCCCATCTGCCGGATCATCTGCTCCGCGCCGGACTTAACGGCGAAGTGCGGCACGTTCACGAAGCGGTCGGCGTGCAGCACCGACAGGTAGACGATCCGGTCGACGCCGCACTCCCGCGCCACGTTCAGCGTGATCAGCGCCTGGGTAAATTCGTCGCCCGCCACGGCATTCAGCAGGAACAATGTCCTGACACCTTTGAAGGCGGCGCGCAGGGCGTCGATGTCCAGCAGGTCGCCCTGGACGACCTCCACGCCGGCCGGAAGGTCAGCCTTGGCGGGATCGCGGACCAGGGCGCGGACGTCGGCGCCGCGCTGGACCAGTTGCTGAACGACATGGCGGCCGACGCGGCCGGTGGAGCCGGTAACAAGAATGGTCATGGGAAAATCTCCAGTTGGGTTGGAAGCACGCCTGGAGAAATGATCGATCCAACCAAGGACCAATAGCCGCTATATCTAGACAAGCCGTCTCACTGGTGGAACACATGGATCTGCTTGCCCTCGCTGATTTCAACCTCGTCGCCCGGCATGGCGGCTTCGGACGCGCGGCCCGGGCCGCTGGCCGCCCCAAGGCGACGCTGTCTCGCCGGGTCGCCGAGCTCGAGGCCGACCTCGACCTGCGACTGTTCGAGCGGGGCGGGCGCGCCCTGAAGCTGACGGAGGAGGGAAGGGCGCTGTTCGAACGAACGGGCGTCCTGCTGACCGAGCTCGACGAGGTCGCCGCCGCGATCGCTTCCGGCGCCGAACGGCCGCGCGGTTGCTTGCGGATCAGTGCGCCGCTGCTGTTCTCCCAAACGGCCATGGGCAAGCTGGCGGCGGCGTTCGTGCGCGAGTTCCCCGAGGTCCGGCTGGAGGTGACGACCGACGATCGTCAGGTCGATCTGGTGGAAGAGGGCTACGACCTGGCGATCCGCGTGAATCCCGATCCAGACGAAACCCTGGTCGGCAAGGTCATCCTGCGCGACCGCCTGGTGGTCGTGGCGAGCCCGGACCTGCCGCGGCCGGAGGACGGCCTGGCCGTCCGCGCCGTGGTGCGCGGCGGCGGGGCGAACGAGCGCTGGGACATGGTGGCTTCGGGCCGGCGATCTACCCTCGTGGTCGAGCCCGTCTTGCAACTCTCATCGCTGATCATGGTCCGCGACGCGGCCCGGGCGGGCGTCGGGGGCGCGCGACTACCGATTTCGCTGGTCGCTCGCGACCTAGCCGCAGGTAGACTGGCGTGGTGGGGCGACGTGGCCGGGTCCGAGATCGCCCTATGGGCGCTCTATCCCTCGCGGCGCCTGCTCAGCGCGCGCGTCGCGGCCTTCCTGGATCATCTCAAAGCGGCGTTTCCAAGCGGCGCGCCGGAAGAACTTGGGGCCTATATCGAGGCCTGACCGGGCTCGCTAGCGGCGATCCTCCAGGATCATGGCCGCGCCCTTTTCGGCGATCATCACCGTGGGGGCGTTGGTGTTGCCCGACGTGATGGTCGGCATCACCGAGGCGTCGACCACCCGCAGGCCTTGCAGTCCGCGCACTCGAAGGCGCGCGTCCACCACGGCCCAGGGATCGTTGGCCGCGCCCATGGCGGCCGTGCCCACGGGGTGGAAGATCGTGGTGGCCAGCGCCTTGGCCGCCGCCAGCAGCGCCTCGTCGGTCGAGGCCTCCGCGCCGGGACGGAACTCGGCCGGCGCGTAGCGGGCCAGGGCCGGCTGGCTGATGATCCGGCGGGCCCAGCGCAGCGAGGCGATGGCGACGTCGCGGTCCTCCCAGGTGGCTAGGTAGTTGGGATCGATCCGGGGCGCGTCCGAGAGAGCGGGACCCGACAGGGCGACGCTTCCCCGGCTGGTGGGGCGCAGGTTGCAGACGCTGGCCGTGAACGCCCCGAACCGATGCAGGCCGTCGCCCCACTTATCCAAGCTCAGCGGCTGGAAATGGAACTGCAGGTTCGGCGTCGCGCGGCTGGGATCGGAGCGGCAGAACATTCCCAGCTGAGACGGGGCCATGGTCAGCGGTCCGGAACGCCGCAGCGCATAGTCCAGGCCCATGCCCACGCGCCGCCACAGGTTGGCGTAGTCGGTGTTGAGCGTGCGCACGCCGGAGACCTTGTAGACGGGGCGGATCTGCAGGTGATCCTGCAGATTGGCGCCGACGCCGGGCAGGTGATGCCGCACCTCGACCCCGGCCTGCTTCAGGCGCTCGGCGTCGCCCAGGCCCGAGCGTTGCAGGATCACGGGCGAGCCGATCGCGCCGGCCGCCAGGATCAGCTCGCCGGCGACCCGGGCTGTCAGTGCCTGGCCGCCGCGCACGGCGCGCAGGCCCGTCACGCGCCGACCGTCCAGCTCGATCCGCTCCACCTCGACGCCGGTTTCCAGGCGCAGGTTGCCGCGCGTCAGAACCGGCTTGAGGAAGGCCGAGGCGGTGCTCCACCGCCGTCCCGCCCGCTGGTTGACCTGGAAGTAGGCCGAGCCGGAATTGTCGCCGCCGTTGAAGTCGTCGATCGCCGGGACGCCCGCCTGTTCCCCGGCCTGGCGGATGGCGTCCAGGATGTCCCAGCGCACCCGGGGATGCTCGACCCGGTATTCGCCGCCCGACCGGTGGTGCTCGCCGCTGGGCGCGATGTGGTCCTCGTGGCGCAGGAAGTAGGGCAGGACGTCGGACCAGCTCCAGCCGACCAGCCCCTTCTGCCGCCAGCCGTCGTAGTCCTGGGCCTGGCCGCGCATGTAGATCATGGCGTTGATCGACGAGGAGCCGCCGATCACCTTGCCGCGCGGATAGGCCAGGCTGCGGCCGTCGAGGCCGGGCTGGGGGACGGTCTCCAGCATCCAGTCGGCGCGCCGATGGCCGATGGCGAACAGGTAGCCGACCGGGATGTGGAACCAGATCCAGTCGTCCCGGCCGCCGGCTTCCAGCAGCAGCACCTTGATCGACGGATCGGCCGACAGGCGGTTGGCCAGCAGGCAGCCCGCCGAGCCGGCTCCGACCACCACATAGTCGAACGTCCCCAGGTCGATCTCGCCCGCCATCCCGCCGAATCCTCCCCCACCGCGCCTCCGTGGGGAGCGATCGGGCGCCGAGGCTGAGGCAAGAACAGGCGTTTGGGAAGGTCAGGGCCGGGCCGACCTCCGCGCGGATCGGCAAGCTGTCCCCAGCTTGTCCCCTGAAACCCGCTGACATTTCAAATATCAGTGTTCACCCAATCGCCGCGACAGGTTATCGAAGGAGAAACGACGGCGAGGCCCTTGATGACGTCCCGATCCGTGATTTCCGCTCTGGCGATGGCCGCCGTGCTGGGCGCGTTCGCCGCGCCGAGCCTAGCCCAGGTTCCCGGCAACCTTACGACCGCGATCGCCAATCCGTCCCGGCCGGCGGCCGACACCGGACGCGACATGGCCCGGCGTCCGGGCGAACTGCTGGCCCTGGCCGACATCAAGCGCGGCGGCAAGGTGGCCGACTTCATCATCGGCGGCGGCTATTTCACCCGCATCCTGTCGGGCGCGGTGGGGCCGACGGGAACGGTCTACGCCTATCAGCCGGCCGAGTTTATCAAGTTCCAGGCCAAGTATGGCACGGACCTTCAGGCGGCCGCGGCCTTCAGCAAGAACATCACGCCGCTGGACGGCAGCCTGATCGGACTAGACCTGCCCGACGGGCTGGACGCGGTGATCACCGTCCAGAACTACCACGACCTGCACCTGACGCCCTTCCCGGTCGACACCGCCGCCAAGATCAACGCCGAGGTATTCAAGTCGCTGAAGCCGGGCGGGGTGTTCCTGGTCGTCGACCATGCCGCCGCCGACGGTTCCGGCCTTGAGGCCGTGAACAAGCTGCATCGGATCGACATCGCCGCCGTGAAGTCCGAGGTCGAGGCCGCGGGCTTCAAGCTGGCCGCCGAGAGCCTGCTGTTGCGCCGCCCGGACGATCCGCGAACCGCCAGCGTCTTCGACCCGTCGATCCGGGGCAAGACCGACCAGTTCGTCCTCAAGTTCGTGAAGCCTTAGGGGAGGGGGAGGGGGGACACGCGCTCGCCGCCAGCCGCGCCGGGAAGCAAGGAGCGCCTTTCGCGAGCGCGTGTCCCCAACCTTACGCTTCAAGGCGCCTGTAACCCAGGGCTAGCCCCCGAACGAGCGTCCCGAGCCGCCGAAGCCGCCGCGCGAGATCACCGAGCTGCGGCTCTGGACGCGGGCGGGGGCGCGCATCTCCGGCGCGTTGAAGCTGTCGGTGCGCACGCGGGTGCGGCCGGTGACGTAGTCGCGCGACAGCGGATAGCCGCCTCCGCCGTAATAGGTCCCGTCGCGGTCGCGATACATCGGCGCGCCGTAATAGCCGCCGCCCATGTTGTTCAGCGCCTGGCCGACGATGAAGCCGGTCAGCAGCGGGGTGAAGAAACTGCCGCCGCTGCCGTTGTTGCGCGGCACGCACTGGTCAACGCCGTAGCGCTCCTCGCAGCTCTGCTGGTCACCGAACTTGGGGGCGTTGGCGGCGCTGTCTTTCTGGGCTTGGGCGTAGGCGGCGTCGCACTGAGCGGCGGTCATGTCGCCCGAGCTCTTGCAGTCGGCCAGGTTGGCGTAGGTCTTGGCGTCGATCTCGCGCGAGGCGGCGGGCGGGTCGCCCCATTGGGTGGCCGTGCCGGGATCGTCGCAGGCGCTGACCGAGATCGCCGTGCCGGCCATCAGGCCGGTCAGGGCCAGGCCGCTGGAGCGCAGGCGGCGGCGCGGGGGAAGGGGGGAATGATCGCTCATCGCGCGCCTCAGGCCGTCATGCAGGCGGCGTTCAGCACACCGACCGCCAGGGAGATGCTCAGCAGATAGACGCCGGCGGCGATCTCGCCCTTCTCGATGCGGGCCGTGACGTCCTTCATCACCACCACGCGAACCAGGGTGAAGGCGGCGATCTGCAGCACGCCAGCCAGGGCCGCCCAGGCGCAGAACTCCAGCAGGGTGACGGTGTTGGAAAGCGCCGAAGCCAGCGGCAGCACATAGCCGACAAGGGCGCCGCCCAAGGCCAGGGCCGCGGCGACGTTGCCCTCGCGGATCAGCTTGCCCTCGTTGTAGGGCGTCACCCACTGGTAGACGATCTTGAAGATCACCGTGAACAGGCCGGCGGCGACGAAGGCCACCACGAAGGCCAGGGCGCTGGCGCCGAAATCGTGCAGAACCATTTGTCTTCCCCCTTGGGCCTCAGGCCCGGAATTCGCCGACGCCCAGCGGGACGCCGATCATGATCTCGAACGACACCTCGGTGCGGTCCTCGTTTTCCTGCTCGATGGCCAGCAGAAGCTCGCGGCCCTCGCCGGGCAGGTCGCGGCCGAACAGCATGCAGGTCTGGTAGATGCGCCGGTCCGGGATACCGTCGCGGTCGTCATGGACGTCTTCCCAGAAGGTGACCGGCTCCTGGCTCTCGGCCTCGTCGCCGAACCACAGGCGCTGATATTCGGGCAGTCCCGCGCCGGTGAAGGTGCGGGCGCGCAGGCGCTTGACCCAGGCGTCGCGATCGGCCCGGCTGCTGGGGTAGGCGCTATCCCAGGGGACGAAGACGGTGATGTCGTTGACGCGCTGGCCGTCGCGGTCGTCGGACACGGCTTGAAACATCACGTCGTCGTCGGTGTAGAACCGGTGCACGAAGCCGCCGTCCTTCAGGTCGACCAGGCCCTGGGCGGTGATCTCCAGGGTGTCGCGATCGAGCGGGAAGCGCAGGTCGTCGCCCAGGCGCCGCCAGGCCAGGGTGTCCAGCCAGACGGTGCGGCCCAAGGTGACGTTGCGGATCGCCGGCAGGGCCGAGGCGGGCGCGGCGTCCTTGCGGCCGAAAAGCTTGCTGAACATGAACGACCGGGGCCTCGCGAAACTCCCGTCACATGTACGACGCCGACCGCCGTCAAGAAAGGGGAGGGGGCAAAAGGGGCAGGTGGATTACCAACTTGTCATGAGCGTGATCACGGCGACGCTCTCGACGACTGGCGTTCGCCCGCCCATCTAGTATGAAATCGCCTGAACGGGCCCAACCGAGGATCACGCACCCATGAGCCAGACCGCCTGGACTGTCCGCAGCCTGAAGACCGCGCTCGACGAAGCGCCCGGGCGCGGCGCCGACGAGCTGACGGTGCGCGTGCTCGAAGGCGCCGAGCCGATCCTGCTGGCCACCATGCACTGGCAGGGCGACCTGGAAATCTATGTCAGCGTCAGCGACCAGCAGATCGCCGCCTCCACCCTGCTGTGGCCGGTCGATGAGCAGGAAGACCGCCACGCCTTCAACGAATTCCTGCTGAAAGCCCAGAAACTGGTGCCGCTGTCGAACTTCGGCATCAGCACCGTGGGCGAACGCGACTATTATGAGCTGTTCGGCGAGATCTCGACCACCTCGCCGGTCGAGGAAATCCTGATCGAACTGCGTACCCTGGCCGAGAACGCGATCGACGCCGCCTCGGACCTGCGCACCTCGTTCTCGCCCGCCGCCTAAGCCATAAAGAGCCTCAAGAGAGACCCCCTCCGATGTCCATCTGGAAGAAGCTGTTCACCCTGGGCCGCGCGGGCGCGCACGAGGCCACCGCCGCCGTCGTCGACGCCAACGCCATCCGCATCCTCGACCAGGAAATCCGCGACGCCGACACCGCCCAGGGCAAGGCCCGGGACGACATGGCGACCCTGGTCGCCCGTCGCCGCATCCTGGAGAAGGAAGTCGCCGGCTTCCGCGACCAGGTGACCAAGTACGAGGGCTCGGCCCGCGCCGCTGTCCAGAAGGGCGACATGGACCTGGCCCGCCAGGTGGCCCAACGCATCGCCGACCTCGAACAGGACATCGCGCTGAAGGAGCCGCAGATCGGCGAGATGCGCGCGGCCGAGGACCAGCTGCACACCGCCATCACTGCCACCGACCGCCGCATCGAGACCCTGCGTCGCGAGGTCGAGGTCGTGAAGGTCAACGAGAGCGTCCAGAAAGCCCAGGCCGCCGTCTCCGCGCGTGGCGCCGGCGCGGGCGCCGCTCTGGGCTCGGCCGCCGACAGCCTGGCCCGCCTCAAGGAGCGTCAGGCGATCCGGGGCGAGAAGATCAAGGCCGCCGGCGAACTGGAAGACCGTCGCACAGGCGCCGACCTTGACGAAAAGCTGCGCCTGGCCGGCATCCTGCCTGGCCAGTCCAGCGCCGACGACGTCCTGGCTCGCCTGGCCCCCGCCGCTCCGCCGCTGCAGATCGAGCAGAAGGACGGCAAGGCCGAGTAGGATTTCGGTTCTCAAAGAGTTGTCATCCCGGAAGCGCGAAGCGCTGTCCGGGACCCAGGTGAGCCGCACCGCATCAGTCCAGTCCCCTGGGTCCCGGACAGCCTCTGCTAGGCTTCCGGGATGACAACGGGTATTGGCATGGCGGGGGCCGGCTCGACCGCAACGCTGAAATGGATCGCCGTTTGATGCGCCGTCTCAAGCTGACCCCACGACCCGACTGGCAGGCCAAGGCCGACGCCGTCGGGTTCGTCTACCATCACACCGAAGGCCAGGCGTACTGGGACGAAAGCGTCGCCTACGCCTTCACCTTGGACCAGGTGGAGCAGGACCTGGAGCCGGCCGCGGCCGAGCTCCACGACCTGTGCCTGGACCTGGTGGACGAGGTCTCCGGCAGCCAGGAGCTGATGGAGCGCCTGGCGATCCCGCCGGAGCATCGCGATTTCGTGGCCGCCTCCTGGCGCGCCAAGGAGCCGTCGCTCTATGGCCGCTTCGACTTCGGCTATGACGGCAAGTCCAAGCCCAAGCTCTACGAATACAACGCCGACACCCCGACTAGCGTGTTCGAGGCGGCCACCTTCCAGTGGCTGTGGCTGGAGGAGCTGATCGCCAGCGGGACGTTTCCGGCCAACGCCGACCAGTTCAACAGCCTGTTCGAGGCCCTGCGGGACCGCTTCAAGGTTCTGTTCCCCACGGGCGGCTTCGTGCACTTCGCCAGCGACGAGGACGCCGTCGAGGACCGCCAGACCGTGCGCTTCCTCGAGGACTTGGCCCTGCAGTCGGGCGTCGAGCCCAAGTTCGTGGCCATGGACAACATCGGTCTGAACGAGGAGGGCCAGTTCGTCGACCTGGAGGGCTTCGTCCTGCAGGCGGCGTTCAAGTTGTATCCCTGGGAGTTCATGCTGCGCGAGCCCTACGCCGCGCACCTGCAGACGGCCCAGGTGCGCTGGATCGAGCCGCCTTGGAAGGCGATCCTGTCGAACAAGGGGGTGCTGCCGCTGCTGTGGGAGCGCCACAAGGGCCACCCCAACCTGCTGGAGGCCTATTTCGAAGGCGGCCCGGCGGCCTCCGCCCTGGGCGGACGGTTCGTGAGGAAGCCCCTGTTCTCGCGCGAAGGCGCCAATGTCGAGGTGGTCGGCGGTGACGAGCCGGTCCTCGACCAGGGCTACGGCCAGGAGGGCGCGATCGTGCAGGCCTACCACCCGCCGCCGGAATTCGACGGCAAGCGCCCGGTGATCGGCGCCTGGATGGTCGGCAACGAGCCGGCCGGCATCGGCATCCGCGAGGACAACAGCGTGGTGACCAAGAACCTGGCTCGGTTCGTGCCGCACGTGATCGAGGGGTAGGCTTCACGCCCTAGCCGCGAACGCGAACACGTCCTCCGCCGGGATCAGCACCGTCAGGCCCTGATGGTCCGAGGCCTGGACCAGGCCCAGCAGGCGGCCGGCGCTGTCGACCGCCGGCGCGCCGCTCATGCCCCGCGCGGCGTTCACCCGGACGACGACGCCCGCGTAAACGGTTCCGGCCGCGTCCGTCAGAACCCCGGGCTCGGCCATGCGTCCGACCTCCAGGACCGGATCGCTTTGGTAGCCGTTCCGGGGATCGACCCAGACCACCACCACGCGCTCGCCGAACGCCGCGTCCGACGGCGTGCGGTCCAGCGGCGGCAGGCCTTGCATCTCGCCGATCTTCAGCAGGCCGAGGTCGGTGGCGGGGTCTTGACGAACCACCTCGGCGGGGGCGACCCCGCCTTGCCGCAAGCCGATCCGGAAGCTCGCGCCCTTGACGCCCGCCGCGCCGCTCAGCACGTGCTCCGCCGTCACCACCAGCCCCTGGGCGTCCAGCAGCAGGCCGTTGGCCATGCCGATGCGCTCGCCCTTCTTGGTGACCGTCTCCACCGTCACGACCCGGCCGCTCAGGTCGCGGAGGATGTCCTGCAGCGCCAGCACCGCGCGCTCGGCCTGGGCGGCCGGGGCGGTCGCGGCGATGGTGGTCAGGGCGCTGGTCGCCCCGGGTCCCTTGAAGGCCTCGGCCAGGTCGATGGCCACCTGGGAATTGCCCAGCGTCGAGATGGCGATCAGCGCGGCCTTGCGTCTCTGCTCATCGCTCGAGGCCAAATGCTCGATGAACTTCTCGACGGTCTGGGCCTCGGCGAACTGGATCTCGCGGTTCTTGCGGCCTTCCTCCGCCGCCTTGCGCGCCTCCTCGGCGGCCGTCTGGCGGCGGTTGTAGATGTTGGTCGCGTAGAAGCCGATGATCGCCACCGCGACGCCGGAGATCAGGCCCGACACCGCCGTCAGCTTGTCCCAGACGTCCTTGTCGGGCTTGGCCAGCTTGGCCTTGATGGCGTCGATCTGGACCTGGAGCGCTTGCGGTGTCGGCGGGGGCGCAGCCAGCGCTGGGGCGGCCGACAGCAGCAGGGCCGTCGAGGCGAGGGCCGCAGCGCTCAGGCAGCAGGACGAGGCGCGCTTGTTGTCCAGGGATCAACCCTCCCGGCGACCGGCCTGGCGCTATGCTAGGCTGTCCCGAGGTGGGGTTGCAATGCATGGTGGCGCGCGATCGCCTTAGCCGCCGCTGAACCGCCAGGCGTAGAACACGCCCAGGCGGAACTGGTCCGGCGAGCCGTCGACGCGCACCAGGGGACTGTCGGCGGCGTCTCCCAGCAGGCGATCGTAGCCGGCGAAGACCGCCAGGCCGCCCTGGCCGCCGAGGCGGGTGAACAGGACCGCATTGAGGCCCACGCTGTTGAGGCCGCCGCCCGGGGCGTAGGGCGACCGTCCGGAGGCCGCCGCTTCGCGCGGGGTGATCCCGAAATAGGTTTGGTTGTGACCGTCGCTGACCGCGCGCAGTTCGCCGCCGGCCACCAGCGTGCCCAGCGGGGTCTTCTGGGTGCGCGACAGGCCGATCAGCCCCGAAGCGCCGCCGTGGACGCTGGAGACGTCCTGGGTCACGCGTCCGCCCAGGGTCCAGCCGCCGCCCAGCCGCCTTTCCGCCGAGAGGCCCAACTCGATGGCCGTGTCGATGTCGTCGAGGCCGTTCAGAGCCGGGTTGTCGTCGGCGTCGCGGCCGAACTTCGGGCGCACGACGACGCCCAAGCGCAGGTCGTTGTTGCGAATGACGTTGTAGCCCAGCCCCTGGATGGGGTTGAAATAGACGCGGTCACGCCAGTTGAAGCCGATATAGGGCAGGGCTCGGCCTTCGTAGTCGTCGGAGCCGTCGTAGTCGGGGCCGTAGAAGCCGCCGGCTCCCAGATCCAGGGTCCAGTCCTTCTGTTGTTCAGGCAACGTCAGGGTGGCTTGGGCGAAAGCCGCCGTACCGATCGCCCAAATCGCCGCCGCCAAACCGATCGCCCGCATTCCCAGCCCTCCGAGGGTTCAAACCGTTGTCCGGTCGAGGGACAACGTCCCAACGCCGGAGGTAGAGCAGGCGACGGCGAACTTTTTTCGGGGTTGTCGGAGCGCATCCGTCACGCGGGGCGCGCGGGGGACGCGCATTCACGCGAGGCGGTGATCGGAGTCGCACTGGGTTCAGGGTAAGTGCGTGTCCCCCGATAGGCACGCTCACACAGGGGGAGGGACCGCGCGCCAAACCCTTGCCCGCAACCACGCTTTGCCCCACAGCTTGGACCATGAGTCAGCCGGTCACGATCGAACTGGGCGAGGGCCGGGCCCATGACGCCCGCGCGCTGCGCAACGCCTTCGGATGCTTCACCACCGGGGTGACGGTGATCACCACGGTCTGCGAGGACGGTCGCAAGGTAGGTCTGACCGCCAACTCGTTCACCTCGGTGTCGCTGGACCCGCCGCTGGCCCTGGTCTGCGTCGACCTCAACTCGCGCAGCCTGCCGATCCTGGACGCGGCCGAGCGGTTCACGGTCAACGTGCTGCACGCCGATCAGCAGCTGATGGCCCGCCAGTTCGTGCAGAAGGACGGTGACCGTTTCGCGGGCATCGAGACCGAGACCTGGAGCACGGGCGTGCCGATCCTGCCCGACTGCATGGCCAATTTCGAATGCGTGACCCATCAGGTCTTCGACGCCGGCGACCACCGGGTCTATGTCGGGCGGGTGGTGAAGCTGCGCTACGACCCGGACCACGAGCCGCTGGTCTATCTGCAGGGCCGGTTCCGCCGCGTGCACGTGGAGGAATAGCCGCCCTCATCACGATTTGTGGTGGGGAGAATTTGCGCGATACGGCCCGGTCCCAGGGTGCTAATGACGCGCAAAACAAGATCTAGGGAGCGTATCATGCGGACCATCAGCCATTTCGTGAACGGACAAGCCCTCGAGGGAACGTCCGGCCGCTTCGGCGATGTGTTCAATCCGAACACCGGCGAGATCCAGGCTCGCGTGGCCCTGGCCACCGACGCCGAGCTGGACGCCGCCGTCCAGGCCGCCGCCAAGGCGCAGATCGGCTGGGCCGCCACCAACCCGCAGCGCCGCGCCCGGGTGATGTTCGAGTTCAAGCGCTTGATCGAGCGCGACATGAACGCCCTGGCCGAGATCCTGTCGTCCGAGCACGGCAAGGTGATCGCCGACTCCAAGGGCGACATCCAGCGCGGCCTGGAGGTGATCGAGTTCGCCTGCGGCATCCCCCACATCCTCAAGGGCGAGTACACCGAGGGCGCGGGCCCCGGCATCGACGTCTATTCGATGCGCCAGCCGCTGGGCGTCTGCGCGGGCATCACCCCGTTCAACTTCCCGGCCATGATCCCGATGTGGATGTTCGGCATCAGCATCGCCGTGGGCAACAGCTTCATCCTCAAGCCGTCGGAGAAGGACCCGACCGTGCCGGTCAAGCTGGCCGAGCTGATGATGGAGGCGGGCGCCCCGGCCGGGGTGCTGAACGTGGTGCACGGCGACAAGACCGCCGTCGACGCCATCCTGACCCACCCGGACATCAAGGCCGTCAGCTTCGTCGGCTCGTCCGACATCGCCCACTACGTCTACCAGACCGGCACGGCGCACGGGAAACGCGTCCAGGCCATGGGCGGGGCCAAGAACCACGGCATCGTCCTGCCCGACGCCGACCTGGACCAGGTGGTCAAGGACCTGTCGGGCGCGGCCTTCGGCTCGGCCGGCGAGCGCTGCATGGCCCTGCCGGTGGTCGTTCCCGTCGGCAAGAAGACCGGCGACGAGCTGCGCGAGCGGATGGTCGCCGAGATCGAGACCCTGAAGGTCGGCATCTCCACCGACGCCGCCGCCCACTACGGTCCCGTGGTCAGCGCCGCCCACCGCGCCAAGATCGCGGACTACATCAAGATCGGCGTCGAGGAAGGCGCCGAGCTGGTGGTCGACGGCCGCGACTTCGCCCTGCAGGGCTTCGAGAAGGGCTTCTTCATCGGCCCGTCGATGTTCGACGGCGTCAAGAAGGGCATGAAGACCTACCAGGAGGAGATCTTCGGCCCGGTGCTGCAGATCGTGCGCGCCGAGAGCTTCGAGGAGGCCCTGGCCCTGCCGTCCGAGCACCAGTACGGCAACGGCGTGGCCATCTTCACCCGCAACGGCCGGGCGGCGCGCGAGTTCGCCGCGCGGGTCAATGTCGGCATGGTCGGCATCAATGTGCCGATCCCGGTGCCGGTGGCCTACCACACCTTCGGCGGCTGGAAGCGCAGCGCGTTCGGCGACACCAACCAGCACGGCGTCGAGGGCGTGAAGTTCTACACCAAGGTCAAGACGATCACCGCGCGGTGGCCGGAGGGGGAGGTCGAGGACAGCGCCTTCGTCATCCCGACGATGAAGTAGCGGAAGAAGCGCCAAGGGGGGCGGCGATGCGGGGTTTGGTTCGACGATCGGTGCTGTCCATCGCCGCGGCCGGGCTTGTCGCCCCGGCCGCCTTTGGCCAGACGAAGGCGGAGTGGGCGGCCATCGGCCAGTATGGAGACAAGGCCGCGCCCCTGACCCTGTTCGAGAAGGACGGGGCGCTGCACATCGACGGCGCGGGCTTCAAGTCCGCGCGGCTGACGCCTTTGGGCGGCGACCGCTACGCCGTCGCGGGGGGCGGCGAGCTGATCCTCGAGAAGGGCGGGCTGCGCCTGGACGGCAAGGCCCTGGCCTTCCACGACTTCGGCGCCGAGACGCGCGAGCGGATCCACCAGGCCGTCCGCGCCGATCCGGCGGCCCTGCGCCGACGGGCCCTGGCCGCCACGCCGCCGGTCGAGACGGGCGAGCGCCTGCCGTCCGACCTGGTCGACGTCACGACCGTCGATCCGGGGATCAAGCTCGACATCTGGTATGCCGGTTCGGACAACTTCATGGGCATCCCGCTCTACGAGCGCCCGGCCGCCTATATGCAGCGCCCGGCGGCCCAGGCCCTGGGCCGCGCCCACAAGGCGCTGGCGGCCAAGGGCTACGGCCTGCTGATCCACGACGCCTACCGGCCATGGTACGTCACCTGGATGTTCTGGGAGGCCACCCCGCCGGAAGACCACGTCTTCGTCGCCGACCCGGCCGAGGGCTCGCGGCACAACCGCGGCTGCGCGGTGGACCTGACGCTGTACGACCTGAAGACCGGCGAGGCCGTCGAGATGCCGGGCCGCTACGACGAGTTCTCGACCCGGTCCTACGCCGACTTCGTGGGCGGCACGACGGCGCAGCGGGCGCGCCGGGCCGTCCTGCGCCAGGCGATGGGGGCCGAGGGGTTCAGCGTCTATCCCGAGGAGTGGTGGCACTTCGACTTCAACGACTGGCGCCGCTATCCGATCGGGACCAAGACCTTCACCGAGCTGGCCGCGGCGAAATAAGGCCCATCAGTTTCAGGGCGTCGGTGGTGGCCGCGCCGAACTGGGTGTTGTCGAAGACGCACCAGGCCTGGGCCGCGTCGGCCTCGCCGGCGATCCGCGCGGCCAGGGGCTCCAGCCGTCCGTCATCGTAGGACGTCGCATACATCGCGGGCGAGCCGTGCAGGCGGCGATAGGTCAGGCCGCGCCAACCCCCGGGCTCGGCGGCGACGGGGACCACGGCCGGATCGGCGGCGACCCGGGCGATCTCGAAGGCCCGCAGCAACGCCTCGGCGGGGGCGTCGAACCAGGTGGCATGGCGGGGCTCCAGCACCGTCGCGGCCTTGGTCGCTTTGCGCCAGTTCGTGAGGAAGGGCTCCACGATCCGGGCGTCGAACCTCAGGCTGGGCGGCAGCTGGATCAGCAGCGGCCCCTGCTTCTCGCCCAGCCCGCCGCATTCGTCGAGGAACCGCGCCAAGGGCTCGGCGCAATCGACCAGCTTCCGCTCGTGGGTGACCGTGCGGATGACCTTCACCGCGAACCGGAACCCGGCCGGCGTCGAGGCCGCCCAGCGCTCGTAGGTCTTGCGCTGGTGGGGGCGGTAGAAGGACGAGTTGATCTCGACCGCGTCGAACACCGCCGCGTAGCGTTCCAGGCCTGTGCCCTCGACCGGGAAGACGTCGAGGTCACGGGGCGCGCTCCAGCCGGCCGTGCCGATGCGGATGTCCTGAGGCATGGGTGGGGAGCGTGCGGGAAAGGCGGAGGTTCACCGGAAACCCTCTCCCTCTGGAAGAGGGTTCTACGACCTAGGCCGCCACGCCAGGATATCGGCGCTGCGCTCCACCCCGACCCTCGGGCAGGTGGCCTTCAGCGCGCAGGCCCCGCAGCGCGGCGCGTGATGCGAACACAGCAGCTGGCCCAGGCCCTTCATCAGCCAGTGCAGCTCGTACAGGTCCTCGGCCGTCCAGCTGTCGGGGACCATGTCCATCAGGGCGCGGTAGGCGTGGGTGGTGTCGTAGCCGGCGGGGATCAGGCCCAGACGCGTGGCCACACGGTGGACGTGGGTGTCGACCACCAGGGCCCGCATGTTCAGGGGGCTGAAGTTCAGCACCGAGGCGGCGACCTTGACCCCCACGCCCGGCAGCCCCTGCAGCCACCAGCGCGCGCTGTCCAGCTCCAGCTCGGCCAGGTGATCCAGCGACAGCTTCCAGCCGCTGCGCACCTGGATCAGCCGCAGGGCGTGGGGCAGGTGGCGGGCCTTCTCGTCCGGGAAGGTGACGTCCTTGATCAGCGCCTGGACCTCGGCGTCGGGCGTCTCGGCCAGTTCCTCCCAGGTGGCGAAGCGTTCCTTGAGGCGGTGGTAGACGGCCCAGGACACGGCGTCCTTGGTCCGGCCGCTGATCGACGACTTGACCAGCTGCGACACCGGGTCGAGCCGCCGGGTGGGCCGCTGGGGCCCGAAGGTCTTTATCAGCCCGTCGCGCATGGCCTCTAGGGGCGAGGTCGACAGGTCGAGGGACAGTTGCATGGCGATTCTCGCGACGGAACGTAACGAGAACATAGTGAATGCGAAGCGGCTTGTCGAGTTATCCCCAGCCTGTGCTCAGAGCCAGCGGCGCCGGCGCCCCCAGGCCACGGTGATCCGCCGGCGCAGGCGCGTCAGCGCCACGCGCATCGGCGTCGGGGCTGGGGCGGGGGCCGGGCGCTCGTCGGCCGGCAGCTCGACCTTGGCGAAGCGGGCGATCAGGTCGCGCAGCTCCGGCTCCTGCACCGCCAGGGCCGCCTCGACGGGCGACATCCATTTCAGGGTCCTCTGGCCCTTCTCGGGCCAGATCGCGTGCTCGCCGGTGACCTCCAGCGGATAGACGTCGACCGTCACCGGGCGGGCGGCGCCGCTCTTGAGGCGCTTGAGATAGGGATATTCGCCGATAGGCTCGGCCTCGATCCGGCCGTCGAGGCCCGCCTCCTCGTAGGCTTCCTGGGCGGCGGCCTGGGCGTTGGTCTTGCCCTTCATGGGCCAGCCCTTGGGGATCACCCAGCGGCGGGTCTCGCGGGAGGACACCAGCAGGACCTGCAGGCCGGCGATCGCGTCCACGCGCCAGGGCAGGGCGGCGACCTGGCGTCGCCGCTGTCCGGACTTGCCCCCCTGCTTCCCGCCCGCCGTGTCGGTCACTTCATCCAGAACCCGAGATAGTAGAACGCCGCCGCGACCAGGCCGGCCGCGGGCAGGGTGACGATCCAGGCGGTCACGATGCTCTTGGCCACGCCCCAACGGACGGCCGAAACCCGACGCGAGGCGCCGACGCCGACAATAGCGCCCGTGATCGTGTGAGTCGTCGAGACCGGAACGCCAAGGTGCGTGAAGAAGAACAACGTAATGGCGCCGCCGGTTTCAGCGCAGAAGCCCTGCATCGGCGTCAGGCGGGTGATTTTGCTGCCCATGGTGTGGACGATGCGCCAGCCGCCGAACAGCGTGCCCAGGGCCATGGCGGTCTGGCACGAGATGACCACCCAGAACGGGATGTGCCCCGGCTGGTCGCTCATGCCGTGGGCGAACAGCAGGGCGGCGATGATGCCCATGGTCTTCTGGGCGTCGTTGCCGCCGTGGCCCAGCGAATAAAGGGCCGCCGAGACGAACTGGGCCTTGCGGAAGACCCGGTCGGCGAAGAACGGCGAGCTCTTCACGAAGGTCCAGGAGACCACCAGCACCAGCAGCAGGGCCAGCAGGAAGCCCAGGGTGGGCGAGACGACGATCGCCGCAGCGGTCTTGCCCAGACCCGCCCACTGCACCGCGCCCAGACCGCCGACCTTGGCCACCGAGGCCCCGACCAGGCCGCCGATCAGGGCGTGCGAGCTGGACGAGGGGATGCCGGCCCACCAGGTGATCAGGTTCCAGGCGATGGCGCCCATCAGGGCCCCGAAGATCAGCCGGTCGGTGATGATGTGCGGGTCGATGATCCCGGCCCCCACCATCTTGGCCACGCTGGTGCCGAACACCGCGAAGGCGATGAAGTTGAAGAACGCCGCCCACAGCACCGCCCACTTCGCCGACAGCACGCGCGTCGAGACGATGGTGGCGATCGAGTTGGCCGCGTCGTGCAGGCCGTTCAGGAAGTCGAAGCCCAGGGCCACGACCACCAGCACGACCAGGATGAGGAAGGTCGGGTCCACTAGACCTGCTCGACCACGATGCCGCTGATGCGGTTGGCCACGTCCTCGAAGCGGTCGACCACCTTCTCCAGGTGGCTGTAGATGTCGACGCCGACGATGAAGGTCATCGGGTCGCCGTTGCGGTGGGCCATGAACAGCGCCTTGCGGCCGTGGTCGTACATCTGGTCGGCCTGCTCCTCGATCTGGGTCACGCGGACGGCCAGCTCGGTCAGGCGGTGGGCGTTCTTGCGCATGTCGGGCAGCAGGGCCACGGCCTCGACGGTCAGTTCGGCGGCCTGGACGATGATCGCGGCCATCTCGCGCATCTGCGGCTCGAAGGTCTTGACCTCGAACAGACTGACGACCTTGGCGGTCTTGCGCATCTGGTCGATGGCGTCGTCCAGCGAGGTGGTCAGGTCCTGGATGTCGCTGCGGTCGAACGGGGTGATGAAGCTGCGGCGGATCGCGCCCATCACCTGGCGGGTGATCTCGTCGGCCTCTTCCTCGTGCTGGTAGACGCGGGCGCTGGCGGCCTCGACGCCGTCGCCGCCTTCCATCAGGTCCCGCAGCGCCTTGGCGCCGGCCACCAGGGTGGCGGCGTGCTGCGCGAACAGCTCGAAGAAGCGGTCTTCCTTGGGCATGACGGCCCGGAACAAGCCCAGCATGGTCGCTTCATCCTCTGTTCGAAGCGTGGAATTTGGCGCACGTCCTTGTACGGAACGTCCGGAAGCGCGGAGCGGAACCACGGAAGGCGGCCGCGTTCAAGCTCCACGTGACGGTTTTATGACAGTTTTGTCGGCGACGCGGCCTCTGGTCGCGGCCTCAAGCCTTTGGCACTCTGGCGCCGCACCGGTTCGGGAGTAGCGGCATGTCGAGAAGCTTGAAGGTCAACGGTCAGGTCCACACGGTGGACGCCGAGCCCGACACGCCCCTGCTGTGGGTGCTGCGCGACGTTCTGGGGCTGGTGGGAACCAAGTACGGCTGCGGCGTGGCCCAGTGCGGGGCGTGCACGGTGCACATCGACGGCGTGGCCATGCGCTCGTGCGTCACCTCGCTGGCCCGGGTGGGCGCCAAGGCGGTGACCACGATCGAGGGGATCGGCGCCAACCCGGTCGGGGCCAAGGTGCAGGACGCCTGGAAGGCCATCGACGTGCCGCAGTGCGGCTACTGCCAGGCCGGCCAGATCATGTCGGCCACGGCCCTGCTGGCCGCCGCACCCAAGCCCACCGATGACGAGATCGACGCGGCGATGAACGGCAACCTCTGCCGGTGCGCCACCTACATCCGCATCCGCAAGGCCATCAAGGCGGCCTCGGGCCAGGTGGAGGCGTGAGCATGGACGCGATCTTGGAGAACCCCTCGCGCCGCCTGTTCCTGAAGACCGGCGCCGCGGCCGGCGGCGGCCTGCTGCTGTCGTTCAGCCTGCCGGGCCTGGTGCGGGCGCAGGGCGAAGCGACCGCCAACCCCTTCAGCGCCTTCGTCCGCATTGCGCCGGACGGCGTGGTGACCATCGCCGCCAAGCGGCCGGAGATCGGGCAGGGGATCAAGACCTCGATGCCGATGCTGATCGCCGAGGAGCTGGACGTCGACTGGTCGGCCGTCCGCATCGAGCAGGCCCCGATCGACGCCAAGGTGTTCGGCGAGCAGTCGGCCGGCGGCAGCACCTCCACGCCCGACGACTGGGAGCCGATGCGCCAGGTCGGGGCCGTGGGCCGGGCCCTGCTGATCCAGGCGGCCGCCCAGCGCTGGAACGTCCCGGCCGCCGGCCTGGCCACCGAGCCGGGCTTCGTGGTCGACAAGGCCGGCAAGCGCCGCGCGTCCTACGGCGAACTGGCCCAGGCCGCGGCCGGCTTGACCCCGCCCGATCCCAAGACCCTGACGCTGAAGGACCCCAAGGCCTACCGGATCATCGGCAAGGCCCAGCCGCAGTCCGACACCCCGGCCATCGTCACGGGCAAGCCGCTGTACGGCATCGACGTGCGCGTGCCGGGCATGCTGTACGCCACCTTCCTCAAAGCCCCGGTGTTCGCCGCCAAGGTGGCCAAGGTCGACCTGGCCCCGGCCAAGGCGGTCAAGGGCGTGCGCCATGTCTTCGTAGTGGACGGCGGAACCGAGCTGGAAGGCCTGCTGGGCGGCGTGGTCGTGGTGGCCGACACCTGGTGGCAGGCGCGCAAGGGCCGCAACGCCCTGGAGGTCACCTGGGCCGACCATCCGACCAGCGGCCAGAGCAGCGCGGGCTTCATCGCCAAGGCCGCCGAACTGCACGGCCAGCCGCCGCACCGCAGCCTCAAGACCGTCGGCGACGTCGACGCCGCCCTGAAGGGCGCGGCCAAGGTGGTCAAGGCCGACTACAGCTACCCGTTCAACGCCCACGCCACCCTGGAGCCGCAGAACTGCACGGCCAGCTTCAAGGACGGCAAGGTCGAGATCTGGGCCCCGGCCCAGAACCCCGAGGACGGCCGCGAGCTGGTGGCCAAGACCCTGGGGATCAAGCCCGACGACATCACGATCCACTTCACCCGCAGCGGCGGCGGCTTCGGCCGGCGGCTGATGAACGACTTCATGGTCGAGGCGGCGTGGATCTCCAAGACGATCGGCGCGCCGGTCAAGCTGCTGTGGACCCGCGAGGACGACATGCAGCACGACTTCTACCGCCCGGCCGGCTACCACCGGCTGACGGCGGGGCTGGACGCCCAGGGCGGGCTAGTCGCCTGGCGCAACCACTTCGTGACCTTCGGCGAGGGGACGAAGTTCGCCCGCGCCGCCAATATCGGCGGCACGCAGTTCCCGTACGGCGCGGTCGACAACTACGCCCAGGACGTGTCGGTCATGCCGCTGGGCGTGCCGACCGGCTGGCTGCGGGCCCCGGGCAACAACGCCTACGGCTTCGTCTACCAGGGCTTCATCGACGAGGTGGCCTACGCCGCCGGCGCCGATCCGGTGGAGTTCCGCCGCAAGCTGCTGGGCGCGCCGCGCCTGATCGGCGAGCCGGGCAAGGGCGACAGCTTCCACACCGGCCGCATGCGCGCCGTGCTCGACAAGGCCGCCGAGGCCTCGGGCTGGGGGCGCAAGACCGACAAGGGCGTCGGCCTAGGCGTGGCCTGCCACTACAGCCACCGGGGCTATGTGGCGGTGGTGATGGAGGTCGCGGTGGCCGACGGCAAGGCGAGCGTCCGCAAGGCCTGGGCGGCGGTCGACGTCGGCAAGCAGATCGTCAACCCGAACGGCGCCGAGCAGCAGGTGCAGGGCTCGGTCATCGACGGGATCGGCGGCGCCCTGGCCCAGGCGATCACCATCGAGAACGGCGCCGTGGCCCAGAGCAACTTCGGCGACTTCCCGATGCTGCGCCTGGCCGACGCGCCGCAGGTCGAGGTGCATTTCGTGCTCAGCGACAACCCGCCGACCGGCCTGGGCGAGCCGGCCCTGCCGCCGTCGCCCGCCGCCCTGGTCAACGCCGTCTTCGCGGCGACCGGCAAGCGCATCCGCACCCTGCCGATCGGCGACCAGCTGGCCTAGGAGACGGGGGCGCGGCATAGCGCCTCACGCTCAAGTTTAAGGCCGGTTCACCACGTCCGGCGGGGCGGTCTTAACCTTATTGCGCGACCATGGTCTTCGAACGGGGATCATCGCGTCATGGGGCAGCACGTCGAAACCTTGGTGATCGGGGCCGGTCCAGCCGGCCTGACCGCCGCCTATGTCCTGGCCAAGGCGGGGCGCGACGTCGCCGTGCTGGAGATGGACCCGCGCGAGGTCGGCGGCTCCAGCCGCACGATCGAGCATCACGGCTTCCGGATCGACCTGGGCGGCGGGGCCTACGCCTCGGCCTCCACGCGGGTGCTGGACCTGTGGTCCGAGCTGCTGCCGGACGGCTTCGTCGAGCGGCCGCGCGCGGCGCGCATCTATCACCGCGAACGCTTCTACGCCTATCCGCTGAAGACCCTGGAAGCCCTGGCGCATCTGGGTCTGCGCGGCGGGGCGGCCTGCCTGGCCTCGTTCGGCCTGGCCAAGATCCGCCCGATCAAGTCGCCCCGGACCTTCGCCGACGAGATCCGCAACCGCGTCGGCGCGCGGCTGTCGACCATGCTGTTCCGGCCCTTCGCCGAGAAGGTGTCGGGCCTGATCAGCGACCAGATGCCGGCCGGCGGCGGCGCGGCCGCCAAGCCGACGCCCAGCCTGCGCTATCCGCGCGACGGCGCCGGGGCGGTGTGGCGGGCCTGCGCCGGGAAGATCGCGGCCCTGGGCGGCGAGGTGGCCCTGGGCCGCCGCGTGGAGACCCTGAAATTCGACGCCGTCGCCAAGCTGTGGACGGTGACGGTCCTGCGCGAGGACGGCGCCCACGAGGTCCGCACCGCCGACCACGTGGTCTCGACCGCCCCGCTGCGCGAGCTGATGGGCATGCTGCGGCCGACGCCGATCAGCCTGTTCCACGCCGGCGAGCTGATGTACCGCGACCAGATCACGGTGGCCCTGGTGGGCCGCACGCGCCAGCCGCTGCGCGAGACCGCCATCGACGTCCACGACACCGACCTGCAGGTCGGCCGGGTGCAGAACTACCGCGCCTGGTCGCCAGCCATGGCGCCGGAAGGCGAAGCGGCCAGCTGCCTGGGCCTGGAGTACTTCTGCTTCGAGGGCGACGGCCTGTGGACGGCCAGCGACGCCGACCTGGTGGCCCTGGCCTGGCGCGAGGCCGCGGTGATGGGGCTGATGGACCCGACCGCCGTCCGCGACGCCCGCGTGATCCGCCAGCGCAAGGTTCTGCCGATCGAGGACGAGGACTGCGCCGAGCACCGGGCCATGATCCGCCTGGACCTGAAGATGCAGTTCCCCAGCCTGCACCTGGCGGGCCGCAACGGCCTGCACCGCGACGGCGAGCGCGACCACGCCACGCTGAGCGGCCTGCTGACCGCCGAGAACATCCTGGCGGGCGAAGCGGCGCACGACGTCTGGGCCGTCTCCAGCGCGCCCAGCCGCAAGGCCGCTTAGAAGCGTCAGCCGGCCAGGCGTTCGCGGCGGGCCGCGTCCGCCGACGGGCTGGCGACGCGAAGCGCCCGGGGCTCGCGCAGCGAGCGCGCCGACCAGCACAGCAGGTGGGTGAAGGCGTCGGCCAGACCGATCACGGCGATCACGGTCACCAGGCCCGACGTCAGCAGAATGGCGATCATTGACATCACGGTCTTCCCATCGACGGGGATTTGTCGGAGTTTTCCGATCAACCGTCGAATCGGGTGATCGGTTCCCAGAAGGCGTCTCGACGGGATCTTGGAGCGGGCCGTTTTCGGCCTCGACGCTTGACAACGTTGTCACCGTTGGGGTGGATGGCGCGTCCCGCAACGTCGGACAGGGAGTGAAACAAAAATGGCAGGTATGGGTGCGGCGCGGGCTCCGGTTTCCGGAGCGGCGCCCAAGTCGGGGCAGGGGGTGGCGTTGGCCATCGTCTACGTCACCGCGCTATTCTTCATCTGGGCACTGGTCACCAACCTCCTGGATCCGCTGCTGAAGACCATGAAGACGGTCTTCACGCTGTCGCCCGTTGAAGCCAGCCTGACCGGCTTCGCCTTCTTCATCGCCTACGGGATCATGTCGCTGCCTTCGGCGGCGTTCCTCTCCAAGCTGGGCTACGCCAAGTCGGTGATGGTGGGCCTGGGCGGCATCGTCGCCGGGTGCTTCATCGCCATCGCGGCGGCCAAGCTGCACGTCTTCGGCGTCTTCCTGGTGGGCCTGTTCGTGATGGCTTCGGGCGTCACCCTGCTGCAGGTGGCGGCCAACCCGCTGATCGCCTCGATGGGCAAGCCCGAGGAGTCCTCGTTCCGGCTGAACCTGTCGCAGGCCTTCAACTCGCTGGGCGCGGCCTGCGGCCTGTGGTTCGGCGCGAACTTCCTGCTCAAGGGCGACATCTTCAAGAAGGACATCGTGATCACCCAGGCCCTGCGCGAGCAGGCCCTCGGCTTCGTCTCGAACGTCTACTTCGCCATCGGCGTGGGCCTGGCCCTGTTCATCCTGCTGATCTTCCTGGTCCGCCAGCGGATCACCGACGCCGCGCCGAAGACCGGCCACCTGGTCAACCCCTTCACCGCCCTGACCTCCAAGTGGGCGAACCTGGGCGCGATCGGCATCTTCCTCTATGTCGGCGCCGAGGTGGCGATCTCGCTGCACCTTCTGCTGTTCCTGGAACAGACCCGCATCCTGGACATCCCGTCGGAACAGGCCGGCAAGCTGACGACGTTCTACATGGTCTTCGCCATGATCGGCCGTTTCGGCGGCTCGGCCCTGCTGCGGAAGATCAAGGACTACTCCCTGCTGGCCTTCGTGGCCGTGGGCGCCATCGCCCTGACCCTTGTGGTCATCCTGACCAAGGACATGACCCCGACCGCTCACGCCGGCACGGTGAACCTGCTGCTGGCCTCGGCGCCGGTGACCAGCGGCCTGATCCCGGCCTTCGCGGCCCTGCTGATCGGCCTGTTCAACTCGATCATGTTCCCGACGATCTTCACCCTGACCCTGCAGCGCTCGTCGGCCCCGACCTCGGCGACGTCGGGCCTGCTGTGCATGGCGATCGTGGGCGGCGCGTTCCTGCCGCTGGCCTTCGCCAAGATCGAGGAGATGACCGGTTCGATCTCGATGGGCTTCATCGCCCCGCTGGTCTGCTACGTCTACGTCCTGTGGTTCGCGTTCGCGGCGCGCGGCGCCAAGGTCCACGAAATCCAGGAAGAGGTCGTCGCGGCCCACTAGGTCCGAACCGACCCCTGGTCGAAGGAGCCCGGGCGTTCTTCGCCCGGGCTTTTTCATGTCGGATCGCCGCTAGTTGAGAGCGGTTCTGAATACTGTTTGTCGAGAAGTCGACGCGTCCCGCAATACTGCACGGTGACCTCCCGCGTTCCGGAACATCTCTGGATGCGAAGTGTTTGTGCTCCGCTGACCAAGGCGATCCAGCCTTCAGGGAGAGACACCATGGCGACCTCCGCCAAGAGCTCATCGACCAAATCCGCCAAGCCCCGCCGCACGCGCCGCACCGGCCGCCGCGATCCGCTGGCCATCACGCTTCTCAAGGCCGATCACCGCGAGGTTGAAGGCTGGTTCGACGAGTACGAGCAGCTGGAAGCGGACAGCGAGAAGCTGGCCCTGTTCAACAAGATCGCCCTGGCCCTCAAGGTGCACACCCAGATCGAGGAGGAAATCCTCTATCCGGAGGAGCGCGGCGAGGTCGAGGACGACATGCTGGACGAAGCCTATGTCGAGCACGACGGCGCCAAGAAGCTGATCGCCGAGATCGAGGCGATGAAGCCCGGCGACGAGTATTACGACGCCAAGGTCAAGGTGCTGGGCGAGTACATCAAGCACCACGTCAAGGAAGAGGAACAGCCCGGCGGCATCTTCGCCCAGGCCAAGAAGGGCGACGAAGACCTCGAGGCGATGGGCAAGCGCATGAAGGCCCGCAAGGAAGAACTGATGGCCGAACTGGGCGGCAAACAGCCGAACTGACGTCACGGGGAGGGCCTTAGGGCCTTCCCCGCCTTCGGAGGGGCCCATGGCCGAAGTGCTTGATCCGATCCTGCCGTCGGACATCGACGAACTGACTCGGGCGGTTCTCGAGGCCGCCTGCGCGCGCGGGCTGACCCTGGCCACGGCGGAGAGCTGCACGGGAGGTCTTTTGGCCTCCCTGCTCACCGACGTGCCGGGGTGTTCGCACGCGTTCGAGCGGGGCTTCGTGGTCTATACCGACGACGCCAAGGTCGAGCTGCTGGAGGTGCCGCGATCGTTCCTGCCGCATGGCGGGGCGGTGTCGCAGCCGACAGCGATCGCCATGGCCGAAGGCGCGATCCGGCGATCCAAAGCCGACGTGGCGGTCTCGATCACCGGCTGGGCCGAGGACGTCGGCGACCCCGAGCGGCCGGCGGGCCTGGTGCATTTCGCCTGCGCCCGCCGCGGCGGCTACACCCACCATCGGCAGGTCCGGCTCGGCGACATCGGCCGTGGCCCGCTGCGCATCGAATGCCTGCGCGTGGCGCTCAAGATGCTGGCCCAGGCGGTGGACGTCTAAGGCTTCGCTTTGGAGCACAGACCAAAGAAAAGCGCCTCCGGCTAAGCCGAAGGCGCTGTTTCCAGGTCGGTCGAAAGCGTCAGAGCGCTCGGCGACCGGTGAACGCGTGGTAGATCGCCAGGACGACGACCGCGCCGATCACGGCGACCAGCAGGCTGTAGAGGTTCAGACCGGTGACTCCGGCGGAGCCGAACTGGTTGAACAGGAACCCGCCCACCACGGCGCCGACGATCCCGAGCACCAGGTCCACCACCAGGCTGCCGCCGGTGCGGCTTACGAGCTTGCTGGCGATGAAACCGGCCACGAGGCCGAGCACGATCCACGCAAGAATAGACATGTACGCCTCCTTGGCATCAAAAGGCGTGCGAGCCGCGCGCCGATGCGGAATAAAGGCGTTCGCCAAGACTTTCGTTCCGACACGCCTGCGTGTTCAGGCATGAAAACGTCACGAAGACTTTCGGGCTGTTCGCGCGTTGCTTTCGACCAGCTTCAGCGTTTGGCGATGCGGGCCTGGACGGCGTCGACCAGCTTCTGCGCGGGCGCGCGGCCCAGCAGGATGAAGACGCCCGAGCCGATGATGGCGCCGACGAGGAAGGACAGGCTCATTGGAAATCCCTGGATACTGGAGGCTGCGGCCGACACCTCTTCTAGGGGCCGAGAGGGGGCGTTGACCATGTGACACGCCGACGCCGGGCGCCGTCTTGCGCGAACCTGGTCGATCCAGATGCATTGATCCCGCGTCCATGAATTCTGGTTGGGCGTTTCCACCCGGCGGCGCCAGAACCGGGGGCAAGATGGCCCGCGCGGTTTGATCCCGCCGGGCCTTGTCACGTTATGCTGGAAGGCCCGGACCGGGCCTTCGCGAGGATCCAGATGGCTCAGGTCCAGACTTCTCCTTCGCCGGCGACCCCGAACCCGACCTCCAGGAAGGCCGGCGGCTTCATCGGCAGTTTCGGCGTCCAGGTGCTGGTCGCCATGGTCGTGGGCCTGGGGCTGGGTCTGCTGGCCCGCTCGCTGGGACCGGCCGAGGGCCAGCCCGGCTACGGCCTGGCCGAGACCCTGCATCAGATCGGGTCGATCTTCGTCCAGCTGCTGCGCGTGCTGGTGCCGCCGCTGGTGTTCACGGCCATCGTCGCCAGCATCGCCAATCTGCGCGAGCTGCAGAACGCCGCGCGCCTGGTCTGGCGCACCCTGCTGTGGTTCGCGATCACCGCCTTGATCGCCGTGGCCATCGGCATCGCCCTGGGCCTGGTGCTACGTCCGGGCGAGCACGCGGTGGTCGACCTGGCCGCCGCCCACGCCCCGCGCACGACCGGCTCGTGGCTGGACTTCCTGACGGGCCTGGTCCCCTCCAACATCCTGGGCCTGCAGGCCTCGACCAAGATCACGGACGGCGCGGCCACGACCACGGCCTCGTTCAACGTGCTGCAGATCCTGATCCTGGCTCTGGTGGCCGGGGTGGCGGCGATCAAGGTCGGGCCGGCAGGAGAGGGCTTCCTGGCCTTCAACGCCTCGGCCCTGGCCGTGGTGCGCAAGGTGCTGTGGTGGGTGATCCGCTTGACTCCGATCGGCACCGTCGGCCTGCTGGGCAACGCCGTGGCCCAGTACGGCTGGACCACCCTGGGCCAGCTGGGCGCCTTCGCCGGCGCGATCTATATCGGCCTGGCCCTGGTGCTGTTCGTGGTCTACCCGACGATCCTGGCGCTGAACGGCCTGAACCCCCTGCGGTTCTTCGCCGGAGCCTGGCCCGCCATCCAGCTAGGCTTCGTCTCGCGCTCGTCGATCGGGACCCTGCCGGTGACCGAGAGCCTGACCGAGACCCGCCTGGGCGTGCCGCGCGCCTACGCCGCCTTCGCCGTGCCGCTGGGCGCGACCACCAAGATGGACGGCTGCGCGGCCATTTATCCGGCCGTGGCGGCGATCTTCATCGCCCAGTTCTACCACCTGCCGCTGCACCTGACCGACTACGGCCTGATCGTCTTCGTCTCGGTGCTGGGCTCGGCGGCGACGGCGGGCCTGACCGGGGCGGTGGTCATGCTGACCCTGACCCTCTCGACCCTCGGCCTGCCCCTGGAAGGCGTGGGCCTGCTGCTGGCCATCGACCCGATCCTCGACATGGGCCGCACGGCCGTGAACGTCGCCGGCCAGGCCCTGGTCCCGACCATCGTCGCCAAGCGCGAGGGCATCCTGGACGAGGCGGTGTTCAACGCTCCGCCGCGCGAGGTGGGGACCGACGAGGCCGTGGCGGCCTAGGGCCCCTTAAGGGAAGACGGGACTTCGCAAGCCGCGCGTCCCGACCTAGAACTGGGCCATGGCGCGCGCTTCGATCAGAACGAGCTGGCTGGCCTGGAGCGTGGCGCTCCTGGGCGCCCTGCTGCTGGTCGCCGGTCCGCTGGCCCCCGCCATGGCCGCGCCCATGGACTGCTGCCCGGACGCGCCTTGCCGCGACATCGACAAGTCGGCCTGTCCGCAGACCTGCGTGGTCGCCTGCCAGGTCATCGTCGCCCGCGAGCACGCCTTGTCCGAACCGGTCCGTCGCGACGCCCCGGCCATCGCGCCCGAACCCGCGGCCATGCCGCCGGGACGGGCCCTGGCGCCGGACCTGCCCCCTCCACGGTGACTTCCGACTTCAGAAGACCTTCCTCAATCTGAAAATCGGAAACTCATCATGAAACGTATCTTCTCCACCGCGGCGCTGATGCTGCTGGTCTCGGCCACGGCCGCCTACGCCGCCGCGCCCGACGCCGTGACCAAGGCCGTCCAAGCCTGCTGCGCCCTGGGCGCGGCCTGCTGCAACGGCGGTCCTTGCTGCTGATCTAGCCTGACCGGCTAGGTCGGACGCCCGCCTCGCGAGGGGCGGGCGTCTTGCGTTCGGCTCAGGGCGCGGGCTTGGGCGCCGGCGGCGGCGTGTTGGCCGCCACCCGCCAGACGGTGTTGCCGACGTCGTCGGCCACCAGCAGGGCGCCGAACCGGTCAACCGCCACGCCCACCGGACGGCCCAGGGCCTGGCCCTTGGGGTCGAGGAAGCCGGTCAGGAACGGCTCGGCCGGGCCGGACGGCATGCCGTTGGCGAACGGCACGAAGGCCACGCGATAGCCGTTGACGGGCTTGCGGTTCCACGAGCCGTGCTGGCCGACGAAGGCCCCGCCCTTGTAGCGGGCCGGGAACGCGTCGGCGTCGTAAAAGGTCAGGCCGAGCGAGGCGGTGTGGGCGCCCAGGGCGTAGTCCGGCTTGATCGCCCGGGCCACCAGGTCCGGCCGCTGCGGCTTCACCCGCGCGTCCACCGTCTGGCCGTAATAGCTGTAGGGCCAGCCGTAGAAGCCGCCGTCCTTGACCGAGGTCATGTAGTCGGGGACCAGGTCGTTGCCGATCTCGTCGCGCTCGTTGACGCTGGTCCACAGGGCGCCGCTGGTCGGCTGCCAGCCCATGCCGTTGGGATTGCGCAGGCCCGAGGCAAAGACGCGGCTGGCGCCGGTGGCCGGGTCGATCTCCAGGATCGCGGCGCGGCGCTCTTCGGCGGCCATGCCGTTCTCGCCGACATTGCTGTTGGAGCCGACGGTCACGTACAGCTTCGCGCCGTCCGGACTGGCGATGACGTTCTTGGTCCAGTGGTGGTTGATCGGCCCGGCCGGCAGGTCGGCGACTTTGCGGGGCGCGGCGGTGATCCGGGTCTGGCCCGTCTGGTAGGGGAAGGCCAGCAGGGCGTCGCTGTCGGCGACGTAGAAGGTGTTCCCCACCAGGGCCATGCCGAACGGCGAGTTCAGGCCGGACAGGAAGACGGTGCGGGCTTCCAGCACGCCGTCGTTATTGGCGTCGCGGAGCAGGGTGATCCGGTTGGCCGAGGGCACGGTCGCGCCGGCCTTGCCCATGATCTGCTTCTCGAACCAGCCCTTGAGGCCCTTGCTGTCCTCGGGCTTGGGCGGGGCGTTGGTCTCGGCCACCAGCACGTCGCCGTTGGGCAGCACGTACAGCCAGCGCGGATGGTCCAGGCCCCGGGCCAGGGCGGTGGCGACGAAACCGGGAGCGGCGTCGGGCGTCTGGCCGTCGGCCCAGCCGACCGCCGGCGCGATCTTCATCACCGGTATGACCTGCTTCTTGGCGGCGGGCAGGACGGGGTTGGGCCCATAGCCCTGCTCGGGCGGCAGGGACGGGCCGGCGCTGCAGTTCGACAGCAGCAGGGCCAGGGGCGGCAGGGCGATTAGGCCGAGTTCTTTGAGCATCGCGATCGTCCGACGGTGGATGCGGGAGACCTGAAGAACGCGCCGCCGCGTCCCCGGGTCCGGTAGCGCCAGTTCAGCTTACGGGAGCGTGCTCGTCCAGCCAGCGGCGGAAGAAGCCGGGATCGGGCAGGCCGGCCTGGTTGGCCGCGACCTTGCCGTCCTTGAACAGGAACAGAGCCGGGATGCCGCGCACGCCGTAGGCCTGGGCCAGGGCCGGTTCGGCATCGACATCGATCTTCACGAACCGGGCGCGGGGCTCCAGCTCGCCGGCGGACTTGGCGAAGATCGGGGCGATGGCCTTGCAGGGCCCGCACCAGGCCGCCCAGAAGTCGGCGACGATGGGGATCTGGCTGTTGGCGACATGCTTGCGGAAGCGGGCGGTGGTCAGGTCGATCGGCTGGCCGGTGAACAGCGGCTGGCCGCAGCGGCCGCACTTGGCCGCCCTGGCGTCGCGCGCGGCCGGCAGGCGGTTTGTGGCGTCGCAATGCGGGCAGACGATGTTGACGGTCTCGGCCATGGCTTTGTCTCAACGAAGCGGGAAACGCTTCGGTTCTGTCTTTGGGGTTCTATCGCCTGCCGACCTCGGACGCCGCCAGAAGGAACGCGCCCACGCCGTAAAGCTGGGTGTCGTCGGCCTCGACGTGGTCGGGGGCGTAGCCGATCTGCTGCACCCAGCCCAGCTTGCCGTCGGGCTGGACCGCGACGGCCAGGGCCGACCAGCCCTTGGCCATCGCCGTCTCGTACTTGGGCCCCTTCAGCAGCCCGTGGTTCAGGCCGTAGGCCAGGCCGTAGACGAAGAAGCCGGTGCCGCTGGTCTCGGGCGGGGTGTTCTCGGGCGCCAGCAGGGACGGGGGCCAGTAGCCGTCCGGCTTCTGCAGCGTGATCAGCCGGTCGGACATCCGGCGGAACAGGGCCTCGTAGCGCGACCGCGAGGGATGGTCGGCGGGCAGGGTCTTCAGGATGTCGACGATCCCGGCATAGACCCAGCCGTTGCCGCGGCTCCAGAAGATCTTGCGGCCCTTGTCGTCGCGGCGGTCGAAATAGCGGCTGTCGCGGTAGTAGAGGCCTTCCTGCTTGTCGAGCAGCCAGTCGGTCGCGGCCCAGAACTCCTTGTCGCCATAGGCGGCGTAGCGCGGGTCGCCGGCAGCCTGGGTCAGGCCGGTCCAGGCGGCGGGACCCATGAACAGGGCGTCGCTCCAGCACCAGCGGACCTGGCAGGGCTGGTCCTCGGTCCCGTCGATGAAGGTCAGGTCGGCCTTGGGCGGATCGGCCAGGATGGCGTCGAAGCGGGCCTTCAGCGGCGCGATCTGGGCCGGGTCGTGGTCGCGGGCGTAGGTCCAAAGCCAGGCCTGGCCGATCACGTGGTCGTCGGCGTGCAGCGAGCGGCGGCCCAGGTTCCAGCCCTGCTGGACGCCGTGGTCGCGGACGGCCTGGACCAGGGCCGGGTCGCCGGCCCGCTCGGCGAAGGCGGCCAGGCCGACGAACAGGGCGCCCTGCACCCAGCCGCGCGGATCGGGCGTGGCCCGGTGGCCGTGGGTGTAGTCGAACTTGTCCATGTGGCTCAGCTGCCAGGCCGCGACTTGGCGGCCCATCGTCAGGGCCTGGGCGGCGGTCGCCGTCCGAGCGGCCGCCGGGCGCTCGGCGGGCGCCGCCGTCGCCGTGCCGGAGGTCAGGGCCAGGGCCGAAAGGGCGATGATCAGGCTGGCCCGCATGGACGTGCTTCTCCCCAAGGCGCGTGGCTGTGCCGCCACGTCGCCGGCCAGTGCTAGGTCGGTTTAGCCGCTGGTCAAGTCAATACGGCCGGTTTTGGCGGTGTGAGCGGTATCGGTCTGGCCACATAGCGATGTTGTACGATAAATGGTCAGGCCAATTTGCTTGCATCGAGGCGCGGCTCAGCTATGGTGGCGTTCGACGAACCTCGTCGGCCTGGCGATGAACTTGTCCTTCATCGCACCTCCTCCCGGGGCCGGCCGGCGACGGGCGGCTGGATCCTTACCTCCAGCCGCCCATCCTCTCAGCTTCGATTCGCCCAGGTCTTGCGGGGATTTTCGCCTAGATCAGCGAGCGGCGCGCCAGCTCGTTGCGGCGGGCGGCGACCTCGCTGCGGGCCTGCTGCATGGCGTCGATCTCGGTGGCGGTCAGCAGGTTGTCGATCACCCGGCCCAAATGCTCGCGCATGGCGTTGCGGGCTTCCTTGGGGTCGCGGGCCTTCAGGGCGCTGAGGATTTCCTGGTGGTCGTCGATCAGCGGCCGCACGCCCACCTGGCGGGCGCGTTCCAGCATCGCCCGGCACAGCGGCGACTTGTAGCGCAGGTCCCACAGGTTCTCGATCACGGTGACCAGGGCGCTGTTGCGGGTGGCGCGGGCGATGGTGACGTGGAACCGGCGGTCGGCCAGGTCGCCGCGCACGTCGTGCTCGTTCTCCTCGACCATGTCGTCGAGGATCCGCTCCAGGTCGATCAGTTCCTGGTCGGTGATGGTGGTGGCGGCCAGGGCGCAGGACTCGCCCTCGATCAGGCGGCGGGCCTCGGTCAGCTCGAAGGCGCCGATGTCCAGTTCGGGGGCGGGCGCCTCGACCGGCGCGGCCTCGGTCACATAGACGCCCGAACCGTGACGCGCCTCGACCAAGCCGCGGATTTCCAGGGCGATCATCGCCTCGCGCACCGTGGGACGGCTGACCTTGTATTCCTCGGCCAGGTCGCGCTCGGAGGGCAGGCGGTGTCCCGGCTGGAAGGCGCCCTCGCGGATCGATTCGGCGATCGCGTTGGCGACCTGTTGGTAGAGCTTGCGGGTTTCAGCGGTCGACGTGGTCATGAGACTTTCCCGCCCCGCGCGCATCGCCGGGCCGAAGGCAGCCTAGAGCAAGGTCGCGAAAGACGCCACGTCGCACTGGCGCATTTGTAATATGTTGTCTATGGATTGGTCAGGCCACTTAAGCGACCCAGGTAGACCAACACTCCATGCTCAAGATTATCGACGCCAAGGTTATCGTCACCTGCCCGGGGCGCAACTTCGTCACCCTCAAGATCACCACCTCGGACGGCGTCACCGGCGTCGGCGACGCCACGCTGAACGGGCGCGAGCTGGCCGTGGTCAGCTATCTGCGCGACCATATGATCCCGTGCCTGATCGGCCGCGACGCCCACCGGATCGAGGACATCTGGCAGTTCTTCTATCGCGGCTCGTACTGGCGCGGCGGCCCGGTGGGCATGACCGCCCTGGCCGCGGTCGACATGGCGCTGTGGGACATCAAGGCCAAGGTGGCCGGCCTGCCGCTGTACCAGCTGCTGGGCGGCGCCTGCCGCGAGGGCGTCACCGTCTACGGCCACGCCAACGGCGAGACCATCGCCGACACCATCGCCGAGGCCCAGAAGTACAAGGCCATGGGCTACAAGGCGATCCGCCTGCAGACCGGCGTGCCCGGCCTGGCCAGCACCTACGGGGTGTCGGGCGACAAGATGTTCTACGAGCCGGCCGACGCCGACCTGCCCAGCGAGAACGTCTGGTCGACGGCCAAGTACCTCAAGCACGCCCCCAAACTGTTCGAGGCCGCGCGCGAGGCGCTGGGCGACGACGTCCACCTGCTGCACGACGTCCATCACCGCCTGACGCCGATCGAGGCGGCCCGCCTGGGCAAGGACCTGGAGCCCTACCGCCTGTTCTGGCTGGAGGATGCGGTGCCCGCCGAGAACCAGGCCGGCTTCCGCCTGATCCGCCAGCACACCACCACCCCGCTGGCCGTGGGCGAGATCTTCAGCCACGTCTGGGACGCCAACATCCTGATCCAGGAGCAGCTGATCGACTATCTGCGGGCCACGGTCCTGCACGCGGGCGGCATCACCAACCTGCGCAAGATCGCCGCCTTCGCGGACCTGCACCACGTGCGGACCGGCTGCCACGGGGCCACCGACCTGTCGCCGGTGACCATGGCCGCGGCCCTGCACTTCGACATGTCGATCCCGAACTTCGGGCTGCAGGAGTACATGCGCCACACGCCCGAGACCGACGCGGTGTTCCCGCACGCCTACAGCTTCAAGGACGGCCTGCTGCATCCGGGCGAGGCGCCGGGTCTGGGCGTCGACATCGACGAGGCCCTGGCCGAGCAATACCCCTACAAGCGCGCCTACCTGCCGGTGAACCGGCTGGAGGACGGGACCATGTACAACTGGTGAGGCCTCTTCCGCGTCGCCTCGGGGCGGCGCGGATTTTCTAGGTTTCCAATGGGTTGATATTGGTCTGACCGTCGTCGCCCGTATCCGCCAATTGGCTTGACAACTTGTGTGGCGAGGGTAGCTAGATGGCCTGGCCACATAAGAAATCGTCTCCGCCTAAGGCTGACGAGGGCGGGGAAACCATGTCGTTCAAGTCCATCCGCAAGCGCCTGTTGCTGGCCGCAGCTCTGGCGGCGGTCGCATCGCCGGCGCTGGCCGTCGCGGCGTCGGTCGCCGACCCCGGCGGGCGGGGGCAGGCCTACGCGACCGTCCCGCCGATGAACCAGACGGTCGAGACCCGCCTGCTGCCCCAGATGGCCGTGCTGCTCGACAAGCTGATGGTCGAGAAGCGCGACATGACGCTGGACGGCGTGCGCGTGTTCGACGCCGACGACAAGTTCCTGCCGGGCAAGGTGGCCATCGGTCTCGCCTACCTGCTGATCGACACGCCGCGCGACGATCCGAAGTTCGCGACCTACCTGGCCGGCTACCGCCAGATCGCCGACATGACGGCGGACGACACCAACAACACCTGGGGCATCTATTATTACTGCCAGGCCCTGCACATGCTGCAGCAGGCCGGCCTGCTGGAGCAGGCGGTGTCGCCCCAGACCCTGGCCAAGCTGAAGGCCAAGCTGGACTGGCGCCATTTCGTCCGCACCGACGACCTGACCCTGATCGACCTGCCCAACAACTATTACGGCGTGGCCTTCAGCGTGGCGCGGCTGCGCTACCAGCTGGGCTGGGAGGACGCCTCGGCCAGCGAGGCCCTGCTGGAGAAGACGCTCGACCACTACCGCAAATATTCCGGCGAGTACGGCTTCGCCGACGAGACCGACGGCGACGGGCGGTTCGACCGCTACAGCGTGCTGCTGATCGGCGAGATCAGCCACCGCCTGATCGAGGCGGGCATGCCGGCGACCCCGGAGGTCAAGGGCTGGCTGCGCAAGTCGGTCGACCTGATGCTGCCGCGCCTGAACCTGCGGGGCGAGGGCTTCGAATACGGCCGCAGCATCGGGACCTATGGCGAGACGGCCTTCCTGGAGGTGCTGACCGCGGCGGCCAAGCTGGACGTGCTGACGCCCCAGGAAAAGACGATGGCCTACGCCTTCTCGTCGCGCGTCACGGCCCGCTACATGGACTTCTGGTTCGATCCCAAGATGGGCTCGGTGAACCTGTGGGAGCACGGCCGGCGCACCGACGAGTATCGCGGCAAGCACCGGATCCTGGGCGAGAACCTCAGCCTGGCCCGCCAGCACATCTACACCAGCGCGATCTGGGACGAGCTGGGCTTCAAGGACAAGACGCCCGACCCGGGCTACGCCGCCTGGCTCGATACGCTGCCCAAGCGCCGGGTGACCTGGTTCGCGCGCGGCCGGCACGACCGGCTGGTGGTCACCCTCCGTGACCATGACCGCGTCATCGGCCTGCCGATCGTCAACGGCGGCAAGAGCCAGCACGAGAACACGCCCTATTATCCGATCCCGTTCTCGCCCGGCATGCTGGCCGGCGTGGCCGACGGCGAGTTCCCGCAACTGCTGCCGCGCCTGACCCTGGCCGACGGCGCGCGCGTGACGCCGCTGGCCTACGCCCGGAACGTCAAGGTGACGGAGCAGGGGGCGCGGACCGTCGTCACATATGAGCAGGACCAGCTGGACAGGCTGGGAACCAGCGCGCCGATCGCCGACGACCGGGTTTCGGTGAAGACCACCTACGTCCTGGAGCCCGGCAAAATCCGCCGCACGGACGTCTTCACGCCCAAGGCGGGGCAGGGGATCAAGGCCGTGGACCTGTCGTTCGCGGGCTTCTCGTCGGCTCCGGCCACCAAGGGCGGGGCCACGACCTACGGCCAGGGCGACGTCCGGCGCTTCACGGTGACGGGACTGGGCTGCACCTCGCGGCCGCTGAAGGACGAGAAGGCCTACCGCACCCCGACCGGGGCGTTCCAAAGCCTGGTGGAATGCACGAGCGGACCGAAGGCGGGCCCGCTGACGGTCAGCTGGACGCTGAACTACAGGTAGGCCGAGGACATGCCTTTGGGCGTGTCCCCACCAAGGACTCCGTCCCTCCCCCTTGTGGCGAGGGGGAGGCGTGGGATCACACCCACTTGCCCCCACCTGACCGCTTCGCGGTCTGTCCGCCCCCGTAGGGGGCGGAGCCTCGCACCAGCGCTCTTCCCCCTCCGGGGGAAGACGACCGCGAAGCGGTCCGTAGGGGGCAAGGGTTCGGTGCAGGGCCTTCCCTGCAGGGCGATCTACTTCACACGCGTCAGGATCAGCGTCTGGTCCGGCGGGCCGGGTTTGCCGTCGATGTCCTGTTCGACCAGCAGGGTGTCGGCGTCGGTGCGGGTGACCTTCATCGACTGGCGGCGCGATCCCTGCTCGCCGTGAGTGGTGACGGTGACGGCGGCCTGGCCGACGCGCTGCACACTGATGGTCACCAGGTTCAGGTTGACAACGGCCTGGGTCGTGGGGCCGTCGAGCACGGCGTGGGCGAACTGCAGGGCGGCGACGCCGGCCTCATCGACCTCGACCAGCGTCCAGGCCAGGCTCTTGCCGTCGTCGATGGTGACGTCCAGCTCGCCGCTCAGCGGCGGCGGGCCGGTCAGGGCGGCGTTGAACTTCGAGCGCGGCAGGTCGATCGCCCAGCGCCCGGTCACGCCCATCGGGCCGCTGAACGGCTGGGCGTTGGCGACGACCGGCAGGGCGACCGCCAGCAGGGCGGCGCCGACCAGGGCGGAAAAGGCGCGAGCGGTCTTGCTCATGGGGTCGGCTCCGGATTCAGGCCCGACGAGTCCGGGCGAGCGCTGTGACGCAGGGTAATCTGGCCCCGCGCGCCCGCCCGATCAAGGCGTCGGCCCCAAGTCGCCCCCGGGGCGGCCGGAGCCAAGCCCTTAGAACGGCGAGAATTTCTCGACCAGGGCCTGGCCGCCCGGGACCTTCTGGACGCGGCTGATGTCGCCGCGGCCGCCGTAGCTGATGCGGGCTTCGGCGATCTGGGTGTGCTTGATGGTGTTGGCCGAGGAGATGTCTTCCGGACGCACGATGCCGGCCACGGTCAGCTGGCGGACCTCGGCGTTGGTGCGCACTTCCTGGGTGCCCTGGATCACCAGGTTGCCGTTGGGCATCACGCCCGAGACGACGGCGGCGATGGTCAGGCTGATCTTTTCCGAGCGGTTCACCGCGCCGGCGCCGGCGTTGGACGAGCCCGACTTGGTGTTGATCATGTTGGCCGGGTCGTAGCCGCCCGGCAGGATCTTCCCGAGGCTGGATTCCAGGCCCAGGAAGTTCGGCACGCCCAGATTGCTGTTCGAGGTGCGCGAGGTCGAGGTCTGGTTCTTGGTGGTGGCGCTGTCGTCGATGTCGATGTTGACGGTCAGGATGTCGCCGACCTTGCTGGCGCGCTGGTCGTTGAAGAAGGTGCGCGCGCCGGTGCGCCACAGCGAGTTGGCCGAGGCCGCCTGGGGCGGGGCGGCGTATTGCTGGGTCATCGGGGCCAGCTGGGCCGGATAGCCGACGGGGGCCAGCTCGGGGCCCTTCACGGCTTCGGTGACGGTCGAGCAGGCGGCGAGCGGGGCGAGCAGCAGGAGGGCGGCGAGGGCGGGGCGCATCGTGGGTGACCTTCTCAGCGAGCGGCGTAGCGCAGCGTGTTGTTACGGTTGGCCTTCAGGCGCATCGCCTGGGGGCCGACGGCGGTCGAGCCGGGTCCGGTGACCACGGTCTCGATGATCTTCTTGCTGGCGGTGTTCTGGACCATCAGGCTCTCGCCGATGGCCGCCGCCGACATGGCCTTGCCTTGCAATGTCAGGGCCACGCCGTCGTCCTCGTAGGTGACTGCGACGATATCGCCCGCCTTGATGACCTGCGGGGTCGAGACGTCGCGCAGGCTGGCGGCCGCGCCCTGGCGCAGCGGGCGTTTGACGGTCATGCCGATCACGTCGTCGGCGTCGCGCGGGGCGTCCGAGGGGGCCGCGGCCATCTTCACCCAGACCAGGTCTTCCGGCTGGACCATCTCGCCGGTCGCCAGGCTGCGGGCGTAGGCAAGAACTTCCACGTTGCCGCGCGGCGCGCCGGCCAGGCCGGCGTCCGAGCCCTGGCGGACGATGATCCGGCGCACGCCGTTGGCGTTGTCCCAATCCAGGCCGGCCCGGCGGGCGGCGATCTGCACCGCGCCGGCGTCCAGCACGGCCGAGGGGCCCACGCGGGTGGCGACCACCACGCTCGAGGCCGCGCCGGCCCCGTCGAACAGCTCGCCCAGGGTGATCTTGCCGTCGGCGTCGGTGGTGTCGGGCCGCAGCGAGACGCTCGCGCCGGCCAGGGCCGGGGTGGCGATCAGCAGGGCGGCGAGGGAGGAAAGGAGCATCGAAGAAAAGGCGGGCGCTTTCATGAGCTTACGACCTCAGGTTCGAAGTGGCCTGGAGCATCTGGTCGGCCGTGGTGATGACCTTGGAGTTCATCTCGTAGGCGCGCTGGGCGACGATCAGGGCGGTGATTTCGCTGACCGAGTCCACGTTCGACGCTTCGGTGTAGTTCTGCAGCAGGGTGCCGAAGCCGGGCTGGCCGGGGGCGGCGATGTTAGCCGCGCCCGAGGCCGCGGTTTCCATGAACATGTTGTCGCCGATGGCTTCCAGGCCGCCTTCGTTCATGAAGTTGGCCAGTTCCAGCTGACCGACGGTCTGCGGGTTCGGGTCGCCATCCAGCTTCACCTGCACCAGGCCGGTCTTGCTGATCGTGGTGGCGACGGCGTTCTGCGGGATCGTGATGCCCGGCTGGACGGTGTAGCCGTCCTCGGTCACCAGCTGGCCCTGGTCGTTGGTCGAGAAGTTGCCGGCGCGGGTGTAGGCGGTCTCGCCCGAGGGCAGCAGGATCTGCAGGAAGCCCTTGCCCTGGATGGCCACGTCGAACTCGTTGTTCGTCATGGTGGGCGTGCCCTGCTCGTGGATGCGGTAGACCGAGCCGGCCTTCACGCCGCCGCCGATCTGCACGCCCGTCGGGACCACGTTGCCGTCGCCCGACGACTGCGAGCCGGCGCGCTCGATCGTCTGGTAGATCAGGTCCTGGAACTCGGCCCGTTGGCGCTTGAAGCCCACGGTGTTCATGTTGGCGATGTTGTTCGAGATGACCTCGACGTTCAGCTGCTGGGCGGCCATGCCCGTGGCGGCGGTGCGGAGCGCTTGCATCTTCGTAGTTCCTTACTGGACCTTGCCCATCCGCTCGACGGCGGACCGGGACAGTTCCGAGGTTTGATCCATCATCTTGGCCACGCTCTCGTAGGCGCGGTTGACCTCGATCAGCTTGGTGATCTGGGTGATCGACTGGACGTTGGAGGCCTCAAGCATGCCCTGGTGGATCGCGGCGTCCGGGGCGGCCTGGGGGGTGTCGTTGGTGGTGTTGCGATAGAGGTTGTCGCCGTCCTTGCGGAAGGCGGCCAGGTCGGTGGGGCGCACCACGGCGATCTTGCCGGCGCGCTCGGCGCCCTGGCTGACCGTGCCGTCGCGGGCGATGGTGACGGGGCCCTTCAGCGGGTCCAGCAGGATCTCGCCGCCGCCGTCGTCCAGCACCGGCTGGCCGTTCTGGGTGACCAGCTTGCCGTCCGGGGCCATGGTGAAACGGCCGTCGCGGGTGTAGCGCTCGCCGCCGACGGTGGAGACCTTGAAGAAGCCCTGGCCTTCCAGGGCCAGGTCGAAGTCGCCGCCCGTCTGGGTCAGGGCGCCCTGGCTGAAATCGCGCGCCACGCCGTCGTCCAGCACGAACTTGACGGGGTTCGTACCGCCGGCGGTGCGGGCCGGCTTCGCCGGCTCGGTGCGGACCATCAGCTCCTCGACCTTGAAGCCGGTCGTGTTGGCGTTGGCGATGTTGTTCGCGACGATGTCGAGTTCGCGGCGCAGGGTCATCTGCCGCGAAAGTCCGACGTAAAGTGCGTTGTCCATGACCGGTTACCGAGACGGCTGGCGCGACAAATGCGCCGCAATCCTGCTAGCAACCCTCGTGCCAACTCGAAAAGTTCTGTAAAAACAACGAATATGAAGGTTAACGGGCCGTCGGTGACGGAGTCTGCCGGGCAGATTCAGCCTGCGGCGAAATGGCCTTCAAAAGACATCGTTAACCATGTCCCACGCATGAGTAGACCCGTAGATTCCAAGGAACCGCGCGCGTGGCCAACAAACCCCCCAAGGATGCTCCCGCCCCGGAAGGCGAAGAGGGCGCTGTCGAGGGCGAAGCTCCGGCTAAGAAGAAGCCGCCGATGATGATCATCATCGCGGCCGCGGCGGCCGTCGTCCTGGTCGGCGGCGGGGTGACCACGTTCCTGCTCCTGAAGCCCAAGCCCGAGGCCTCGGCCGAGAAGGGCCACGAAAAGCCGAAGAAGAAGGAAAAGAAGAAGGAAGAGAAGGGCGGCCATGGCGGCGGCGGCGAAGGCGCGGCTCCGGCCGCCGGCGCGCCGGTGATCAAGGAAGGCCCCGACGGCGTGGTGTTCTACACCCTGCCGGACATCGTCGTGAACATGCAGGCCGCGGACGGCCGCTCGACCTTCCTGAAGCTGAAGCTGACCTTCGAACTGCCCGACGAGGAGACGGCCGAGGCCCTGACGCCGAACCTCCCGCGTCTGCAGGACATGTTCCAGACCTTCCTGCGCGAACTGCGTCCGGAAGACCTCAACGGCAGCCAGGGCAGCTATCAACTGCGCGCCGAGCTGCTGCGTCGCGTTAATCTGGTCGCCGCGCCTTCCCACGTGAACGCGGTGCTGATCGAGGAGATGCTGATCAACTAGCCCTCGGGCTGGTTGAGGCGAACCGACATGGCTGACGAAATCGACGATCAGGCCGCGATGGCCCAGTGGGCCTCGGAGAATCCGCCGAACGACTTCGGCGGCGAGGCCGGCGGCAACGAGTTTGGCGACTTCAGCGGCGGCATGGGCGGCTGGGACGACGGCGGCGGCGACGGGATGGGCGCCGAGCGCATCCTGAACCAGGACGAGATCGACAGCCTGCTGGGCTTCGACATGTCCGGCGACGGCAACGACGACCGCACCGGCATCCGCGCGATCATCAACTCGGCGCTGGTCTCGTACGAGCGCCTGCCGATGCTGGAAATCGTCTTCGACCGCCTGGTGCGGTTGATGACGACGTCCCTGCGGAACTTCACGTCCGACAACGTCGAGGTCAGCCTCGACAACATCAGCTCGATCCGCTTCGGCGACTATCTGAACTCGATCCCGCTGCCGGCCATCCTGGCCGTCTTCCGGGCCGAGGAGCTGGACAACTACGGCCTGCTGACGGTCGACTCCAACCTGATCTACTCGATCGTCGACGTGCTGCTGGGCGGCCGTCGCGGCACCGCGGCCATGCGCATCGAGGGCCGTCCCTACACCACCATCGAGCGGGTGCTGGTGCAGCGGATGGTCGAGGTGGTGCTGCACGACGCCAAGGCGGCGTTCGAGCCCCTGCATCCGGTGTCGTTCAGCCTGGACCGCCTGGAGACCAATCCGCGCTTCGCCGCCATCGCCCGGCCGGCCAACGCCGCGATTCTTGTGAAGCTTCGGATCGACATGGAAGACCGCGGCGGCAGAATCGAGCTTCTGCTGCCCTATGCGACCCTCGAACCCATCCGGAAGATGCTGCTGCAGCAGTTCATGGGCGAGAAGTTCGGCCGCGACAACATCTGGGAAGGCCACTTGGCCACCGAACTCTGGACCACCCAGATGGAGGTGCGCGCCGTGCTCGACGAGCAGCAACTGCCGTTGTCCAAGGTGCTGAACCTGCAGGTGGGCGACACCCTGATGCTGAACGCCACGCCCGACAGCCCGGTGGAGCTGCGCGCCGGCTCCATCCCGCTGACCCGCGGGCGCATGGGCCGCCGCAACCACTCGATCGCCGTGCGCGCCGACGCGCCCCTGACCCCGGCGGCCAAGAAGGCGGTTCAGAAGCTGAAATGAGTCTGACGGCCATCGTCCTCAACGGTCTGCTCGCGGTGCTGCTGGTGGTGGCGCTGGGCTACGGCATGCGCCTGGAGCGCCGGCTGAAGGCCCTGCGCGACAGCCACGAGGGCTTCGCCAAGGCCGTGGCCGACCTCGACCGCGCCGCCATGCGCGCCGAGCAGGGCCTGGCCGACCTGCGCGCCGCCACGGACGAAGCCGCCGACACCCTGGGCGACCGCATCGCCAAGGCCCACGCCCTGGCGGCCCAGCTGGACGAGCGCCTGAACCAGCCGATGATCACGCCGCCGCCCGCCGCGACGGGCCGCGCCGCCGTCGAGCGGCGTCTGTCGGCCGAGCCGCGCCATTCTGTCGAACAACGTTTGGCCGCCGAGCCGCGTCCGATGCGCGCACCCGAACCCGAGCCGGCGCCGCAAAGCCAACGCCGCCTGCGGGCCGAGGACTTCGAGAAGCTGCTGGACCGCGAGGCCCGCATCCCCCGCGACGCCCCGCCGCCTTCCGCCGCGCGCCCTTCCGCGTCAAAGGAAACCCCGCGTTCACGGGCGCGGATAGATGATGACTTGTTCGAGGGCCCGGAAGATCCGCCGCGCCCCGGTTCGACCTTTAGGGGCCGTCGATGAAAAATGTTCCGCGCATCCTGCCGATCGTCGGGGTCGCCGTGGTCGGCGTGCTGGCCGTCAACGCCCTGGCCGGCGCGAAATCCCTGCCGGACATGATCAGCGGCGCCAAGGCCTTCGCCGAGGGCGTGGCCAAGCCCGACGCCAAGGACGGTGAAAAGGCCGCCTCGGCCGCCGACGCCGGCAAGGACGCCGCCGCCAAGGCCGCGCCTCCGGCGGTCTGCGCGCCGTCGTCCAGCGAACTGGCCAAGGAAGCCGGCCTGTCGCCGGCCGAACTGCGCGTGCTGCAGAGCCTGGGTCAGCGCCGCGGCCAGCTGGACCAGCGCGAGCAGGACATCGACGTCCAGCTGCAGCTGCTGGCCGCCGCCGAGGCCAAGCTCGACGCCAAGATGAAGGCGCTGAACGGCATGAAGGGCGAGATCCAGGGCCTGCTGGGCCAGGCCGACGCCCAGAAGGAAGCCGAGGCCAACCGCATGGTGCTGGTCTATTCGGCCATGAAGCCCAAGGACGCCGCCGCCCGCATGAGCGTGCTGGACGACAGCGTGCGCCTGCCGATCGCCTCGAAGATGAAGGAGCGCACGCTCAGCATGATCCTGGCCAACATGTCGCCCGGCGACGCCAAGATCCTGACCGAGCGCCTGGCCAACCGCCTGTCGGCCGACGCCATCGCCAAGCAGCGCGCCGCCCTGGCCGCCGCCGACAAGCCCGCCGCCGATCCCTCGGCCCAGGCGGCGGCCGCGCCGCCCTTGGCCGGCGGCAAGAAGGCCGGATAGGACAGGAACGGAAGCGGGGGCATGAAGCTGGGGGGGATCCTGAGATCGACCGTCGCGGCGATCTGCATCCTCGGGGTCGCGACCCCGAGCGTGTCGATCTCGGCCGCGCCGCGTCACGTCTCCAAGTCCGCCCAGCATAAGCCCGCGCCCCGCAAGGCGGCCGCGCGCAAGCCCGCCGCCAAGCCGGCTCCGGCCGCGCCCGCCGGCCTCCAGGTCCGCATCGCCCAGGCCCCCGACTTCACGCGGCTGGAATTCCCCGGCTCGCGCGGCATGCAGGCCCATCGCGAAGGCACGGCCGTCGTCCTGCGCTTCCCGCGCGACGCCAATCCCAACCTGTCGTCCCTGAACGTCGGTCCGCCGCGCTGGGTGAAGGGCGCCCAGGCGCGCCATGTCGGCGGCGTAGTCGAGATCGTGGTCGCGCTGAGCGACGACGCCGACTTCCGGGCCGGCAACGCCGACGGCGACGACTTCATCAACCTGTTCGCCCGCCAGGCGCCCGCTCCGGCGCCGGCGGCCGCCGCGCCCGTGGTCGCCCAGCGTCCCAACCCGATGCCGGCGGGCGGCGTCGTGCCGGTCAAGTTCTCCAAGGTCTCGGGCCAGGTCCAGCTCAGCTTCGACTGGGCCAACCCGGCCGGGGCGGCCGTGTTCCGGCGCGGCGAGGCCGTCTGGGTGGTGTTCGACGCGCCCGCCCGGCTGGACATCGGCAAGCTGCCCGTCAGCACGCCGCAGTACCGCAACATCCAGGCCTTCAAGGGCCCCGATTACGCGGCGCTGCGCATCAGCACACCGCAGGGCGCGCCGTTCTACGCCGAGGGCGTCGGCTCCAACTGGACGATCGCCCTGGGCGCGGGCAGCCAGGACGCACCTGACCTGGTCCACGTGGCCCGCGACGACAACGCCAGCCCCGCCACCCTGACCGCCACCGTGGCCGGCACGACCAGGATCGTCTGGGTCGGCGACCCCGCCGTCGGCGACCGCATCGGCGTCGCCACGGCCCTGGCCCCGTCCAAGGGCCTGCCGTCGCGCCGCGACTATGTCGAGATGGCCCTGCTGCAGTCGGCCACCGGCCTGGCGGTGGAAAGCTATTCCGGCGACCTGCAGATGAGCGCCGACGGCGACATCGTGCGCATGGGCCGACCCAAGGGTCTCCTGCTGTCCTCGACGTCCAGCGGCCAGGCCCAGGCCGACGCCGGGGCCGGCGCGCCCCAGGCCATGTCGATGCCGGCCCTGATCGATCCCGAGCACTGGTCCAAGACCGGGTCGGGCGGCTTCATCGCCCGCTACGACGCCCTGCTGGGCGCGATCCCCGCCGCGGGCGGCCCCGACGGCAAGGGCGACGACACCGCCGCCCGCATGGCCCTGGCCCGCTTCCTGGTCGGCTCGAACCTGTCGTTCGAGGCCATCGGCGTGCTGAACGCCGCTGGCCGCGCGCACCAGACCCTGATGGGCGACGGCGAGTTCCGCGGCCTGCGCGGCGTGGCCAAGGTGATGGCGCGCCGTTACGCCGAGGCCGAGGCCGACTTCTCATCGCCCGTGCTGACCGACGACCCCTCGGCCGCCCTGTGGCGCGGCTATATCGCCAGCAAGACCGGCCAGTGGACGGACGCCAACCAGCGGTTCGTCGAAGGCGCGCGGGCCCTGAACATGTTCCCGGCCCTGTGGCAGGCCCGTTTCCTGGGCGCCCAGGCCGAGGCGGCCGTGGGCGTCGGCGCGCCCGAGACCGCCATCCGCCTGATCAACCAGGCTCTGAAGCTGCCCAACATCCCGGTCGAGGACCAGCTGGAGCTGCGCCTGATCCTGGCCAAGGCTTTCGAGGCCAAGAACGACGCCCGGGCGCTACCGGTGTTCCAGGCCATTTCCAAGTGCGGCATCGACCGCCTGGCCGCGCCGGCCACCCTGCACGCCATCCAGCTGCGCCTGGCCAAGAACCAGATCAGCGCCGACGTCGCCGCCAAGGGCCTGGACGCCCTGCGCTTCCGCTGGCGTGGCGACGGGGTCGAGCTCGACACCATCCGCGCCCTGGGTCAGCTGCAGATCAAGCAGGGCCGCTATCGCGAGGCGCTGGAGGTCCTGCACTCGGCCAACAACGTGCAGTCCGACCTGCCGCAGGCCGTGGCCCTGCGCAACGACCTGAACGGCGCCTTCCGCGCCCTGTTCCTGGACGGCCTGGCCGACGGCATGCAGCCGATCCAGGCGGTGGGCCTGTTCTACGACTTCCAGGACCTGACCCCGATCGGCGCCGACGGCGACCAGATGGTCCGCAACCTGGTGCGCCGCCTGGTCGACGTCGACCTGCTGGACGAGGCCGCCAAACTGCTCAAGTACCAGGTCGACAATCGCCTGAACGGCGTGCCCAAGGCCCAGGTCGCCACCGACTTGGCCTGGATCTACCTGATGGACCGCAAGCCCGAGACGGCGCTGGACACCATCAACGCCACCCGCACCACCATCCTGCCGCCGGCCCTCAACGCCGAGCGCCGCCTGGCCACCGCCCGCGCCCTGATGGGCCTGGGCCGCTACGACGCGGCGCTGGAGGTGATCGAGGCCGACAAGACCCGCGACGCCGAGGACGTCCGCGCCGAGATCGCCTGGAAGCAGCACACCTGGCCCCAGGCCGGCGCGCTGTACGAGCGCTCGCTGGGCGACCGCTGGAAGACGCCGGGCATCCTGAGCCCCGCCGACGAGTCCAAGCTGCTGCGTTCGGCCGTGGCCTTCAGCCTGGCCGACGACGACGCCTCGCTGGGCCGCCTGCGCCAGCGCTACGGCGGCTTCGTCGAGAACGCCCGCAATCCCGACGGCCTGCGCGTGGCCCTGGCCGGCGCCGACCCGGGCAGCCTGTCCAGCAGCGACTTCAGCAAGGTCACCGCCGACAACGAGGCCTTCAACGGCTGGGTGGCCAAGATGAAGGATCGCTTCCGGGCCCAGGCCAGCAGGAAGCCGGCCTAGGCTCTACCTCCGCCATTGTGGAGATCGCGCCTTTGGCTAGGCTGGTTGCGATCGATATGTCGGGGGCGTCATGAGATTCCAGACCGTGCTGCTCGTCGCGGCCGCGACAATGCTGAGCGCCTGCGGCGGCAAGCCGTCGTTCGTGTGGTGGAGCTCGTGGCGACCAAGCGACGCCTATGTGGCCAAGGCGGACGCCGCCTTGGACCGCTTTCAGGCCGATCCGCGGTACGCCTCGACCGGCTTCGGACCCCGCGCGGCCTATCACCGGCTCTACTATGGCGTCGTGGAGCACGGGGAGCCGACGATCCACGTCTTGTTGTCGGCCCAGCGCGTGCGACCGCTAGTGCCCAACACCCATTATCGGACGCGTAACCAGCCTCCGCCGTCGCCAAGCGCGTGTCCACGCTATTCAGTGACCTACCGCCTGATCAACGACGCGGTCAGCGAAGAGCTGTGCCTGTCGGAAATGGCCCGATAGCGTCCTATCCCCTGGCCGGTCACGCGATCGCCAGGCTCTCGGCCACGTACGGCGCGTAGAAGTAATCCTGGATCCTGGCGATCTCGCCGTCCCGCCAGTCCAGCAGCACCACGTAGCGGAGCGGCGCGCCCGGCGCGGCCCGCACCAGCAGGGCGGGGCGGCCCTCGGCGAGGCCGGGCTCGAGCCACCAGCCGGTCGTGTTTCCGTAGTGCGTGAAGTACATCGACACGTCCGTGCGACCGTCCAGGCGGCGGCGATTGGCCAGGTCCAGCCGGACGTCCTCGCTGAGCAGGGCGCGCAAGGCGTCGAAGTCACGGGCGTTGAAGCGGTCGGCATAGGCCCGCAGGCGGTCGCGCTCGGCGGCGTCCAGGCGGGGAGGGGACGCATCCGCCTCCTCGGCCAGGCCTTTCAGGCGCTCGCGGCCGCGATGCAGGGCGGCCTTGGTCGCGGCCAGGGTCAGGTCCAGCAGTTGGGCGGTCTCGTCCGCCGAGTGGCCCAGCACGTCGATCAGCGCCACGCACGAACGCTGGGCGACGGGCAGGCGTAGCAGCACCGCCAGGCTGGCGGTGGCCGCCACCCGGGCGTCGGCGGCCGCGGCCGGGTCGACGATCTCCTCGAACGCCTCGTCGAAGGTGGCCTGGCGCTTGCGGGCGCGCAGGGCGTCGAGGGCCGTGTTGTGGGCGATGCGGAACAGCCAGCGGTCGGGGCGCTCGATCGGCTCGGCGGACGGGAAGGCGATCGCCGCCTTGGTCAGGGCTTCCTGCACCACGTCCTCGCCCTCGAAGGCCGAGCCGACCATGCGCGCGCAGTAGCGATGCAGGCTGGGGCGCAGCTCGGCCATCAGCTGGCTGAACGCCTCGGGGCCCAGGTTGCCGTCGGCCATGTCTCGTTCTCCCGCGCCGGCCCGAACGGCGGCCTCATCCCCAAGACGTCCGGTGAGCGCCAAAGGATTCGCGGCCCGGGAATCTTTTTTCGACCGAATCCTTCGCGGCCGCCGCCGCGTCCTTTGCCCATGACGGCCGCATCCCGCGCCGTTCCAAGCCAAGGACCAAGGATCATGCAGAGGGTTACACTGGTGCGCTACGCCGCCAAGCCGGATCGCGCCGACGAGAACGAGGCGCTGTCGCTCAAGGTGTTCGAGGAACTGAAGACCGTCCGGCCCGACAACGTCGCCTACGCGCTGTTCCGCGACGGCGTCGACTTCGTCCACCTGTTCGTCAATCTCAGCGAGGACGACGCCGGCGTCCTGATCGACCTGCCCACGTTCCAGGCGTTCGCCAAGGACGTGAACGAGCGCAGCGAAGCGCCCCCGGATGCGATGCGTCTGAGCGTGAAGCTGCTGGCCTCCTACGGCCTCTAGGGGCGATTCCACCGTTCCACCCTGTCCGCGCGGTCGCCTCTTGCCGAGGCGGCCGCGTTTCGCCTGCCCAGAGGTGAACCTTCGCGCGCGAAAAGCGATTGGTCTTCTGGCGGCGGCGCCCCAAACCCCTTAGTTAGTCGCCGCGCGCGCGGTCCTGTCGAAAGGTCGACACCGACTTTCCGGAGGCCGCTTGCATTGCTCCGACGGGCGTGTCATGACAACGTTGTCATAGGGTGGAAGCATTGACCAAAGAGACGAACGCCGACCAAGCGGGTCGAGAAGTGCTGGTGCTGCTGGGCGGCGCGGGCGACCTGGCGCTGCGTATGTTGTTGCCTTCGCTGTACTTTCTCGAAGTCGACCGCCTCCTGCCGCATGACCTGCGGATCATCGGCCTGGCCCGTCACGACCACACCCCCGACAGCTACCGCAAGCTGGTCCGCGAGCAGCTGGGCAAGCGCGCCACCGTCGAGGAATCGGCCTGGAATCGCCTGGCCGCCCGCCTGGACTACCTGTCGGTCGACATCACCAAGGAAGAGGGCGCCAAGGCCCTGGCCGAGAAGGTCGGCAAGCACGGCGACCTGGTGGTCTATTTCGCCCTGTCGCCCAGCTTGTACGGCTCGGTCTGCACCGCCCTGCAGGCGGCCGACCTGACCGGTCCGAAGACCCGGCTGGTGCTGGAAAAGCCGATCGGCAAGGACTTCGCCAGCTCGTGCGTGATCAACGGCGCGGTCGGCGCGGTGGTCGACGAGAGCCAGATCTTCCGCATCGACCACTATCTGGGCAAGGAGACGGTCCAGAACCTGACCGCCCTGCGCTTCGGCAACGTGCTGTTCGAGCCCCTGTGGGACAACAAGCACATCGACCACGTGCAGATCACCATCGCCGAGACCGAGAAGGTCGGCGAGCGCTGGCCCTATTACGACGAGTACGGCGCGCTGCGCGACATGCTGCAGAACCATCTGCTGCAGCTACTCTGCCTGGTGGCCATGGAGGCCCCGTCGGGCTTCGATCCGGACGCCGTCCGCGACGAGAAGGTCAAGGTGCTGCGGTCCCTGCGGCCCTTCACCAAGGCCAATGTCGCCCACGACACCGTGCGCGGCCAGTACGTGGCCGGCGTGGTCGAGGGCACGGCCCGCGAAGGCTATCTGGAAGAGGTCGGCAAGGCCTCCAAGACCGAGACCTTCGTGGCCATGAAGGTCGACATCGACAACTGGCGCTGGGCCGGCGTGCCGTTCTTCCTGCGGACCGGCAAGAACCTGCCCGACCGCCGCACCCAGATCGTCGTCCAGTTCAAGCCCGTGCCGCACAACATCTTCGGCGCCGCCGCCCAGGCCGAGACCAAGGCCAATCGCCTGGTCATCGACCTGCAGCCGGACGAGGACATCTCGCTGACCGTGATGACCAAGCGTCCGGGCCTGTCGGAAGAGGGCATGCGACTGCAGTCCCTGCCGCTGTCCCTGGCCATGAGCTCGGCCGGCAGCCGCCGCCGGATCGCCTACGAGAAGCTGCTGCTGGACGTGTTCCGCGGCGACCGCACCCTGTTCGTGCGCCGCGACGAGGTCGAGCAGGCCTGGAAGTTCGTGGACGGCGTGTCGGCCGCCTGGGCCGAGGCCAAGATCGAACCGGCGCCCTACGCCGCCGGCACCTGGGGCCCGCACGGCGCCAACGCGCTGATCTCGCCGCAGGGCCGGGCCTGGAACGAATAGGCGTGGAGACGATGACCCTTCCCAAGATCGAGGCCTTCCCGACCCGCGAGGCGCTGTACGACGCCGCCGCCTCGGTCGTGGCTTCGGCCCTGACCGACGCCGTGGCCAAGCGCGGCCAGGCCGGGTTCGCGGCCACCGGCGGCTCGACGCCGGCGCCGGTCTATGACCGGCTGGCGACCATGACGGTTCCCTGGGACAAGGTCGTGGTCACCCTGACCGACGAGCGGTTCGTGCCGCCGACCGACCCCAGCAGCAACGAGGGCCTGGTCCGCCGGCACCTGCTGCAAGGGGAGGCGGCCAAGGCCGGCTTCGCGCCGCTGTTCTTCGACGGCGTCGCCCAGGACGCGGTGGCGGCCAAGGCCGAGGCCGGGGTCGCCGCGATCCTGCCGTTCGGCGTCACCCTGCTGGGCGTGGGCCCCGACGGCCACTTCGCCTCGCTGTTCCCGGGCAACCCGAAGTTGGCGGAAGGCCTGGACCCCAAGTCGGCGCGCACCGTCATCGCGGTGCCGGCCGGCCAGCCGGCGCCGGACCTGCCCCGGATCAGCCTGACCTTCCAGGCGTTGATCCGGTCGTCGCTGATCGTCCTGCTGATCACCGGCGGCGCCAAGAAGACGTTGCTCGAAGGCCCGGTCGACCCAAGCCTGCCGATCGCCGCCATCCTGAACCAGGACCGCGCCCCGGTCCGTATCCTGTGGGCGGAGTAGCACCATGGTCGCCTTGAACCCCGTCATCGCCGAAGTCACCGCCCGGATCATCGAGCGCAGCCGCGACAGCCGCGCGACCTATCTGGCCAATCTGGACGCCGCCGCGGCCGCCCAGCCGGGCCGCGCCAAGCTCAGCTGCGCCAACTGGGCCCACGCCTTCGCCGCCTCGCCGGCGGTGGACAAGGTCCGCGCCCTGGACGTCAACGCCCCCAACCTGGGCATCGTCTCGGCCTATAACGACATGCTGTCGGCCCACCAGCCGCTGGAGGAGTATCCGGCGCTGATCAAGGAGGCCGCGCGCGAGGTCGGGGCCACCGCCCAGTTCGCCGGCGGCGTGCCGGCCATGTGCGACGGCGTCACCCAGGGCCGTCCGGGCATGGAGCTGTCGCTGTTCTCGCGCGACGTGATCGCCATGGCCACGGGCATCGCCCTGACCCACGACGCCTTCGACGGCGCGCTGTATCTGGGCGTCTGCGACAAGATCGTGCCGGGCCTGCTGATCGGCGCCCTGACCTTCAGCCACCTGCCGGCGGTGTTTGTCCCCGCCGGTCCGATGACCTCGGGCCTGCCCAACTCGGAGAAGGCGCGCATCCGCGCCCTCTACGCCGAGGGCAAGGTCGGCCGCGAGGAACTGCTGGCCGCCGAGAGCGCCAGCTACCACGGCCCGGGCACCTGCACCTTCTACGGCACGGCCAACACCAACCAGATGCTGATGGAGCTGATGGGCCTGCACCTGCCGGGCTCGGCCTTCGTCCATCCGCACACCCCGCTGCGCACGGCCCTGGTCAAGGAAGCCGCCAAGCGGGTGGCCGCCATCACCCACAAGGGCAACGACTGGCTGCCCGTGGGCCGGATCATCGACGAGAAGGCCGTGGTCAACGGCGTGGTTGGCCTGATGGCCACCGGCGGCTCGACCAACCTGGCCCTGCACCTGGTGGCCATGGCCCACGCGGCCGGCATCATCCTGACGCTGGAAGACCTGGACGACATCTCGAAGAACACGCCGCTGCTGGCCAAGGTCTATCCGAACGGCTCGGCCGACGTGAACCAGTTCCACGCCGCCGGCGGCATCCACTTCGTGGTCAGGGAACTGCTGAAGGCGGGCCTGGCCCACGAGGACGTCCTGACCGTCGCCGGCCCCGGCCTGTCGCGCTACACCCAGGAGCCGGTCCTGGTGGACGGCGAGCTGTCCTGGCGCGAGGGCGCCGAGGAGTCGCTGGACCTCAACATCCTGCGCCCGGCTTCGGATCCGTTCAGCCCGGAAGGCGGCCTGCGCCTGCTGACCGGCAACCTGGGTCGCGGCGTGATCAAGGTCTCGGCCGTGAAGCCCGAGCACCAGGTGATCACCGCCCCGGCGGCCGTGTTCCAGGAACAGGAAGACTTCATCGCCGCCTTCAAGCGCGGCGAGCTGGATCGCGACGTGGTCGTGGTGGTGCGCTTCCAGGGTCCGTCGGCCAACGGCATGCCCGAGCTGCACAACCTGTCGCCGTCGATCTCGGTGCTGCTGGACCGCGGCTTCAAGGTGGCCCTGGTCACCGACGGCCGGATGTCGGGGGCTTCGGGCAAGACCCCGGCGGCCATCCACGTCACGCCCGAAGCCGCCAAGGGCGGCGCCCTGGCCTATGTCCAGGACGGCGACGTGATCTCCCTGAACGCCCACACGGGCGAACTGAAAATCCTGGTGGACGAGGCGGTCTTGCGCGCTCGCACGCCGGCGAGCGTCCCGGCGTCCAAGCCGGGCTTTGGGCGGGAATTGTTCGGCTGGATGCGGGCGGGGGTCGGCGCGGCCGACCACGGCGGCTCCGTGCTGTTTGCTTAGGAAGAAGACGAAGATGAGCGGCTTGAACTCCATCGGGCTTGGCCTGGTCGGCGATATCGGCGGAACCAACGCGCGGTTCGCCCTGGTCGATTTCGACGGGGCCGACCCCAAGCTGATCGAGCCGACCTCGTACAAGGGCGAGGACTACGGTCAGGCCGAGGACGCGGTCGAAGCCTATCTGGCCAAGATGGGCCTCAAGCACGCCGACCAGGCGGTGGTGGCCGTCGCCGGTCCGATCGAGCACGGCTCGGTGCACTTCACCAACAGCGACTGGAAGCTGTCGGAAGACAGCCTGCGCCGGGCTGGCGGCTTCCGCTCGGCCAAGCTGATCAACGACTTCACGGCCCAGGCCCTGGCCGCCCCGCGTCTGGCGCCCAAGGACCTGCGCCAGATCGGTCCGCACCAGACCTCGGGCGAGGGCGACCTGGCGATCATCGGCCCCGGCACCGGCTTCGGCGCGGCGGGCATGGTGCGCCGCCACGGCGTCGAGACGCCCCTGACCACCGAGGGCGGCCACATCGCCTTCGCGCCGTTCGACGACGTCGAGATCGAGATCCTCCGTGCGCTGAACAAGCGGTTCGGCCGCTGCTCGATCGAGCGCATCCTGTCGGGTCCGGGCATGGAGGACCTGCACGTCATCCTGGCCGAGGTGGAGGGCCGCAAGGCCGAGGAGCTGACGGCCAAGCAGATCACCGAGCACGGCGTGGCCGGCGACGAGTGCTGCAAGGTCACCATCGACCGCTTCTGCGCCATCCTGGGTTCGGCGGCCGGCGACCTGGCCCTGGCCCTGGGCGCCCGGGGCGGGGTGTTCATCGCCGGCGGCATCGCGCCGCGGATCGTCGACCTGCTGGAGAAGGGCGAGTTCCGCAGCCGATTCGAGTCGAAGGGCCGCCTCAGCGACTACACCCGCGCCATCCCGAGCCACGTGGTGATGAACCCCCACACCGCCCTGATCGGGGCGGCCGTGGCCATGACCCCGGACGGCAAGGCGGCCATTTCCTAAGGTCTTAAGGGGGCTTTCCGCCCCTTGAGCCGCGTTTCTTATCCCTCGGGGCGAGTTTTCCGCGTGAAGTGGGCTCGCCTTGACAAGGCTGTCATGCCTTTATTGCGTCGCTTGTCGATTTTCGACGCTTCGCGAGGCCGGCTGTCTTGAGTTCCAAGGTTACGATCCACGAGGTCGCCCGTCTGTCGGGCGTATCGATCAAGACCGTTTCGCGGGTGCTGAACCGCGAGCCGAACGTGAAGAACGACACCCGCGTGCGGGTGCAGGAAGCCGTCGCGGCCCTGAACTACCGGCCCAACATCTCGGCCCGCAGCCTGGCGGGGTCGAAGGCCTATCTGATCGGCGTGTTCTTCGACAACCCGAGCCCGGCCTATGTGACCGACGTCCAGCTGGGCGCGATCGCCCGCTGCCGCGAGGAGGGTTACCACCTGATCGTCGAGCCGCTGGACTCCACCGGCGACGTGGCCGCCCAGGTCGAGCCGATGCTGCACACCCTGCGCATGGACGGCGTGATCCTGACCCCGCCCGTCTGTGACAACGCCGCGGTGCTGGACGTGCTGGAGGCCGAGGGCGTGCCCTATGTGCGCCTGTCGCCCGACCAGGACCTGGGCCGTTCGGCCAGCGTGCGCATGGACGACGTGCGCGCCGCCTACGAGATGACCGCCCACCTGATCAGCCTGGGCCATACCGACATCGGCTTCATCAAGGGCCACCCCGAGCACGGCGCCTCGCACCTGCGCTACGAGGGCTATGCGGCGGCGATGAAGGAGCACGGCCACGCCGTGCGCGAGGACCATGTGGAGCAGGGCTGGTTCTCGTTCCGCTCGGGCTTCGAGGCGGCCGAGCGGCTGCTGGACCGCCCCGACCGTCCCACGGCGATCTTCGCTTCCAACGACGACATGGCCCTGGGCGTGATGGCGGTGGCCAACCGCCTGCGCCTGGAAGTGCCCCAGACCCTGTCGGTGGCCGGCTTCGACGACACGCCGGGCGCCAAGGTGGTCTGGCCGCAGCTGACCACCGTGCGCCAGCCGATCCAGGCCATGGCCGCCGCCGCCGCCGACCTGCTGCTGGGCGGCGCGACCCAGGCCGAAGGCGACGGGGCGCCGCCCTCGCGCCTGCTGGATTTCGAACTGGTGGTCCGCGAGTCCACCGGCCCCATCGGCTAGGGTTTTCCACGCGCCCCATGGATCGGAAGCCGCTCCAGGCGTTTAAAATGGGGTGACCTCGACGTTCAGAGGTCTTCAAGGTGGAAAGGCTTGGTGGTTGACGCTAAGTCATCGGTGGCGAATCCGAACCCTTGGCGCTAGACAACGTTGTCAGGCGCGAAATTCGGGAATGACGTTCGCTCTGAGCAAATCCTTTCCGCTTTGCGGCATTTTCTTGCCGCATCGCAGCATAATCTAGCCTCTCCGGAGCAGCTTCATGATCCGCGCGCGCCGCTCCCGCATCGTCGCCACCATCGGTCCGGCCAGCAGCTCGCATGAGATGATTGTGAGACTGGCCAAGGCCGGAGCCGACGTCTTCCGCCTGAACTTCAGCCACGGCAGCCACGAGAACCACAAGGCCTCGTACGACGCGATCCGCGCCGCCGAGAAGGTGGTCGACCGGCCGCTGGGCATCCTGGCCGACCTGCAGGGGCCGAAGCTGCGCGTGGGCAAGTTCGCCGACGGCCCCGTGACGCTGAAGGCCGGTCAGGCCTTCCGCTTCGACGACGACCCCAAGCCGGGCGACGAGACGCGGGTGCACCTGCCGCACCCCGAGATCCTGGTGGCCATGCGTCCCGGCGCGACCCTGCTGCTGGACGACGGCAAGCTGCGGATGACGGTGACCGACGCCGGCCCCGGCTACGCCAACACCACGGTCGTCAACGGCGGCAAGCTGTCGGAGCGCAAGGGCGTGGCGGTGCCGGACGTCGTGATCCCGATGTCGCCCCTGACGCCGAAGGACCGCGAGGACCTGGCCTTCGCCCTGCGCCTGGGCGTCGACTGGATCGCCCTGTCGTTCGTGCAGGCCCCCGAGGACATGGCCGAGCTGCGCCGCATCGTCGAAGGCCGCGCCGCCGTCCTGGCCAAGATCGAGAAGCCCCAGGCGCTGGAAGTGCTGGGCCCGATCCTCGACCTGTGCGACGGCGTGATGGTGGCCCGCGGCGACCTGGGCGTCGAGATGGCCCCGGAAGAGGTGCCGGTGGCCCAGAAGGTCATCCTGCGCGCCGCCCGCGAGCGCGGCATTCCGGTGATCGTCGCCACCCAGATGCTGGAGTCGATGACCAGCTCGCCGACCCCGACCCGGGCCGAGGCCTCGGACGTGGCCAACGCGGTCTACGAAGGCGCCGACGCGGTCATGCTGTCGGCCGAGAGCGCCGCCGGCGACTATCCGGAAGAGGCCGTGACGATGATGAGCCGCATCATCGAGCGGGTGGAGCGCGATCCGCGCTGGCCCGAGTTGATGCAGGCCGAGCAACCACATAACGACGAGGACGCCGACGTCCTGGTCGTGGCCGCGGCCCAGGCCGCCAAGGCCGGTTCGACCAAGTGCCTGGTGGCCTTCACCACCACCGGCGCCACCGCCCGCCGCCTGTCGCGCGAGCGGCCGCTGCAGCCCGTGCTGGCCCTGTCGCCCCGCGTCGAGGCCGTGCGCCGCATGTGCCTGGTCTGGGGCGTGGAGGCCCGCGTCAGCGGCCAGCCCGACAGCCTGGAGGTGGTCACCTCGGACGCCGTCGCCAAGGCCGTGGAGTTGGACCTGGTCGGACCGGGCGAGCGCGTGCTGATCGTCGCCGGCACCCCGTTCGGCGCGCCCGGCGCGGCCAATCTGCTGCGCCTGGCCCACGCGCCGTTCCCGACGCGCAAGCGCTGACAAGACGCCGCTCATCTCGGCATTCGCCGGGATGAGCGGAGTTTACTCGCTCACCGCCTGGTAGTGCCGCACGAAGGGTTCCTGCTCGAGCAGGAACTCGGCGTCGAAGTCGTAGTACTTGGCGTGCTCGAAGTCCTCGCCGGCGAAGCGCTTGATCGCGTCCAGATCGCTCCAGAAGGTCAGCATCTCGAAGTGCACGACCTCGCCCTCGGGCCGGGTCAGGCACCAGGCGCCCAGGTTGCCGGGCGTGGACTTGTAGTCGGGCAGGGCGACCTCGCGCATCAGGGCCAGATAGCGGTCGCTCAGCGACGCGGGTACGCGGCCATGCCAGTTGCGGACGATCATGCGGGCCTCCTCTCCAACGCGGTGGAGATGGGGAGGCTTCAGCCGAAGGGAAGCGGCAGCAGGCGCTCGTAGCCGCGCCGCACGGCGGCGTAGCATTCGCAGGTGATGGCTTCCAGGCCCGCGCGATCCAGGATGTCGACCACCCCGCGGCGATAGCGGATCAGGCCCTTGGCCTGCAGCGAGCCGGCCACCGCCGTGACCGTGGTGCGCTGGACGCCCAGCATGTCGGCGAGGAATTCCTGGGTCAGGTTGATGGTGTCGCCGTCGATGCGGTCGCGGCACGACAGCAGCCAGCGGCAGAAGCGGGCCTCCACGCCGTGCAGGGCGTTGCAGGCCACCGACTGGATCGCATGGCCGAACAGCGCTTCGTTGTGGCGATCGACCAGGTCGCGCAGGGCGGCGCTGCGGCTCCAGGCCTCGTGCAGGGCCGTGGCGTTGATCCGCGAGGCGAAGCCGGGGGCCTGGACGATGGCCCGCACCAGCGACTGGCGCGGCGCCACGGCGGCCATCAGGCCCAGGGCGCCTTCGCGGCCCACCGGCGCGGACTCGATCGCCGCGCCGTTCTCCATCAGCGTCATCAGCGAGATGACGCAGTCGTGGGGGAAGTAGACCACCTCGATCGGATCGCCCGGATCGCACAGGTGCCGGCCCTTTTCCAACTCATGGTGGGTGAGATGGGGCGCGATCAGCCCGAAATCCTCGGACGGCAGGGCGGCGAGCAGGCGATTTTTCAAGGGTGCGGCGGTCCCGTCGGGCGAATCAATCACCGGCATGCGGTAGAGTTTCGAAGCTATAGGTTGGAAGCTGGCCCGATGTTGTCGAGTAGCCGACACAAATGCAGAACCCTTATCCGGGGTTCCCAAAGTGCTATTGATTGGGTCGGGAACCCGACATTGCAGGAATAGTTGGAGAGCCCGGCGCCGTGTACCCGGGTTGGGGTTTGGCTGAACTTTTGCCGGGTTCCAACATCCGGAACCTTTGCTTCCCGAGGACGGTGAGAACCGAGCTCAGCCCAGGTTGACGTGAACCTTGTCGCCCAGATCGGGGGTGCTGTCGGTCAGGTTGGCCTTGGCGGTCTCCCAGGCGAAGCGGATCGCGCCGCCCTTTGAGATCCACAGCTCGGCGTCCTTGGCGTCCAGCCGCAGCAGGGTCAGGGACGGGTCGTCCTTGCCGTCCGGAAACCAGGCCGCGACCATGGGATTCCAGTACTTGTCGATGCGGGCGGTGTCGCGGGCCGTGGACAGCACGCCGCCGATGCAGGCCTGGAAGTCCTGGTCCTTGGCCTGGACGATGAACATGGCCTGGGCTCCGCCGCCGGCGCTCTTGGCCAGGTCGGTGTCGTCCTTGGTGAAGAACCAGATCTGGCCGCTTTCCGGCTCGGCGAAGGCGGTCATCGGCTGGAAGTGCTGGTGGCTGTCCGTCAGGCCCAGCATGCCGAACCGGGTGTGGTCCAGCTCCCTCCAGAGGCGTTTCTCGACGGCGGCCTTGTCGTTTGGATCGGTGCTCATGACGGTTCTTCCTGTGCGGGGAGCAGGAAGAACCGTCGTGGGGAACAGCGGTTCCTAGGGCTAAGCCTAGAAGCCCGACAGCCGCGCGTAGCGGTCGCGGTGGAACGAGGCCGAGCCGAACAGGGCTTCGGCGACGCGGGCGCGCTTCATGTAGAGGCCGGCGTCGTGGGCGTCGGTCATGCCGATGCCGCCGTGCATCTGGACCATCTCGTTGGACGCCAGGTGCAGGACCTCGGACGCCTTGGCCTTGGCCAGCGAGGCCAGCAGGCGGGTGTCGCCGCCGGCGTCGGCGGCTTCGAGGGCGGCCTCGACGCAGGAACGGGTGGTCTCCAGGTCGGTGAACAGCTTGGCGGCGCGGTGCTGCAGGGCCTGGAAGGTGCCGATCACCTGGCCGAACTGGGTGCGGGTCTTGATGTAGTCCAGGGTGATCTCGAAGGCGGCGGTGGCCGTGCCCAGCATCTCGGCGGCCAGGCCCGCATAGGCGCGGTCCAGCACCGGCTCCAGGATCGCCCAGCCCTTGCCGACCTCGCCCAGGACCGCATCGGCGCCGACCTCGACCTTGTCGAAGGCGATTTCGGCGGCGCCCCGGCTGTCGATCAGGGCCAGATGCTTGCGGGTGACGCCCTTGGCGTCGCCCGGCACGAGGAACAGGGTGAGGCCGTCGCTGTCGCCGGCCGCGCCCGAGGTGCGGGCCGCGACGATCAGCAGGTCGGCGGCCTCGCCGTCCAGCACGAACGTCTTGGAGCCGTTCAGGACGAAGCCGGCGCCGCCTTCCTTCGCTGTCAGCGTGGTGTTGAGCGGGGCGTGGTGCGCGCCCTCGTCGATCGCCAGGGTGGCCACCGCCTCGCCCGTGGCGATCTTCGGCAGCCAGGCGGCCTTCTGGGCGTCCGAGCCGCCCAGCGCCAGGGCCGAAGCGCCGACCATGGCGGTGGAGAGCAGGGGAGAGGCCACCAGGTTGCGACCGGTCTCCTCGAGGATCAGGCCCAGGCCCAGATAGCCGAAGGCCGAGCCGTCGAAGTCTTCCGGCACGATCACCCCGGCCCAGCCCATGGCGCCCATCTCGCTCCAGGCGGCCGGGTCGAAGCTCTGCTTGGAGCCGCCGTCGCGCAGCTTGCGCAGGGCCGCGACGGGGGCGCTGTCCTGCGTCCAGCCTTTGGCGGCGTCGCGCAGCATGGTCTGTTCTTCGGTCAGGACGGCCATGTCAGGCTTGCTCCCCAATGGAATGTTCAAAGTTCTGATGACGGACGGCCCAGTCCAGGGCCTGTTCGAGACGGTCGTTGCCCCAGAAGAGCTCGCCGTCGGCGGTGACGAAGGAGGGCGCGCCGAACAGGCCGCGCTCCCGGGCCTGGCGGACGTGGTCCTTCAGGCGGGCCTTGATCGGATCGGTGGCGGCCGCGGCCAGCACCTCGTCGGGACCCGCGCCGATCGAGGCGATCAGCGGGGCCAGCACCTCGGGTCTGGAGATGTCGTGGTCGTCGACGAAATTGGCCTGGTAGACCGCGCGGCTGAAGGCCGGCGTCCAGCCGTCCTCCAGCCCGACGATGGCGACGCGCGCGGCCAGCAGCCCGTTGCGCGGGAACTGGCTGGGATGGACCAGCGGCAGGCCCTCCAGGTCGCAGACCCGCTGCAGGTCGCGCCACATGTACTCGCCCTTGACCGGGAAGGCGTTGAACGGGCTGTCGTTCAGGCCCTGCTGGTCATGGAACAGCGGCCCCAGCAGGAACGGTCGCCAGGCCACGGCCACGCCCGCCGCCTGGGCCAGGCGCTCGACGCGCATGGCGGCTGGGTAGCTGTAGGTGCTGCCGAATTCGTACCAGAACTCGATCATGGCTCTATTGATGGTCCAGCAGCCCGAGGACGCGCTTGGCCACCACGTTGAGGTTCACCTCGCTGGTGCCGCCCTCGATCGAGTTGCCCTTGGCGCGCAGCATGGCGCGCGGGACGGCCAGTTCGTCCTTGGCGAAGCCTTCGCCCTCCCAGCCCAGGCCCTGCAGGCCCAGGGCCTCGACCAGCAACTCGGTGCGCTCCTGGTTCATCTTGGCGGCGGCGTACTTGATGATCGAGACGGCGGCGCTGGGGCCCGAACCCTGCTTGGACTCCGCCTCGGCGCGGCGCACGGTCAGCATGAAGGCGTGGGCGTCCATACGGTGATGGGCGATGCGGGCCCGCAGGTCGCCATCGGCCAGCTTGCCCAAAGCGTCGACCCCGATCTCCTTCTTGGCCGCCTCGACCAGGTCCAGCCCGCCACCGCCGCCGAAGCCCGAGGCCGAGATGTTCTGGCGCTCGTACTGCAGCAGCCGCTTGGCGATGTCCCAGCCGCCGTTGACCTTGCCCACCAGCTGTTCCTTGGGGACCTTCACATTGTCGAAGAAGGTCTCGCAGAACGGCGAGGAGCCGCTGATCAGCTTGATCGGCCGGGCCTCGACGCCGGGCGAGGTCATGTCGAACAGCACGAACGAGATGCCCTCGTGCTTCTTGGTGGTGTCGGTGCGCACCAGGCAGAAGATCCAGTCGGCCTGGTCGGCGTAGCTGGTCCACACCTTCTGGCCGTTGATCAGCCAGTGGTCGCCCTTGTCCTCGCACTTGGTCTGGAGAGACGCGAGATCCGAACCCGCGCCCGGCTCGCTGTAGCCCTGGCACCAGCGGGTCTCGCCGCGCACGATCTCGGGCAGGAAGCGCTTCTTCTGTTCCTCGGTGGCGTATTCCAGCAGCACCGGGCCCAGCATCCAGATGCCGAAGCTCATCAGGGCGGGGCGGGCCTTGATGCGGCGCAGCTCCTGCTCCAGCACCTTGTTCTGGGCCTTGGACAGGCCGCCGCCGCCGTATTCCCTGGGCCACATCGGGGCGGTCCAGCCGCGCTCGGCCATGCGGTCCAGCCACAGCTTGGCGTCGGGGTTCTTCCACTTGAACCGCTTGCCGCCCCAGGGTGCGTCGTCCTCGGTCATCGGGGCGTTCAGGGACGCGGGGTAGTTGGCCTCCAGCCAGGACCGCGTCTCGGCCCTGAAGGCGTCCAGGTCGCCGCCGCCGAAATCCGCCATGGCCGTTCTCCCTCGTCTCGTCGTGTCTCGCGGCGCTTTTCCGCGCCGCCATTTGGCTTCCTTGGTCGTCAGACTACGCCATGGATCGACGGGGGCAAGCTGATTCAAACGCCTGTTCGTCACGCGGCGGGCGACCATTCGAGGGGAGGCGCGCTATAGAGGACACCGATGACGTGTCCCGCCGGGATTCGCCGATCAGGGGTCTTGATGTCCGCGCCGCAACTGAGGCCAGCCTTCCTCGCCGTCGCGCCGACGCTGTCGGCCATCCTGGCGGCCTGCGCCGGCATCCTGCTGCTGGCCTCGGGCGCGACGCCGTCCGAGCCGACCCGCTTCGCGATCTGGGTGGCCGTCGCGCCCGGGCCGCTGATCGAGGTCAGCCACTTCGTCTCGTCGATCCTGGGCCTGGTCCTGATCCTGCTGGCCTTCGGCCTGCGCTCGCGCCTGGACGCGGCCTGGTGGGCGGCGCTGTTCGCCCTGGCCGGCGGCGCGATCCTGGCCCTGTTCAAGGGGCTGAACTGGGAAGAGACGGTGATCCTGACCGGCATCATGCTGGCCATGCTGCCGTTCCACGAGGCCTTCCCCCGCAAGGCGGCCCTGACGCGGATGGAGATCACCCCCGGCTGGCTGCTGTCGGCGGCGGCGGCCCTGGTGGGGGTGGCCCTGTGCGGCTGGTGGACCTTCGCCCACACCGAATACGCCTCGCAGTCGGTGATGAAGACGATCGGCGACCGCGAAGTGGCCCGGGCCATCCGTTCGTCGGCCGCGGCCGCCATCGTGCTGATGGCCATCGGCGTCTGGCGGCTGATCGCCACCCCCGCCACGCCGCCGGTGGTGGACGACACCGACCCCGACTTCGACCGGGTCCGCGCCATCCTGGCCAAGGCCGAGAGCGCCGAGCCGCCGTCGAACCTGGCCCTGCTGGGCGACAAGCGCTTCCTGTTCTCGGCCTCGGGCGAGAGCTTCCTGATGTTCGGCGTGCGCGGCCGCTCGTGGATCGCCATGGGGCCGCCGGTCGGGCGCGACGACGAGCGCATGGAGCTGTTCTGGCGCTTCCGCGAACTGGCCGACGCCCACGCCGCTCGCGCCGGCTTCTACGCCCTGGGTCCGGCCGACCTGCCCGACAGCGTCGACTTAGGGTTGGCCATCCAGAAGACCGGCGAGAGCGCCGCGGTGCCGCTGGAGGCCTTCTCGCTGGCCGGCCGCCGCCGCGAGGTCCTGCGGCGCAACTGGCGCAAGGCCGGGGAGGGCGGGGCGGCCTTCGAGGTCCTGCCCGCCGACCAGGTCCACACCATCATGCCCACGCTGAAGACGATCTCGGACGCCTGGCTGGCCCACCACGCCGGCGGCGAGAAGGGCTTCTCGATGGGCGGCTTCGACGAGCGCTACGTGGCCGAGTTCCCGGTCGCCCTGGTGCGGGTCGAGGACCAGATCGTCGCCTTCGCCACCCTCTGGACGACGGCCAACAAGGTCTCGTTCTCGATGGACCTGATGCGCTATTCCGACGACGCGCCCAAGAACGTGATGGACTACCTGTTCGTCGAGCTGCTGGGTTGGGGCAAGGAGCAGGGCTACCAGGCGTTCGAGTTCGGGGTGGCCCCGCTGGCCGGCCTGGAGGATCGCCCGCTGGCGCCGATCATGTCGCGCGTGGGCCGCCTGCTCTACGAGCGCGGCGAGGAAATCTACAATTTCCAGGGCGTGCGGCGGTACAAGGACAAGTACGATCCGGTCTGGCAGCCGCGCTACATTGCCGCGCCTCACAAGTGGGCCATACCCTTTTTGCTTGCGGACATCGGCCTGCTGTCGTCCGGCGGCGTCTCCGGACTGACGAAAAGGCCGCGACCTAGTAGCGCGGGTCGCCCGTCTTCATCCCCAGCAGATTGAGGATATGGGCCGCCATCAGCAGGGCCACGACGGCGCCGGCCACCATCAGCGGGCGCCACGGCATCATGCGCGGGCCCTTTAAAACATTGATCGGACGGGCCCCGCGCCAGCCGCAGAAGACGGCGAACAGCAGGGCGGCGACGGCGACGGCGATGGTGGTTTGAAGCTCCATTCGCCTCTCATGGCCTGCGACAATCAGCCATGCAAATCGTTAACGCGCGTTAACCACGTGCAGCCGAATCTTAGGTACACACGTTGGAGAAGTGTGCCTGTTAACCATCCACAGTTAATCTTGACCATTGCTATATGTAGCGGTTGAGGTCGCGTTTACACGCTAGGAATCGGTGTCTAGCGTTGGTTCCCAGGTGCATAGGGAACGATTCGAATGACGGCCGCCGCGCCATGGAGCGTTAAGGGGATCGACCCCAAGGCCCGTGAGGTCGCTAAAGACCTCGCGCGTCGCTCCGGCATGACGCTGGGCGAATGGCTGAACCGGATGATCATCGAGGGCGAGGGTTTCGACGCCGCCGCCCTGGAAGCTTTCGGCGAGCCCAGCCGTCCGTCCCTGGCCGTCAACAACGACCGCGCCAACCCCTCCTATTACGAGACCGACCGTCGCGGCGCGCCGTCGCGCATCGAGGCGCGCGAGCATCCCGCCGATGAGGTCGGCCGCGTGGCCGTCGCCCTGGACCGCCTGACCGACCGCATCGAGGCGGCCGAGAAGCGTTCGGCCCAGGCCATCTCCGGCATCGACGAATCCGTGCGCGGCGCCCTGCAGCGCCTGGTGGCCGCCGAGCGCGAGCAGGTGGCCGTGGCCGCCCGCTTCGAGGGCGCGGTGGACGAGATCAAGACCGACCAGACCCGCGCCGCCGAGCGGCTGCGCCGGATCGAGGCCGAGGCCGCCGGTCCGCGCTCGGCCGAGGCCCTGCGCGCCCTTGAAGGCGCGCTCGGCAAGGTCGCCGGCCACCTCTACGAGGGCGAGGCCCGCACCCGCGAGACCATCGCCCACCTGGAACAGCGTCTGGACAACCAGGCCGGCGTCGGGGCCGGCGATCCGTCGGCCCTGGTCGAGGAAGTCGTGGCCCGCCTGGGCCAGCGCCTGGAAGCCGCCGAGGCCCGCACCGCCGAAGCCCTGCAGGCCCTGACCACCTCGTTCACCGCCCTGGACGGCCGCCTGCGCACCGTCGAGGACAGCAATCCGGGCGAAGGCGTCCAGAAGCGCCTCGACGACCTGTCCAACGGTCTGACCCAGCGCATGGAGGCCGCCCGCATGGAGATGGCCGCCAAGCTGCGCGAAAGCGCCGACGGCCGCTTCGACCGCATGGAGCGCAAGCTGGGCGAGATGACCGCCCACGTGCAGGCCGCCGAGCAGCGCTCGGCCCAGGCCATCGAGCGCATGGGCCGCGAGGTGGTCGGCATGGCCGACGCCCTGAACCGCCGGGTCCAGACCTCGGAAGCCCGCGCCAACGCCGCCATCGAGCAGGTCGCCGCCAGCATCGACCAGAAGCTGAACCGCGCCGACAGCGTCCAGGCCCAGGCCCTCGAGAAGCTGGGCGCCGAGATCGCCCGCATCACCGAGAAGCTGGCCGAGCGGATCGGCAACGCCGAGCGCCGCAACGCCCTGGCCATCGACGACGTCGGCGACCAGGTCACCCGCGTCACCGACCGCCTGAACCAGCGCCACGAGCGCACGTCGCAGGAACTGGTCGACCGCATCCGCCAGAGCGAGGAGCGCACCGCGCGCCTGCTGGAGGAAGCGCGCGAGAAGATCGACACCAAGCTGGCCGACGCCCAGCGCCGCCTGGCCGAGCAGGCCGCCGCGGCCGCGCCGCCGGCCCGTCCCGCCGCGTCGCCGTTCGACGACGGCGACCGTTTCTCGTTCGGCGGCGAGGCCGTCCCCGAGGACGTGTTCCACCAGCCGGCCGCCTTCATCCCGGCCCAGACCTCGACCCCGGCCCGCACGGCGGCGCCCGCCGCCTTCGAGGCCCCGGCCTACGAGGCTCCGGCCTTCCCGACCGCCGAGCCGCCCGCCCTGGAGTTCGGCGACGAGGACTTCGAGGCCGCCGACGGCTTCACCTCGGCCCTGGAGCCGGAAGCCGCGTTCGAGCCGGAAGCCGACTACGACAGCGACTTCTCGGCCCCCGAGTTCGGCGCCTCCGGCTTCTCGGCGCCGGAAGAGCCGTCCGCGCCCGGACGCCCGCTGTCGACGCGCGAAGTGATCGAGCAGGCCCGTGCCGCCGCGCGCCAGGCCGCCCTGGCCGGCGACGCCAAGGGCAAGGACAAGACCAAGGCCAAGAAGCCCGCGACCTCGCTGTTCGCCGGCTTCGGCGCCAAGGGTTCCGAGAAGAAGGCCAAGAAGGGCGGCATGAAGACCGCCCTGATGGTCTCGGCCGCCGCCGCCTGCCTGGGCGTGGGCGCGGCCAGCTTCTTCGTCAATTCCGAAGGCGCGGGCGGGCCGCTTCCCGACCGCGTGGCCAAGGGCATTGCCAACAAGTCGGGCGGCGAGATCCGCTCGGCCGAGGTCGACACCAGCCCGGCCGGCGCCCGCGCCGCCGTGGCCCTGACCGCAGGCGCCGCGACGCCCGTCGAGGCCGTTCCGATCGAGTCCGCGCCCGTCTCGCCGCCGGCCGAGAACGCCCAGGCCCTCTACGAGGACGGCGTGCGCCGCATCGAGGCCAAGGACCGCTCCGGCCTGGAAAACCTGCGCAAGGCCGCCAACCTGGGTCTGCCGCGCGCCCAGTTCTACCTGGCCAAGATGTACGAGGTCGGCGAGGGCGGGGTGAAGAAGGACCTGGGCGAGGCCCGCCGCTGGACCGAGCGCGCCGCCACGGCCGGCGAAGCCCGCGCCATGCACAACCTGGCCCTCTACTACTACAAGGGCGAGGGCGGCGAACGGAACTCGACCAAGGCCGCCAGCTGGTTCCGCAAGGCTTCGGACCTGGGTCTGGTCGACAGCCAGTTCAACCTGGCCCAGCTCTATGAAGGCGGGTGGGGCGTCAGCCAGAACCCGACCGAAGCCTACAAGTGGTACCTGATCGCCGCGCGGTCGGGCGACACCGCCTCGCGCGCCCGGGCCATGGCCCTGCGCGCCCAGCTGACGGCCGAAGGCCAGCGGATCGCCGAGCGTTCGGCCAGCGCCTTCCGCTCGCAGGCCGCCGCGCCCGTCCAGGCCGTGGCTTCGGCCGCCGCCCCCAGCGCCGGCCTGGCCACCGCCCAGCGCGCGCTGTCGAAGCTGGGTTACTACCAGGGGCCCCAGGACGGCGTGACCTCGCCGGCCCTGCAGATGGCCATCGCCGCCTACCAGCGCGACCAGAACATGCAGCCGTCGGGCGCCCTGGACGGCGACACCCTCAGCCGCCTGTCGACCTGGGCCCGCTGAGCCTAAAGGCCAAGCTTCCCAAACCCTTCCGGGTGTGCGAGCGTCCGCACTCATCCACAGGCTGTGTCCTGTGGTCAAATATCGTCCGTGGACCTATGGGCTGACCTCGGTAATAGTCAGTCCCTTCCGGGGGGAAGGGCGCGCGTCGGAGCTCGCGCCCGAAGGAGTAGACATGGCGTTCGAAGCAGCGACGGCCGATCATACGCAGGATCGCGTGCCGGTGCCCCCCGCCGTATGGGTTTGCGGCCTAGCCACCCTGGTCCCGTTCATCGTCTGCTCGGCCCTGTTCTGCTACGGCCCCATCGACATGCGGCAGGTCGCGCTGATCAGCCTGCTGGCCTATTCCAGCGCCATGATGTCGTACCTGGGCGGCGTGCGCTGCGGTCTCGAGATCGAGCGCGCCAGCCCCCGCTGGCTGACCCTGGGCCTTTCGCTGCTGTTCCCCCTGGCCGGCTTCGGCCTGCTGCTGGGCGGCCTGAAGTTCGAGCCCGCGTGGCAGCTTTCGGGCTTCCTGCTGGTCTTCATCCTGCAATGGCTGTGGGACGTGACCAACCATGACGGCCCCGCCTGGCGTCCGCGCCTGCGCACCCTGCTGACCTCCGGCGCGGCCATCTCGCTGGCCTTCGCCCTCGAGCAGGCCCTCCACCTCTAGCTACTGGTTGGTGGCCACCGCCTCGGTCGCCGCCGCGTCCGCCGCCGCGCCCGTGGCGACATCGGCCACCGGGGCGCTGACCACGACCGTCGAGGCGGCCTCGTCCTTGGCCTTGGGCGCATTGATAAACGGCGTCGCCTCGTTCAACGGGTCGGACACGCAGGCGGCGGCCACCTGCTTGCTCAGCTTCTCTTCCTTGGTGTTCTGCTGCATGCCCAGCGCGGCCGAGGCCACGGTGCCCGCGAACGGCACGACGGCGTTGCCGCCCATGCCCACCGCCTTCTTGAGCAGATTGGGCTCTTCGTAGTCGATGGCCTTGGCGCGCAAGGCCTTGCAGGTCTCGGTGTCGTATTTCGGGTCCTTGGCGTCGAGCTTGGCCACGGTCTTGACCGGGGGCTCGCCGGCCACGGCGGCCTGCGGGGTCGCCAAGGGCGACAGGGCTAGAACGGCGCCGATGCCGATCAGGATCGGTCGCATCACGAATCTCCATTGTCCAACGTCCCGGGGATCAAACGCCCGGACGCGGAGGGTGATCCGTCGGATTGCTAGTCGGGCCGCAGCGACTTCCAGCCCACCGCGTGCACGCGGCGAGGGCCCAGGGCGGCGGCGAGGGCCGGGCCGCCGAACAGCGGGGCGAAGGCCGGGTCCAGGATGTTCAGTCCGCCCGTGAACGCCCCGAACGCCGGCAGGACCAGGCGGGCGCCGTCGGTGACGAAGCAACGCCGCCGCACCGTAGCCCGGCCGCTGGTCACCTTGGCGGCCGGATGCAGATGCCCCGCCACCTCGCCGGGCTGGGCGCCGCGCAGGGGCTCGTGGCGGAAGGTCAGGCCGGCCAGCTGGGCCTCGTCGACCACGTCGCCGGGCAGGGTCCGGGGTCCGTCCTCGTCGTGGTTGCCCACCGCCCAGACCAGCCGGCGGCCCAGGGCCAGGGCGGCGATGCGCATCCGGTCATCCTCCGGCAGGCGATCCTCGCCCGCGCCGTCGTGGAAGCTGTCGCCCAGGAAGACCAGGGTGGCCGGCGACAGCGCCGCCAGTTCGCGCTCCAGCCGGTCCAGGGTCTCGCGGGTGTCGTAAGGCGGCAGCATCTGGCCGAACCGCGCGGCGTAGCTGCTGCCCTTCTCGAAGTGCAGGTCGGCCACCACCATCGTGCGCTCGGCCTCCAGCCACAGGGCGCCGGAGTGGCGCAGGACCGCGCGTGTCCCCGCGATCTCGAGCCGCAGGCCGCCGCAGTCGCCGATCTGGAACGCCAGTTGGGTCAAGGAACAGATACTCTCACTATGCCATCGCCTCGGCGATCAGGTCTTCCTCGGCCTCGGCCAGCACCATTTCCCCGGCCGCGTCGCCCGGCGCGCGCTCACGGCCGATCTCCAGCATGATCGGCACGGCGAAGGGCGAAACGTGGTCCAGGGGCGCATGGCGGATGCGGCCGCCGCCGATCCGCGCCAGCATGTCGCCCAGCCGCGCCACGTCCAGCGAACCGGTCGCCGCATCGGCCCGGGCGCAGCGCAGCAACAGGTGGTCGGGCTGGTGGCGGCGCAGCACGTCGTAGATCAGGTCGGTGGAGAAGGTCACCTGGCGGCCCGACTTCTCCATGCCCGGATGGCGGCGCTCGATCAGGCCCGAGATGAGGGCGCAGGCCTTGAACGCCCGCTTCATCAGGAAGCTCTCGTCCAGCCAGGATTCCAGGTCGTCGCCCAGCATGTCCTGGGCGAACAGTTCGTCGAGGTCCAGCTGGTCCATCGGCTTCAGCGACCAGATGGCCACCGCGTAGTCGTTGGCCACGAAGCCCAGCGGCCCGACGCCCAGCCGGTCCAGCCGGCGGGTCAGCAGCATGGCCAGGGTGGTGTGGGCCAGGCGTCCCTCGAACGGATAGCACACCAGGTGGAAGCGCTTGCCGTGCGGGAAGGTCTCCAGCAGCATCTCGTCCTGGTCGGGGATGATCGAGCGGACCTTCTGGTAGTTCAGCCACTCCTGAACGTCGGGGGGCAGGGCGGGCCATTCGCGCTCGTCGTGCATCATCGCCCGCACGCGACCGGCCAGATAGGTCGACAGCGGGAACTTCGAGCCGCCCCAGCTGGGCATCTTCGGGTCCTTGTCCGGGGCGGGCGTGACGAAGGCGTCGGCCCCGACCAGGCTGTTGAAGCGCCAGACCTGGCCGGCGAAGACGAAGGTGTCGCCGGGCGTCATGGCCTCGAAGAAGCCTTCCTCGGCCTCGCCGACCTTGCGGCCGCCCATCGGTCTTTTGCCGCCGCCGATGCGGACATTGATCATGGCGGGCGAGACGATGGCCCCGACGTTCATCCGATGGGCCAGCACCGCCTGGGCGTTGCGCGCCCGCCAGAGCCCGTCCTGGCCCGGCACGATGCGGCGGAACTTGTCGTAGGTGCGCAGGGCGTAGCCGCCGGTCGAGACGAAGTCGACGACCGTCTCGAAGTCCTCCCACGACAGGTCGGCGTAGGGACCGGCGGCGCGGACCTCGTCATAGAGCTCGGTGGGGGCGAAGGGCTCGGAGCAGGCGCAGCCCATGATGTGCTGGGCCAGGACATCCAGCGCACCGATGCGAGCCGGCTCGCCGTCCAGGTGCCCGCCCAGGATGGCGTCGGCGGCGGCGCGGCACTCCAGGAACTCGAAACGGTTGGCCGGGGCCAGGATGGCGCGCGAGGGTTCGTCCAGGCGGTGGTTGGCGCGGCCGATCCGCTGGACCATCCGCGAGGCCCCCTTGGGCGCCGCCAGCTGGATCACCAGGTCCACGTCGCCCCAGTCGATGCCCATGTCGAGGGTGGAGGTGCAGACCACGGCCCGGATCTCGCCGCGGGCCATGGCCGCCTCGACCTTGCGCCGCTGCTCGGCCGCCAGGCTGCCGTGGTGCAGGGCGATGGCCAGGCCGTCGTCGTTCAGTTTCCACAGCTCCTGGAACGCGAACTCGGCCTGGAAGCGCGTGTTGACGAAGACCAGGGCGGTCCTGGCGCCTTTGATGATCTCGTAGATCTCGGCCATGGCGTGCTCGGCCGTGTGCCCGGCCCAGGGCACGCGGCCGCCCGAGACCAGCACCTCGACGATCGGCTGGGCGCCGCCCTGGCCCAGGACGAGGTCGACGGAGTGGGAGATCCTCCCCTCTTGGGGGAGGTGGCCCGAAGGGCCGGAGGGGGCCTGCTGAAGATCGGCCTCGCTACCCCCTCCGTCGCTCCGCGACACCTTCCCCAAAGGGGGAGGATCTGGAAGGTTCACGCCCAGCCACCGCCGCACCAGGTCCGGATCGTCCACCGTCGCCGACAGCCCCACCCGCCGCATGTTCGGCGCGAAGCGCTGCAGGCGCGCCAGGCCCAGCGACAGAAGGTCGCCGCGCTTGGAGGGCCAGATGGCGTGGGCCTCGTCGATGATCACGCAGGACAGGTCGGCGAAGTACTCGCGCGCGCCCTCCCAGGCGCAGAACAGGGCCAACTGTTCGGGCGTGGTCAGCAGGATGTCCGGCGGCCGCAGGCGCTGGCGCTGCTTGCGGGCCTCGCCGGTGTCGCCGGTGCGGCTCTCGGCCACGATGTTCAGGCCCATCTCGCGGATCGGCGTGGCCAGGTTGCGCTCGATGTCGACCGCCAGGGCCTTGAGCGGGGAGATATAGAGGGTGTGGACGCCGGCCGGGGTGTTGCGCGGCGCGCGCTCGGAGAGCTCGATCAGGCTGGGCAGGAAGCCGGCCAGGGTCTTGCCGCCGCCGGTGGGGGCGATCAGCAGGGCGTCGCGGCCCTGCCGGCCCTTCTCGACCATGGCCAGCTGATGCGGCCTGGGCGCCCAGCCGCGCGCGGCGAACCACTGTTCAAAGCGGGGAGGAAGGGCGGTCGCCGCGAGCATTGCCCACGCCTATAGCATGTTCCCGTTCCGTTTCCATGCGGCTACCTGCCGCTTTCCGGTGTTTTGACAACAGTGGTACGCGAGACTACCCGAAGGACGGGATCGTTAGGGGCGTGACGCAGATGGCATCGATGGCTCGCAACAGCTTTGCAGGCTTGGCCTTGGCGACGATCCTCGCGATCGGCGCGCCGGCCCTTTCGGCCCCGCTTCCGGCGGCGTCCGCCGCGGCCGCCGAGCCGAGCCGGGCCGAGCTCCTCCGCCGCGCCCAGGCCGGGGACGTCACCGCCTACGACCTGCTGGCCAGCAGCTATCTGGACGCCGACGGCGACCAGCGCGACGTCAACGCCGCCGTGCGCTGGTTGGAGAAGGGGGTCAAGGCCGGCGACACCGACTGCATGATCGCCCTGGGCAACCTCTATTTCGAAGGCGGCGACCTGGATCAGGACCAGGCCAAGGCCCTGTCGCTGTACAAGGCCGCCGCGGCCGAGGGCGACGCCCTGGGTGCCTACAACGCCGGCCTGGTCTACGAGACCAGCGTCGACGACCTGACCCAGGCCCTGGGCTGGTACTGGCGCGCGGCCATGGGCGGCGACGAGGGCGGGATGTACAAGCTGGCCCTGGCGTATCAGCTGGGACAGGGCGTGCCCACGGACGAGACCCAGGCCGTGACCTGGATGCGCAAGGCCGCCGCCGCCGGCTCGGTCGACGCGATCAACGACCTGGGCTCCTACTACCTGCAGGGCTACGGCGTGCCGGTCGACGAGGTCCAGGCCCTGAAGCTGTACGTGGACGCCGCCCAACGCGGTTCGGCGGTGGCCCTGGCCAACGTCGCCGCCGCCTATCACAACGGCGAGGGCGTCCCGGTCGATTTCGAGAAGGCGCTCAGCCTCTACGCCCAGTCGGCCAGGGCCGGCAACCTGACGGCCTATTACGATCTGGGCCAGATGTACGAGGACGGCGAAGGCGTGAAGGCCAGCCGCGCCAAGGCGGTGCAGCTGTACCGCCTGGCCGCCGAGAGCGAGGACGACGAGGTCGCCGAGATGGCCGAGGACGCCGTCGAGCGTCTCGAAGGCGGGTCCTCGGAAACCCCGATCGCCTGATCGACCCCGACTAGGGCAGCAGGCTGTAGACCGCCGTCACCCGCGCCGTGCGCGTGATCGGCGGCGGAGCCATCGTCAGGGGCGCGGCCAGCTTGGACGCCGTGACGACGATCTCGGCGCGCGCCGGCGGGGGCGGCGGCGGCGGGGGAGCCCCGAAGGCGCCGATATTGACCGCCTGGGAATCCTGGATCCGGACGAGCGGGCCCAGCTTGCCGCCCGAACTCTCGGCGATCAGTTGAGCCTGACGCTTGGCGTCGGCGATGGCCGAACGCATCGCCTTGTCCTCCAGCGGCTGGTCGTCGATCAGTCCGCCATTGCTGACGTTGATGTCGGAGCCGCCCACTTGGGCCGCCAGGGAGGCGACGTCGCCGACCTGTTTGGCCGGGGTCACCTTTATCTGGAAACCGACCGTGGCCACGCTGCCGATCACCGCGCACTCGCCGGTGCTGAGATTGGGCGCGCCGTAGCTGGTGGCGTTGCAGGCCTTGGGGCGGACTTCACGGATCGACAGCGTGCTGCTGCGCACGTCCAGCGTCGGCTTGCTGGCCAGGGCCGCCAGGCTGGCCTCCAGCTTGCCCCGGGCGGTCGACAGGGCCGAGACCGCGTCCGGCGAGCTGGGGCCTTCGCCGCGCAGGTTGAACGACAGCCAGGCGTAGTCGGCCGGCGCCTCGGCGCGGCCGTTGCCAATCACCGTGACGGTCGGGCCGGTCGGCTCGGGGGTCTGGGCGAGGACGGCCGAGGCGGGGACGCAGGCCAAGGCGGCGACAAGCAGAAGACGCATGCGAAAGCTCCATTTGAGGTTGTGACCATGGCAGAGCCTGATCTCTTCGCCAAGCTGTGGATTGTTCCCGTTCCGTTTCTGTCGCCGATCCGCTAAAAGGGCGCGTGACCGCACAGATTCCCGCCCTCGATCTCGCCCCCGCCCTGGTGGTGCTGCCCGGCCCGCGCGCCGGCGTGGCCGACGGTTCGGGCGAGGGGCGGGTGCTGCGCACGCCCGACGCCCGCGACCTGTTCGAATACGGCCCGGTGCTGGTGGCCCACGCCTCGATGACCGCCAAGCGGCTGAACCTGCAGGCTCCGGCCCGCGGGCGAGGGGTGTTCGATGCGCTGGAGCTGTACGCCTTCACCCGCCCGGCCACCTTCTGCGCGCCCTCGGCCGTGGGCCTGGCCACGGCCCTGGGCCTGCCCGAGCCCAAGGGCGCGGCGGCCCAGGCCCAGACCCTGCGCGACGCCGCCTCGGCCCTGCTGCACGAACTGGGTCTGACGCCCCGGCCGTCGCGCGAGGAGGCCCTGGCGGTGGCCGAGACCCTGGCCCGGGCCGGCTGGTCGTGGGGACCGGCGGTGGTCGGCGCGCTGCGCTCGGCCCCGGTGGGCAACCAGTTCCGCAGCTCCGGCCTCGACGTCTGGGCCCGCGCCGTCGAGTGGGAGGACCAGGCGCCGGCCGGCGAGCCGGGCAGCCGCCCCGTTGACCCCGAACGCGCCAGCGAACGCCTGCGCGAGCTGCTGCACCGCTCGGGCCTGGACGAGGTGCGCGAGGCCCAGGACACCTTCGCCCGCGAGGCCGCCTACGCCTTCGCCCCCCGCGACCGCGAGGGCGAGCCGCAGATGATGCTGGCCGAGGCCGGCACCGGCGTCGGCAAGACCCTGGGCTATCTGGCCCCCGCCTCGGTGTGGGCCGAGATGAACGGCCCCTCCGTCTGGGTCAGCACCTATACCCGCGCCCTGCAGCGCCAGATCGAGCGCGAGAGCCAGTCCATCTATCCCGATCCGCTGGTCCGGGCCCGCAAGGCGGTGGTCCGCAAGGGGCGCGAGAACTACATCTGCCTGCTGAACTTCCAGGAACAGGTCAACACCGCCCAGCTGGGCAATGGCGACCTGATCGGCCTGGCGCTGGCGGCCCGCTGGGCCCGCGCCAGCCGCGACGGCGACATGACGGGTGGCGACTTCCCGGCCTGGCTGCCGACCCTGTTCGCCATCGCCCCCTCGGCCCAGGCGGGGCCCGCCAACCTGGTCGACCGGCGCGGCGAGTGCATCCACGCCGGCTGCCAGCACTATCGCGTCTGCTTCATCGAGAAGGCCGTGCGGGCCTCCAAGCGGGCCGACATCGTCATCGCCAACCACGCCCTGGTGCTGAGCCAGGCGGCCTTCGACGGCGCCCGGGCGGCGCGGGGCCTGAAGGGCGACAACGAGACCACGTCGCTGAAGCGTATCGTCTTCGACGAGGGCCACCATCTGTTCGACGCCGCCGACAGCGCCTTCTCGGCCGCCTTGTCCGGGGCCGAGGCCGCCGAGCTGCGGCGCTGGCTGCGCGGGCCGGAAGGACGCGGGCGCCGGGGCAGGGGGCTGGAGGCCCGGCTGCTGGACATCATCGGCGAGCGCGAGGGCGCGCGCGGCGCCCTGAACGCCGCCCTGCAGGCCGCCGCCGCCCTGCCGGGCGAGGGCTGGTCGGGCCGCATCGCCCCGCCCGACGGCCAGGTCAATCCGATCGGGCCTATTGAAACCTACTTGGTCTCGGTGATTGAACAGCTGCGGGCTCGAGTCACCGACCGTCCCGGCGCGGCCGAGCAGGGGCTGCAATGCGCCGCCCGCCCTGCCATCGACCTGGTCCGCGAGCGGGCCGGCGAGGCGGCCAAGGCCCTGGCGGCCATCGAGGCCCCGCTGCTGGCCCTGGCCCGCCACCTGGAAGACGTGCTGGACGAGGAGGCCGACACCCTGCCGACCAGCGAGCGGGCGAGGATCGAGGGCGCGTTGCGCGGCCTGGACCGCCGGGCCCGCATGACCCTGCCGGCCTGGCGCTCGATCCTGAAGGCCATCGACGAGGACGCCGAGGACGACCCCGAGTTCGTCGACTGGTTCGAGGCGACGTTCCTCTACGGCCGCGTCGTCGACGCCGCCTGCCGCCGCCACTGGGTGGACCCGACCGAGCCGCTGCGCGCGGCGGTCCTCAGCCCCGCCCACGGCGTGCTGGTGACCAGCGCCACCCTGACCGACCCGGCCCTGGAGGATCCGTTCGCCCTGGCCGAGATGCGCACGGGCGCCGCGCGTCTGCCGCAGAGCCCCAAGGTCCTGCGCCTGGCCTCGCCGTTCGACTACGAGAAGAACGCCCGGGCCTTCGTGGTCACCGACGTGGGCAAGGACGATCCGCGCCAGGTCTCGGCGGCCATGCGCGAACTGTTCCTGGCGGCCGGCGGCGGCGGGCTGGGCCTGTTCACGGCCATCCGCCGGCTGAAGGCGGTGCACGAGCGGATCGCCGGACCCCTGGCCGACCAGGGCCTGGCGCTCTACGCCCAGCACGTCGACCCGCTTGAGGCCGGGGCGCTGGTCGACATCTTCCGGGCCGAGGAGGACGCGTGCCTGCTGGGCACCGACGCGATCCGCGACGGCATCGACGTGCCGGGGCGCAGCTTGCGCCTGCTGGTCTTCGACCGCGTGCCCTGGCCGCGTCCGGACGTGCTGCACAAGGCCCGCCGCGCGAGATTCGGCGGCAAGGGCTATGACGACTCGACGGCCCGCGCCCGCATCAGCCAGGCCTTTGGCCGCCTGATCCGTCGGGCCGACGACCGCGGCGTGTTCGTGATGCTGGACGCCGCCGCGCCGACGCGGCTGTTCTCCGGCCTGCCCGAAGGCGTGACCATCGAGCGGGTGAGTCTGGTTGAGGCCATCGAGGCCACCGCCGCATTTTTGTCGGAAGATCGTTCTTAATCAGAACCCTGAGGGGTTTCAGTGAAGCTTGCTCCGCCTATATGCGGGGCGTTCGTCGTCGGGATGTTGCAAAGTGGCGTTGGGTAGAGGTTTGGCGGCCTTGTCGGTGGTCGCGGCGCTGGGTGTCGCGCCGGTCGCACGGGCCGGCGAATTCGTGCGCGCGGACTGCCGCACGGTGGTCAAGCCGACCGACGCCCTGCGGTTCGACACCGACGAGCACCTGCGCTGGTACAAGCGGTTCTGGACCGGGACCTGCGATCACCTGACCTTCTGCTTCCCCGGTTCGCCCAACTGGAACGACATCGTCGGCAAGCTGCTGGTCAAGGGCGGTCCCGCCGAACAGCCGGCCCTTCTGCCCAAGGCCTGCCGCCTGGGCCAGCTGATCGGTCTGGAATGGGCCAAGGACAAGGACGTCCAGAAGATCAGCACCAAGGACCTGAAGGTCTTCAACAATATCCTGGAGGCGGCCGGCGACCCGCTGAAGGGCGTCGAGGCCGTCGACGCCAAGGCCCGCGCCCTGGCTTCCCAGCCGGCCAGGCCGGCGGCGTCGCAAAAGCCCTGATAGAGTCGCCTGTCCGACGCATTCGCGTCGAATTCCTGCAACGGAACGCGGCTAAACACCCTGGCGTCGGGGGGAAGTGCCAGGAGCGTTGCATGACCAGGTCCCAGATCACCGCCGACGTCGCCGTCGACGACCAAGCCGATCCCGGTCACGCCCGCTCCGCCCGGGCCCTGGTGCAGGGCGTGCGCTGGCGAAGCGGCCTGTCGCAGGGCGAGTTCGCGCGGGCCTTCTGCATTCCCCTGGACCTGTTGGCGGCGCTCGAGCTAGGACAATCGCGGCCCGACGAGGCCCTGACGGCCTATCTGCGGGTCATCGACCATGCGCCCGACACGGTGCGCGAGGCCTTGGAGCGCCACTAGGACGCCGGGCCAAGATTTGTCGTCCGGTCCCGCGTCTGGCATGGAGGGGGCGAGTAAGGAGCCTTTCGCCTCGTGACCGACGCCCGCACCCAGAAGCAGCGCATGCTGGCCGGCGACCTGTACAGCCCCATCGATCCGGAGATCATGGCCGACCACGAGGCGGCCGTGGCCTGGATGGGGCGCTACAACGCCCTGGACCTGCCGCCGTCGGAACGCCACGCCCTGCTGCGGGAATTGTTCGCCGAGGTCGGCGACCGGGTCAGCATCCGGCCGCCGTTCCACTGCGACTACGGCTACAACATCTCGGTCGGCGAGGGGGTGTTCCTCAACTTCAACTGCGTGATCCTGGACGTCACCAAGGTGACCATCGGGGCGGCGACGACGATCGGGCCGCACGTGCAGATCTACACCGCCGAACACCCGCGCGACCCGGTCGAGCGCCGCACCGGTATCGAGTATTCCCGGCCGGTGGTGATCGGCGAGAACGTCTGGATCGGCGGCGGCTCGATCATCCTGCCGGGCGTGACGGTCGGCGACGACGCCATCATCGGGGCCGGCAGCGTGGTCACCCGCGACGTGCCCAAGGGCGCGACCGTCGTGGGCAACCCCGCGCGGGTGCGGGGCAAGTAGCTTTCCTCACTGTTGTCATCCCGGAAAGCGCGCAGCGCTTGTCCGGGACCCAGGTGAACCGCAAAGCGCTGGCCCAGTCCCCTGGGTCCCGGACAGCCCCTGCGGGGCTTCCGGGATGACAACCGTTCAGGGGCGTTGAAGGGGGACTACTTCGGCTTCACCGGGATCCACGCCTCCAGCCCGCCGTCGCCGGTGCGCGGATCGAACTCCGACCCGTAGCGCTCGAAGAAGGGGGCGTCGGCCGGCTCGTAGTCCGACTCCGGCAGCCACTGGGTGTAGATCGTGTGCATGGTCCGGCGGATGGTCGAGACGTGCTCGGCGTGGTGGAACACCGCGTACAGATGGGCCGGGACCCGCACCGAGACGAAGCCCTCCGGCAGGTCGGAGAAGTCGGCCACCTCGACGCCGCTGACATAGTCGAAATTGCCCAGGTCGTCGCCGTTCAGCACCACGCCGTAGGCGACGTCTCCGATCTCTCCGGGGATGTGGCCGATGTGCTCGCCGAAGCGCTGCCACTGGGCGGGGATGCCGCCGGGGCCCTCGCAGCCGTAGCGGCCGGTCAGGCCGGCGATCAGCAGGGCGCGGCCCTGCTCGATACGCGGCGGGGGAAGGTCGGTTCGAAGGCTTGCGTCCAGCACGATGGGCTCCACGAGCTTGAGGGGGTCCAGGTCGCGCGCCGCCCGCACCTGCTCGGGGGTGATCCCGAACTGGTCGCGGAACGCGCGGGTGAACGCCTCGTGCGAGCCGTAGCCGGCCTCCAGGGCCACCGACAGGATGTCGGGAGCCCCCTGGGCCAGCTGCCGCGCGGCCTCCGTCAGCCGCCGCGCGCGCAGATAGCCGATCACCGGACGACCGGTGGCGACCACGAAGGCGCGGGACATGTGGAAGCGCGAAACCCCGCCGGCGTCGGCGATCTCGTCCAGGTCCAGGGGCTGGGCGAAATGGCTCTCGATGAACCAGATGGCTTGTTCGACGGGGGTCATGGGCGGGTCTCGCGACGAAGCGTGCGATCTGGATAGCGTGGGCTTCGCCGGCCTATTTGATCGCGATTGCGCTCAGAGCAAAGTCCGCTGCGCCGGTTCGGCCTCCGCCGCAGCGGGCGCTTCGCCCCGACGGCGCAGTTCGGTCTCGGCGCTGAAGCGGATGTTCGGATCGCGATCCTGCGCCAGCGTCGAGAGGGCTTCGGCGGCGAGACGGTCCCAAGGCTTGCCGCGCTCCGGGCCGGTCGGGACCCGTGGCAGCAGGCCGGGCTCGCGGCTCCAGGCCAGGAGTTGCTCCAGCGAGGCCGCGTCGAGCATGTCGCGCAGGTGATGGGCCGTGACATAGGCGTCTGGCAGGGCCCGGTGGGCCGGCAGACCCAGCTCGTGGACCAGGCCCTCGGGCATGCGCTGGTAGCGCAGCATCTGGTTGGAGAAGCCGGTCAGGTGCGGCCAGACCCGCAGGGCGCACTTCCAGGTGCAGATCCACGCCGCGCCGCCCGTGAACTTCGGCGTGCAGTAGCGTTGTTCGAACGCCGCGCGGTGGGCGGCCAGGGCGTGGACGCCGCCTTCCGGCTTCAGGACGCCGGCCGCGACGTCCTTCCAGAACGGCGCGCCGGCCACGTCGGCGTCGAGGATGTGGTGGACCGCCATGGTCTCGGGCGTGATCGGGCGGCCGGGATTGACCAGCAGCGAGCCACGGCCTTCGTCGACCCGCCAGCGGCCGCTCGAGTCCTGCGTGACGTCCTGCCAGCCGACCTCGCAGACGGCGTGCGGGCCGTCGCCGGCGGTCTCCAGGTCGACGACGCGGATGCGGGGAGGGATCATTCTCAAGATATGGGGCGTGGAGACCGCCCGATCCAGCGCGCCGCCGGATCCCGGGTTTCAGGCCTCAGGGCGCCTTCGGAGGGGCGGGCAGACGGAACAGCCAGCCCGCCAGCGGCCGTCCGGGGATTTCGTGCCGCACCCAGAGCCGCGACCCGCCGTCATGGACGGTGAAGCTGTTCGACCCCAGGCTGGGACCGAAGTTCAGCTTACCCGAAGTGTCGCTGTCGGCGATGCAGGTCACGCCGGAATAGGGGCTCTGGACCGCCGCCGTGCTGGCCGGGTCGTAGCCGATCAGGCCGCGCCCCGCGCCGGTTCCCCTGGCGTCGAAGGTCAGGCTGGAAGCCGCGAAGGCGTCCGGGAACCTGTCGAACGGACCGCGCATGATCCCGGCGTAGGTGACGTTCTTCAGGCCGTCGCAGGCCTTGCCCTCGGCGTGGGCCGCGCAGGGCAGCAGCAGGGCGACCGCGGTCGCGATCAGGGCGGCGGATTTCAAGGCGAGTCCTCCAGAGGTTTTCGACCTGTGGTGACGCTCCGCCCTGTCCAGGGCTCCGTCAATCAGCCGTAACCCGCCCCCGCCTCAGGCCTTTTCCACGAAGCTGTCGATCACCTTCTTGTCGCCGGCCTTGTCGAACGACACCGACAGCTTGTTGCCCTCGACGCCCGTGACCTTGCCGTAGCCGAACTTGACGTGGAACACCCGGTCGCCGCGCTTGTAGGCGCTGGCCGCCGAACTGGCCGAGACCGCCACCAGCCGGCCCTCGCCCTCGATCGGGGCCGAGCGCGCGGCCGAGCCGCCCGAACGCCAGGTCGAGCCGCGCTCGCTGAAGCCCGACGCCCGTTCCTGGGCCCGCTTCCAGCCCGGGCTGTCATAGCTGCCGGCCGTGAAGGTGCTGGTCCCCGGATCGTCCCAGCGCGACGACACCGTCTGCTGCATGCCGGGACCGCCGCCGTAGTAGCCGGTCTCGGACGCCGCATCGACGTGGGCCAGGGGCAGTTCGTCGACGAAGCGGCTGGGCAGCTGGCTGGTCCAGCGGCCGTAGACCTGGCGGTTGGCCACGAAACTGATCCGGGCTTCCTCGCGGGCCCGGGTGATGCCCACATAGGCCAGGCGGCGCTCTTCCTCGAGGCCCTTCTCGCCCTTGTCGTCCATGCTGCGCTGGCTGGGGAACACGCCTTCCTCCCAGCCGGGCAGGAAGACCAGCGGGAACTCCAGCCCCTTGGCCGAGTGCAGGGTCATGATCCAGACCGCGTCGTCGCCGGCGCCCTTGTCCAGGTCCATGACCAGCGACACGTGCTCGAGATAGGCCTCCAGCGTGTCGAAGGCGCTCATCGACTGGACCAGTTCCTTCAGGTTCTCCAGCCGGGTCTGGCTGGTGGGGCCCTTGTCCAGGCGCAGGGCGTCGGT
>Ga0102591_1000323_pt1 | contig 101680 bp, 89 predicted proteins | sample AraplaCol_mCL_r2_2_FD_76860 | JGI IMG/M metagenome (GOLD analysis project Ga0102591, IMG submission 76860) | Arabidopsis root microbial communities from North Carolina, USA - plate scrape MF_Col_mCL_r2 (SPADES assembly) (version 2) | ecosystem: Host-associated > Plants > Roots > Endosphere...
ACCGAGGTGCGTAACGTGCTGTACATGGCGGCGGTTACTGCCATCCGCCACAATCCGGCCATACGGGAATTCCATCAGCGCCTGAAAGCGGTTGGCAAGCCGTCCAAGCTTGCCATCACCGCCTGCATGCGCAAGATCCTGACGATCCTCAACTCGATGGTCAAAACCGGCCAACCGTGGGAAAACAGACTGCCTGCTTGACACGGTTGCTCTCCCGCAGGCGGGAGAGGGGAGCAAACAGCGGGCAAACCGAAAGAAAACCTGAGAACAAAAAACGGCGCCTCGGCGCCGTTTTTCGCTAAAGCCTGCGGCCCGATATCAGGCGCGCACCGCGTTGCGTTCTTCCTTGAGTTCGTCGCGGCTGGCATAGCGTGCGGCCAGCACGGAGCAGACGATGAGCTGGAGCTGGTGGTAGACCATCAGCGGCAGCACCAGCAGGCCCAGGGCCGGGTGGCCGGCGAACAGGATCTTGGCCATCGGAATGCCGTTGGCCAGGCTCTTCTTCGAGCCGCAGAACACGGCCGTGATCTCGTCCTCGACCGAGAAGCCGAGCCGGCGTGCCGTGAAGGTGGTGGTACCGAGGATCACGAACAGCAGGATGGCGGCGATGCCCATCACCGCGCCGATGGTCTGCCACGAATACTGGTGCCACAGGCCGGCGGCGGTGGCATCGCAGAACGACGAATAGACGATCAGCACGATCACGCCGCGGTCGATCTTGTTGGTGATCTGCTTCTTCTTGGCCAGCCAGTTGCCGACCAGCGGGCGAAACGCCTGGCCCAGCGCAAAGGGCAGCAGCAGCTGCAGCGCCACACCCATCAGCGCACGGCCCAGCGGCATCGACGCGCCGCTGGCGCTGATCACCAGGCCCATCAGCAGCGGGGTAAGTGCCATGCCGATCAGGCCCGAAATCGTGGCGTTGAAGATGGCGCCTGGCACGTTGCCGCGCGCCATCGACGTCATGGCGACGGACGACGACACTGTGGACGGCAGCGCACACAGGTAGAACACGCCGAGCAGCAGTTCCGGCGGCAGCGTGTTGCGCAGCGACAGCATCAGCAGTGCACCCACGATCGGGAACACCACATAAGTGAACGCTTGCACGAACGTATGCAGGCGCCAGTGCTTGGCGCCGGCCACCAGCTTGTCGCGCGACAAGGCGGCGCCGTGCAGGAAGAACACCAGCGCAACGCCGAGGTTGGTCACGATGCCAAGGTGCAGCGGACCGTCGCCAGCGCCAATCTCGGGCGCGATCAGCGCCACCGCAATGGCGCACAGCATGATCAGAACAAAGCCGTCGATCAGGTCGTAGGCTTTTTTGAAGGGGGCAAGGATGGCAGACATCGGGATAGTGCGTAAGGGTTTCCGCTTGGTATTGGACGCTTGTCTTGCTTAGAATGCAAATTCATTTATTTCATTTATTCATCCATTCGTTGCATGAATTACACACTCCGGCAATTACGGGTCTTTCTTGCGGTGGCCGCACACGGCAGCTTCAGCCGCGCGGCGGATGCCGTTGGCCTTACCCAGCCCGCCGTGAGCCGGGGCGTGGCGGAGCTGGAAGAGGCGCTGGGCGTCCGCTTGCTCGATCGCACCACGCGTGAAGTGGTGCTGACCGATGCCGGTACCGCACTGGTTCCGGCTCTAGAGCGACTTTTGGGCCAGCTTGACGACACGCTCGAAGAAACGCGGCAGCTCGGTGAGCGCTATCGGGGGAGGGTAGTGATAGCCAGTGCGCCGACGATCTCGGCGCGGCTGATGCCGATGTACGTGGCGGCGTGCGCGAGCCAGTACCCGGAGATCCGGCTGTTCGTGCGCGACAACGTGCAAGCCGACGGGCTGGAGCAGATCCGGGCCGGCGCGGTGGATTTCGGGGTGCTGATCGACCCACTGGCGCGCGAAGGGCTGACCATCGCGCCGCTGGCGACCGACCCGTTCTGCTTTGTCTGCCGCCGCGATCACCCGCTGGCGCAAGCCGAATCGGTGCCGTGGAGCGCGCTGCATGGCGAGCGGCTGGTGCTGCTGGACTTTGCGTCGGGCAGCCGCCCGCTGATCGACCGCATCCTGGCGCGCCACGGCGTGGCGCCGCATGTGGTGCAGGAACTCGGGCACTCGGCCAGCGTGTTTGGCATGGTGGAGGCGGGTATCGGCGCCTCGGTGCTGCCGTCCTTCTCGCTGCCGTTGCCGGCGGCCTCGCCGCTGGTGTCGAAGCCCCTCACGCCGCGCGAGGAGCGCAGCATCGTCATGGTGTGCCGGGAAGACCGCTCGCTGTCGCCGGCCGCCGCCGCAGTCTGGCACATGGTCCAGACCATGCCGATCCCGGCGGAAGCGGTCACTAACTGACGCGCGGCTAACCGGTGCGCGTCAATTCATGTGCGCCAACTCTGCGCGCTAGCGGACGGGCGCGGCCGTGACCAGCGCCACTTCCAGCGCGAAGCTGCCATCGGGCTGCACACGGTAGCGGTCACGCACTTCCGCCGGCGCCTTGCTCCACAGGTGGCGGATGGCTGCCTGGGCCACGTCCGGCGTACGCATGCGCGCCACCCAGCTCGAGAACTCGATGTCGATGCGCCAGACCGGCGACACCTCCACGGTGAAGCCCGCGTCCTCGCACATGCGCGCCCAGCCGGCCGGCGTGTAGTCGCGGATGTGCGACGGGTCGCGCAGCAGTTCCACCGACTGCAACCACGTATCGCAGAGCGGGTCTTCGGCGCCGACGATATCGATCAGCAGCACCTTGCCATTGGGTTTCACCACGCGACGGATTTCACGCAGCGCTGCCGGCACGTCACGCCAGTGGTGGGCGCTCATGCGCGAGATCACCGCGCAGAAGCTGGCATCGTCGAACGGCAGTAACTCGGCCGCGCCCTGCTGCGTGCGCAGGTTGGACAAACCGCGATCGCGCGCCGCGCCGGCCACGACCTCGAGCATTTCCGCCGACAGGTCGTAAGCCACCACTTCGTTGGCCATCGTGGCGGCCGCGAAGCTGGCGTGGCCGGCGCCGCAGCCCAGGTCGAGCACGCGGCTGTGGGCAACCGGCTTCAGATGGGCCAGCGCCTGCTTCAGTTGTTCGAGGTCGGCGCCCTGGGCGTGCACAGCGCTGGTGAGATAGGCGTTGGCGGTGGCGCCGAACTGGGCGGCGACGAGTTCCTGCTGTTGCATGGGGGGCCTTCTTGTTGTTTGCGTGTGGAGGAGATGGATCGAAGGGATTGCCCGGGCGCCGGGGTTCACGTACTGTAGACGCCGCGTTTTCCCGGTACAAGTCACAGTTTTATCCTGGTATATCCCCCACCAGCCATGTCCTCCGAACCGTTGCATCCCGCCTCGCGCGAAGCCGAACTGGGCGCTTTCCTGCGCAATCATCGCGAGCGCCTGACGCCGGCCGACGTTGGCCTGCCGCCGGGGCGCCGCCGTCGCACGCCGGGGCTGCGGCGCGAGGAAGTGGCGCAGCTGGCCGGGCTCAGCGCCACCTGGGTGACGTGGCTGGAGCAGGGGCGCCCCGTGGCAATGTCGGTGCGCGCGCTGGCCAGCCTTGCACAGGCGCTGCGGCTGTCGCGCGCCGAACGGGCCTACCTGTTTGCGCTGGCGGGCAAGCCGGAACCGCGTTCGGATGCCGAGCCGCCCGTGCCGCCGGCGCTGCTGGCCAGCGTGCAGGCGGTTGGGGCGCCGGCCTATCTGCTCGATCGCCAATGGCGCGCGCTGGCCTGGAATGCCGCCGCCGCCGACCTGTTCGTCGGCTGGCTCGATCCGTCCAGCGAGGAAAAGAACCTGCTGCGGGCGATGTTCCTGAGTCCGGTGCTGCAGGCCCTGGTGGAAGACTGGCCGCACCGGGCCGCGCGGCTGGTGGCCGAGTTCCGCGTGCATAGCCTGCGGCATGCCGAGGATCCGCCCACACGTGCGCTGGTGGAGCAACTGATGCTGGACAGCACGGCGTTTGCCAACGCGTGGCGGTCACAGGATGTGGAGGAACGGCAGGGCGGCCGGCGCGGGTTTCATCATCCCACGCGCGGCCCGGTGTATTTCGAGCAACTGACGCTGGTGCCGCCGGCCACGCCGGGCCTGATGCTGGCGATGCTGCTGCCGGTCTCCGAGCCGGCGGCGTAGCGGGCACGCACGTCGTTATTTGGGCTGCATGCGGATCGCGCCATCGAGGCGGATCACCTCGCCGTTCATCATCGTATTGCCGATGATGGCCTGCGCCAGCCGCGCAAATTCGGCCGGGCGGCCCAGGCGCGGCGGAAACGGCACCATCTTGCCCAGCGCGTCCTGCACTTCGGGCGGCATGCCCAGCAGCATCGGGGTTTCGAACAGGCCCGGTGCAATGGTCATGCAGCGCACGCCGTCGCGCGCCAGATCGCGGGCGATGGCCAGCGTCATGCCCACCACGCCGCCCTTCGATGCCGCATAGGCGGCCTGGCCGATCTGCCCGTCGAACGCGGCCACCGAGGCCGTGTTGATGATCACGCCGCGCTCGCCTTCGGCATCGGGCGTGTTCTGCACCATGGCGGCCGCTGCCAGCCGGATCATGTTGAAGGTGCCGATCAGGTTGACGCGGATGGTCTTCTCGAACGCATCGAGCGGATGCGGCCCGTTCTTGCCCACTGTCTTCGACGCCACGGCGATGCCGGCGCAGTTGACCAGCCCCGACACGCGGCCCAGCTGTTGCGCGGCGGCGACCACGGCCTGGCCATCGGCCTCCGAGCTGACATCGCATTTCACGAACTGGCCACCCAGTTCCTGCGCCAGCGCAACGCCGGCCGCCTCGTTGAGATCGGCAATCACGACCTTGCCGCCCGCCTGCGCCAGCATGCGCGCCGTGCCTGCGCCCAGCCCCGACGCCCCGCCGGTGACGATGAATACATTGCCCTGGATGTCCATCCGACTGTCTCCTTGTTTTGAGTGCCGTTTACGTTAACGTAAATTGCCGGGCAAGGTAAGTGGAACTGCTCCGGAGCCAGCGCGCGCCAAAAACAAAAACGGCCCAGCCGAAGCTGAGCCGTTTTCGATGCGCGTGGCGCAACGCCGAAGTTACTTCAGCGCCTCGAACACGCTGGCCGTGATCTTGTCCACGTCGCCCACGCCGGCGATCTTGCGGTACTTGGGCGGTGCCACCTTGGCCGCGGCGTCGCCGTTGGCGGCCCACTGCGAGTAGTAGTCGACCAGCGGACGGGTTTGCTGCGCGTACACGTCCAGGCGCTTGCGCACCGTCTCTTCCTTGTCGTCGTCGCGCTGGATCAGCGGTTCGCCCGTTTCGTCGTCGGTGTTCTCCACCTTCGGCGGGTTGAACTTGACGTGGTACGTACGGCCCGACGCCACGTGCACGCGGCGGCCGCCCATGCGCTCGATGATCGCGTCGAACGGCACGTCGATTTCCAGCACGTAGTCGATGGCCACGCCGGCTTCCTTCATGGCCTCGGCCTGGGGAATCGTGCGCGGGAAGCCGTCGAACAGGTAGCCTTTTTCGCAGTCCGGCTGCTTAAGACGGTCTTTCACCAGGCCGATAATGATGTCATCCGACACCAGTCCGCCGGCGTCCATCACCTTCTTGGCTTCCACGCCCAGCGGCGTGCCAGCCTTCACGGCGGCGCGCAGCATGTCGCCGGTGGAGATCTGCGGAATGCCGAACTTCTCGCAGATGAACTTGGCTTGCGTGCCTTTGCCAGCGCCGGGCGCGCCCAACAGGATCAAACGCATTTACGGGTCCTCAAGTATTTGAATTCGGTCTGGCGGGGGGATGGAAGGAGGGTAACGCCGCAACTTGACGCGGGACTTACGCGCGCTCATGCCGGGCGTGAAGGCCACGGCATATGCCGGCGTCCGCTCATGCGCGGGGCCCGAAGCGCCGCGTCGGCTGCCTGTCGTCCTTCCGACGGGTCAGCGGCGCGCATCCGGGCGGGCTCGATCTCTCTATCTCCCCACCGAGCCTTTGCAGACGTGCCGGGCACGGCTGCGGGCTCTGTATCGGCAGGCATTATGCCATGGGCCGCGCCTGTTCGACCCTCGCCGAAGTTGCAGCAGTATGAACTTCAGCGGGTGACTGCTGTCTACGCGGCCCCTGGGCTCAGGGGCCTTGCTGCGCCATGCCCTGGGCCCAGAGCGCGCGCACGCGCTCCAGGTCGGCGGCGGTGTCCACGCCCGGGGCCGGCGCGCCGGCCGTCACCATCACGCCAATGCGCTCGCCGTGCCACATCGCGCGCAACTGCTCCAGCGCCTCGACCTGCTCGATTGGCGAGATGGCCAGCGTGGGAAAGCGGCGCAGGAAGCCGGCACGATAGGCGTAGATGCCGACATGACGCAGCACGGGCATGTCCGGCAGCGGCACCTGGGCGGTGGCCGCCGGCTGGCCGGGCACGGTGCTCCAGGCATCGCGTGCCCACGGAATTGGCGCGCGCGAGAAATACAGCGCGCGGCTGGCGTTGTCGCACACCACCTTCACCACGTTGGGATTGAAGACGTCGGCCACATCGTGGAGCGGATGCGCCGCGGTGGCGATTGCACAATCCGGATGCGAGGCCAGGTGCAGCGCCACGGCATCGATCAGGTTCGGGTCGATCAGCGGCTCGTCGCCCTGCACGTTGACCACGATCACGTCGTCGGCCAGGCCGAGCAGCGCGGCCACTTCAGACAGCCGGTCGGTGCCGGAGGGGTGGTCGGCGCGCGTGATGACGGCTTCCACACCGCGCGCGGCGCAGGCGGCGGCCACTTCAGGCGCGTCGGTGGCCACCACGGTACGCGTGGCCGACGACGCGTGCGCGCGTTCGGCCACGCGCACGATCATCGGATGGCCGCCGATATCGGCCAGCGGCTTGTTCGGCAGCCGCGTGGATGCCAGCCGCGCCGGAATGACGACGGTGAATGCGGGAGTGCTCATGATCGGATGTGGAAAACCGCGCCGCTCAGTTGCTGCCCGGTTCCACCGGCACCACGCGTCCGGGTACCGACTGGCGCGCCTCATCGGCCAGCATGACCGGAATGCCGTCGCGGATCGGATACGCCAGCTTGTCGGCGTGGCAGATCAATTCCTGGGCGGCGCGGTCGTATTCCAGCTTGCCCTTGCACAGCGGGCAGACGAGGATTTCAAGCAGCCGGTTGTCCATCCTGGTGTTCCTTGTCGAGACCGGTCGTCGCGTTGGCCTGGCCCGTGGTGACGGGGGTGGCGACGGCCGGGTTGCGCGCCATCACGGCGCGGCGGATTTTATCGATCAGGCCCGCGTCGATCACGGGCGTGGTGGGCACGACCCAGATCCTCGGGTCGTCGAAGCGCTCGCATTTTACGGCATCCTTCTCGGTGATCAGGATGGCGTCGGCATGCAGGGCGTCGTCGTTGCCGGCGAACGGGTCGTCGGCAAAGTCGTAGTGGTCCGGCAACGGCAGCGTGGCCAGCGACGTCAGCCCGGCCTGGCGCAGGCTGGCGAAGAACCGTTCCGGATTGCCGATACCGGCGGCGGCCAGCACGCGCTTGCCGGCGAAGTGCGCCAGCGGGCGCGCCATGGCGGGGTCGTTGAGCTGCCAGGCATCGTCGAGTTCCAGGCGCATGCCGTATACGTCGGGCCGGTCCGGCGTGGCCTTGAAGTGCGGGTCGTTGATCAGCGTGGCGTCGCGCGGGCGCGAAAGCGGCTCGCGCAGCGGGCCGGCCGGCAGCAGCATGCCGTTGCCGCCCATGCGTCCATCGAACATCACGATTTCGAAGTCGCGTTGCAGCCGGTAGTGCTGCAGGCCGTCGTCGAGCAGCAGCACGTTGATGCCCGGATGCGACACCAGCATGGTCTGCGCGCACAGCGCGCGGTCGGGGAAGACCCAGACCGGCACGTCGGTGGCGCGCGCAATCAGCAGCGGCTCGTCGCCGGCGTCCGCTGCCTTCGACGTGGGCTTCACGCGCCTCGGATGCTTCAGCGTCACGCCGTAGCCGCGCGACACCACGCCGGGGCGCAGCCCGGCCTCGGTCAGCGCGTGGGCCAGCGCGATCACGGCCGGCGTCTTGCCCGTGCCGCCCACGGTGACGTTGCCAACCACGATCACCGGCATCGGCAGCCGCGTGGAGGCGAACCAGCCGCGCTGGTAGCCAAGCCGCCGGATGCGGGCGATCAGGCCAAACAGCAGCGAAAGCGGCCACATCAGCCAGGCGAACCAGCCCCGGCGCTGCCATTGGGCAGTGACGAAGTCGGCAAGGGTGTGTCGGGGAGCGGGCATGGGCGGGGATGGAAGCAGGCCGGCGCCACCGCGGGGGTAGCGCCGGCCGAATTCAGACATTATGCATTGCGCAGCGCTTGCGGCAAGTCGCGCCGCCCATCCCGGCGGCGCGGGCGTTCAGCGCGGCTGCGAGCTCTGGGTGGCGAAGGTCAGCCGCGACAGGCCGGCCACGCGCGCCGCCTCCATCACGTTGATCACGGCCTGGTGCGTGGCCTGGGCATCGGCATTGACGATCACCACGGGCTGCGGCCCGCTGCCGGCCGGGCCGGCGGCGCTGCGCAGCTGGTCGGCCAGGCTGGTCACGTCCTTCTGCTCCAGCACCTGCTTGTTAACGGAATAGACGCCGCGCGCCGAGACCGATACGACGATCTCGGTCGGGTGTTGCTGCGCGCGGTCGGCGTCGGCGGTGGGCAGCTGGATCTGCAGCTCGGTAAAGCGCGAGTACGTGGTGGTGATCATCAGGAAGATGAGGATCACGAGCAGCACATCGATGAGCGGGATCAGGTTGATCTCCGGCTCCTCGCGCCGCTGGCGGGAACGGAAACGCATGGCGTGCTCCCGGCGGCGTCAGGCCCGCCGCTGCGGCAGGATGGCGTCGAGGAACGCGGTGGCGCGGAATTCCAGTTCGGCCACGTAGTCGTCCACCAGGCGGCGGAAATAGCGCCAGAAGATCAGGGCCGGAATCGCCACGATCAGCCCGAAAGCCGTGTTGTACAGCGCCACCGAGATACCGTGCGCCAGCTGCTCCGGATTGGCGCCCGTGCCGCCCTGGTTGCCGAAGATCTCGATCATGCCGATGACGGTGCCCAGCAGGCCCATCAGCGGCGCCACCGAGGCAATCGTGCCCAGCGCGTTCAGATAGCGCTCCAGCTCGTGCGCCACGGCGCGGCCGGCTTCTTCCACCACGTCCTTGGCGGCGTCGCGCGAGGTCTGCGGCTGCAGCACCACGTGGCGCAGGCCGGCGGCCAGCACGCGGCCGAGCGGCGAATTCTTTTCGAGATTGTTGACCACCTCGGGCGTGGCCTTGCGCTGCTGGGCGGCGGAGAGCGCCTCCTCGTACAGCTTCGGCGGCAGGATCTTGCTGCGCTTGAGCGAGACGAAACGTTCGACGATCAGCGCGAGCGCAATGACCGAGGCGAGCAGCAGCGGCCAGATCGGCCAGCCGGCCGCTTGAATGATGGAAAACACGTGGACCCCCGAAATTCTACGTAGACGACAGACCCGAAATGGAACGGCTTGAAAAACGGACGACGTGGCAGCCTTTGATGCGCGACGCGTGGTTCAGGGCGCGGGCACCGGCGATGCTCGAAAAATTGCAGGCGCCACTCTAACCCGCCCGCAGGCAGCGCGGCAAGCCAGGCACACGGGCGGCTGTCTGCGGCTTTCCACACATAGGCGGGACAGTGTTGTGGACCGCTTGTGGACAGTGTTCGGAAACATCGCCTAAGCCGTTGATTGCAAAGGCAGGTACGCCGATTGCCTGTTTTTTGTGCAGTATGCGTCAGGCGGGCTTCCGGGCGCGGATTTGCGGGGGGCGGGCGGCCTGAGGGCCGTTTTTCCGCCCCAGCAACGCGGCTTTCCACAGGACGGCGGGACAGTGTTGTGGACGGGCTGTGGAAAGCTGCCGAAGAATCGCGCCAAGGCCTTGATTCACAACGGATATTTATTTACTGCCTAAAAAACGGGCAAGGCGGGGTGATCCGTGCGAGGGTGAGACAGGGCAGATGACAGCCGGTGACGTCGGCTATTTTCCACACGTATACCGGACAGGATTGTGGATCGGTTGTGGATAAGCTGCGGAGAAGCGACGTAAACCGTTGATCCGTATGAGCGTATACGCGGCTGCCTAAAGAATGGGCAAAGCGGGGCCCGGAAGGGGGCCGTGCGGCGCGGTCGACATCGGCGTCCGCCGGCCGTTACCACAGCGGGATCGGGCGTGTCACGTATACGTTGTCCACAGCTCCGAAGCTTGACAAATCCATTATCCAAAGCTTCTGTGGATAACTTTGTGAACAAAGCCCTCCGGGTTTTGGTAAGTCGTTGACGCGTAAGGTTTTCTCTTACATTGCCCATTTTTTGGTCCCGCCAGAAAAATCAAAAGAATCAACGGCTTGTACCGGTTCATGCGGGTCGCCGGGAGGGCCGGGTGCACACTGGCTCGCCTCTTGACATAGCCGTTATGCTGTGGACATGTCCACCTCACGCCGCGTGCGCGGCCGTGCACCATGCCAGAGAACGAGAACGTTTCGCGTTTTGCGCCGCCCCAGGCGCCCACACGCACCCGCGAGGTGATCCCGGTCAGCGAACTGAACCACGCCATTGCCGGAGTGCTGGAGCGTAGCTTTCCCTTGGCCTGGGTCAGGGGCGAGATCTCGAACTTCACGCGCGCGGCCAGCGGCCACTGGTATTTCTCGCTCAAGGACGCCCGCGCGCAAATTCGCTGCGTGATGTTTCGCGGGCGCAACCAGCATGTGGACTTCGCGCCGCGCGAAGGCGAGGCCGTGGAAGTGCGTGCCGTGGTGTCGATGTACGAGGCGCGCGGCGAGCTGCAGCTTGGCGTGGAAGCCATGCGCCGCGCCGGCCTCGGCAATCTGTACGAGGCCTTCCTGCGGCTCAAGGAAAAACTTTCGCAGGCGGGTCTGTTCGATACCGAACGCAAGCGCCCGATACCGTCGCATCCGCGCGTCATCGGGGTGCTGACCTCGCTGCAGGCTGCCGCCATGCGCGACGTGCTGACCACGCTGCAGCGCCGTGCGCCACACGTGCCGGTGATTGTCTACCCGGTGCCGGTGCAGGGCGCGGGGGCTGCCGAGAAGATCGCGGCGATGCTCGACACCGCCAGCGAGCGTGCCGAATGCGATGTGCTGATCCTGTGCCGGGGCGGCGGCAGCATCGAAGACCTGTGGTCGTTCAACGAGGAAGTGGTGGCGCATGCCATTGCCCGCAGCCGCATGCCGGTGGTGTCGGGCGTGGGCCACGAGACCGACTTCACGATTGCCGATTTCGTGGCCGACGTGCGCGCGCCCACGCCCACCGGCGCGGCCGAACTGGTAAGCCCGGACCGCGCCCACCTGCTGCAGGCGGCACGCCGCGCGCGCGATGCGCTGGCGCAATGCATGGATCGCCAGCTCGAACGGCGCGCGCAGCACCTGGAATGGCTGTCGCGCCGGCTGCGCGGCCCGCAGGCGCAGGTGCAGGAGCGCCGTGCGCGCGTCGACAATCTGGCGCGACACTTGCGTGCGGCATTGCGCGATACGGTGGCCACCCAGCGGCATCGGCAGGACGTGCTGGCCATGCGCTGGCGCGCGTGCAAGCCCGACGTCGGCGTGGCGCAGGCCGCGCTAGATCGCCTGGCGGCGCGCATGGACGCCGCGCTGGAGCGCCGCCACGAACGCGAAGGCCAGCGCCTGGCGCGCGTGGCGGGCGCGCTGGAATTGCTGGCACCGCAACGCACGCTCGAGCGCGGCTACGCGGTGCTGCTCGACCAGCGCGGCCGGGCGCTGCGCTCGCCCACCGAATTGCGGGCCGGCAGCATTGTCGAGGCCCACCTGGCCGACGGCACGGCCGACATCGAGATTGCCGGCGTACAGGCCAAGCTGGGCGCGTTCTGAGCGCGTTGGCGCGGCCCCGGTGCGACTGATTCTCACTCGACCCGGCCGGCGTGCGTGCGTCGGACAAAAGCGTTCCCCTGACTGGCCGCGGGGGAAACTAACATGAGGTCAGGGGGCTTTCCGGCGCCGTTTGCGCGGGTCTGGCAAGTCACCTACAATCGGCCATTCTCCCCACCAAAACCGTAGAGACAGAACAATGGAACACACGCTCCCTCCTCTCCCGTACGCGCATGACGCCCTGGCTCCGCACATCTCCAAGGAGACCCTGGAGTTCCATCATGACAAGCACCACCAGACGTACGTCACGAACCTGAACAACCTGATCAAGGGCACCGAGTTCGAAAACGCGTCGCTGGAAGAAATCGTCAAGAAGTCGTCGGGCGGCATCTTCAACAACGCAGCCCAGGTCTGGAACCACACCTTCTACTGGGAATCGATGAAGCCGAACGGCGGCGGCCAGCCGACCGGTGCCCTGGCTGACGCGATCAACGCCAAGTGGGGTTCGTTCGACAAGTTCAAGGAAGAATTCACGAAGGTTGCCGTAGGCACCTTCGGTTCGGGCTGGGGCTGGCTGGTCAAGAAGGCCGACGGCTCGCTGGACCTGGTGTCCACCTCGAACGCCGCCACGCCGCTGACCACCGACGCCAAGCCGCTGCTGACGTGCGACGTGTGGGAACACGCCTACTACATCGACTACCGCAATGCCCGTCCGAAGTACGTCGAGGCATTCTGGAACGTCGTGAACTGGGACTTCGCTTCGAAGAACTTCGCCTGAGCGAACGCCTTCCAGCTTTCCAGTTGAAGAGCCCCGGGTCTCCGGGGCTTTTTCTTTGCCCGCCCCCTTCAGCGCGGCTGGCGCTGCTGCCCGCGCACGCGGCGCCAGGCCTCTGGCCCGACCGAGGCCAGCGCCACGCCGGCCACGATCAGCGTGCAGGAAGCGAAGATGGTCGACCAGTCGCGGTCTCTCACCTGGCCGGCCAGTGCCAGGCAGAGCATCGACAGCACCGGCGTGGCGTAGCCGAGGATGCCGATCTGCGCGGCCTGGCCGTGCCGCATGGCGCGGTCCCACAGTACGAACGAGATACCCAGCGGGCCGATGCCGATGGCCAGCACCCAGGCCAGGTTGCTGCCCGACAGCGCGAAGCGCGCCTCGAACAGCAGATGGCTGGCGATGGCCAGCAGGCCGGCGCCCAGGCAGAAGCCGCCCACCGCCCATGACGAGAACGGCGGCAGCCAGCGCGCGCCCATCGAGTACACGGCCCAGACGATGGCCGCGAGCAGCGCCATGCCGTAGCCGGCCGCATGGGCGGCGTGGAATGCCACGGTGGCGCTGCCCGAGGTGATGGCGAGAATGCAGCCGCCGAAGCCGAGCAGGGCGCCGACGAGCTTGGCCACGCCATCGACGCCACGCCAGACGGCGGTACCCAGCAGCACCAGGATCAGGGGCCACAGGTAGTTGATCAGGTTCGCCTCGGCGATGGGCGCCAGCCGGAACGCCATGACCAGCCCGGCGTTGTAGACGAACAGGCAGCCCACGCCAAAGGCCAGCGTAGGCAACGGCACGCGCCACTCGCCCAGCCGGTGCACGCAGGTCAGGCTGCCGGCCGACAGCGCCGTGCCGGTCAGCAGCAGCGGCGGCACCTCGGGCGCGTAGGACACCAGCGTCGCGAACGACGCCCACAGCAGGATCGCGCCAGCGGCGCACAGCCACGCCACCACGCTCATGCCGTGGCTCCCGTGCCGGCGGCGCTGGTGTTGGCGCTCGTGTCGGTACTTGCAGTGGCGTCCGTTCTCGAAGGGGTGGGGCTTTCCAGATTGAAGGCGGTCATACAGTCGATGTTGAGGCTGCGGATCTGTTCGGTCATGAAGTCGATGAAGACGCGGATGCGCGTGGGAAGGTGCTGCCGGCTCAGGTAGCAGATGTAGTGCCCGCGGTCGTCCGGCGCGTACCGCTGCAGCGCCACCACCAGTTCCTGGCTGGCGAGGTGGTCGCAGATCTGGTAGCCGGCCATTTGCGCGATGCCCCAGCCTTCCAGCACCGCGTGCAGCACCAGGTCGGCATCGTTGAATGTCATGCGCGCCTTGGGCATGTACTTGCGCACGATGCCGTCGACCTTGAACTCCCATTCGAATATCCGGCCGCTGGCAAAGCGGAAGTTGATGCATTCGTGCCGGGGCAGCTCATCGAGCGATTGCGGCAGGCCGTGCTCGGCCACGTAGGCCGGCGAGGCCGCCAGCGCCATCTGCATCGGAATCAGCTGCTTGGCGATGATGCTGGAGTCCTCGATGCGCCCGTTGCGGAACGCCACGTCGATCTGCTCCGAGGCAAAGTCGGTGGGCCGGTCGTCGAGCAGCAGGTCCACGGCGATGTCGGGGTAGGCCCTCACGAACTTGTCGAGCAGCGGCGCCACCACCTTGCGGCCGAAGCCCACCGTGGCGCTGATGCGCACCAGCCCCCGTGGCGGCCCCTGGCGCAGTTCGAGCATGTCGTTCATCGCCTCCACGATGTGCGTCACGCCCTGGTGGCAGTTCTCGAAGAAGCGCTGGCCTTCGCGCGTGAGCTGCGTGGTGCGCGTGGTGCGCAGGAACAGCCGGGTGCTGAGCTGCGTCTCCAGCTTCTGCACGTTGCGGCTGACCGCCGAGCGGCCGATGCCCAGGCGCTCGCCGGCCTTGGCGAAGCTGCCTTCGCTGGCCACCGCCATGAACGCCATGATGCCGGCGTAGCTGGCCGCAAAGCTCGTCGAGAGCGCGTCGGCGCGGTTCGGCAGGCTGAGCCGGTAGTTGCGGTCCTGTGTGTCCGATTGTTCCTTCATCTTCTTCCCCCAAGCACTCCGATCGTTCGGCAGACGTCGCATCGCATCGCTGCGCGCGGGCGTGGCGTTGCCGTCCCCGTCTCCTACGCGTCAGCCTTTGCCTCGCCGCCGCTCAGCAAGCGGCCTGAGGCCGCGGCCCCACGGGCAGGCGCACGGTGAAGCGTGCGCCGCCAGCGGGCTGTGCCTCCGCCGAGATGCGACCGCCGTGCGCGTTCACGATGCGCTGGCAGATTGCCAGCCCCATGCCCATGCCGTCCGGCTTGGTGGTGTGAAACGCGTCGAACAGGCGCGGCGCGGCGGCGGCGTCGATGCCGCAACCGGCGTCGGTCACGGTCACCACGGCGTCCGGGCCATCGAGCGACAGCTGCACGCCGATCAGCCGCGCGGCGGGCGCGGTGTCGGTCATGGCCTCGATGGCATTGACCACGAGGTTGACGAACACCTGGTGCAGCGCGGCCCGCTCGGCCAGCATTGCGACGTCTGCGTCCGGCAGCTCCAGCGTCACGCCAATGGCGTGGCGACGCAGGTCGTCGTCGAGCCAGCGCAGCGTGTCGCGCAGCAGCACGTTGAGCGACACCGATTCGCGTGGCCTGCCCGTGGGCGACGCCAGCGCGCGCAGCTCGGCCAGCAGCCTGCCGGCGCGTTCGGCGTCTGCCACCAGGCGTTCGAGCGAGGCCAGGGCAGCCGTTACGTCGGGCGGATCCTGCCGCAGCCAGCGCATGGCGGAATGCCCACGCGTGACCGTGGAGGCCACCGGTTGCAGTGCATCGTGCACGATCATGGCCACGGAGCGGCCCAGCATGGCCAGGCGGTTGGCGTGGGCCAGTTCGCGCTGGCTGGCATCGGCCGCAGCCGGCTCAGCGGCACCAGGCTCAGCGGCACCAGGCTCAGTGGCACCAGGCTCAGCGGCAGCAGGCTCAGCGGCAGCGGGAAGTGAAGCGTTGGCGGCGGCTTGCGGCGCGGCCCCTTCCGCGGCGGCCATGGTCAGACGCTCAGCGTGGTCTTGGCCAGTTCCGCCCGGCCGGCCGCCAGCTGCACGGCCACGCGCGCCACACGCGCGCCCAGGTAAGCCGACGTCTTCAGGTCGGCCGGCGTGGCACCGGTATCGGCATCGGCGTCGAGATCTGACTGCGCGGCGGCGCCAAGGAAGTAGCCATGGCGGTTCATGGCCTCCTCGGTGGACGACGAATGGTTGTGGCCGGGCGGCAGGCCCAGGTTGACCCAGTGCATGCCCATCTGCGCGGCGAAGATGGCCAGCTGCTGCAGCGTGTTGAGCTTGTCGCCCGAGCGCGACGCGGCGTTGGTAAAGCCGGCGGCCACCTTGTCTCGCCACGCAAGCCGTGCGAACGCGGTTTGCGACGAGGCGTCCATGAACGCCTTGAACTGCGCCGACGCGCTGCCCATGTACGTGGGCGCCCCGAAGATGATCGCGTCCACCGCTTCCAGGTCGCCCCAGTGCGCCTCGACGGTCTCCACCGGAATCAGCATGCTGCGCACCCCCATCACGCTGCCGGCACCCGCATGCACGGCCTCGGCCTGCTTGCGCGTGTGTCCCTGGCCGCTGTGGTAGACCACGGCGACGCGAACTGCTTGAGTCATTTGTCTGCTTCTCGCTGTATGAATGGAACTCCGGCACATTGCCCACCCCAAGGCCGTGCCTTCGGCGATCTTAATAAGCGCTTAATGGGCCGTAAATGACAGCGTTCCCGTTTTTCCTGCCAGACTGCCAGCATTGTTCGTCACCCTGCGGAATCAAAGGCCGGGATTGGTGCATATGTGGAAACGGCGCCGCTCACCGCGCTGGCTTGTGACACGCCGCATCGGTCACTAGACTCGCTTCCCATCAGTCTTGTCGCAACGACCCCCGCTTGCAGCACTGCGGGATGCCCGGCCTTTTGCCCCAAGCGTCGTGCGATGCCACCGGATGACCACGGACGGGAGCCGAACACGATGACCGCATTGCCAGCGCTCAGGCGCATCACGCAACGCGTACCTGGCGTGCAGCCCACCCAGAGCCTGGGCGACGTGCTGCGCATCTTTGCCAACCATCCCTCGGTTCGCGCCCTCGTGGTGCTGACCGGCGCCATTCCCACGGGCGTGATCTGCCGCGAGCTGATTGGCGACGTGGTGGGGCTGCCGTGCTATCGCGCGTGGATCGACCGGCAAAGCTGCCTGCAGTTCGTGTCGCACCCGGCCTGCGTGCTGGACGTGGAGGCCGGTGCCCGGGAACTGGCGCGCGTGCTGGCGCCTGACCCGCACCGCCATCCGGCGGAGCCGGTGGTGGTGACGGCGGACGGCGCCTATCTGGGCGTGGTGGAGCGACAGGCACTGATGGGGGCGATCGCTGCGGTGCAGCAGCGTGCGCTGGCTGTCGTGTCACGGTCGGGCCGCAGTATTGCAAGGGATCGCCCCATTGACATAGCATCCGTCGACTACAGCCACCCCTGCCATGCTTCCGAACCCATCGCCCCCCGCTTCAGGAAACATTGAAGACATGCCGCGCAACGTCCTGTTTGTGGCATATCCCGATGTGAGCCTGCTTGATCTTGCCGGGCCCCAGACCGTGTTCTGGGCCGCCTCGAACTATGCCCGCGCACGCGGGCTGGCCGGCTACCGCTGCCACACGGCAAGCTTCGCCGGTGGCAGGGTTGCCACCGTGGAGGGCACCGCGCTCGAAACCGTGGCGCTCGACTCGTTCGATCTGCGCATGGTCGATACGGTGGTGGTGCCGGGCTCGCCCACCATCCTCGAGGTGGCGCGCAATTCCACATCGCTGATCGACTGGCTGGCCCGCGCGCCGGCCGCCGTGCGGCGCGTGGCTTCGGTGTGCAGCGGCGCCTTCCTGCTGGGCTTCGCCGGCCTGCTGGACGGCAAGCGCGCCACCACGCACTGGGCCATGCTCGAGCGCTTTCGCGAGCTGTTCCCCACCGTGGACCTGGACCCCGACGCCATCTTCGTGCAGCAGAAGAACCTCTGGACCTCGGCGGGCGTCACCACCGGCATCGACCTGGCGCTGGCCATGGTGGAAGCCGACTATGGCCACGAGGTGGCGCTGAACGCCGCCAAGGAACTGGCGGTGTACATGAAGCGGCCCGGTGCCCAGCCGCAGCTGAGCGAGATCCTGATCTCGCAGAGCCGGCAGGTGCCGATGTTCGAGTCGCTGCACCTGTGGATCGTGCAGAACCTGGCGCACGAGGAGCTGTCGGTGGAGCAGCTGGCCGAGCACGTCGGCATGAGCCCGCGCAACTTCGCACGGGTCTACAAGGACAAGACCGGGCGCACGCCGGCCAAGGGGGTGGAGCACTTCCGGCTGGAAGCGGCGCGGCGCCTGCTGCAGGACGCGGGCCGGTCCATCGAGCTGATTGCGCGCGAATGCGGCTTTGGCAGCGAGGAGCGCATGCGCGTAACCTTCCAGCGGCACTTCGGCCTGTCGCCCAGCGAATACCGGCTCAGGATCAACCGGTAGCCATTGGCTTTTTCACCTGGCGGCCAGCCGGTTTTCAGGGATGGCCGGCAGCCGCCGATGCGCGGCATCACACCGGTCTGGCGATTGGTGCAAAACTGGAAACATGGTGCGCCGCGCCCCGGTCTGGCGCACGGCGCCGGGTGCACCTAGCATGCTTGTTACGTGGACGTCGTTCACAACCAGCATGGAGATGCATCATGAAGATCGTCGTCATAGGCGGTACCGGCCTGATCGGCAAGAAGGTGGTGGCGCGGCTGACCGCCAAGGGCCATCAGGTGGTGGCAGCGTCGCCGAATACCGGCGTCAACGCACTGACGGGCGAGGGCCTGCCGCAGGCACTGGCCGGCGCCCAGGTGGTGGTGGACCTGGCCAACTCGCCGTCGTTCGAGGATCAGGCCGTGCTTGCATTCTTCGAGACGTCGGGCCGCAACCTCGCGGCCGCCGAAAAGGAAGCGGGCGTGGCGCACCACGTGGCGCTGTCCGTGGTGGGCACCGACAAGCTCGAGAAGAGCGGTTACTTCCGCGCCAAGCTCGCGCAGGAAGCGCTGATTCGTGGCTCGGGCATTCCGTACACCATCGTGCGCTCGACGCAGTTCCTCGAATTCCTCGGCGGCATCGCCCAGTCGGCCGGCGAGGGCGGAGCCATCCCGATCACGACGGCACTGATCCAGCCCATTTCGTCGGACGACGTGGCCGATGCCGTGGCGGACGCCGCGCTGGCCGCGCCGGTCAACGGCATGTATGACATCGCGGGCCCGGAACGCTTCCGCATGAGCGACATCGTGCAGCGCTACCTGACCGCCATCGGCGACACGCGCACCGTGGCGCCCGATGCCGCCGCCGGTTACTTCGGCGCCCCGCTGCAGGAAGGCACGCTCGTGCCCGAGGGCGAGGCCCGGCTCGGCACCATCCGCTTCGAAGACTGGATCCAGTCGCAAAAGAAAAAATAAACGGTTCCGGAGACGTCCCCATGGAAAACGAGAGGTTGCAACCTCCGCCAATATCATTGCTCGATCGCTACCGGGGTCAGGGGTTCACCGCGCTGTACACCACGACCGTCACGGTGTCTGGCGGCGAGGCCGAACACGGCCGCGCCTCGGGCATCGCGCGCTCCGACGATGGCAACCTCATCCTCGACCTGCGATTGCCGGCCGCCATGGGAGGGCCTGGCAGCGGGACCAACCCCGAGCAACTGTTTGCCGCCGGCTATGCGGCGTGCTTCCACGGCGCGCTGAGCCTGATCGGCAAGCGCGCGCAGGTAGACATGAGCCGGGTCACGGTGGCGGTGGAAGTGTCGTTCGGCCGCGATCCGGTGGATGGCGGCTACGCGCTGATCGCCGAAATCCGCATCCGCATGCCGGGCGTGGAGCGCGCGTTGGCCGAAGAACTCGTGCGCAACACCGAGCGCTTGTGCCCGTACGCCAAGATGGCACGCGAAGGCATTCACAGCGTGGTGAGTGTGATCGACTGATTCCGCGATGGCTTCCCGGTTGAAGATGCCGGTCGTCTGGTCGCTGCCCATCGCGGCACGGCCAGACGGCCAGCCTTTGCAGCACTGGCTCTATGAATCGCTGCGGCAGGCCATCGTGACGCGCCGCATCCTGCCCGACAGCCGCATGCCGAGTTCCCGCCGGCTGGCGGGGCAGTACCGCATCGCGCGTGGCACCGTGCAGGCCGTCTACGGCAAGCTGATTGCCGAAGGCTACCTGGTGAGCCGCGCGGGCAGCCACACGCGCGTCTGCGCACGGTTGCCCGACGTCGGCCAACTGGGCGATGTGGCAGACATGGGCGCGCTGTCCGACCGGTCTGCCGGTCCGCTGGTTGCCGTGCCCGGTGTGGCCTTCGATGCCGCCATCAGCGCGCCGGATCAGGCCGCCAACGATGCGGCCGACGCCCGGTACGCGGCCGGTGCGTGGATCTCGCGGCTGGCGGCGGCGGCGCCGCCCTTTCCCATGCAGGGCACCGAGGGCAGGCTGCGTGCCTTCATGCCGCACCATGGCGATACGCGCGGCTTTCCGATCGATACCTGGCGCGCCATGCATGTGCGGCTGTTGCGTTCCTCGCGCATGCCGGAGTTGATGGACGCCGATCCGCGCGGCGCTCGGTTGCTGCGGGCGGCCATCGCCGGTTATCTGCGCACGGCGCGTGGCGTGATGGTTTCCGAGGACGAGATCGTGGTGGTGGCCAGCGTGCAGCAGGCTTTCGATATCTGCCTGCGCCTGCTCACGCATGCCGACGATGCCGTGTGGATCGAGAATCCCGGCTATCCGGGCGTGCGGCAACTGGCGCAGGCCGCGGGCGTGACGGTGATCGACGTGCCCGTCGACGCCGAAGGCATGCGCGTTGCCGACGGGCTGGACCGCGCGCCCGATGCGCGGCTGGCCTACGTGACGCCATCGCGCCATGCGCCGCTGGGTGTGCCGCTGAGCCCGGCGCGCTGCCAGGCGCTGCTGGCTTGGGCGCAGGCGCGGGGCGCGTTCGTGTTCGAGGACAGCTACGACAGCGATTACCGCTACGCGGCGCCCGAGGTGCCCGGCGTGCCCGATGCGCCGGTGCTCAAGCGCATGCCGCTGGGCGCGTCGCGCGTGATTCTGGCGGGCACCTTCAGCAAGCTGCTGTTCCCGGCCTTGCGCATCGCCTATGTGGCGTTGCCCGCGCCGCTGGTGGAGCCGTTCGCGCGGGCCGCGTCGCTGATGGCGCGCCATCCGAATACGCTGGCACAGCTCTCGCTGGCGCACTTCATGATGGAGGGGCATCTGGACCAGCACATCCGCCGCACGCGCAAGCGCTATGCGGCACGCGCCGAGGCGTTCGCGCACCATGGGCGCCGGCTCTGGCAGGGATGGATCGAAGTGCCGGCCATTGCGGCCGGGCTGGACGTGGCGGTACGGCTGGGAGGCCTGGGCGGCGTGGATGAGGCGGCGACCGCGGCGCGTCTGCGGCGGGCCGGCGTCGACGTGATGCCGCTGGGCCGCTATGCGGCGGCCGGCACGGCGTTGCCGCCGGGGCTGGTGATGGGGTTCGCGCCGTTCGACGAAGCGGAGATTGCGCGCGCCGCCACCGTGGTGGCGCGCGCGCTGGCGGCAGGGTCGGACGTTACAGGTTGACCAGCGTCTGCAGCACCGTGTCCTGCGCCTTGATGGTCTGGGCGTTGGCCTGGTAGGTGCGCTGCGCGACGATGAGGTCCACCAGTTGCGCCGACATGTCCACGTTCGACGCCTCCACGTTGCCGGCCGACAGCTTGCCCATCGAGCCGCCCGGCGCGCCCAGCAGTTCCTGTCCCGACTTGCCCGTGGCGCTCCACACGTTGTTGCCTTGCGGCTCCAGCCCTTCGAGGTTGCCGAAGGTGGCCAGTGCGATACGTCCCAGCGACATCGTCTTCTCGTTCGAGAACTGGCCCAGGATCGTGCCGTCTTCCTGCACCGCGAAGCCGAGCAGGCTGCCCGATGCATAGCCGTTCTCGACCAGCGCCTTGGGCTCGTTGTCGGCGCGGAACTGGGTGGTGCCGGTCATATCGAAGTTCACCGCCAGCGCGGCGGCGCCGTTCTGGGCCGGCAGGTTCAGCGTCGGGTTGGCGGGCGTGGTCGACTGCATCACGCCGGCGCTGTCGAACGACAGCGTGACCGGCATGCCGGCCAGCTCGTTGCCGTTCTCGTCGGTCACATGCACGGCCCAGTCGGTGCCGCCCGGTACGCCCGGCGCCGCGGCGCTCTTGACGAAGTAGGCGGTCATCTGGCGCGCGTTGCCGAGCGAGTCGTGCACGACGATTGGCGTGCGGTAGTTGAACATCGTGCTGTCCGGCAGCGCGCCCGGGGCGCTGGCGAACGGGTTCACCGGCACCGTGCCGCGCGAATCGAGCTGGAACTGGGCCGTGACCTGCGTGGCGGCCTTCGGCGGCATCTGCGCATTGCTCAGCACCAGCGGAATCGGCGTGCCCTGGCCGTCGTCGCCGGCCGCGTAGCCGGTCACTTCCATGCCGGTGGCCAGGTGCACCAGGCGGCCGTCGTCCAGGCGCTGTAACTGGCCGTCACGCGAATAGAACACGCCGCCCTCGGCGTCGGTCAGCCGGAAAAAGCCGTTGCCCCCGCCGATGGCCAGGTCGAGCTGGCGGTTGGTGCGCGTGGTATTGCCGGCGTTGAACGACTGCACGACCGAGTTGGTGCGTACGCCCAGGCCGATGCGCGAGCCGGCGTACACGTCCGAGAACAGCGCGGTGGAGGCCTTGAAGCCTACCGTGTTTGCGTTGGCGATGTTGTTGCCGATCACTTCCAGATTGGCGGCGGCGGCGCCCAGGCCGCTGACTCCCTGACCGAATCCCATGGTTTCCCCTTGCTCCAGATAACGTTGACGGTTGCGACAGTCATGACCGTGGCGCGCCGCGGGTTGCGTGTGGGTGGCCCGCTGGCCAGCGCTTCATGAACGCGGGCCGATTATCAGCAGCCGCTGCGTGATCCGATTGATCCACTTTCCGGCTTTCTTGCTGGGCCAGTTCGGGTTTTTGTTGCGTACCGGGGAGCAGACGTGGTTTGTCGGTGCAATTTGCGGATTCGGCCGCGGCATGCCGCGCGATTGGTGTCCAGGTGACAACAGAGTGGGGACCGTGGCGGCACTACCGGCGCGGCGAGTCACGCTCTACGATTCACAGCAAGCAGTGCCCGTGACGCAAGCACGCGGCGCGGGTACTGCGAACGCACTTCCCATCGGCCTGCAGGAGAGACACATGTCGCAACGTCTGAACTACTTTCAGCAATCCCCGGAACTGAGCAAGAAGCTCATGGAGCTGAGCGCACTGTTCCAGAAGACCACGATCGAGCAGCACATCCGCGAGCTCGTCGAGATCCGCGCCTCGCAACTGAACGGCTGTGCGTTCTGCGTGGACATGCATATCAAGCAGGCCAAGATCCACGGCGAGCGCGAACTGCGCCTGCACCACGTGGCCATCTGGCGCGAGTCCACGCTGTTCGCCCCCCGCGAGCGCGCCGCGCTGGCCTGGACCGAGGCGGTGACGCAACTGGGCGCCCATGGCGTGCCCGACGACATCTACGAGCGCGTGCTGACGCAGTTCTCCGAGAAGGAACTCTCGGACCTCACGTTCCAGATCGGCACCATCAACACCTGGAACCGCCTGAACGTGGCGTTCCGGACGGTGCCGGGCTCGTCCGACAAGATGTTCGGCCTCGACAAGGCCGGCCTGGAGTAACGGCCATGAAGCGCATGCTTTCCATCGCGGCCTGGCTGGCGGCGTCGTGCGTGACGCTGGCGCTGCCGGCGCAGGCTGCCGCGCCCGAGGCCAAGGTCACCCCGCTGACCACCGAGGCGCTGCCCGAATTCCCGGGCAAGGAAGTGGAGATGATCATGGTGGAGTACCCGCCGGGCGGCTACGACCCCGTGCATCGCCATGACGCGCACGGCTTCATCTACGTGCTCGAAGGCACCATCGTGATGGGCGTGAAGGGCGGCAAGGAAGTCACGCTCAAGCCGGGCCAGACCTTCCACGAAGGGCCCAACGACATCCATACCGTGGGCCGCAACGCCAGCAATACCAAGCCGGCCAGGTTCATCGTGTTCCTGATCAAGAACCAGGGCGCGCCGATCCTGACGCCCGTGAAGTAGCCAGCCCTGCCGTGTTTCGCGGCAGACGCCGCGCGGTTCCTTGCGCCTGCCGCGTTCCCTGAAGCACCGGAATAGCACCGGAATTTCCCCGCCACGATCCGCCGGCGCCTGCGCGCCATGCGGCGGGCATCGTGCGTCCCGGCGATAAGCCATTGAACCTGTGAGGTAACGAATATGAAACGCAAGATCCTGATTGTGGGCGGCGGCTTTGCCGGACTCTGGACGGCGCTTGGCGCCGCGCGCGTGGTCGACCTGGAGCGTGCCGCCGACAGCGTGGAAATCACGCTGGTATCGCCGCGCCCCGAACTGCACGTGCGGCCGCGCCTGCACGAGGCGCATCCCGAGCAGATGGCCGTGCCGTTCCTGCCGCTGCTCGACGTGGTGGGCGTGAAGTTCGTGGAAGCCACGGTCGAGCGCATCCACCCGGGCGACCGCAGCGTCGATATCACGACCAGCGCGGGCCAGGCCAGGTCCCTCGACTACGACCGCCTGGTGCTGACCGCCGGCAGCCGCCTGTTCCGTCCGCCGCTGCCGGGCCTGGCCGAGCACGCCTTCGCCGTGGACCAGATCCACGAGGCCGTGAAGCTGCGCGAACACCTGGAAGGCCTGGCGGCCCAGCCTGAGACGGCCGCGCGCAATACCTTCGTGGTGGTAGGCGGCGGCTTCACCGGGCTCGAAGTGGCCACGGAACTGCCCGGCCGCCTGCGCGCCATCCTGGGCGAAGACGTGCGTCCGCGCATCGTCGTGGTGGAGCGCGCCGATGCGATCGGCCCCGATCTCGGCCCGGGCCCACGCCCGCAGATTCTTGAGGCGCTGGACCAGCTCGGCATCGAAACGCGCATTGGCGCGGGCGTGACCCTGGTGGATGCCACCGGCGTGGTGACGGCCGCCGGCGAGCGCATCGACGCCGGTACCGTCATCTGGACCGGTGGCATGGTGGCCAGCGACCTTACCGCCCAGGTGTCGCCGGCGATCGATCGCCAGGGCCGTCTGGAAGTGAGCGAGGACCTGCGCGTGAACGGCGTCAAGGACATCTTCGGCGCCGGCGACGTGGTGCGTGCGCTGACCGATGCCGATGGCCACTACTCGCTGATGTCGTGCCAGCACGCGCTGTTCATGGGCCGCTTTGCCGGCAACAACGTGGCGGCCGACCTGCTGGGCCTGGCGACGCTGCCGTACCGCCAGGCGTTCTATGCCACGTGCCTGGACCTGGGCGACTGGGGCGCGGTCTACACCGAAGGCTGGGATCGCCAGGTGAAGCTCACCCACGCCGAGGGCAAGGAACGCAAGCTGATGATCAACACGCAGTGGATCTACCCGCCGGCGCCCGAGCGCGAGCAGGCGCTTGCCGCTGGCAATCCGAACATGACGTACGCGTAAGGCGCGCGCAGCGCCTGCATGGCACGACAGGGTGGGCGGCGCTGCGCGTCCACCCGCAGAGCAAATGGTGCAGTCCCGTTGGTCGACGTCTGACTCCTCCGGAGACGTCGGCCTTTTTTATTGTTGACCCGGAGCGCGACACGCGCCGGCGCTTCGGCACGGGCTCGGTTGCCGCATTGTTGCGGGCAGGGCGCGCCGATTGGTGCGTGTACGGAAACGCCGCTTCCACCGCACGTGTCTTGTTGCGCTATCGCTGCCTATCTAGACTTCCATCAACACAGTCGCACAGTGCCACCGAACCGGCCAACGCGTAGTGCGACGACCTCCTTCGTTGTAACGACTATCCGGAGCCCATCGTGCACGCCCTGTCATCGAAGCCCTTCCGCGGCCGCGAGGCCATCGAACCCCTGGTCTACATCGTCGACGACGATCCCGACATGAACGACGCGCTGGCCGACCTGCTGGCGTCGGTGGGCATGCGCGCGCGGTCGTTCCTGTCGGCCGAATCGTTCCTGGCCGCGTCGTTCGACGACGCGCCCGGCTGCGTGGTGCTGGACGTGCGCCTGCGCGGCGCCAATGGGCTGGAAGTGCATCGCGAGATGACCCGGCGCGGCATCTGCGTGCCGGTGGTGTTTATCACCGGCCATGGCGACATCGAGATGACGGTGCGCGCGATGAAGGCCGGCGCGCTCGACTTCCTGGCCAAGCCGTTCCGGGACCAGGACTTTCTCGACGCCGTGACCGAGGCCATTGCGCTCGATCGCAGCAACCGCCTTGCGTTGCAGTGCGGCGACGACCTGCGCGGCCGCTACGCCACGTTGAGCGCGCGGGAACGGGAGGTGATGATGCTGGCGGTGTCCGGGCTGATGAACAAGCAGATTGCCGGCCGCATCGGCATCAGCGAGGTCACGATCAAGATCCACCGCAGCCGCGCCATGCGCAAGATGGCGGCGCGTACCTTTGCCGATCTCGTGAAGATGGCCATGGAGCTGGACCTGCCGCACGAGGCCCAGACGATGGCGATGCCGATGCCGATGCCGCCGGCCATGCCGCGCCCGGTGATGAGCGCGGCGCCGGTGCAGTTGATGGCTGCTTACTGAGTCATTGCCCCTTCGCGGGCTTCGGCCTGGCGGCGGTGAATGTCGTGGCTGACGAACGGCGCATCGTGCGTCGGCATGGCCAGCCACTCGGGATGCTGCAGGGTGCTCCGGATGTCGTCCAGGCCGCTATGCCAGTGCTCGCGCATGGTCAGCGGGCCGAACTGGAAATCCTTGGCGCTGCCCTCGAACGACTTGTCGCGGTAGATCAGCTGGACCACGTTGCGGCGCGCATCGCAGGCCTGCGCCGCCGCGCGCTGGTAGGCCTCGCTCTTGCGCTGCGCCGCCGGCACCAGCGCCAGCACGTCGCTGAGCATCTGCCGGTAGTGCTGCTGCTCGCTCATGTAGTCCGTGATGAAGCGGGTGCGGCTCGAATACTGGATGTCTTTCTGGCGCGTGGCCACGGCCTCCAGCGTCTCGGGCAACGCGCCACGCGCGCTCCACAGGTCCACCTGGAAGATCAGCGCGTTGCGGCGCGGCTTGTCGCGCAGCAGCTTGGCCAGCGGGGTGTTCGAGACCAGCCCGCCGTCCCAGTAGTATTCGCCATCGATCTCCACGGCGGGAAAGCCCGGTGGCAGCGCACCTGACGCCATGAAGTGCTCGGCGCGCAGGGTGGTGGTGGCGTTGTCGAAGTAGACGAAGTTGCCGGTGCGCACGTTCACCGCGCCCACTGACACGCGCATCTCCTGATGGCGATTGATGCGGTCGAAATCGGCGAAGCGTTCCAGCGTGGCCTTGAGCGGGCGTGTGTCGTAGTAGCTGGCGCTGTGCGCGCCCTCGGGCTGCACGAAGCCGCCCGGCCACAGGCGCGGCGAGAAGAAGCCGTTCTGGCCTTCCACCAGCGCGCGTGCCGCCTCGATGCCGTCGAACCAGATGCGCAGCGGATCGGGCCAGTGCTGGGCGGCGTCGGCCATGATCTCGTACGGGAACAGGCTCGGCAGCCAGGGCTGGCGGCAGATGTGGCGCCAGAACGCGCGCAGGCGATCCACGCGATGCTCGGGCGCGTTGCCGGCGATGATGGCGGCGTTGAGCGCGCCAATCGAGATGCCGGCCACCCAGTTCGGCTCGATGCCCGCTTCGGCAAGGCCTTCGTAGACGCCGGCCTGGTAGGAGCCCAGCGCGCCGCCGCCCTGCAGCACCAGCGCCTTGACGGCGTAGCCGCTATCCACCACGGTACGCGCGGCAGCGGCACCGGAGGTGCCCTGCAAGTCCTGCTTTTCCTGAAACATGTCGCTCTCCTGCTTGGTCGGTTGGCAAGCGCCCGCCGCGCGCCGCTGCCGACAATGCCGGCAGCGGTGGCAGGGGGCACGCACCCGCTTACTGCATGTACCAGCCGTGGCTGACCACGAACGACTGGCCGGTGAGCGCCGCCGACGGGTAGGCGCACAGGAAGAGGGCGGTCTGCGCCACGTCGTCCACCGTGGTGAACACGCCATCGACCGTGCCGCCCAGCATCACGCGGCGCACCACTTCCTCCTCGCTGATGCCCAGTTCGCGCGCCTGCTCGGGAATCTGCTTGTCTACCAGCGGCGTGCGGACGAAGCCCGGGCAGATCACGTGCGAGCGCACGTTCCGCTCGCCGCCTTCCTTGGCCACCACGCGCGCCAGGCCCAGCAGCCCGTGCTTGGCGGCCACGTAGGCGCACTTCAGCGGCGAGGCCTCGTGCGAGTGCACCGAGCCCATGTAGATCACCGTGCCGCCGTGGTTGTCGCGGTACATGTGGCGCAGCGCGGCGCGCGTGGTCAGAAAGGCGCCGTCGAGGTGGATGGCCTGCATGCGCTTCCAGTCGGCAAAGCTGTACTCGTGGATCGGGGCCACGATCTGGATGCCGGCGTTCGAGATCAGGATGTCGATGCCGCCGAAGCGTTCCGCCACGGCCTCGGTGGCGCGGTCCACGGCTTCCTCGCTGGTGACGTCCATGGCCACGCCCATGGCAATGCCGCCTTCGGCCTCGATGGCGCGGGCCACCTTGGCGGCGGCTTCCTCGTTGAGGTCGGCCACGGCCACGGCCGCGCCTTCCCTGGCCAGCAGTTCCGCGATGGCCTTGCCAATGCCGCTGGCGGCGCCCGTGACGATGGCCGCTTTGCCCTGAAGTTTCATGTTGGTTCTCCGCAGATAAGGAAAGAGTAAGGGAGGGGTTTACTGCTGCAGGTAGTCGTACACCACTTCGCCCAGGCCCAGCGTCAGGTCGGCCACGTAGTGCCTGGCGCCCAGCACTTCCAGCACCGGCAGCGACGCCACCGGGGCCAGCGCGTGCGGGAACAGCGACAGCGCGGCGGGGCCGCTCCATGCGCCCTTGACCTCGACGTCCCTGAGGAAGTAGCAGACCAGTTCGCACACGCGCGCGGTGCCGTCCACGTGCGGCAGGATCTTGAGCAGGTAGTTCGGCGTGCTGGCCAGCGCCGTGGCCACGTCGCCCGGCGGGATGCACTTGTGCTTGTAGCCCATGGTGCCGGTGGCCACGCGCACCGGGCCGTAGTCGAGCGTGCCCAGCAGCGTGTCTTTTTCCACCGTCAGCCGGGGCGTAGCCAGCTTCTTCGGAAAGCCCCAGATCTCGCGCCCGCCGGCCAGCGGCGGATGATCGTCCAGGAACATCGAATGGGTGTAGTTGCCGGCGCGGCCCTGGTAGGTCACCGGAATGACCTGGCCCGATTCGGTGTAGTCGCCAAAGCCCGTGGAGTCGGGCATGCGGATGAACTCGTAGTGCACCACCGCCTCGGCAATTTCCAGCGGCTCGGGCACCACCTCGCGCAGCAGGGCGGGGTCGGTGCGGTAGGAGATGATGAAGTATTCCCGATGCAGGAACCGGTACGGTCCCATCGGATAGGCCGGGCTGGTCAGCGGCGTGGCGTACGCGCGCTCCCGGATGGTCTGGACGTCCATGTGATGGCCTCCTGGGGCAATGCCGTGCCGCGCTGCCGCTGTCCCGATGACGGCTGGTCAGCGCGGCCCGGATGATTCTGGAAGGGCAATCGGGACGCGGCTATTACACGTGAGTATCGAGGTGGGAATCCAAAAGTATGAGGAGGTGATGCGCGCTGAACCCGGGGCACCGTTTTCGTGCGGGCCAGACGAAAAAAAGCCCCGGCGGGGCCGGGGCTGTCAGGGCATTGAAGCGGTGGTTGAGGGGGCAACGCGCTACTGCGCCGTCCATCCTCCGTCCATCGCCCAGGCGGCGCCGCGTACCTGGTCGCCAAACGGCGAGCACAGCATCAGCACCAGGTTGCCCAGCTGCTCGGGCGTCACGAATTGTCCGGACGGCTGCTTGTCGGCCAGCAGGCGTGCCTGCGCGGCGTCCGCCGAGATGCCTTCGCGCTGCGCGATGGCGTCGATCTGCGCGGCCACCAGCGGCGTGAGCACGAAGCCCGGGCAGATGGCGTTGCAGGTGATGCCGGTGCCGGCCGTTTCCAGCGCGGTGACCTTGGTCAGGCCCACCAGGCCGTGCTTGGCGGCCACGTAGGCCGCCTTGCCCGCCGACCCCACCAGGCCGTGCACCGAGGCGATATTGACGATGCGGCCCCAGTTGGCGGCCCGCATCGCCGGCAGCGCCAGGCGCGTGGTGTGGAAGCCCGACGACAGGTTGATGGCGATGATGTCGTCCCATTTCTGCACCGGGAAGTCTTCCACGGGCGACACATGCTGGATGCCGGCGTTGTTGACGACGATGTCCACGCCACCGAAGCGCGTGGCCGCCAGCGCGAACATCGCTTCGATCTCGTCGGCGCGGCGCATGTCGGCCGGATGGTGCACGGCCTGGGCGCCCGTGGCGCGGATCGCCGCCAGCGCGGCGTCGATGTCGCCGAAGCCATTGAGCACGAGGTTGGCGCCGGCCTGTGCCAGCACCTGGGCGATGCCCAGTCCGATACCGCTGGTGGAGCCCGTGACCAGCGCGGTCTTGCCTTGCAGATTGACCATGATGTGTAGTTTGCTCGGTTAGACCAGGCCGGTCATGTAGAACACGGCGATGACGAAGAACACCGCCATGGTCTTGATGACCGTGATGGCGAAGATGTCGCGGTACGACTCGCGGTGCGTCAGGCCGGTGACGGCCAGCAGCGTGATCACCGCGCCGTTGTGCGGCAAGGTGTCCATGCCGCCGCTGGCCATCGAGACCACGCGGTGCAGCACTTCCAGCGGAATCTGCGCGGCCTGCGCGCCCTGGATGAACACGTCGGACATGGCGGCCAGCGCAATGCTCATGCCGCCCGAGGCCGAGCCGGTGATGCCGGCCAGCGTGCTGACCGACACCGCCGCGTTGACCAGCGGGTTCGGAATACTGCGCAGCGCGTCGCTCACCACCAGGAAGCCCGGCAGCGCGGCAATCACGCCGCCGAAGCCATATTCGGAAGCGGTGTTCATCGAGGCCAGCAGCGCACCCGACACGGCGCTCTTGGTGCCTTCGGCGAAGCGCGCCTTGACGGCGCCGAACGCGGTGACCAGCACCACCACAATGCCCAGCAGCAGCGCGCCTTCCACGGCCCAGATGGCGGTTACGCTGGCAATCTTGGTTTCCACCGGCTTGGGCAGGCCCGGCAGCGACACGCTGTTGGACTGGCCGTACCAGAGCGGGATCATGCGCGTAAGCCAGAAGTTCGACACACCCACCACCACCAGCGGCAGAATGGCCAGCAGCGGCGGCGGCAGCTTGCCGCCTTCCACGCGCTGCGGCTCGTTGACCAGGTTGGTGCCGTAGCCCTCACCGCGCGCGGCGGCGGCGCGGCGGCGCCATTCCAGGTACGACAGGCCCACGATGATGATGAACAGCGAACCTGCCACGCCCAGCGCCGGGGCGGCCCACGACGTGGTCTTGAAGAACGTGGTGGGGATGATGTTCTGGATCTGCGGCGTGCCCGGCAGCGAGTCCATCGTGAACGAGAACGCGCCCAGCGCGATGGCGCCCGGCATCAGGCGCTTGGGGATGTTGCTCTGGCGATAGAGTTCGGCGGCAAACGGATAGACCGCGAACACCACCACGAACAGCGACACGCCGCCGTACGTCAGCAGCGCGCAGACCGCCACGATCACGGCATTGGCGCGCGAGCGGCCGATGTAGCGAATGGCGGCGGCCACGATCGATTCGGAGAAGCCGGACAGCTCGATGACCTTGCCGAACACGGCGCCGAGCATGAATACCGGGAAATAGAGCTTCACGAAGCCGACCATCTTCTCCATGAAGATGCCGGAAAACACCGGTGCCACGGCCGACGGGTCGGTCAGCAGCACGGCGCCCAGCGCAGCCAGCGGCGCGAACAGGATCACGCTGTAGCCGCGATAGGCGGCGAACATGAGGAACGCCAGTGCGGCGAGCACTACGACAAAAGACATGTTGTCTCCATTGCTTGTTCTTGATTGGCTTGTGCTTGATCGCGTCCGGAGTCGGCAGCCGATGGGTCGCGGTGCCGCCGAAGGCGATGTTCCCCCGCCTGTATGACAGGGGGCTGCTTCCATAGCAGGCTCCGTGCCATCCATGAAAGAGAGTCATGAATCACAAAAGATGATGAGCGGTGCGCAATGTCTCTCCATTGAGACAGCGCAAACGGCGCGTGCGGCGGTTCCGTCTTCGTTGTGAGACACTGCGCGTCTCAAAATCGAGACAAGACGGGATTCCTCCGTATGCACAAGATCGCCGACCCAGGTGGCGCACTGCTGTTCGACTACGACGACGTGGCCCGCCGCGCCATGGAGACGCTGTTCCGCACCTTTGAAAACTTCAGCGAAGGCACCTTCGTGGTGGACGAGCACGCGCGCGTGGTCTGGATCAACAAGCGCTATGCCGCGCGCTTCGGCTTCACCAACCCGCAGGACGCGATCGGGCTCGACTGCGAGCAGGTGATTCCGAACAGCCTGATGCGGGAAGTGGTGACCACGGGCAAGCCGATCCTGCTGGACCTGCTGGAAACCGATCGAGAGCCGATGATCGTCACGCGCCTGCCCATCAAGGACGATGCCGGCCGCACCATCGGCGGCGTAGGCTTCGCGCTGTTCGACGAACTCAAGGCGCTGACGCCGATCTTTGCCCACTACTCGCGCGCGCAGGCCGAGCTGGCGGCGGCGCGGCGCTCGCTGGACCAGGCGCGGCGCGCCAAGTACACGTTCGCGAGCTTCGTGGGCACCAGCGCGGCGGCGCAGGAGGTCAAGCGCCAGGCCCGCCGCGCGGCGCTGGTGGAGTCGCCGGTGCTGCTGCTGGGCGAGACCGGCACCGGCAAGGAGCTGCTGGCGCACGGCATTCATGCCGGCTCGGCGCGCGCCGAGCAGCCGCTGGTGACCGTCAACGTGGCGGCCATCCCCGATACGCTGCTGGAGGTGGAGTTCTTCGGCGCCGCGCCGGGCGCCTATACCGGGGTGGACCGCAAGGGTCGCGTCGGCAAGTTCGAACTGGCCGATGGCGGCACGCTGTTTCTCGACGAGATCGGCGAAATGCCGCTGGCGCTGCAGAGCAAGCTGTTGCGGGCGTTGCAGGATCACGAGTTCGAGCCGCTGGGGTCGAACCGCATCGTGCGCAGCAACGTGCGGATCATCGCGGCCACCTCGGCCGACCTGCCCGCGCTGGTGCAGGCCGGCCGGTTTCGCGCCGATCTCTACTACCGGCTCAACGTGCTGACGATCGAGCTGCCGCCGCTGCGCGAGCGGCGAGCCGACCTGCTGCCGCTGGTCTACGCCATCGTCGAGGAACTGAGTATCAAGGCCGAGCGGCACCCGTTGGGCCTGCGCGACGACGCCCTGCAGCTGCTGCGTGACTACGACTGGCCCGGCAACGTGCGCGAGCTGCGCAATGTGCTGGAGCGCGTGGTGATGCTGTGCGACGAGGAGACGGTCGACGCCGCCACGCTCGCGCCGCTGCTGGGCGCTCGCCGCGCCGCGCTGGTCGCCGCTCCCACCGCTACCGTGCCGGACACGGCCGTCGCGCCGTCGGCCGAGCACGCCGCGCGCGACGCATCGCCATCACCGGCCACATCCACCGCACCCACCGCACCCACCGAAGCCGCATTGCCGCCCGTGCCGATGCCCCCGGCGCAGCACTACGCCGAGGCCATGGCGCAGTTCGAGGCGGCGTTCCTGACCCAGGCCCTCGACGCCTGTGGCGGGCGCGTGGCCGAGGCGGCCGCGCGGGTTGGCATCAGCCGCGCCGCGTTCTACAAGAAGCTGGCCGCCGCGCGCGGCCGGCTTTGAGCGCCACGCGCGGCCCGCTCCGGGCGCCCGCGCGCCCGGCTCCGAGCGCCACGCGCGCCCGGCTCCGAGCGCCGCGCAATGACCAGCGTCATGCCGCCGTGATACCGTCGCGCGTGTGCCATCGGGCATATTCACGCGCCAATCAAGGGATAGGAGTTCTGCATGCAATCGGGCATTGTCGAAGCCGGCTATGGTTCCGACCCGGTCGGTCTGGTCAGCGGCTTCCTGTTCGAGCCGGACCGGCCGGGCCGGGAGATCGATTCCAGCGCGGCCGCGGCCTGGCTGCGCGAGCACGGCGCGGCGGCACCGGACGACACGGCGCCGCCAACGCCCGACGGCGCGCCGGCTGACCGCCCGTTCGTCTGGCTGCATTTCAACTTGTCGCACACCGCCTGCGAGCGCTGGATGCGGGGCCAGCTGAACCTGCCCGAGGACTACTTCGAGGCGCTGCGGCAGGGCTCGCGCTCCACGCGCATCGAGCGCCAGGACGACGCGCTGCTGGCCGTGGTCAACGACGTGATTTACAACTTCGGCGTGACCTCCACCGATATTTCCACGCTCTGGGCGCACGCCGACCAGCGCCTGGTGGTCACCGCGCGGGCCCGGCCGCTGCGCTCGGTGGATCGCCTGCGCGCCGCCGTGCGCCGGGGCGAGATGTTCCGCTCGCCGCTGAACCTGGTGGTGCACCTGCTGCAGGACCAGGCCGACGTGCTGGTACAGATCGTGCGCGAGACCGGGGTGAACGTGGACCAGATCGAGGATCAACTGCTGTCGCAGCGGTTGCAGTCGAACCGCGCGGACCTGGGCGCCATGCGCCGTGGCCTGGTGCGCCTGCAGCGCGTGCTGGCGCCGGAGCCCGGCGCGCTGTTCCGGCTGCTCAACCGCCCGCCCGCCTGGCTGCGGGAAAGTGACCTGCAGGCACTGCGCGAATCGACCGAGGAATTCTCGCTGGTGCTCAACGACCTGGCCGCGCTGGTGGAGCGCATCAAGCTGCTGCAGGAAGAAATTGCCGCCAAAATGAACGAGCAGACCAACCGCACGCTGTTCACCCTGACGCTGGTGACGGTGCTGGCGCTGCCCATCAACATCGTGGCGGGTTTCTTCGGCATGAACGTCGGCGGCATTCCGCTGGCCGAGCATCCGCACGGTTTCTGGGTACTGGTGGCGCTGGTGGCCAGCTTCACGGTGCTGGCGGGGCGGTGGGCCTTCCGCAAGCAGGAGCGGGGCATGATGTGACGGCGCCTGCCTCTATGACAATTCATCGAATTGCCATGAGGCGGGCGTAGGATGGTCTGCCAAACGGCTCGCCTTCCCGGCGGGCACGATGGAGGATAGCCATGGACTACAACGACGAAGCGCTGATCCGGCGCATTCACCGCGAGGTGGCCGACTATTACGACGAAGAGCTCGAACTCGAGCTCGAAGACCGCGACCCGATGCTGGTGCAGAGCGTGCTGGCCGGCGAGACCGGCGGTCCCGGCGACAACAGCAACCTCAACGGCGACGATGCCGAGCGGGCCGAGCGCCACCGCTATTTCCGCGAGCTGTTCCGCCTGCAGGGGGAGCTGGTCAAGCTGCAGAGCTGGGTGGTGGCCACCGGCCACAAGGTGGTGATCCTGTTCGAAGGGCGCGACGCCGCCGGCAAGGGTGGCGTGATCAAGCGCATCACGCAGCGGCTGAACCCGCGCGTGTGCCGCGTGGCCGCGCTGCCGGCGCCCAACGACCGCGAACGCACGCAGTGGTACTTCCAGCGCTATGTGTCGCATCTGCCGGCCGCCGGCGAGATCGTGCTGTTCGACCGCAGCTGGTACAACCGGGCCGGCGTGGAACACGTGATGGGCTTCTGCACGGACGAGCAGTACGAAGAGTTCTTCCGCTCGGTGCCCGAGTTCGAGCGCATGCTGGTGCGCTCGGGCATCCAGGTGATCAAGTACTGGTTCTCGATCACCGACGACGAGCAGCACATGCGCTTCCTGAGCCGCATCCACGATCCGCTCAAGCAGTGGAAGCTTAGCCCGATGGACCTGGAGTCGCGCCGGCGCTGGGAAGACTACACGCGCGCCAAGGAAATCATGCTCGAGCGCACGCATATTGCCGAGGCGCCGTGGTGGGTGGTGCAGGCGGTGGACAAGAAGCGCGCGCGGCTCAACTGCATCCATCACCTGCTGCAACAGATGCCCTATGTGGAGCCGCAGCAGACGCCGATCCAGCTGCCCCAGCGCGAGCGCCACAGCGACTACGTGCGCCAGCCCGTGCCGGAAAACATGATCATTCCGGAAATCTACTAGGCGACACACCGGCACGGTGCCTGAGCGCCGTGCCGCGTTCCAACATGCCACGGAGCCGCCCGCGCGGCAGCGTGCGTATCACGACAGATTGAAACGGCCGTTAGCACAAACCATCGTCCCAAGCGATGTAACGGCCGCTCAACCCCTGGGTTTTAGCGTCGTTATTGGGTGACCACTCCGGAGCGGTGCGCGCAGGATGCGCACCCGTTCGCGGAGAACGCTTTGTGATCCGGAGTCCCCAAGATGCACCGCCTGCCCCCGCGTGCCCTTGCGCGCCAGCCTGTTTTCCAACCGTTGTCCAGCCGGCTGTCGGCGCGGCTGGCGCCGCTGGCGTCGCTGACGGCCATCGCCACGCTGCTGCTGGCCGCATGTGGTGGTGGCGGTGGAGACGGCAGCAGCAACGCTTCTGGCCCGGCCACCGCCACGGCCGCGTCGGCTGATCCCCTGCTGGTGACGGGCCTGACCCAGGCTTGCGCGGGGTGCGGCGCGGCCACGGCGGACAGCTACATGGGCCCGGGGATCGGCATCTGGGCGCGCACCAACGACACGGGCGCGGCGATCGACCTGCAGTACGCCATTTCCGGCGTGGCCGGCAAGTCGATCTGGCTGCAGCTGGCAAACCTGGGCGACGCGGCCGTGACGATGCCCGCCGCGATGGCCTCGGCCGTGGCGGCGCAGGCCATCTCGCCGCAGTCGCTGCGCGCGGCCTCCGCCGAGGAAGACACGCAGCGGGCCATTGGCGAATACAACCGCGCGGGCTGGGCCGATGCCGCGCGCGCGCCCCGTGCGGGCGCTGACACCGGCGACGCGATGCTGAGCACGTTCGGCGCCCCGCCGGCGCCGCTGGCCGCCTCGATCGGCACCACCGCGATGAGCGAGGGTGCCGTGCGCAACTGGTATCACTCCGACGGCAGCCTGCGGACGGCCACGCTGCGCAAGCAGGTGACCACCGGCGACGGCACGCGCGTCAATGTCTGGGTGGAAAACAGCGAAGCCGGCGTGACCACCCAGATGGTCACCGAACTGGCCAGCACCTTCGCGGGCAGCGGCATGGTGTACGACCAGCTGGTAGGCGTGGGCGGCCCGGTCTGGGGCGCCAACAGCTTCCCCGATGCGATGCTGCCGGCCGGCATGCCTGTGGATATCGTCGTGCTCAACTTCAACCGCGATGGCAAGGCCTACGGCACGGTGGGCTACTTCTGGGGCCTGCACAACTTCCTGCGGGCGAAGGAAAGCAACAGCAACGAGTCGATCTCGCTCTACCTGGACAGCGAGACGCTGGCGCTTGGCGGTGCGGACGGCATGCGGGCGGTGAAGACCACGATGGCCCACGAAAGCACGCACATGCAGAACTTCTATCGCCGCCAGGTGAGCATGGGCGCCGCCTACGCGTACGACACGTGGCTGGAAGAAATGACGGCCATGCAGATGGAAGACTTCCTCAGTGGCCTGATCGTCTCGAACTACAACCCGATTCGCGATGTGCGCCTGCCCGACTATTACCGGTACAGCGACGACAACTGCAACCTGACCGTGTTCACCGGGTTTGGCGCGTCGTGCGAGAGCTATGCGGTGTCGGGCAGCTTCGGCGGCTTCCTGAACCGGCAGCTTGGCATGCCGTTCTTCCGCGACCTGCTGGCGCGCCGCGTCACCAGCTCGAAGCAGGCGGTCGACGAGGCCATCAAGGCCGTGAACGCAGACTGGAGCTTCGACAAGGCGCTGGTCAACTGGCGCATCAGCACGAACAGCAACATGGCGCTGGCCCGTTCCCCGGCAGGCTATGGCTATCCGGCACGCACCGACGGCGCGTTCTCGCTGCCGGCCATCGACCCGTCGACGCTGGCGTTCACCACGCTGCGCAAGCTGCCCCCCGCGGCGTCGATGCTGCAGGGCTACGGCAGCGTCATCGCGCCGCGTGCCGACACCAACGGCGTGTACAGCGATCGCGTGCGCGTGCCGGCTGGCGTGGCGTTGTCGGTGGTCGTGTACTGAGTTGAGGCGGGGGCGCGCGCTGCGGCTGGCGGGCCGTCCTAGAGCCGCACCGCCGGAAACGCGTCCTCGAAGGTTTGCACCGTGCCCGTCAGCGCGCCGTCGTAGCCGGGCAACGCGTTCACGCGCTCGCGGAAGGTAGCGCTCTTGATCGCCGCCACGGCACCGACGAGCGCCGGGGCGTCCAGCGCATCCTTTTCCAGCGCGAAGAAGTAGCGCTCCTTGAGCACGGGCACGAACTCCAGGTTGAAGCGCCGTGCCGCCGTTTCCACGCCAAAGCCCACGTCGGCCATGCCGCTGCCGATATAGGCGGCCACCGCCGCGTGCGTGAACTCGCCGTTGCTGAAGCCTTCGATGCGGTTGTTGTCGATGCCGCGCCGCGCCAGCATCAGGTCCAGCAGCAACCGGGTGCCGGAACCGAGCTGGCGATTGACGAAGCGCACGTCGGCACGGGTCAGGTCATCGAGCGAATGGATGTTCAGCGGGTTGCCGGGCCGCACGAACAGCCCTTGCTGGCGCGTGGCCAGGTGGATCAGGCAATGCTTGTCGGGGTGCAGCCAGCGCGAAAAGCCGCGCAGCGTTTCTTCCTCGAATTCGCCAACCGGTACGTGAAAACCCGCAATGTCGCAGGCGCCCTCGGCCAGCGCTGCCGCCGCCTCGAGGCTGCCGCAGTACTTGAGATCGTGGCGCACCTTCTGTTCATCGAGGAAATCCCGCAGTGCAGCAACCGCGAAGCCATGGCTGGCGTGGATGCGCACGGTCGGGTCGCTGGCCACCATCAGCTTCTTGAGTTCGATCTCCAGCTCCGAGGCCAGGCTGTCCAGCGTCGGGGTGAGGCGGGCGGCGATGCGCTTGCTGGCCCACACGAGCTGCTGTGCCAGCGGCGTCAGGGTAGACCCTCGGCCCCGTGTCTTGGCGATCAGCGCGCCACCGAACAGCGTCTCGGCGTCACGCAAGATGCCCCAGGCGTAGCGATAAGACAACGCCATGGCCTCGGCGGACTGGGCGATGTTGCCGGTGGACTCGATCAGCCCCAGCAGCGCCACCAGACGCGAGACATCTAGCGCTGGCGCGGGTCCCGGGGAGGTGTCGTCGCGGATCTGGAGGTGGGGAAGGATCGAGATGCGTAGCATATGCGGAAAATAGCATATTGAATGGTGCAAAACACGGTCCTATAGTCGCACAAAGAGGCCAAAAAGCCCGTTGTGATGTTCCCGAATATGAACAAGAAAGCCGATATCGGGACCGACAGAACAAAATGGAGACAGCATGCCAGAGACCGCCATCCCCACGGCGCCCGTCGGCCATGACACCGCCGCACCTTCCCCGGGGTTGCCCGACCAGATCGCCCGCATCGTTGCGGCCCGGCGCGACATGCCAGGCGCGTTGCTGCCGATCCTGCACGACATCCAGGACAGCCAGGGCTTCATTCCCGCCGACGCGGTGCCCGTCATCGCCAAGGCGCTGAACCTGTCGCGTGCCGAGGTGCACGGCGTGATCACGTTCTACCACCATTTCCGCCAGCAGCCGGCCGGCCGCCATGTGGTGCAGGTGTGCCGCGCCGAAGCGTGCCAGTCGGTGGGCGCCGAGGCGCTGGCCGAACATGCGTGCCGCAAGCTCGGCTGCGATTTCCACGAGACCACGGCCGACGGCCAGTTCACGCTGGAGCCGGTGTATTGCCTTGGGCAGTGCGCCACTGGCCCGGCGATGATGATTGGCGAGCGGCTGCACGCACGCGTCGATGCCCGGCGCTTCGACAAGCTCGTGGATGCCGTACGTGAAGACGAGGAGGCCCGCGCATGACCACCACCATCTTCGTGCCGCGCGACTCCACGGCGCTGGCGCTCGGTGCCGACGAAGTGGCGCAGGCCATCGCGCAGGAGGCTGCCCGGCGCGGCGCCGATGTGCGCATCGTGCGCAACGGCTCGCGCGGCATGTTCTGGCTCGAACCGCTCGTCGAGGTGCAGACCGCTGCCGGACGCGTGGCCTACGGCCCGGTTACGGAAGACGATGTCGGCGCGCTGTTCGACGCGGGCCTGCTGGCCGGCGGCACGCACGCGCTGGGCCACGGGCTGACCGATGACCTGCCGTTCCTGAAGAACCAGGAGCGCCTGACGTTTGCCCGCGTGGGCATCACCGATCCGATCTCGCTCGACGACTACATCGCGCACGAGGGCTATGCGGGCCTCTCGCGCGCGCTGACCATGACGTCCGCGCAGATCGTGCAGGAAGTGCTCGACTCCGGTCTGCGTGGCCGGGGCGGCGCCGCATTCCCCACGGGTATCAAGTGGAAGACGGTGCTGGCCGCGCAGTCGCCGGTCAAGTACATCGTCTGCAACGCCGACGAAGGCGACTCGGGCACTTTCTCTGACCGCATGGTCATGGAAGACGACCCGTTCATGCTAATCGAGGGCATGACCATCGCGGGCCTGGCCGTGGGCGCGGAGTCCGGCTACATCTACACGCGCTCCGAATATCCGCATGCGATTGCCGCCACCGAGGCGGCCATCGCCATCGCCACGCAGGCCGGCTGGCTCGGTGACAACATCCGTGGCAGCGGCCGCCGCTTCACGCTCGAAGTGCGCAAGGGCGCCGGCGCCTACGTGTGCGGCGAGGAAACCGCGCTGCTCGAAAGCCTCGAAGGCAAGCGCGGCGTGGTGCGTGCCAAGCCCCCGCTGCCGGCGCTGAAGGGCCTGTTCGGCCAGCCCACGGTCATCAACAACGTGATCTCGCTGGCCACGGTGCCGGTAATCCTGGCGCGCGGCGCCAAGTATTACCAGGACTTCGGCATGGGCCGCTCGCGCGGCACGCTGCCGTTCCAGCTGGCGGGCAATATCAAGCAGGGCGGGCTGGTGGAGAAGGCCTTCGGCGTGACGCTGCGCGAGCTGATGTTCGACTTCGGCGGCGGCACGCGCAGCGGGCGGGCCATCCGCGCGGTGCAGGTTGGCGGGCCGCTCGGCGCCTACCTGCCCGAATCGCGCTTCGACGCGCCGCTCGACTACGAGGCCTATGCCGCGTTCGGCGCGGTAGTGGGCCACGGCGGCATCGTGGTGTTCGACGAAACGGTGGACATGGCGCGGATGGCGCGGTACGCCATGGAGTTCTGCGCGATCGAGTCGTGCGGCAAGTGCACGCCGTGCCGGATCGGCTCCACGCGTGGCGTGGAAGTGATCGACCGCATCATCGCGGGCGACCAGCCGGTCAAGCACGTGGCGCTGGTGCGCGACCTGTGCGACACGATGCTCGCGGGCTCGCTCTGCGCGATGGGGGGCATGACGCCTTACCCGGTACTGTCGGCGCTGAACGAGTTCCCCGAAGACTTCGGATTGGCGAAGACGCCGGCCAAGGCCGCCTGAACGCACGCGGTTTTTATCATGACGTGCCCCTCAGGGGCGCGCATCCTCACAAAGCAGCAGATTTTCCGGGAGACATCCCTTGAACGCTCGCGACGATTTCGACTACGGCACCCCCGCCATGGAGTCCGACACCCAGGTCACGCTGGACATCGATGGGGTATCCGTTACCGTGCCCGCCGGCACGTCCGTCATGCGTGCCGCCGCTGAAGCCGGCATTGGCGTGCCCAAGCTCTGCGCCACCGATTCGCTGGAACCGTTCGGCTCGTGCCGCCTGTGCCTGGTGGAGATCGAAGGCCGGCGCGGCTATCCGGCCTCGTGCACCACGCCCGTGGAACCGGGCATGAAGGTCCACACGCAGAGCGGCAAGCTCGGCGAACTGCGCCGTGGCGTGATGGAGCTCTACATCTCCGATCACCCGCTCGACTGCCTGACGTGTCCCACCAACGGCAACTGCGAGCTGCAGGACATGGCCGGCGTGGTGGGCCTGCGCGAAGTGCGCTACGCCGACGGCGTGGGCGGCGCGGCGCCAATCGCCACGCACACCCAGATGAAGAAGGACGAGTCGAACCCGTACTTCACGTACGACCCGTCCAAGTGCATCGTCTGCAACCGCTGCGTGCGGGCCTGCGAGGAAACGCAAGGCACCTTCGCGCTGACCATCAGCGGACGCGGCTTCGATTCGCGCGTGGCGGCGGGCACCAGCCAGCCGTTCATGGAATCGGACTGCGTGTCGTGCGGCGCGTGCGTGCAGGCCTGCCCGACCGCCACGCTGACCGAAACGTCGGTAATCCAGCTGGGCCAGCCGTCGCACAGCGCGGTAACCACCTGCGCCTACTGCGGCGTGGGTTGCTCGTTCAAGGCCGAGATGAAGGGCAACGAGGTGGTGCGCATGGTCCCGTACAAGGACGGCGCCGCCAACGAGGGCCATGCCTGCGTGAAGGGCCGCTTCGCCTGGGGCTATGCCACGCACCAGGACCGCATTCTGAAGCCGATGATCCGCGCGAAGATCACCGATCCGTGGCGCGAGGTGTCGTGGGAAGAGGCCATCGGCTACGCGGCCTCGCAGTTCAAGCGCATCCAGGCCGAGCATGGCCGTGACTCGATCGGCGGCATCGTGTCGTCGCGCTGCACCAACGAGGAAGGATACCTGGTTCAGAAGCTCGTGCGCGCGGCGTTCGGCAACAACAACGTCGACACCTGCGCGCGGGTCTGCCATTCGCCCACCGGCTACGGGCTGAAGACCACGCTGGGCGAGTCGGCAGGTACGCAGACCTTCCGCTCGGTGGCCAAGGCCGACGTGATCATGGTCATCGGCGCCAACCCGACCGACGGCCACCCGGTGTTCGGCTCGCGCATGAAGCGCCGCCTGCGCGCCGGCGCCAAGCTGATCGTCGTGGATCCGCGCCAGATCGACCTGGTGGATTCGCCGCACGTGCGCGCGGACTACCACCTGCAGTTGCGTCCGGGCACCAACGTGGCGGTGGTCACGTCGCTGGCGCACGTGATCGTCACCGAGGGCCTGCTGGCCGAGGCCTTCATTGCCGAGCGCTGCGAGGACCGGGCCTTCCAGCAATGGCGCGACTTCGTCTCGCTGCCCGAGAACTCGCCCGAGGCGATGGAAGCCGTGACCGGCGTGCCGGCCGAGCAGTTGCGCGGTGCCGCGCGGCTGTATGCCACCGGCGGCAACGCCGCAATCTACTACGGCCTGGGCGTGACCGAGCATGCGCAGGGCTCCACCACGGTGATGGGTATCGCCAACCTCGCGATGGCCACCGGCAACATCGGCCGCGAAGGCGTGGGCGTGAATCCGCTGCGCGGCCAGAACAACGTGCAGGGCTCGTGCGATATCGGCTCGTTCCCGCATGAGCTGCCGGGCTACCGCCATGTGTCCGACTCCACCGTGCGCACCGACTTCGAGGCGGCCTGGGGCGTCCAGATCAACCCGGAACCGGGCCTGCGCATTCCGAACATGTTCGAGGCGGCGCTCACCGGTACGTTCAAGGGCCTGTACTGCCAGGGCGAGGACATCGTGCAGTCCGACCCCAACACGCAGCACGTGGCCGAGGCGCTGTCGTCGATGGAATGCATCGTCGTCCAGGACATCTTCCTGAACGAGACGGCCAAGTACGCGCACGTGTTCCTGCCGGGCTCGTCGTTCCTGGAAAAGGATGGCACGTTCACCAACGCGGAGCGCCGCATCTCGCGCGTGCGCAAGGTGATGCCGCCGCGCGGCGGCTACGCCGACTGGGAAGCCACGATCCTGCTGTCGAACGCACTGGGCTACCCGATGGACTACAAGCATCCGTCGGAGATCATGGACGAGATTGCGCGGCTCACGCCGACGTTCACGGGCGTCAGCTACGAGAAGCTCGACGCGCTCGGCAGCATCCAGTGGCCGTGCAACGACGCGGCGCCGCTGGGCACGCCGACCATGCACGTGGATGGCTTCGTGCGCGGCAAGGGCAAGTTCATCATCACCAAGTACGTGCCGACCAGCGAGAAGGTCAACCGCAAGTTCCCGCTGATTCTGACCACCGGCCGCATCCTGTCGCAGTACAACGTGGGCGCGCAGACGCGCCGCACCGAGAACGTGCACTGGCATGACGAGGACCGGCTGGAGCTGCATCCGCACGATGCCGAGGAGCGCGGCATCAAGGACGGCGACTGGGTGGGCGTGCAGAGCCGCGCGGGCGAGACGGTGCTGCGTGCCATCGTCAGCGACCGCATGCAGCCGGGCGTGGTCTACACCACGTTCCACTTCCCGGAGTCTGGCGCCAACGTGATCACCACCGACAACTCGGACTGGGCCACCAACTGCCCCGAGTACAAGGTGACGGCGGTGCAGGTAATGCCGGTGGCGCAGCCCTCCACGTGGCAGCAGAACTACCAGGCGTTCAATGAAACGCAGCTGGCGCTGTTGCGCGCGGCCAGCGAACCGGCACCGGCAGCGGAATGAAGCGCGACGTACCATCCCCCGACAGCGCGGCCGGCACCAGCGAGGTGCCGGCGCAGCGCACGTTCGCGGTCACGCGCTGGCGGCACGGCGTGGCCACCAACGAGGTGGATCACCTGGCCGAGGAAGTGCCGGTGGCGCTGGAATTCAACGGCATCTCGCATGCCGTGATGCTTGCCACGCCGGCCGACCTCGAGGATTTCGCGATCGGCTTCAGCCTGAGCGAAGGCATCGTCGAGACGGCCGGCGACATCTATGGCATCGACGTGGACCCTGGTGCGCAGGGCATCACGGTCAAGGTGGAGATTGCCACGGGTGCGTTCGTCGAGCTCAAGGGCCGGCGCCGCGCGCTGGCGGGCCGTACCGGTTGCGGCCTGTGCGGCACGGAGTCACTCGACGAGGTGATGCGCATGCCGCGCCCGGTGCGCAGCCATGCCGTGCTCGATGCCCGCTGCTTCGAGCAGGCGTTCGGCGCATTGCACAAGCGGCAGGCGCTGTTGCGTGACACCGGCGCCACGCATGCGGCAGCGTGGATGCGGGCCGACGGCGAAATCACACTGGTGCGCGAGGACGTGGGCCGCCACAACGCGCTGGACAAGCTGGCCGGTGCGCTGGCGCGCGGCGGGCAGGAAGACATCGCCAGCGGCGCGGTAATCGTGACGAGCCGGGCGAGCTACGAGATGGTGCAGAAGACCGCGGCCATCGGCGCGGGCATCCTGGCGGCGGTCTCCGGGCCCACGGCCATGGCCGTGCGGCTGGCGGACACCGCCGGCCTGACGCTGGCCGGCTTCGTGCGCGGCGGCAGCCTGGTGGTCTACAGCCACCCTGAACGACTACATATGGAATAGGGTCCGGACATGCATATCGAGAACCTGGTCAAGATGGCCAACCAGATCGGCGGCTTCTTCGAGGCGATGCCCGATCGTGACGAGGCGCTGGCCGACATCGCCTCGCATATCAAGAAGTTCTGGGAGCCGCGCATGAAGCGCGCGTTCATGGCACACATCGAGCGTACCGGCGGCGAAGGGATCGACCCGATCGTGCTGGAGGCGGTGGCGCGCCATCCCAGGCAGTTCGAGGTGACGCTGCCGGCCGCCGCCTGAATGGCCAATTGAGCCACCGCCACGCCTACCGCTTGAGGCGGTAGAGCAGCTGCAGGATCGTCAGGCCGAACAGCGTGGCGATCACGGCGGTGGCTTCGCGGCCCAGGCCGCAGGCCACGCCGATGGCCGCCACCGTCCAGATGCTGGCGGCCGTGGTGAGCCCGCGGATATCTTCCTCGCTGCCGCTGTGCTTGATGATGGCGCCGGCACCGAGGAAGCCGATGCCGGACATCAGGCCCTGCAGCACGCGGCTCATGTCGTTCAGCGGCATGCCGGCCTGCAGCGGCACCAGCACGAACAGCGCCGACCCCATGGCCACCAGCATGTGCGTGCGCAGGCCGGCGGGCTTGCCCGCCGCTTCGCGTTCGTAGCCGATCAATCCGCCCAGGAACACGGCCAGCGTGAGCCGCAGCAGGATGCGCGTCAGTTCCTTGATGTCGGGCACGTCGGCGAACTCCGAACGCAATGTGCCGTAGATATCGCCCCAGAGACCTTCCATGGCAGCTCCCTCCGTATGCCGGCCGCGCCTGTACGGGTCGGCGTGTACCGGTGCCGGCAGGCTAGCACGCGGGGGCGGGACGGCGCCGTCGGGTGCCGGCTGACAAGCGGGTCAGCGCAGGCGCAATGGTTCGAGCAGGGCGGCGTCGTACTGGGCACGCGTGATGCGTCCCAGTTCCATCATGCGCAGCAGGATGTAGGCTTGGCGCTGCCGCGCGCGGCGCGGATTGACGACCGGGTTGTTGGCCGACGGGGCCTTGGGCAGGCCGGCCAGCATCGCGCATTCGGCCAGCGTGAGTTGCTCCACGGGCTTGCCGAAATAGGTGTCGGCCGCCTCGCCGAAGCCGTAGGCGCCCTGGCCAAGGTAGATCTTGTTCAGGTAAAGCTCGAGAATCTCGTCCTTGGTCAGCGCATGCTCGATGCGGTAGGCCAGCAGGATCTCGTAGAGCTTGCGCGTGTAGGTCTTCTGTCGCGACAGGAAGAAGTTGCGCGCCACCTGCATCGTGATGGTGGAGGCGCCTTGCGACAGTTCATCGGACAAGTTGGCGATGCCGGCGCGCATCACGCCCACGTAGTCCACGCCGTCGTGCAGGTAGAACCGGTCGTCCTCGATGGCCACCACGGCTTCGGGCAGCGTGTGGGGGAAGTCTCCGAGCTTGACGTAGCCGGCGGTATGGCGGAAAGCCGTCAGCGCATCGAGCGACGGCAGCTGCCGGTTGGCCATCACCACGGCGAAGGCAACCAGCAGCGCGCCGCCGATCACGGCGAGCAGCACGAACTTGACGAAGGCGGACCAGAGACGTTGCATGGCGCGTATTGTGCCATCGGCGCTCGCGCCCTCCTGCTTTTGCGCCCCCGGTTGGTGGGGGGGTACGGTGTCAGGCGGCGGGCACCGCCACGTTCAGGTCCCGCGCCAGCGCCTCGAGGTTCCGCCAGATATTCGGATTGATGTCCAGATGCGTGGCCGCCGCGGCGCGGTTGGCAGCCTCGTATTCGCCCGGATACTGCACCCGCTCGCAGCCCGGCGCCGTGGGTGTGTCATGCAGGTACTCGATGAATGCCTCCACTTCGGTCCGTTCCCAATTCAGGCCGAGGTCGAACGCCGGGTTGAGCAGCACCGCGAACAGGTTGTTGGTGGCCACGCCGCCGCGCGGATTATCGGGCTGGATGGTGCCGCCGCCAGACAGCACGCCGGCCAGCAGCTCCGCCACAACGCCCAGCGCATATCCCTTGTGTTGCCCGAACGGCAGCAGCGAGCCGGGATGCTCGCCGAACATCACCGAGGCGTCGGTGGTGGGATGGCCTTCGGCGTCGATGATGCTGTGCTCGGGCGCCGGCTCGCCTTTCTCGGCCAGCACGCGGGCCTTGTTGATGGCGATGGCGCTGGTGGCGATATCCACCACCAGCGGCGGGCGCCCGTTCGGCATCGGGCCGGCGAAGCACAGCGGATTGGTGGTCAGGCGCGGCACGCGGCCACCGAACGGCGCCACCACCGGGGGTCGGTTGATGACGTTGGTGAAACTCAGCAGCACGAAGCCGGCCGCCGCCACCATCTCGCCGTAGTGGCCCATGCGGCCGAGGTGGTGCGAGCGGCGCAGCGTGACGATGCAGTGGCCGTGCTGGCGCACGCGTTCGATGGCCTGCTTCATCACGGTCTTGCCCACGTGCTGGCCAAAGCCGCCGTGACCGTCGAAGACCATCATCATGTCGCGGTCCATCACGCATTCGGCGCGGCCGGCCGGATTGACGTTCTCACCTTCGATGGCGCGCCGGTAATTGGGCAGGATCGACAGGCCGTGGCTGACATAGCCGCAGCGGTCGGCTTCCACCAGGTGCTCGGCAACATCGTCAGCAATGTCGGCCGGCACATTCTGCGCAGTCAGGATATCGCGCGCAAGGGTGCGCGCAGCCTCCAGGGATAGCTTCATGACAGGGGCGTCCGTTTGTCTTGGGGTGGTAGTGGGGTCGTTCCTCGTGTGCGGGGGCGCGGGGGCGCGTAGGCGGGTAGGGGCGTGGGGCGTCAGATCCAGCCGAGCCAGCGCCAGTACGTGCTGGCAAACAGCAGCATCAGCAGGTAGCCGATGATCGTCACCGGTATGCCGATGCGCGCGAACTGCTTGCCATTGAATGTGTCGGTGCCCAGGCAGACCATGTTCTGCGGCGCGTTGATCGGCAGGATGAAGCCGAAGCTGACCGTGAAGCCAAGCAGCATCGTCATGCCCACCTTGTTGATGTCACCGGGCAGCGTCTGCAGCACCGAGATCAGGATCGGCAGCAGCGCGGCCGTCAGCGCCGTGGCGCTGGCAAAGCCCAGGTGGATCAGGATCAGGAAGGCAGCGAGCACGGCAAACACCATCAGCGTGCCGTGATCGGCCAGGCCCGAGTGCGTGACCACGAACTTGCCCAGCCACTGGCCGGCCTGCGTGGTCAGCAGCGCGGTGCCCAGGCTGATGCCCACGCCGAACACGATCAGCGTGCCCCACGGCGTGCGCTGCTGCATGGTCTTCCAGTCCATCACGCCGATGCGCGGCATCATCAGGATCACCAGGCCGACGAACGTCACGGTGGCCGTGTCGAACGCATGGAGCTTGCCTTCGGTGGCCCAGGCCACCAGCAGGCCGATGGCTACGGCCGCCAGGCGCTTCTGCGGGCCGGTCATCGGTCCAAGCGCGGTCAGTTCGCGTTGCACGGCTTCCTTGCCGCCGGCGATGGCGTCGGTCTCGGGCGGCAGCAGCCAGCGCACGAGGAAGTAGAGCACCGCCGACATCACGATGGCCCACGGGGCGCCCGCCACCAGCCATTGCAGCCACGTCACGCGCTCGCCGAGCAGCTTGTCCATGAACCCGGCGGTCAGCAGGTTCTGCGCGGCCGCCGTCTGGATGCCGACGTTCCACACGCTGGTGGCCATCGCCACCATGATCATGATGCCGGCGGCGATGTTCGACTTCTTGTCGACGCCGAACGCCGCGATCACGCCCATCATGATCGGCACCGTGCAGGCGCTGCGGGCGGTGGCGCTGGGCACCACCAGGCTCAGGATGATCGTGACGGCAATGGTGCCGATCAGGATGCGCCGCGTGCTGGTGCCGATGGCCGACAGCGTGACCAGCGCGATGCGCCGGTCCAGCCCGGTGACCGTCATGGCCGCCGAAATGAACAGCGCGGCGGCCACCAGCGCCAGCGCGGTGTTGGAGAACCCGGCCAGCGCCATGCCAAGTGCGCGCGACGTGCCATAGACCGTGTTCGGGTCGTTGACCATCGGCGCGAAGCCGATCAGCCCGGCCATCAGCGAGGTGATCATGATGGCGCTGGTTTCGTAGGTCACGGCCTCGGTGATCCACACCACCACGGCGAAGGCGAGGATGGCGAGCATCCGTTGCCCCGCCACCGGCAAGTCGGGTGGCATTGGCACCACCAGCATGACGATCAGCACCACGACGGCGGCGTAGAGGCCCCAGTGGATCTGCAGTTTTGGTGCGGAGGGTGCGGCGGCGGCCGCGGAGGCGTTGCCCGGGGCGGCAGGAGAGGAGTGAGAATCTGACATGGTGACATCCCTTGTATGGAGCAGCCAGTCGGACGCGTCGCGCCGCGTGAGCATTGCCGCGTTCGACCTAGCGTCATTATGTGAACCATGAGCACAGGTGCCAAGGAAGCCAGCCCGCCAGAATTGAGCAAGATCAAATCGCTGTCAGGTCAGCGCATGTCAAGGGAAATGGCGCATTGCAGGCACCGCAACGGTTGGCGGGTTATGGTTTTTGCCGGGGTGTCCTCTTCCCGGGCGATCTGAAATAATTGGCGCCAATGCTGAACGTTTTCGAATGCGCGTTGTGTGACGCGCCACAGGAATATGCAAACCGATATCGACAATAAAACAGCGGCTGCACTGCGGCCTTGCCTTGATCTGGAGACCATCGCCAACGCGCGCGATCTGGGCGGGCTGACTGGCCATGCGGGGCGTCGCATCCGGCCGCACATGCTGTATCGCAGCGCCAATCCGGCACTGGGTTGCGCAGCCGATCTTGACAAGCTCCATGCGTTGCAACTGGACATCGTGGTGGACTTCCGCTCGGCGGGCGAGAAGTCGCCGGCCGAGGCTGCCTTCGGCGAGCGCTTCCAGTGGCTGGCGGTGCCGGTGCTGGAGGGCACGATGGCCATGGACGTGCTGATGCCGCGCCTGCGCGCGAGCACGGCCGCGCAGATGCACGACTTCATGGTGGGCGTCTATCGCGATTTTCCGGTGCGCTACCGCGACGCCTTCGGCGCTTTCCTGCGCCATGCGGAAGCGGGCAAGACGCTCTACTACCACTGCACCGCCGGCAAGGACCGTACGGGCTTTGCGTCGCTGCTGTTGCTGGGCGCGCTTGGCGTGTCGCAGGACGACATCGTGGCGAACTACCTGGAGTCGAACCACTGGAACCAGCGCTTCAACGAGAAGATGCTGGCGGGCGTGGCGCAAACGGGTATGTCGGCCGAAGCTATGCGGCCGCTGCTGGAAGTGCGCGCTGAATACATCGAGGCGTCGATGGACGCCATCGCCCGCACGTACGGCGGCTTCGCGTCATTCGTGGGCGACCACCTCGGGGTCGATATCGAACGGCTGCGCGCGCACTACCTCGAAGCCTGAGGCGGCGCGCCACCTGCATCTCGCCTACAGCCCGCCGTTCTCCCGCAGGATCCGCGCGGTCGATAGCGCGATCATGCCTTCCTCGTCGGTGGGCAGCACCAGCACCGGCACGCGGCTGCTGTCGCGGCTCACGCGCTGGCAATTCTCGCTGTTGGCGTGGGGGTCCAGCGCCACGCCGAACACGTCGGTCAGGTGCGCGCAGATGCGTGTTCGCACTTCCGGCGAGTTCGCGCCGATGCCGGCCGTGAAGACCAGGGCGTCGAGTCCGCCCAGGGTGACGGCTAGCTTGCCGATCTCCTGCGCGGCGCGATAGGCATAGAAGTCCACCGCCAGCTTCGCACGCGGGCTGTCGCTGGCCAGCAGCGCACGCATGTCGCTGCTGATGCCCGAGATGCCCTTGAGGCCCGACTGCCCGTACAGCATCGACTGGATGGCGTCCGCGTCCATGCCCTGCGCGGCCAGGTACAGCACCGCGCCGGCATCGATCGATCCGCAGCGCGTACCCATCGGCATGCCATCGAGCGCGGTCAGGCCCATCGTCGAATCCACGCTCTTGCCGCCATGCATGGCGCACAGGCTGGCGCCGTTGCCGAGGTGGGCCACGATCACGCGGCCTTCGGCCAGATCCGGCGCAATCTGCTTGAGCCGCCGCGCGATATACGCATACGACAGGCCGTGGAAGCCATAGCGCCGCACGCCGCGTTCGTAGTATTCGTAGGGCAGCGCCATCAGCTGCGCGAGCGGGTCGCGGCCAGTGTGGAACGCCGTGTCGAAGCAGGCTACCTGCAGCAGCTCGGGCGCCGCGCCGCGAATGGCGCGGATCGCCGTCAGGTTGTGGGGCTGGTGCAACGGCGCCAGCGGCACCAGCGTTTCGAGGCGCGCGATGACGTCGTCGTCGATGCGTACCGCATCGGAGAACTCGCTGCCGCCATGCACCACGCGATGGCCGATGGCCACCGGCGGCGTGTCGCGCAGGCCGACGCTCAGTGTCAGACGGATCAGGCGGAACGCGGCATCGTGATCGGCCACCTGCTCCACCGGAAAGCGTTCGTCGGCCACCGTTCGGCCATCAGCCATGCGCGCCACCAGGCGGGGCGCCACGCCGATACCTTCGATCTGGCCATGCGCGGCCAGTGTGGGCTGGATGTCGACGTTCTCGTGCGCGGACTCCGGTACCGCATAGACCGAAATCTTGACGCTCGACGAGCCGGCATTGACCACCAGGATGACAGGATGCGGGGTGCTCACGCCAGTCCTCCTCAAGCGGGCACCGCGGCCTGCGTGACGCGGCGCGCATGGGCCAGCAGCACCGCGATGGCGCAACTGCCGATACGGGCCCGCACGCTATCGGCGCGGCTGGTCAGGATCACGGGCACGCGTGCGCCCAGCACGATGCCGGCGGCCTCTGCGCCGGCCAGGAAGGTCAGCTGCTTGGCCAGCATGTTGCCGGCCTCGAGGTCGGGCACCAGCAGGATGTCGGGGTCGCCGGCCACTTCCGAGCGGATGCCCTTGGTATCGGCCGCCGCGCGGCTGATGGCATTGTCGAAGGCCAGCGGGCCGTCGAGCAGGCCGCCCTCGATCTGTCCGCGATCGCTCATCTTGCATAGCGCCGCGGCCTCGATCGTCGATGGAATCTTGTCGGTGACGGTCTCCACGGCAGAGAGGATGGCCACCTTGGGCCGCTCCACGCCCAGCACACGCACGAGGTCGATGGCGTTTCGCACGATGTCGGCCTTCTCGTTCAGCGTGGGGAAGATGTTGACCGCGGCGTCGGTGATGAACAGCGGCTTGTGATAGTTCGGCACGTCCATCGCGAACACGTGCGACAGGCGGCGCTCGGTGCGCAGCCCGCTGGCGCTGCGCGCTACCGCCTGCAGCAGCTCGTCGCTGTGCAGGCTACCCTTCATCAGCAGCTCCGCGCGACCGGTGCGCACGAGTTCGACCGCCGCCTCGGCCGACGCGTGGCTGTGTGCGGCATCGACGATTTCGGTGTCGCCGAGTGCCAGGCCATGCTCCTCGGCCACGGCACGGATGCGGGCGGCGGGGCCAACCAGGATCGGCACGATCAGGCCGAGCCGGGCGGCGCCCAGCGCACCGTCGAGCGACGAGTAGTCGCAGGGATGGGCTACGGCGGTGGGGATGGGAGGCAGGCCCTCGCAGCGGGCGAGCAGCCGGGCGTACTTGTCGTCGGACGATGGTGTCGTCATGAGCAATTCCCTCGAGATCCGTCGGGCAGGTCGGACAGGCGTTCGGCGCGGCGCGCAGGCGCCGGATGCTGCATTGCGCAAACGCTGTCTGGCAGTATAGGCCAATGCGCGGGCGGCATCGGTGCCTTGACTCTGTCACATACGGTGCGGTCAGGCGAATTGGACTTAGGGCCTGTTGTCAGGCCGCGCCGAGGCTGGTAGATTTTTGCTGTTGCATCGCAGCACGCGATGTTTGCGCCACGCTGCACGCCATCTGACTCCGCCTATCCCCAAGGAGAAACGGAAATGAATGCACGTCAACCTGTCGTGGGAAACACGCCCTCGCAGGCCGCTCCCGCCACCGTCTCCGTCACGCCTGACGCATCCGACGCCCCCCACGCTTCCTCCCCCGTTCCCATATTCCCGCCCGCCTTCCCGCCGATGTCCATGAACCCGCTTGCGCAAGCCGCGTGGGAATACGGACTCGATGCCTGGCAGCGCTCCATCCTGTTCCTCGACATCCTGCGCCGCCGTGGCAACGAAACCGCCGAGCACGAGCGCGGCGGCATGCCGGCGGTGCTGGTATTCGAGCAGGAGGTGCTGATCGATGGGCGGGACCTGCCCAAGCCGGTCAACTACGCGCTGCTGCGCATCGTGCCGCCGGCCGAGCATCCCACTGACATGTCCCGGCGGCCGTTCGTGGTGATGGATCCGCGCGCTGGCCACGGACCCGGCATTGGCGGCTTCAAGGCCGACAGCGAGATCGGCAATGCCATTCGCACGGGCCATCCGTGCTACTTCATCACGTTCTTCCGCGATCCCTGCCCGGGCCAGACCATCGAGGACGTGGCGATCACCGAGGGCAAGTTCCTGCGCGCGGTGGCGGAGCGGCATCCCGATGCACCGGGCAAGCCGTTCGTGGTGGGCAATTGCCAGGCCGGCTGGGCGTTGCTGATCCTGGCGGCCGCCGCGCCGGACGTGACCGGCCCCATCCTGCTGGCCGGTGCGCCGGTGGCGTACTGGTCGGGCGTGCGCGGCAAGAATCCGATGCGCTACGCGGGCGGCCTGCTCGGCGGCACGTGGCTGTCGTCACTGGCGGCGGACATGGGCAACGGCCGCTTCGATGGCGCGTGGCTGGTGCAGAACTTCGAGAGCCTCAATCCTTCGAACACGCTCTGGGAGAAGCTGTACAACGTCTACGCGCGCGCCGACACCGAGGGGCCGCGCTTTCTCGAATTCGAGCGCTGGTGGGGTGGCCACTTCCTGATGAACCGCGCCGAGATCGACTGGATCGTGCAGAACCTGTTCGTTGGCAACCACCTGACGGCCGGCGAGGTGCGCAGCAACGACGGGCACACCGTGATCGACCTGCGCAACGTGCGGTCGCCGGTCATCGTGTTTGCGTCCTGGGGCGACAACATCACGCCGCCCCAGCAGGCGCTGAACTGGATTCCCGATCTCTACGCGAACGTGGACGAGATCGTGGCCAACGACCAGACCATCGTTTACTGCCTGCATCCGTCCATTGGCCACCTGGGCATCTTCGTCTCCGGCAGCGTGGCCAACAAGGAGCACTCGGAACTGTTCTGTGCGCTGGACCTGATCGACGTCCTGCCGCCGGGCCTGTACGAGGCCAAGATCGAAGACTTCGCGCCAGATGCGCCGCACACCGACCTGATCGAAGGCCGCTATCTGGTGCGCTTCGAGCGCCGCACCATCGACGACATCCTGGCGCTGGACGACGGCCGCGACGACGAGCAGCCGTTCCAGGCGGTGCGCCGCGTGGCCGAGATCAATCAGCACCTGTACGACACCTTTGCGTCGCCGATGGTGCGCGCCATGTCCAGCGAGATATCGGCCGAGGCCATCCGCTCGATCCATCCGTCGCGCCTGGAGCGCTCGGTGTTCAGCGACGCCAACCCGTGGATGCAGTGGATCGGGGCGGTGGCGCCGGCCGTGCGCGATGCGCGGCAGCCGGTGTCACCCGACAATCCGTTCCTGGCCATGCAGAACGCGATGTCCGAACAGATCGTGCGCTCGTTGGACCAGTATCGCGATACGCGCGATGCCTGGCAGGAGCGCATGTTCGAATCGATCTACGCAGCGCCCTGGCTGCCGGCGCTGCTTGGCATGAACGCCACGCCGAAGCGTCCCGAATCGCCGGCGGTGACCGCGCTGCGCAAGCAGGTGGCCGAATTGCGCCGCCGCGAGGCCACGCGCGAGATTGGCACCGGCAATGCGCTCGACGCGTTCCTGCGCGTGCTGTCGTACGTGACGCAGGGGCGCTCGGCCATCGAGGAACGGCCGTTCAACCTGCTGCGCAAGCTGGCGCGCGAAAGCCCGCCGGAGAAGCGCATCACGCTGGCGCAGTTCAAGGCCGCGGTGCGCCGCCAGAGCTATATCGTGAGCCTTGATCCAGAGGCCGCGATCCAGGCGCTGCCGGAACTGGTGCCCGACATGAAGGACCGGCGTCGCGTGATGGTACTGGCCCACCGCGTGCTGACCGTTGGCGGGCCGCTCGACGCCGAATGGCTGGCGCGCTATCGCGAAGTGGCCGAGATATTCGGCACCGACCACGGCAACGGCAAGGACAAGCAGGAGCTGGAAGCGTAGCGTTCGCTGCCCATGGTCTGTGTGCCGCGCTCCGGCAATTGCGGGAGCGCGGCACACACGCCGCATCCTGGCCCCTTTCCGCAAGCCCCGCCCCTCGCCATGCCCATGGCAACCCAACGGGAGAGTCTCCATGGTCCACGTTCCCAATCCGCCGCTGGCCGGCCATCGCGCCCTGATTGTCGGGGTGGCCAACGCGGACTCGATCGCGTGGGGTTGCGCGCGCGCATTCCACGAGCTTGGCGCCGAGGTGGCGCTCACCTATCTGAACGACAAGGCCTACCCGCACGTGGCGCCGCTGGCCGAAGAGATTGGCGCGTCGATGCTGTTGCCGCTGAACGTGGAAGACGACGCGCAGATGGACGCGCTGTTCGCACGCATCGCGCAGGATTGGGGACGGCTCGATTCGGTCGTGCACTCGGTGGCGTTCGCGCCCAAGGCCGATCTCCAGGGCGGGCTGATCAATTCGTCGGCGGCCGGCTTTGCGCGCGCCATGGACGTATCGTGCCACTCGTTCATCCGCATGGCGCGCCGCGCCGTGCCGCTGATGGGAGAGGGCGGCACGTTGTTCGCGATGAGCTACGAGGGCGCCAACCGCGTGGTGCCGAACTACGACCTGATGGGGCCGGTGAAGGCCGCGCTGGAGGCGAGCTGCCGCTACCTCGCGCATGAGCTGGGGCCGCGCGGCATTCGCGTGCATGCGATCTCGCCGGGGCCGCTCAAGACGCGGGCCGCGTCCGGGCTCAAGGATTTCGACCTGTTGCTGGCCGAGGCGGCTGGCCGCGCGCCGCTGGGCGAGTTGGTCGACATCATGGACGTGGGCTTCTCCACCGCCTTCCTGGCTACGCCGTATGCGCGCCGGCTGTCCGGCAACACTGTGTACGTGGACGGTGGCGTGCACATCATGGGCTGAAACGTGCGATAGCCGCATCGCGTGACCGCTTCGGCGCAAGGCGCGGCATAGAATACATGCATCACCACTTCCAACTGGGAGAGGCTCAATGCAGGTACTGATCCGAGGGCTGCATCGCGATGTGACCGAGGAAATGCTGCGCGAGAAGCTCAAGAACCACGCCCCGGTCAACTCCGTCGAGATCGTGCGCGATGGCGACCCTAACCACCCGTGGGCCTGGGTGGACCTGGCGGTTGACCCTTTCACCTGTTGGCGCCTGCTGCGCCAGTTCGACAAGCAATACTTCGCCGGCAGCGTCATGCGCTGGTACATCCCGGCGCACCAGAGCTAAGGGCCACGGAGCCTGCGGCCAGACTGGCGGTACCATACGGTTCCCTTCAACTCATACAGGTCAGCGCATGCTTGAACTCCAGGGCGCCATCTGGTTTCGCGCCGGCAAGCAGGACTGGGGCGGCAAGGACCGCATCGCATTGTTGGCCGCCATTGGCGAACACGGCTCGATCACGGCCGCCGCGCGCGCGGTGGGCATCAGCTACAAGGGCGCGTGGGATGCCATCGATGCCATGAACAACAGCGCCGGCGAGCCGCTGGTGGTGCGCGCCGCGGGCGGCAAGGGCGGTGGCGGCACCCGGTTGACGGCCCGTGCCGAGCGGCTGATTGCCACCTATCGCGCCATGGAAGCCGAGCACGCCCGCTTCATCGCGCACCTGGACCGCGCGGGTGCCATGTCTGGCGCCAATCCCGAAGATATCCACCTGATCCAGCGCATGATGATCCGTACCAGTGCACGCAACAAGCTGTTCGGCCGCGTAGAGGCCGTGCGAACCGGCGCGGTCAACGACGAGGTTACGCTCGCGCTGCCCGGTGGCCAGCGTATCGTTGCCACCATCACGCATGAAAGCGTCGAGACACTTGGCCTGGAGCCCGGTGCCGAGGCGTTTGCGCTGATCAAGGCGTCGTCGGTCATGATCGGGCTGCCCGATCCGGCGGCGCGGCTGTCGGCGCGGAATCAACTGCCCGGCACCGTGGCGCGCGTGGCACCCGGCGCGGTCAACGCGGAGGTCGTGCTCGACCTCGACGGCGGCGGCACGGTGGCAGCCATCATCACGAACACGGCCCTGACCGACCTCGCGCTGGCGGAAGGCACGCGCGCGCTGGCGATCTTCAAGGCGTCGAGCGTGATCCTCGGCACGATGATCTGAACGCGATGGCACGCAACGTCGAAATCAAGGCGCGGATCGCGCAAGTTGAAGCGCTAGTGCCGCGCGTGGCGGCCATCGCCACCGAAGGCCCGACACGGATCGAGCAGGACGACACGTTCTTTGCAAGCCCGAATGGCCGCCTCAAACTGCGCGCGTTCGACGCGCAGTCGGGCCAGCTGATCTTCTACGCCCGGCCGGATCAGGCGGGGCCCAAGGAGAGCTTCTACATCCTGTCGCCCACGTCCTCGCCCGATACGTTGCGCGACGCGCTGGCGGCCGCGCTCGGCACAAGCGGCCGTGTGCGCAAGGTGCGCACGCTGTTCCTGGTGGGCCGTACGCGCGTGCACCTGGACCGCGTGGAAGGGCTCGGCGATTTCGTCGAACTGGAAGTGGTGCTGCGCGACGACGAATCGGCCGAGGCCGGCGTGGCGGAGGCCCATGCGCTGATGGCCCGGCTGGGCGTGGCGCCCGACGCGTTGATCGAAGGCGCCTACGTGGACCTGCTGCGCCAGGCGAACGCCCCAGCCTAGATGACCTGCGCGGTGGCCGGCGCATAGACCGGCGTATGCCGGCGCGCACTGCCGCTGGCATGGATGCGGCCGTCGCGAATCTCCAGCACGTGATCGCCCAGCACTTCGACGTCGTCGGGGTCGTGCGAAATCATCAGCATCGGCACGCCCAGGCTCTCCTGCAAGGCGCGCAGTTCCTCGCGCATGCGCACGCGCAGCGCGGGGTCTAGCGCCGAGAACGGTTCGTCTAGCAGCAGGATGTCTGGCTTGGCCACCAGCGCGCGCGCCAGCGCCACGCGTTGCTTCTGGCCACCCGAAATCTGCGCCGGATACTGGTTGACGATGTCGCGCAGGCCGAAGGCGTCGACCCAGCGCGCGGCTTCGGGCGGCAACGCGCGGCGCGCCGGGTTGCGCCAGCCCTGCCTGAGCCCGAAGGCGATGTTCTGCGAGACGGTCAGGTGCGGAAACAGCGCGTAGTCCTGGAACAGGTAGGCCACGCGGCGCTCCTGCGGACGCACGTCCACGCCGGTTTCGCTATCGAACAGCGTGCGGCCGTTGAGCACGATGCGGCCGCTGTCAGGTGCCATCAGCCCGGCAATGGCGCGTAGCGTCAGGCTCTTGCCGGCGCCCGAAGGGCCGAACAGCGCAATGCGCCGGCTGTCCGATTCGAAGGCGATATCGAGCGCGAAATGGCGATCCTGCGAAGCCATGCGCTTGCGGACGGTGATCTGCATGCTCATGGTCGTCTCACCGGGAAGTTGGCGCGCGCGAGAACTTGCGCGGCTCGAAGACATTGGCGGTGCCGCGCTGTGCCGGCGGCACCAGTCGTGCCGCCACCACAAGCAGCACGATGCAGGTGACCGAGGTCACCAGCACCAGCAGGTTGGCGGTGTCGTCGTTGCCGGCCTGGACCGCCTCGTAGATCGCCACGGACAGCGTTTGCGTGCGGCCCGGCAGGTTGCCGGCCACCATCAGCGTGGCGCCGAACTCGCCGAGCGCGCGGGCAAAGGCCAGCAGCACACCGGCCACGATGCCCGGCAACGCCATGGGCAGCGTCACGCGAAAGAAGATGCCGACCTCCGAGATGCCCAGCACGCGCGCGGCATTCTCGAGCTGATGGTCCACCCCTTCGAACGCGGCCCGGGCCGACTTCAGCACCAGCGGAAACGCCACCACGGTGGAGGCCAGCACCGCGCCCTGCCAGGTGAATACCAGTTCGATGCCGACACTTTCCAGCCACGCGCCGAACACGCCCCGGCGGCCCACCAGCACCAGCAGGTAGTAGCCGAGCACGGTGGGCGGGAGCACCAGGGGCAGGGTCAGGATGGCATCGACCACATCGCGCGCCGAGGAGCGCCAGCGCGCGATGGCGTAGGCTGCGGCCACGCCAAGGACGGCATTGAGCAGCGTGGCCCAGCCCGCTACCTTGAGCGACAACAGCAGCGGAACCCAGACAGCATCCATGGCAGCAGCTTCAAATGTTTCCGGAAAGGGTCAGGGCTTCTGGAAGCCGTACTTGGCCAGCGTGGCCTGGCCTTCGGGCGACAGCACGAACTGCACGAAGGCGTTGGCCTGCTGGGCCTGCTTCGTCTGCGCCGTCACGGCGATCGGATAGGTGACCGGCGTGGTGGTCGGCACGCGGGTGACGGCGTGCACCTTCTCCGGCATCACGGCGGCATCGGTGGCGAACACGAAGCCGGCATCGACCTCGCCACGGGCCACGTAGTTCAGCGCCTGGCGCACGTTCTGTGCCGGCACGCCCTTGGCTTCCACGGCGCTCCACAGGCCCTGCGTTTCGAGCGCGCCCTTGGTGTAGCGGCCCACCGGCACCGACGACGGATTGCCGTAGGCAATGCGCTTGACGTCGGCGCGCGTCAGGTCTTTCGGCGCGGCGATGCCGAGCTTGCTGTCATGCGGCACGATCAGCACGATGGCATTGGCCGCGAAATCCTTGCGCGTGGCCGGCTGCACCACCTTTTCGGCCACGGCCTTGTTCATGGCGTCCTGGTCGGCGGACGCGAACACGTCGGCCGGGGCGCCCTTGACGATCTGCTGCATCAGCACATCGGACGCGCCAAAGTTCAGCACCACCTTGGTATCGGGATGCGCGCGCTCGAACTGTTCGCCGAGCTGCTTGAACGCGTTGGTCAGGCTGGCAGCGGCGGAGACCACCAGATCGGCCGCGAAGACCGACGGGGCGGCAAGGGTCAGGGCAACGGCAACGGCGGCGCCCGACGCGGCGCGACGCAGGATAGGCAGGGAAGGGAAGCTCATGACGGATGCGGGATAAGTGGACAAGAGTGCACGATCGGCTGCATCCGCAATATACGCATCTATACAACGCAGCGTCAATTGCCCCAACGGATAGTGATCTTCAGCCGATTCGAATAGTGCTGAAGCTGACGGCGCCGTCTTATATAGGTTCGTTTTGGCATATTTCGGTCAATTGTCACGAGAATGACGCCGTTTCGCCACTTCCCTGCCATGCCGGCTTTCCAGAATTCCGGGGCGGTATCAAAAAAACACAAGACACGAGGGAATCCGAGACCATGCACCTTCATCGCATCCGCGCCGCCTTGCTGGCGGCCGTGGCGGCCATCACGCTGGCGGCCTGTGGCGCCGACGACAACAACGCGGGCAACGGCAACGGCAACAGCGGCAGTGGCGACAACAGCAACAATGGGTCGACGCCGGCCGGCACCACCGCCAACCTGGCGCTGCTGGAAACCACCGACCTGCACACCAACGTGCTCAGCTACGACTACTTCAAGCTGGCCGAAGACAAGTCGATCGGCTTCGAGCGCGTGGCCACGCTGATCAAGGCGGCGCGCGCCGAGTTTCCGAACAGCCTGCTGCTGGACAACGGCGACACCATCCAGGGCACCGCGCTGTCCGACTATCAGGCGCTGATCAGCCCGGTGTCGTGCAGCCAGACGCTGGCGATGTACAAGGTGATGAACGCGGCCGGCTTCGATGGCGGCGGTATCGGCAACCACGAATTCAACTACGGGCTGCAGTACCTGAGCCAGGTCACGGGCAGCCGCTTCAATGTGGATGGCCTGCCGGAACCCGCCGCGCAGCCGACGTGCGCGGGGCCGAAGTTTCCGCAGGTGCTGGCCAACGTCTACAGCGTGAAAACGCGCCAGCCGCTGTTCCAGCCGTACGCGATTCTCTCGAAGACGCTGACGGCCAAGGGGCCCGATGGCAAGACGGTCTCGGCGCCGGTCAAGGTGGGCATCATCGGCTTCGCGCCGCCGGCCATCCTGAGCTGGGACAAGCGCTGGCTGGACGGCAAGGTCTATACCGAAGGCGTGGTCGAGACGGCCCAGAAGTACATTCCCGAGATGCGGGCCAAAGGCGCGGACCTGATCGTCGTGATCTCGCACGGCGGCCTGGACAATTCCACGTACTCGCCGACGATGGAGAACGGCAGCTACCACCTGTCGAAGGTGGCCGGCGTGGACGCGATGCTGATCGGCCATTCGCACCAGATCTTCCCGGACGCCGCCAGCACGGTGGGCCAGTTCAACCTGCCGGGCGTGGACAAGGTCAAGGGCACCGTCAACGGCGTGCCGACCGTAATGGCCAACTACTGGGGCAAGCACCTCGGCGTGGTGAACCTGGCGCTGACCTACGACGGCAAGAAGTGGAACGTCGACCGTACCAACACCAAGGTGGAGGCGCGCTCCACCCAGAATGCCGACAAGACCTACGTGGCGGCCGATGCCAGCGTGGCGGCGGCCATCGACACCGAGCACCAGGCCACCATCCAGTATGTGAAGACGCCGATCGGCAGCACGGACTACCGCATGACGAGCTACTTCGCCGATGTGGGTGACCCGGGCGCGATCCAGATCGTCAACCAGGCGCAGGCCAAGTATGTGAAGGACTACATCACGGCCAACCTGCCGGCGCTGGCATCGCTGCCGGTACTGTCGGTCTCGGCGCCGTTCAAGAGCGGCTTTGGCGGCGGCAACGACTACACCGACGTGGCACTGGGCAACCTGGCCATCAACAACGCGGCCGACCTGTACCTATATCCGAACACGGTCTATGCGGTAAAGGTCAATGGCGCCGAACTGAAGGCGTGGCTGGAAACGGCGGCCAAGCGCTTCAACCAGATCAACCCCGCGCTGACCACCGAGCAGCAACTGGTCAGCACCTTCCCGGGCTACAACTTCGACATGTTCACCGATGCGGACATGCAGTACGAGATCGACGTCACGCAAGCCGTGGGCAGCCGCATCAAGAACTTGACGTACCAGGGCAACCCGGTGACCGCGGCAATGGAGTTCATCGTGGCCACGAACAACTACCGTGCCAGTGGCGGCGGCAACTTCCCGGGCCTCGATGGCACGAAGACGGTCTACGCCTCGCCCGATGCCAACCGCGACGTGCTGATCCAGTACATCAAGAACGTGGCCAACGTGACCCGTGCCGCCAACGGCAGTGCGCGCAGCTGGCACTTCACGAAGGTGGTGACCAGCGGCGACGTGGTGTTCAGCTCGGGCGTTGGCATGCTGGCCCAGGCCGCCGCCGGCGGCGTGGCGGGCGTGTCGCTGATGGCCGCCGATGACGGCAGCAACAAGAATCTGTCGAAGTACAAGATCGATCTCAACCAGTAACCCCGTTTCGCACCGATGCAAGCCACCGTCTCCGCCACGCCTCTGCGTTCCGCGCCACGACGTCTTCCGCGCGTTCATCCGTTGTTCGTGGCGGCGGCGCTGGCCGTGGCGGTGGCCACCGCCGGCGTTGCCGGTGCGGCGGTGTGGCGCCATCAATCCGATGCACGCCAGGCCGAAATTGTGCAGTGGCAGTTGCTGGCAACCTCGGCCAGCGATGCGCCGGCGCTGGACCATTTGCAGCAGGCCGCACGCGCGGGCGAAACCGCGGCGCGCGCCGCCTTGGGCGAAACACTGATGACCCGAGCCGAAGTGTCCACGCGCGCCGACGGCGAACGCTGGTTGCGGGCGGCTGCCGATAGTGGCCACGTACGCGCCCAGTTCCTGCTTGGCAAGGCTGCCATGCTCGGTGGCCTGGCGACGGGCCGGGCGGACCTGCCCCTGGCATGGAAGCAGCTGCAAGCGGCCGCGCGCGCGGGCGATGCCGGCGCGGCTTACTACCTGGGCCTGCTGTATCGCGGCGGCTATGGACGCGAGGCCGAGCCGGCGCAAGCGGCGCGCTGGTTTGAGGTGGCTGCCGACGGCGGCGTGGCGCAGGCCATGTTCATGCTGGCCAATGCGTACCGTGAAGGCGAGGGCGTGGCGCGCGACAATGCCCAGGCCGTGGCCTGGTACGAAGCCGCCGCCGAGCGCGAGCATCCGGCCGCGATTCAGGCGTTGGCCATGGCGTATCGCAACGGCGAATTGGGCCTGGCGCCGGACGAGCGGCAGGCGCGCCAGCAGATGGCCGAGGCGGCCCACGCGCTCAAGCATCCGGCGCTCAATCCCTAGCAAGCGCGTTCCAGGCGCGTACCGCCGGCCGCGGCTGGAGTATGCTTCAAGCCGTCCCCCAAGGAGCGGCCATGAAGACCATCTACCTCGCCGGATTCGACGTGTTTCGCAAGGACGCGCTCGCCTGGGGCGAGCATTTGAAGGCGCTATGCGCGCAGCACGGCTACGAAGGCCTGTATCCGCTCGACAAGGCGGCGCCACAGGGGCTGTCCGGCCCGGCTACCGCGCAGTGGATCTACGAGGCCAACGTCACGCTGATTCGTCGCGCCGACATCGTGATGGCCAACCTCGACGATTTTCGCGGCCCGGGCGAGCCGGACAGCGGCACCGCGTTTGAAGTCGGCTTCGCGGTGGCCTTGCAGAAGCCCGTATGGGCCTATGCCGCCGCTGCCGGCACGCTGCTGGACCGCGTGCGTGCCACCACCGACGACGACGGCGACGCCCGCGATGCCCAGGGTTACGTCGTCGAGAATTTCGGGTTGCCGATGAACCTCATGCTCGCCTGCAGCGTGCGGCTTGTGCAAGGTGGGCCCGAAGCCTGCCTGGCGGCCATGGCGGAGGCTGACCACCGGCGCACCGTCCGGCGCGAGCAGATGCAGACCGGAGCCGACGGCGAAGACTAGGCGCTCACACCGGCCCCCTCATACCGGCCAGCTCACGTCTACCAACTCACGCCCACCTATTGATAGCTCATCGTAAACGTGGCCAGGGCGCTGACGGTACCCGGTGCCACCGCGCCGGTTGCCACGTACTCGGCCGTCATCGGGATATTCATCGTGGCCGTGGAAGGGCCCACCAGCCATTGGTTCTCCGTCCCGGCGGCAGCGGCGTCGGGCCCAAAGCGGACTGGTGCGTTGGACGGATTGCGGACACGGATGGCAACGCCGCGGGCGGTAGAGGCGCGGGTCAGCGTGAGCAGATCCGTCCGGTTGGCTGGCGTCGTCGCGTCGGTCATCGTGACGTAGACGTTGACGCCGGTGTCGCATCGCAGTCCGATGAAGAAGTCTCGGACGCCGGCCGTGGCGCCCACGGTATTCAGCAGCGACGCCGCCACAGGCGGCATCGGCACAGTGACATTGGTCGTGCTAACCCGGCAGGACCGTGAGGTGGCCGCGATTCTGGCAAGCGTGACATTCACCTGCGGGGCCGACATGGTCTGGGTGGTGACATTGCGGCTGAGATACGAATAGAGCGTGCCGATGTTGAACCGGCTAGGGTCGGCAATCGGGCCCGTCTTGATCAACTGGTGGGTGATCGTATAGGTGGTCGTGTTCGCGTTCCGGTTATAGATCGGATGCGCGATGACCCGCGCGGGGGGGAGATAGGTCCGTCGGTCGATGTCGGAGATATAGCGCGAGGGCCATGTGGTCTTGATGGCGCGCACCCCAATGCCTTGCATGGGGGTCTGCCATGTGCTGTCGACGGTGGTGGCTCTCAGATAAACCGGATTGATCATGATCTCGAGGCCCTGGTTACTTCCCGGACAATGCATCGTCACGGTCATGGTGATCACCTCGCTGATCGGCGCGCCGACCGGGGTGTCGCGCGAGAAATTGACCTGGTTGAACGCGAGATTGGTTGGCTGTGCAGAGATCCTGCATTGTGCCTGCGCCTGCGCGTAGCCAGGCAGCCAGGCCAGCAGGGCGATAACGATTGCCTTGACGGCGTCTCTCGCACTCATGAGGCCTCCTTTGCATCAGGCTGGCATATCGACCGGATTCGTGTGTAAGAGGTTGCCTTGGCGGCCCTTGCCGGCAGTTGATAGTCAATCGTGCAACGCTCGCTGGGGGCCGAGCCCCACGTCACCCGCAGTCGGCCGGCGTCTTCCATGCCTCGTACGAAGATGATGCCGCTTTGCCCCACCACGCCAACCTCGGCATTCTTCTCGTCGGACACGATGGCACCGAAAGGCAGTTTCGAGCCGTCCGGCAGGCTGGCCGAGACGATGGCGGCACGCCCCGTGAGCGCGGCAAACTGGATCTTCACCGCCGCGTTCGCGCGCGGGGCCACCTGGGTGCTGGTGGAGTTCAGAGACACGTCCAGCGGCATGCCCTTCGGGTCCAGTTCGATCGTGTTCATGTTGTAGGGCTGCAGGTACGGCACCACGGCATACCCGAACGCGTCGATGCGAACGCCTGGCGCATTGGCCACGCGCGCGCCGGTTGCGCCCTTTGCTTCGACGATGCCGATCGTTTCGCCGAGGAAGTTGGCCAACGTCAGACCGCCCTGGTGCGCCACCAGAGCGCCTTGCAGCCCGATCGAATACTGCGAATAGCTGCTGCCGCCGCTGGCCGATGCGGACACGGTGGTCCAGGGGCTCCGGTACTGCACGCTGCCGCCGCCCGTGGCGGCGCTCGGCGTCCGGTCGGCGCTCAATCCATAGGAGAGCGCACTGTCTTCTAACGCGGAGCCGCTCAGCCGCAGTTGCTGCGAGGAGTCGCCCCTCTGGCCTTGCGTCGCGCCGAAGGAGAGCAATGGCGCATGCGCGGTTCTGCCGAGCGGGATGGTGACGTTGGCGGAAACCTGGGTGGTAAATCTCCCGGTGCCCCCGGTCATGGCTTCACGCCGGCGCGATGCCGCGATATTGAAGGTCATCGGCATACCCATCACGCGCACCGTGTTGTTGTAGCCGGCCTGGAACATCATCGATGTGCTGTCCCGGTTCCAGTAGTCCACCGACGTGCCGGTGAGATAGACGCTGCCCCAGCGATCGCCCAGGCTCTGGCTCAAGGTGAGTTGCACCTGGCTGCGTTGCCGCTCCATGGCCCGGAAGTTCCCTGTGCCATCGCGTGCGGCAAAGGTGTCGCGCATCGACCAGAACCCGCTCGTGGCATAGCGATAGGCGGCGATGGTCAGGTTCGTGCTGGTGGTGGGTACGTATTTGCTGTAGTTGATGCGGAAGCTCTGGCCGCTGCTGTCATCGACGCCAGGGATCTTGGCGCGTGCGTGCATGGCATCGAAGGCCAGGGCGCCGATGGGCAGGTTGAACGCAGTGCCCAGCAGGCCGGCCTGATAGCCTTCGGACAGCACCAGGCCTGCATAGCCGGTAATGAGATTGCTGAAGCCGTGCTGCACCGTGCTCTGCACCAGTCTTTCCTGGTTGGAGGACGTGTGTGCGCCGCTGCGGTATTCGCCGGCGGTGACCGAGTATCGCGTCAGACCGGGCCGGATGAGCTGGACGACCGACGCGTACGGCACCGTGAAGCTGCTCTGGCTGCCGTCGGCCTCCGTCACCGTGACCAGCAGGTTGCCGCCATAGCCGGTGGCGTAGAGTTCGTTGATCTCGAACGGCCCCGGCGCGACCGTGGTCTCGTATAGCTTGTTGCCGTTCTGTGTCACCGTGACGCGCGCATTGGACCGCGCCACGCCCCGCACGAGTGGCGCATAGCCACGCGTGGAGTCTGGCAGCATGCGATCGTCGGTGGCCAGGTTCACGCCGCGTATCGAGTAGCTGTCGAAGACGGCGCCATCGGTGAAGGCATCGCCAATGGTCACCTGGCTGCGCCATGGGGCGATGCCGTGCTGCAGGTAGGTGGCGATGTTCTGGTAGTCGTAGGTCGACGTTCCGGCCGACTGCCAGGACATCGACGAGCGCTGCCGGAAGCTCCAGCTCCCGATGCTCAGGCCCGTATCGAGACCGAGATACGTGGTGGTGGCGTCGCCCATCCCCGTCGTGTGATACGTGTTCAGCGTATAGCCCAGCGTTCCGGCCGGAACGCCCTTGTCCCATAGCTCGGGGCTGACGCTACCGCGTGCCGTGCGGCGCAGCAGCGCCTGCGCCACGCTGAAGTCGAGCCGCAGGTCGTTGAGATTGAACGTCCACGTGACATCGTCGGAGATCGCGGAGGGGGGCGTGCACTCGCCGTCGATCGCCCGCGCGATGGCACCGCGGCTGGCCGGTGGCAAGGCCATCTCATCGAGGTTGAGCCTGGCGAGCAGCGCGCGGTCCATGCAGGGCGCGACAATCTCATCCTGCGAGCGGAACCGTACGTTGTCGCGCCCGACCCACATGCCGTTCAGATAGAGGTCAACCGGGTAGTCGCCGGCGGTGACGGGGTTGCCGGTCGCAAAGCGCGCAACGTCGACGCTGGTGCCGTTCGCGCGTTTCAGGAACTGCGCGTTGAACTGGACCGTCGCGACGGTGACGTTCTTTCCGGCCGCTTCGGCCAGCGCTGCCGTGGGCAGCGTGGTGGCCAGAAGCCAGTGCGCCGCCAGGACGCGCGATGCCCGTGGCATTGGTCTGCGCGTCTTCATTTTTGCTTCGTCGGCTGCTGCGTGGGGCGGGTCTCGAGAATGCCGGATGCCGCCCCGCCGTAGTCATTGATGGTGGTGTAGCGCACCTCGTCCGGCTCGGCGGCGGCGATGGCAGCCTCGCCAATAGGGAACTCGACCGTTTCTCCGGGGTTGACCATCGCGCCCGCCTCGTTGCTGTACACGTTCCCCTGCGACGTGGCCTCGACCTTGGTGTAGGTGATGTGGTACGGCGTGGGATTGAAGGCGCTCAAGACCTGCTGGCCGCTTTCCTTGCGCACGAACTTCCAGGTGACCTGCTGCGGCGCGTGGCTTGCGTCGCCGGGGAGGCCCGACGGACGGAACATCAGCTTGATGCGCGAGCGGAATGCGAACTGCAGCGAGTTGTTCGGGCCCGTCTCATTCGCGGACGCGACGGGTGGTACTTCCAGGACATTGAGCCAGAACAGCGACTCGCGGTCGCGTGGCAGCGGCTCCTGCAGGTAGATGATGCGCAGTGTCTGTCCCTTCTTGGGATCCAGCCGGAACAGCGGCGGCGCCAATGTGAACGGCGACGTCGATTCCTCGGGCATGGCGTTTGCGTTGCCGTCGTCGATCCAGGCCTGTACCAGGGCAGGGGAATCGCCTTCGTTGGTGAGCTTGAGCGTGACTTCGCGTTCCGATTCCGGATAGATGACACGCGTCCCGGTCAGCACCACCGATGCAAGGGCCGCAGGGGTAACCATGGCCAGAAACAGCGCCGCAATGGGCGCGGCGATGGGCGCAGCGATGGCTGCGCGGCAGCTTGAAATCATTTGCATGTGAGTGGTCGACCGCGGGGCCGGCTCTGAAGAGGTGGTGCGGCTGCCGGCACGCCCTGGCGCGCCGGCAGGAAAACCGAAGTCGGGCAGCCGCCCGCTTACGGATAGACGATGGAGTACGTGGCCGAGGTGGAAATGTCGCCGAGGGTGGCGGCGCCGGTCGCCACGTACTGGGCGTAGTACTGCAGGGTGGCGGAACCCGCTGCGATTGCAACCTGCTGGGAGTTCTGCGCGGCAAACGCCGAGCCCAGGGCGATGTTGCCCAGTGTGTCGTTGAGCAGGCCAACCTGCACGTTCTGCGCGGCAACGATGGCCGGGGCCGTTGCGGTGGCTGGCGTGTTGACAACCATGTTGATGAGACGGCCGGTTGCCATGTCCACCGTTGCGCCCGGTTCAAAGTACACCGCTACGTTGCCGGTGTTCGGGGTGCAGTCGGTAAGACGGATATTGAACGGCGTGCGGCCGGCGACGTTGCCGTTGGCGGCAAGGGCCGAGGTGGAGAGCGTCGGCAACGGCACGGTGAAGTTGTTGCCGCCACCGTTCCCGGAAATCGTGCAGGTCTGGGACGTCAGCCGGCCGGTGAAGGTAATGGTGCCGTCGGAGGCGAAAGCCGCCGAACTCAGGGTGGCGAACGCCAGCGATGCAAGAATCTTCGTCTGAATGTTTTTCACTTGTTGACCTCGTTTCGTTAAGGGAAATGGTGGGTGTCAAGCTGGCTCAGCATGATCTGGAATGGCATGCGAACTGGCCGCATCCGGCATGAGGGCGAGGTCGTGAACGATCCCGCTCCCGGCATGCCATGCGTCAACCATTCGTTAAGCATCACATTGACTTGACCCGGAGGAATGTATCTATCTGGCGCGAGGTATGTAATCGCCGATCCCTTGAATTGGTCCGGATATCCATCGGAATTTCTATGCCAATTCAATAGGTTGTTGCTATTGGTGGCTCGACGGCCGACCGCAATGCCACAGCGAGAATCGCTGGGATCCAATGCTCAAGTCTCGGATGGGAGGGGGCGGATCGCGCGCAGGGGGCGTTGCGCGCGAGAAGCGGCTTCAGCGAGCGCGCGCCGTGGCGTCAAGCGGCGCCGAGGGGTGGGGTGCGGGGTGTAGGTGGGGGCGTCTGCAGGCGTGCAGCACGTCAGAAGCCTGACGGCAGGTCTCCGCCTACTGATAGCTCATGGTGAAGGTTGCCAGCGCCCGCACGATTCCGGGCTCGACGGTGCCGGTGGCGACATACTCGGCGGTCATCGGAATGGTCATCGTGTCAGTGGCTGGCCCCACCAGCCACTGATTGGTATTGCCGGCCACTGGCGAATCGGGGCCGAGCAGGACTGGAGCGCTGTTGGGGTCCCGCATCCGCACGCCTACGCCACGCGCCGTCGAGTTGGCTGCCAGCGTCAAGGTGTCGGTGCGGTTGGCAGGCGTGGTCGCATCGGTCATTGTCACAAATACGTTGAAGTTCTGATCGCACCGCAGTTCGATCCTGAACGGCGTGCTGCTTTGGCTGCCACCGGCAGCGGCCAGCGATCTGGCGGCCATGGGCGGCAAGTCAACGGTGACCGCGCGCGTGCTGACGGTGCACGTGCGCGCAGTGAATGGGGTCGGGGCCAGGGCCATCGTTACCTGGGCCGGCGACGGGGTGTTTGCGGGGATGTTGTGGCTGATCAGGTAGTACATCGATCCCACGTTGATCTGTCCGGTGCCGGTGACCTGGCCGGTCTTGATCAATTGGAAAGAGAACCGGAAGGTGCCGGTGTACGGGCTCGTTAGGGCAACGCGCGGTCCGAAGTCGTCCTTTTTTCCGGAATCCACGTGTGACAGTACGTGGCCGCCCGCGTAGTCAAGGCTGATGACGCGCACACCGATGCCTGGCGTACCGGTCTCCCACACGCCTGGCACGGTCGACGAGGCGCGTGATTGAGACACAAGCTGCAAGTAGAAGCCCGCGTTGGCTTGCCCTGTGGTGCCGGGATTGGCAGGGCATCTGACAGAATTCGAATTCATGCCCACGTTGCTGAGCACCCCGCCGATTGGCGTGTCGCGAGGGGTGCTGACCGCGTCAAAGCTGATCGAGGTAGCACTGGACGTGATCGTGCATTGCAGCTGGGCATGGGATAAGGAGGGCATGCCGCCCAGAACCAGGGCTGACAGCAGAATGCCGGCCGCGGTGTGCGACCTCAAACGGAATGTGATGGCTGACATTGTCATGAGGCTCATTCTTTCTGGTCCGGCACGCACGTCGACTTGATGTGCGTATAGGCGAATGCCCGGCTGGGCCTTGGCGAAACTTGGTAGGTTATCGTGCAGCGTTGATCGTCACCCTTGCCCCAGGTCACAAGGAGTTCTCCTGCCTCGTCGATGCCTCGCGCGAAGATGATGCTGTTCTGCCCCACCATGCCGATGTTGGCCTGGCTGGCGTTCGTGACCGTTGCACCAAATGGCAACGGCTTGCCATCCGGAAGGGCTGCCGTCACGATGGCCGAGCGGCCCTCCGTCGCGGCAAACCGTATCTTGACGGCCGAGTTGGCGCGAGGCGCCACCTGGGTACTTGTCGCATCGAGCGAGATATCGAGCGGAATACCCTTGGGGTCCAGTTCCACCCTGTTCAGCTGGTACGGCTGCAGGTACGGGACCACGGCGTAGCCGAACGCATCGATCCGTACGCCCGGCGAGTTGGTGATGCGCGCGCCTGTGGCGCCTTTGGCCTCGACGATGCCGATGGTGTCGCCGAGGTAGTTGGCGAGGGTCAGGCCACCCGGATGGGCCACGATTGCGCCCTGTATGCCCGCCGAGTACTGCGCGAAGCTGCCGCCGCCGCTGGCGGAGGCGGACAACGTGGCATAGGGCGCGCGATACTGAATCGTGCCGCCGCCGGTGGTGCTGCCCGGCGAACGGTCTGCGCTCAGGCCATAGGTGAGGGTGTTGTCGGCAAGCGCCGTGCCATTGAGCCGAAGCTGCTGCGACGCCCCCGACTCACTGTTCTGCGTGGCGTTGAACGACAGCATCGGCGCATGCTGGCCGCTCCCCAGCGGGACGATGATGCTGCCGAAAACCTGCGTGGTCAGCGTTCCGGTCAGCGTGTCGCGCTGACGGGAAGCCGCGATGGTGTACGCCATCGTCGTGCCAAAGGCGCGAAACACGTTGCTGTAGCCGACCTGATACATCACGTCGTTGCTGCGGCGGCTCCAGTAGCTGACCGACGTTCCCGTCAGGTAGACGTTGCCCCAGCGATCGCCCAGGTTCTGGTTCAGGGTGATCTGAAGCTGGCCGCGCGGGCGATCCCAGGCGCTTGCCTCGCCACGGCCGCCGCGCACCGCAAAGGCGTCGCGCATCGTCCAGAATCCCTTCGATGCGTACCGATAGGCGGCCACGCTCAGGTTCGTGCCGGTGGTGGGCACGAACTTGCTGTAGCTGACGCGCAGGCTCTCGCCGCTGCTGTCGCTGACGTCCGGAATGCTGGCCTTCGCATAGGTGGCATCCATTGCCACGGCCCCGAGCGGCGTATTGAACGCGGCGCCGAGCAGCGCCGCCTGGTAGCCCTCCGAAGCCACCACGCCGGCGTAGCCGGTGAGCAGGTTGCTGAAGCCGTACTGCGCCGTGCCCTGGGCAAGCCGTTCGCGGCGCGATGAGGGCGACGGGTTGCGGTATTCGCCGAGCGTGGCGGAGTAGCGCAGGATGCCGGGCCGGATGAGCTGTACCACAGACGCGTATGGCACCGTGAAGCTGCTCTGGCTGCCGTCGGCCTCGGTCACATTGACCTGCAGGTTGCCGCCGTAGCCAGTGGCATAGAGATCGTTGATCTCGAACGGCCCCGGCGCCACGGTGGTCTCGTAGAGTTTGGCGCCGTTCTGCGTCACCGTGACGCGCGCGTTGGAGCGTGCCACGCCGCGTACCAGCGGGGCGTAGCCGCGCGAAGAGTCTGGCAGCATGCGGTCGTCGCTGCCGAGGTTCACACCGCGCACCGAGAAGCTGTCGAAGACCGCGCCATCGGTGAAGGCATCGCCAATCGTGAGCTGGCTGCGCAGCGAAGGGATGTCGTGCTGCACGTAGGTGGCGATGTTCTGGTACGTGTAGCCCTGTTGCTGCATGGTCTGCCAGGTCATCGACGAACGCTGCCGCAAGTGCCACGCGCCGATGTTCAGCCCTGAATCGAGCCCCAGGTAGGTGGAGGTGCCCACGCCGGCGCCGCTGCTATGAAAAGAACTGGCGTTGTAGGCGACCGTGGCGGACGGCACGCCGTCGTCCCACAGGTCGGGGCTGACGGTACCGCGCGGCTCGCGGCGCAGCAGCGCCTGGGCAATGCTGAGGTCCAGCCGCAATTCGCTGAGGTCGAAGGTCCAGTTGAAGTCGCCGGAGATGTCTGACGGCAGCGCGCACTGGCCGCTCACGGCCCGCCTGATCGCACTCTGGCCGTCAGGGGGGAACGCCTGCGCGTCCAGATTCAGCCTGGCGAGCAACTTGCCATCGAGGCAAGGGACGACGTGTTCGTTGCGGGACTCGAACTGCACGGTATCGCGGCCGAGCCACCGGCCGTTCAGGTAGACGTCGACCCGATAGCTGCCGGGGTGGATAGGGTTGCCTGCCGCAAAGCGGCTGACGTCGATGGCGCTGCCATCCGGACGCTTGAAGAAGTCTGGATTGAACTGGATCTGGGCCAGTTGGATGCCGGCATTGCCCGACGTCTGTGCCACGGCGGCGAAGGGCATGCTCGCCATCAGGGCAATCCGGGCGGTGAGTCCGCACGATGCCCTTGTCGAGCGCGTCTTCATTCCGTTTTGGACTGTGCCGACGTAGCTTTATGGGACCCTTCGGTGCCGGTACCGAAGTCATTGACAGTGGTGAAATGCACTTCATCGGGCTCGCCGGCCGGCGCTGGCCCGTCTCCGATATCGAAGTCGATGGTTTGCCCGGGCGCGACCATGCCGCCCTTGTCGTTGCGGTACGTCTTGCCCTGGGAGATGGCCGAGACTTTGGTGAACGTGACGTAGTAGGGCGTTGGGTTCTGCGCGGCCAGCACGTGGCGACCGTTGTCATTCTGGACAAATCGCCATGCCACCTTGCCGGGTGCGGCGCCGGCGTTGCCAGGCAGGCCGGCGGGACGGAACAACAGTTTCAGGCGCGACCGAAAAGCGAACTGCAGCATGTTGTGCGGCTCGGCACTGGCTTCTGGCAGCGGAGGCACTTCCAGAACGTTGAGCCAGAACAGCGACTCGCGGTTGCTGGGCAAGGGTTCCTGGAGATAGACGATGCGCAGCGTCTGCCCCTTCTTCGGATCGAGCCGGAAGAGCGGCGGGGCCAGCAGGAAGGGCGCCTTTGAATCCTCGGGCAGCGCTGCTGCATTGCCATCGTCGATCCAGGCCTGTACCAACGCGGGCGAATCGCCTTCGTTGGTCAGCTTGACCGCAACTTCCGATTCCGCTGCCGGATACACGACGCGTGTGCCGCTGACTACAACTGAAGCAAACGCCGTGGAGCAGCTGAGCGCCAGGGCGGTGGCCATTGCGGCCGGTACCTTCGATGTCGTTGGCATAGGAATGTCGGGGTCAGTATGACGGGCATGGGTGCCAGTCGTTTGCAAAAGACCGACAGATGGAAATCTGTCGGTCGACCGTTGCCTGCTGACAAGACTGCCTGCTGATTACGGATACACGATCGAATAGGTTGTCGTCGTCGTGAATGGGCCGGCCGTGGCGCCGGTACCCATTGCCACGTACTGGGCGTAGTAATCGAGCGTTGCCGCGCCCGATGCGAGTGCGACGGATGGCGAGTTTTGCGAGCTGAATGCCGAGCCCAATGCAATTTCGCCCAGGCTGCTGTTCAGCACGCCGATCTGCACGTTCCGGGCAGGGGTCGAAGTTTCAGTGGTTGCCGCGGTATTTACGAGCCGACCGGTGGTGCGGTCTACGGTCGCGCCGGGTTCGAAATAGGCGGCGACGTTACCCGTCGTCGGATCGCAACCGGTCAGCGCGATACGGAATGGGGTGCGACCCGCCGTGCTGCCCGCAGTGCCCAGGGCCGAGGCCGACACCGTGGGCAGCGTCACCGTGAAGTTGGTGTTGCCCCCTTCGCCGGAGATCGTGCAGGTCTGCCCGGTAATGGTGCCGTTGAAAGTGATGGTGCCGTCTGCAGCGAATGCTGCCGGTGCAAATACCGCGGTAATCAGGGCCCCAGCAATAATTGTTTTATTAAGGCGTTTCATTTTGAACCTCATTAAGTCAAACAAGATCAGGAATTGCCAGGGCAGATATTGATCGTCCAGGTCATCCGGCGGAACAGTCGCCATGTGAAGAAAATCGATCCTGTCAGTGTCTTCGCATGGGCTCGTGTTCCTGCTGAATCAAGCGTATGTTCTTGCGAATGCACCAGAAATAATGTTTCTACTAAATTTTTGGCTCACATTTTTTATGGTATTGCGAATGTGCCGAAAAAGAAGTTGGAAACTGCGCGTATTGAATGTGCAGCGTAGGAAAAGGGTGCGATGGATTGATCGCACGGGAATTCTGAAAATAAAGAAGAGTCAGGCGCGCTTGCCGTAGTGGCCACGGTTGGCGATAACGGCGCACGGCAGTGCGCGGCCCGATGGGCCGTGACGATGTGAAGGAGGATGGGTGAGCTGGTGGGTGAGCTGGCCTGGCGGACCGACTGCGGTGGGGCGCCGCACGCGCTGGCGTGCGGGCTATTGGAGGTGGCTTGCTGGCTGCTGTTTCAGCGCTTCAGCGATTGCACGCTGGCGGCGATGTCGGCGGCGGTCATCGAGACGATCTGGCGGTAGGCGCTGACCACGCCGTCCACCTGGCCCGTGGCGGGCAGGTCGGCTTCGGTGCGGCCGCTCAGCACCTTGCCATCGGGCAGGCGGCGCACGGTCCAGGCGATGGTGGCACCGGCTCGCTGGCCCGGGTCCGCTTCGAGCCGTACCACTTCGGTCGTGATGCGGAATACCGGCGCCACGTCGGACAAGCCCTGCTGGTAGGTGTCCACGGCACCGAGGTTGCTCTGGAGCTGCTGTGACAGCGCGTCGCGCAATTCATCGGGCAGCGGCGACGACCACCGCGACTGGTCAAGCAGCCGTACGCTGCCCGTGGCGGCGTCGGTCATCACCAGTTGCGCGCGGTTCAGGCGCTCGGGCACGCGCACCGGCGCCACCTCGATCCACATCGGCGATGCCGCGGGCGAGGCCGGTGCCGCAGGCGCCATGGCCGTGGCGGTGCCCGCGGTGCCAACGCCGGCAGCCAGCGTGTAGTAGCGCGGCTCCGGCGAGGCGCAGCCTGCCACCCAGGCCGCGGCCAGCAGCGCGGCGCCAAGCATCATCGAATGTTTCATTTCTTGTCCTCCGTCTTGCCGCGCAACAGCGCCTCGGGATGGCGTTCCAGATAATCGGTCAGCGCGCGCAGCGACACCGCCGTGCGCGTCAGCTCCTGCATCATGCGCCGCGTGTCCTGCTGCAGCGGCGCGTCGGAAGCCAGCGTGCCATTGGCTGCCGTCAGCGTGCGGCGTGCGTCCTGCAGCGCGGCCATCACCTGCGGCGCCACGTCGCCGTTGAGTTGCGCCACGAGCTTGTCGGCAGTCTCCAGCATCTTGTTCATCGAGACCATGGCCGCACGCGCTTCCTGGCCAATCTGGTCGAACGGCACCTTGTCGATCTTGTTGACGATGTCGCCGAGCTTGGCCTGCAGCTCATCGAAGGTGCCCGGCGTGGTCGGAAACTCGGGCATCGGCGCGTCGAGGTTCAGATCCTTCGGCGGCGGGGCCTTCGGGAAGAAATCGAGTGCCACGTACAGTTGCCCGGTGAGCAGGTTGCCGGTGCGCAACTGCGCGCGCATGCCGCGCTTGACCAGGGCATCGACGATGGTGCGCTTGCGCGCCTCGTCGCTCACGTCGCGCTCGCGGAAGCCCATGCGCGACGGATACAGTTCCACCACCACCGGCATGCGGAACGCCTTCTTGTCGCGCTGGTACTCGATGCCGATGGAGCGCACCTGGCCCACGATCACGCCCCGGAAGTCCACCGGCGCGCCCGGCGACAGCCCGCGCACCGACTGGTCGAAGTTCAGCACGGCCAGCGTCGGTGCCAGTTCCTCGGGCTCCTTCATGGCCTCGCCCTGGTCGGCGGCCAGCAGGTACTGCGTGTTCTCGGCGGCGGGATCATGCGCCGCGGAATTTTCCGGCGCCTGGAAGGCCACGCCGCCCAGCAGCACCGTGACCAGCGACTGCGTGGACAGCTTCAGGCCGCCGGCATCGAGCTTCAGGTCCACGCCACTGGCATGCCAGAAGCGCGTGTCGGCGGTTACGAGCTTGTCGTACGGCTTGTTGACGAACACGCGCAGCGTGATGTCGCGGCCGTTCGGCTCCAGCTGGTAGGCCACCACCTGTCCCACCTGCACGCGGCGGTAATAGACCGGCGAGCCGATGTCGAGCGAACCCAGGTCTTGCGCGCGCAGCACGAATTGGCGCCCCGACGCATCGGTGGTAACCACGGGCGGCACTTCCAGCCCGGTGAACGTGCGCTTGCTCTCGCCGGACTTGCCGGCGTCCACGCCGATATAGGCGCCCGACAGCAGCGTCTCCAGGCCCGACACGCCGCTGATGGCAAAGCGTGGACGCACGACCCAGAAGCGCGTGTCCGTGACCGCGAAATTCTCGGCGTCCTTGGTCAGCTCGATCGAGGCCAGCACGTGCGAGCGGTCTTGCGCCAGCCGCACCGACTTGACCAGGCCGATATCCACGTCCTTGTAGCGCACCGCGGTCTTGCCCGGCGTCAGGCCTTCTGCGGTGCTGAACGTGACCGTGATCTCGGGGCCGCGCGACGCCAGCGTGTTGATCAGCAGCGAAATGCCAACCACCGCGGCCACGATCGGGATCAGCCATACCAGCGAGGGCAGCCAGCGCGAGCGGCGGCGCCGCGCGGGCTGCGGCAGCCCGGAGGAAGGGGGAATGTTGTCAGGATCGGCCATGATCGGGTTCCGTCAGGTTCGGCTGGTTCGGCTGGTGCGGCGTGTGCGGCGTGTGCGGGGTATCCGGCAAGCTGGAAGCGGGCGGCGCGTCCAGCGCATCCCAGAGCAGTCGCGGGTCGAAGCTCAGCGACGCCAGCATGGTCAGTACCACGACGGAGGCAAAGGCCAGCGCCCCGCCTCCGGGAATGATGGTGGCCAGCGCCCCCGCGCGCACCAGCGCCGCCAGCAGCGCCACCACGAAGATATCGAGCATCGACCACCGCCCTATGATTTCCACCAGCCCGTAGAGCCGGGTCTGCTGGCGGATGCGCCAGGTCGATTTGAAGTGCACCGACGTCAGCAGCAGCGTGAGGATCAGCATCTTCAGCAGCGGCACGATGATGCTGGCGATCAGCACCACGCCGGCCAGCAGGTGCGAGCCGGACAGCCACAGGTAGATCACGCCGGACATGATCGTGTCGCGTTGGGTGCCGAGGATCGACTGCGTCACCATCACCGGCAGCAGGTTGGCCGGGATGTAGAGGATGAACGCGGACAGCAGAAACGCCCACGTGCGGGCCAGGCTGGCCGGCTTGCGGCGGTGGAGCGTGGCGCCGCAACGCGGACACGGCTCGCCATCGAGCGCCGCCGGACTGACCAGGTCGCACGCATGGCACGACAGCAGCCCGAGCGACGCCGCCGTGGGCACGTTGGCCAGCGGGGTGCTTTCGTCGTCGTCGGTCAGTTCCGCCACCACGCCGGCCGCCATGCGGCGCGAGCGCGCAAGCTGTTCGCGCGCCTGGGCGGTACGGGAGGGACGCGGCGCGTCGGGCCGTGGCGTCGTCATGGCGCGTCCTGGCGCGGCGGCGCCTCGTCGGCGCCGGGCGGTTCAAGGTAGTGCCACAGATCGCGCGGATCGAACGACAGCATCGCGGCCAGCACCACCACGAGCGCGCCGAACGACCACAGCGCCACGCCGGGTATCACCTGCGCCATGGTCGACAGCTTTACCACGGTCACCAGCACGCCGATCATGAACACCTCGATCATGCCCCACGGCCGCGTCTGCCGAATGCCGCGCACGATGCGGTCGAAGCCGGCCGGCATGCGATGGCGGGCCATCGGCACCAGCAGGTAGCACATCATCAGCATCTCGGAGAGCGGAAACAGGATGGTGGTGCCGAACACCAGCAGCGCCACCAGCGTCATGTGGTCGGCGTGCAGCGCCTGCACGGCGCCCCACAGCGTGGTTTGTGTGCGCACGCCCTTGAGATCCATTTCGACGATCGGGTACGTGTTCGACACCAGGAACAGGATCAGCGCGGTAACCACCAGCGGCAGCAGCCGCTGGTAGGCGCGGGTGCTCTCGCGATAGAGCAGGCCGCCGCAGCGCAGGCAGGTGGCGCGCTCGCCCGGCGCCAGCGGGGTGCGCTCGTAGACTGCGTCGCAGTACTCGCACGCCACCAGGCGCTGCAGGTCGCGCGTCGGGGAGGAAGACGGTGCGGGCGTGTCCGGCGTCATGCGTCCGGTGTCAGTTGCGAGGGCGGCGCCGGCGTCACGGCCGTCACGCTGGCCCGTTCCTGGCTGCCGATGGTCCAGTCGCGCAGCAGGGCATAGGCCACCGCCAGCACCGTCGGGCCCAGGAACACGCCGAGAAAGCCGAAGGCCAGCGCGCCGCCCAGCACACCCATCATGATCCAGATCAGCGGCAGGCCCGTGCCCTTGCTGATCAGCAGCGGCTTGATCACGTTGTCGGCCATGCCCACGACCACCGCGCCCCACACCACCATGAAGATGGCCCAGCCCGTCTCGCCGCTGTGATACAGCCACAGCGCGGCCGGAATCCAGACCAGCGGCGGGCCCATCGGCACCACCGACAGGAAGAACGTGACAAAGCCGAGGATGGCCGCACCGGGCACGCCCGCGATCCAGAAGCCGATGGCGGCCAGCACGGCCTGGACGAACGCGGTGCCCAGCACGCCGTAGACCACGCCCTTGATGGTGCCGCCGGCCAGCGCCATCAGGTGGTCGGCCCGTTCACCGGCCACACGGCGCATGCCGCCGCGCAGCCATTCCACGGCCAGCTCGCCGCCGGTATAGAAGAAGAACGCCAGGATGATCGACAGGGCCAGTTGCCCCAGGCCGCCACCAATCGACAGCCCCGCACCCAGCAGCACATGCCCCACCGGCGCAATCAGCTTGCGCAGGTTGGCCACCATTTCGGAATCGGCGTGGATGACCTGGTCGTAGCTCGATTGCAGCTGCGGGCCCACGTAGGGCAGGCTGCTGAGCCATTCGGGCAGTTGCGGGAAGCCGCGTTCGGCGTAGCGGTTGACCAGGCCCGTGAGTTCGTCGAGGTGGGCCGAGAAGCTGGCGCCGGCGTAGACGAACGGGCCCAGCACGATGACCGTGGCCACCAGCACGCAGACCAGCGCCGCCAGCCCGCGCCGGTTGCCCAGCCAGCGCGACAGCACCGAGTACGGATACCACGAGCTGTAGGCCAGGATCGCGCCCCAGACCAACGCCGTGGCAAAGGGGGCCAGCACCACGAGCGAGCCGCCGATCAGCACGATCAGCGCAAACACCGCGGCAAGCTTCTCTATCAGTTGTCCGGAACTCATCGTCGCGCGCCAGCCGGCGTCCATGTTGCGAGAACGCCGTAAGCATAGCGGAATTCGATGTCTGATCCGGGTTTCCCCTTGCTATGTCAACGATCGGGGGCGCGCGGCGCTCGGGTCCTCACGCGTCCTCACGTGTCTTCATGTGTCATCACGCCGCGCGCTGGCCGCCGTTGCGCAGCAGCGCGGCCACGAGGTCCGACTGGGTGAGCATGCCCACCACGCGGCGGTCTTCGTCGAGCACCGGCACATGATGCAGGCCGCCGTCGGAGAACGCCTGCGCCATCTCGACGATCGGCTGGTCGGTGCGGGCCGAGACCACGTTACGCGTCATGAGGTCGCGCACGGCGCCGTTCACGCGCCGCGAGTTCACGCGATAGGCGCGGAAGAAGTCGCTCTGCGTGAGGATGCCCAGCAGCCGGCGCTGGCGGTCCACCACGGGCACCACCTTGATGTTGTGGCGCGTCAGCAGCGCGGCGGCATCGGCGGCCAGTTGGCCCGGCCGCACCGCCACCACGTCGCGCGACATGATGTCGCCGCAGCGCACCTCGCCGAACTTGCGCGAATAGGCGCGCAGCTCGGCGGCCACCAGAATCGCCTCGAGATCGTCTTCCTCGATATCGAGGAATTCGCCGCGCGCCGCCAGCACGGCGTCGAGGTCCCCACGGGTGAAACCCAGCCGCTTGCTGGGCGGCGCGTCCTTGGTGTGATGCTGGGCGGCCGGTTCGGGCGGGCGGTGCGGATAGCGGCGCCGCGCGAGGTTGTTGAACGCCAGCGCCATCAGCAGCAACAGCATGGAATTGATGGCCACCGGCATCACCACGAAGCCGAAGCCCAGCGCCTGCACCGCCGGCCCGCCAAACACCGCCGTCACGGCCACCGCGCCGCTGGGCGGGTGCACGCAGCGCAACTGGAACATCAGCGCGATGGCGCCCGCCACGGCCACGCCCGCGGCCAGCCCGGGGTCCGGAATCCATTTCGCGCAGGCCACGCCCACGCTTGCCGCCACGAGGTTGCCCCCAATGATCGACCATGGCTGGGCCAGCGGGCTGGCGGGCACGCCGAACAGCAGCACGGCGGAGGCCCCCATCGGCGCGATGAACCACGGGTTGAAGCCTTGCAGGAACTGGCGGCAGATCCACTCGGTCACGGCCAGGCCCAGCAGCGCGCCCAGGCAACTCTTGAGCCGCTCGCGCCGGTTGGCCGCAATCGGCATGGGGACGAATGTGCGCAGCCAGGCACGGGCCTCGGCGGCGGAGGAGGAAGGGTCGAACGCGGCAGGCATCGAAAGCGGGGGCGGCTTTGAGTGGTGGGGGCGTCACGGCGCGAGGCCGAGCGCGTCAATGTATCACAGCGTGATATATTTCGCTGGCTGAAGACAAACCGCATCATCCCAGCCGCCCCCGGCCGTGTCCATGTCAAACCATTCCGCATCGCACCATTTCGAGAAGCGCGACTATGCCGTCGACGGCCGCCTGCCCATGCTGGCCGGCATTGCGCTGCTGATCGGCGCCGTCAGCACGGGCGCCGCCTATGTGCTGGTCAACCTGATCCGCTTTTTCACCAACCTGTTCTTCTTCCAGACGCTCTCGCTGGCCGAGCGCTCGCCTGCGCACCACGCGCTGGGCGCCTGGGTGATCGCGGTGCCTGCCATTGGCGGGTTGATCGTCGGCCTGATGGCCCGCTACGGCAGCGACAAGATCCGCGGCCATGGCATTCCCGAGGCCATCGAGGCGGTGCTGTTCGGCAAGAGCAAGATGTCGCCGAAGGTGGCCGTGCTCAAGCCGCTGTCGTCGGGCATCGTGATCGGCAGTGGCGGCCCGTTTGGCGCCGAGGGTCCGATCATCATGACGGGCGGGTCGATCGCCTCGCTGCTGGCGCAGTACCTGCACCTGACTGCCGCCGAGCGCAAGACGCTGCTGGTGGCCGGCGCCTGCGCGGGCATGACCGCGATCTTCGGCACGCCGGTGGCCGCCGTGCTGCTCGCCGTCGAGTTGCTGCTGTTCGAACTGCGTCCGCGCAGCCTGCTGCCGGTGGCGCTGGCCTGCGGCGTGGCGGGTTTCCTGCGGCCGTTCTTGTTCGAGGCCGGGCCGCTGTTTCCGCTGCAGACCGCGCCGGTTACCACCGTGGCGCTGGGTTCCTGCGTGTTCGCCGGCTTGCTGTGCGGCATCCTGGGCGCCGGCCTGACGCTGGCGCTCTATCGCACCGAGGACGCGTTCAGCCGGCTCAAGCTGCACTGGATGTGGTGGCCTGCCATTGGCGGACTGGTGGTCGGCATTGGCGGCTATTTCGAGCCGCGCGCGCTGGGCGTGGGCTACGACGTGATCGGCGATCTGCTCAACAACCGTCTGGCCATCGAGGTGGTGGTGGCGCTGCTGACGGTCAAGGCCCTGATCTGGATTGCCGCGCTGGGCTCGGGCACATCGGGCGGGGTGCTGGCCCCGCTGCTGATGCTCGGCGCCGGCCTGGGCGTGATCTTGGGTCCGCTGCTGCCTGGCGGCTCGCCCGCGCTGTGGGCGCTGGTCTGCATGGCCGGCGTGCTTGGCAGCGTGCTGGGTGCGCCGCTGACGGCCGTGGTGTTCGCGTTCGGCCTCACGCATGACAGCGAGGCGCTGCTGCCGCTGCTGCTGACCACGGCCGTGGCCTATGGCTTTTCGGTGCTGACGATGAAGCGCGGCATCATGACCGAGAAGATTGCGCGCCGCGGCCTGCATATTTATCGCGAGTATGGCGTGGACCCGCTTGAACGCGCCCACGTGGCAGACCTGATGACGCGCGAGGTGGTGAGCATCGACGCCGCCACGCCCGTCGCCCAGGCGCTGTCGCAACACTTCGGCAACCATGCCGCGCATCGCGCCTATCCGGTGGTGGCCAACGGTCGCGTGCTGGGCATGCTGCACCGCACAGCGGTGATCGCGGCGCATGCCGGTGACGATGCCGGCCTGCGCTGCGGCGATCTGGTGCGGGTGCAGGGCGATGGCAAGGGCACGCCCATGGTGCTGCTGCCCGCGCAGACCGGCCGCGCGGCGGCCGGCCAGATGGCCGAACTGAGCGTCGCGCGCCTGCCGGTGGTGGACAGCCTGGAGACGATGCGGCTGATCGGCATCGTCTCGCTACGCGACCTGCTGGCCCCGAGCGGCCACGTGCTGAACGAGGAAACCCGCCGCGAGCGCCTGCGCGGCGCCGCGGTGCGGCAGGCGGGTCAGAGCTTGTAGCTCGACAGCAGGATGCTGGTCTCGGTGGCGGCAATGCCATCGACCAGCCGAATGCGGTCCAGCGTGCGGTCGAATTGCTCCAGCGTATCGGCGCGCAGCTCGGCAATGATGTCCCAGCGCCCGTTGGTGGTATGCAGCGTCTGGACACTCGGGTCGCCACGTAGCGCCTGCAGCACCTGGCGCGCCTTGTTGCCTTCCACAGCCACCGTCATCCACGCGCGGATGCGGTGCGGCTCGGCCTCGGGCTTGAGCCGCACCGTATAGCCCACGATCTGGCCTTCCTTCTCCAGCCTGGCGATGCGGTTCTGCACGGTGGCGCGCGACACGCGCAGCGCCTTGGCCAGTGCGGTGACCGGCGTGCGCGCGTTGTCGCGCAGCAGCCCCAGCAGCTGTTGATCGGTTGCATCCATGGCGTCTCTCCGGCGCGTGGGTGGTTCGTCTGGCGTATTGCCACCTTTATCTGGCGGATTGTGAAACCGGCATAGCAATTTGTCCATCTTGCTAACTATTCGTTGACGCGTGTGCACTCCAGAATGCACGCATGACAACCAAAGCCCGTGGATAAAGGAGAGCCGCCATGACCGAACGTCCCACCATCCTCTTGGTCGCCCCGACCTTCTATGACGTGTCGTACACCATCAATCCGTGGATGGACCCGGCGGCCTGGGCGCGCGATCCGGGCGGCATGCACCGCCGCGCGCTGGCCGCCTTCGACGCGCTGCGCGACGCGCTGGGCCGGGCCGGGTTTGCGGTGGAAGTGGTGGAAGGCGTGCCGGGGCAACCCGACATGGTGTTTCCGGCCAATGCCGCCGTGGTGCTCGATGGCAAGGCCGTGCTGGCGCGCTTCCGCTATCCGCAGCGGCGCGGCGAGGAGCAGCCGTTCGCCGCCATCTTCGACACACTCCAGGCACGCGGCCTGATCGACAGCGTCGAGCATCTGCCGGACGGCTGCTACCAGGAAGGCGCGGGCGATTGCATCTGGGACGCGCAGCGCGGGTTCTTCTGGGCTGGCTATGGTCCGCGCTCGACGCGCGATGCCGCCAACGCCATGGCCCGCCAGTTCGGCCGCGACGTGGTGGCGCTGGAGTTGGCCACCGAGCAGAGCTATCACCTTGACGTCTGCTTCTGCCCGCTGTCGGGCGGCGAGGTGCTGTACTACCCGGGCGCCTTCACCGACGCCGCGCTCCAGACGCTGCGCGCGCGCGTGCCGGTGGCCCAGCGCATCGAAGCCACCGAGGACGACCTGCGCCATTTCAGCGTCAACGCGGTCAACCTCGACGAGCACGTGGTGATGACGCGCACCACATCGCATTTACGCCATGAACTGGGACGCCGGGGCTACCGCCTGCACGAGGTGGACCTGTCGCCGTTCATGATGTCGGGCGGCGGCGCGTATTGCATGACGCTGCGGCTGGACCGTGTCAGCGCGCCGGTGCGCCGCGCCGCCGCCGCGTGAGAGGGGAGATCGGTCATGACTTCGCAGACCCATGCCAAGACACTGACGCGCTTTCTGGATGCGGGCGACGTCGCCGCGCTGGTGCGCGGCATCGGCGTGCGCCAGGCCATCGAGCAACTGGCCACGTGCGTGCGCGACGATTTTCTGCGCTGGCCCGATTTCGAGAAGTCGGCGCGGCTGGCCAGCCATTCCCCCGTGGGGGTGATCGAGCTGATGCCGGTCAGCGACGACGCGCGCTTTGCTTTCAAGTACGTGAACGGCCATCCGCGCAATGCACGGTTCGCGCTGCCCACGGTCATGGCGTGCGGCATGCTCGCCGAGGTACGCACCGGCCTTCCGCTGCTGCTCGCCGACCTGACGCTGGCTACCGCATTGCGGACGGCGGCCATTTCGGCGCTGGCGGCCAAAGCCATGGCGCGGCCTGGTGCGCGCACCATGGCGCTGATCGGCAACGGCGCACAGGCCGAGTTCCAGGCGCTGGCCTTCCATGCGTTGCTGGGGGTAACGTCCGTGCGCGCCTACGATATCGATGCCGCCGCCACGGCGCGGCTGGCGCATAACCTCAGACACGCGACGGGCCTGTCGATCGTGCCGGTGTCGTCGGTGCACGAGGCGCTGCGCGGCGCCGAGATCGTGACCACGGTCACAGCCGACAAGACGCGCGCCACCATCCTCACGCCGGACATGGTGCAACCAGGCATGCATGTGAATGCGGTGGGCGGCGATTGTCCCGGTAAAACCGAGTTGCACGTCGAGATCCTGCGCGGCGCGCGCATCGTGGTCGAGTACGCACCGCAGTCGCGCATCGAAGGCGAGATCCAGCAGTGGCCCGAAGCGCCCGTCACCGAACTGTGGGAAGTGTTGTCGGGTCGCGCGCCGGGCCGCACCGGGCCGCAAGAGGTGACGGTCTTCGACTCCGTGGGCTTCGCGCTCGAAGACTTTTCCGCGCTGCGCTGGCTGCATGCCGCGGCGCTGGCACGCAATGCCGGCCGCGATGTGGAACTGGTGGCCATGCCGCCCGACCCGCGCGACCTGTATGGCTGGGTCATGCAGACCGACGATGCCGGTGCATCTGCCGCGCCGTTGGTCCACGAGCGCGATGTCATCGTCGAATTCTGAGTTTCGACGCCGCTTCTAGGCAACTGTCCAAAAACGCAAACGGCCCGGACACAGGTCCGGGCCGTTCCATCGGTTGCGCTTCGAAGCGGGGTCAGGCGCCCGCGCGGCCCATCATCAGCTGGGCGCGCAGGAAGCCCTTGATCTCTTCGAGCGAGGGGGTTTTCAGAAACACCATGATGCCCCACTGCTGCAAGGCATCGGCCACGCCTTCGTAGGCCTGGCGATTGGTGATCACCGCGAAGATCACGCGCTGGCGCGAGAAGAAATTCTGCAGTTTCTCGATCGTCGCAGACTCCGCATCATTGAGTTCCTCGACGTAGTAGAGCACCACGCGGGGCCGCGCATCGACGGAAGTGATCACCGTATCCACGACGTCCTCCAGTACCTGCGTCTTCAGCGGCAGCGACCATTTGCCCAGCTGGGCACTGATGCGTTGGGCTTCGGTGTGATTCGGGTGGAAAACCACCAGGTCAAGGTTGTGCTCCACGCCGTTGTCCGGCATGGCGCGGTTGGCCAGCAGGCGATGAACGGTTTCCTTGTGGATGCGCCTGTGGCCACCATTGGTTTTCCATGCGCCAAGTTCGCCGCGTTCCACCATTTTCTGGACGGTGCCCAGTGAGACATTGAGAAGTTTTGCGGCGGTTCGCGTGCTGTAGTACGGCTTTTCAGCCAGTTCCGGATCCAGTTTCATCCATTCACCCGTAGTGTCGATCAGCAGCACAGCGCGCTCTCACACGCTGAGTGGCGTCCTCGGACACGCCACGTCGGTCATTGACCGGGCTGCTGTTTTTTTACTGACCCTGATGTGCGACCCGCTCCCCGGCCGGTCTTTGTTGCTTTTACTACGTTGACGTAGCAACAGCTTCAGGTAGCCGTTGCACGTTTACTGCGCTTGCTTAATACGCTGACGGTCTGCGCCGTCTGAATGTCAATAGTATGGCTCCAAGATGATTCGTTGCCACCGGGAAAGCAATGATTGGCGTCACACTTTTGTTGTTTAACGAACATCGATGCAATTGGGTGGACAGCGATGCAAAGTGAAATGATGCGCGACATGTATGTTCCTCGAGGCGCCCACCCGCTTCACAGACCGGCAGTGCGACATGGGGGTTCCCCAGGTATGTACATTTGACACATTTGCACCAGGCCTGACGCACAACCATGGCCCGCCAAGCGCCTCAGTGCGCCGGCCCGGAAGACAGCCCGTGCTTGCGCACCTTGTCGAACAACGTAGTCTTGGCCACGCCCAGCGCTTCACTGGCACGCGTCAGATTGCCGCCGTGGCGGCGCAGCGCCTCGGCAATCAGCGCGCGCTCGAATTGTTCCACCGCCTGCGGCAAGGGCAGCGCGGCCGGGGCCGCGGCGCCCTGGGACGGATCGCAGCCCAGCCCCAGTACATGGCGCTCGGCCAGGTTGCGCAGCTCGCGCACATTGCCCGGCCAGGGGTAGGCCACCAGTGCCGCCATCTCGGCGGGCGAGGCCGGCAGGGCCTCGCGCTCGAAACGCAGCGCGGCCTGTGCCACAAAGTGTTCGAACAGCAGCGGCACGTCTTCGCGGCGCTCGCGCAGCGGCGGCAGCTCCAGCGTGACCACGTTCAGGCGGTAGTAGAGGTCGGCGCGAAACTGGCTGGCGTCGGCCAGCGCGCGCAGGTCGGCCTTGGTGGCCGCCACCACGCGCGTGTTCACCGGCACCGGCTGGTTCGACCCGAGCCGCTCCACCACGCGCTCCTGCAGCACGCGCAGCAGCTTGATCTGCATCGGCATGGGCATGCTCTCGATCTCGTCGAGGAACAGCGTGCCGCCTTCCGCGTGCTCGATCTTGCCGATGCGGCGTTTCGCCGCGCCGGTGAAGGCGCCGGCCTCATGTCCAAAAATTTCCGATTCGAACAGCTGTTCGGGCAAGCCGCCGCAGTTGATCGGTACGAAATGCTTCGCGCGGCGGCCGCTGGCCTCGTGCAGGCAGCGCGCCACAAGCTCCTTGCCGGTGCCGGTTTCGCCGTGGATCAGCACATTGGCGGCGGTGTCGCCGATGCCGGCGATCATCTGGCGCAGCCGCTCGATGGCTGGCGAATGGCCGATCAATCGCGCGGTCAGGCCTTCGCGTCCGGCCAGGCGCGCGCGCAGGTCCGCCACTTCCAGCGCCAGTCGCCGTTTGTCCAGCGCGCGGCGGCACGTGGCCACCAGGCGTTCGGGCGAGAACGGCTTTTCCAGGAAGTCGTAGGCGCCTTGTTTCATGGCCTGCACCGCCAGCGACACGTCGCCATGACCCGTGATCATGATCACGGGCAGGGCGGCATCGCGCGCCAGCAGGTCTCGCAGCAGCGCCATGCCATGGATGCCGGGCAGATGGATGTCGCTGACAACGATGCCGGCAAAGCCGGCTTCCACCTCGCGCAGCGCCGCCTCCGCGCTGCCTACGCCGCGCGTGGCAATGCCTTCCAGCGCCAGCGCCTGCTCGCAGCCCAGGCGCACGTCGGCATCGTCCTCGACGATCAGGACGGTCAGCGCGCCGGCGGCATTGGCGGCATTGGTGGCATGGGGCGCTTCCAGGGTATCGATCGGATCAGCCGACATGCCGCATTTCCTTGTGCGCCTCGGGCAGGGCCACCGTGAAGCAGGCACCGCCGTCTGGATGGTTGGTGGCGCTCAGGTTGCCGCCGTTCTCGCCGACGATGCCCGCTGAGAGCGTCAGACCCAGGCCCAGGCCTTCGCCCGCGGCCTTGGTCGTGAAGAACGGCTCGAACAGCCGCGCAAACGCTGTCTCCGACAGCCCGGGCCCGTTGTCGCGCACGGTCAGGTGCACCATGCCGGCGGTGGCGTACGCGTGCAGCGACAGCCGGGGGTCGGGCCGGCCCTTGAGCGCGTCGAGCGCGTTGCCAATCAGGTTGACCAGCACCTGCTCCAGCCGGTTCGGATCGCACGCAACGGCCAGGTGCGCGTCAATGTCACGCTGGATGCGCGGCGCCACCTCGGTTACGCGGGTGTCCAGCAGGAACAGCGCGTTGTCCACCGCCTCGGCCAGCGGCGCCGCGCTGCGCTGGCCCGACGCCGGATTGCGCGCGAACGATTTCAGCGCGCCGGTGATGCGGCCCATGCGCTCGACCAGCCCGATGATCTTGTCGAGGTTGCCCTGCGCGGTCTCATAGTCGCCGCGCGCCATGAACTTGCCCGTGTTGCCGCTCAGCGTGCGCAGCGCGGCCAGCGGCTGGTTCAGTTCGTGCGCGATGCCGGTGGACATCTGGCCCACCGCCGCCAGCTTGCCGGCCTGCATCAGGCCGTCCTGGGCCTGGCGCAGGTGGGTTTCGGTACGGATGCGTTCCGAGACTTCGGCCTGCAGTTGCTGGTTGGTGGCCGACAGGTCGGCGGTGCGCTCCGCCACCTTGCGTTCCAGCTCGCTGTTGGCCGCTTCGAGCGCGGCCCGCGCGGCCAGCCGCTCGCCGATGATGCGGCGCCGCACGTTCCAGGCGGCGCCCAGCAGCAGCACGAAGGCGGTCAGCACGCCGGCCAGCGCGGCACTGTTCAGCGCGGCCACGCGGGCCTGCGAGGTGTTGGTGAGCAGGGTCAGGTCCCAGTCGGTGCCCGGCAGCGCCAGGTGCTGCGCCAGCATGGGCGGCCCCTGCCGCAGGCGCACCAGCGCGTCGCCGCCCTGCGCCGGGCCGTTCGACAGCGGGCGCACCGTGGACAGCGCCAGCTGCGGCAGCGGCGCGCGGTTGTACTGCAGGCTGCGGTCGAGCCGCGCGCGCTGTTCGTCCGAAAGCGGACGCAGCGCCGCGAGTTTCCACGACGGGTCCGACGCCAGGATCACCACGCCGTTCTCGTCGGCCAGCAGCATCTGGCTGTCATTGCCCTGCCAGCGGTTTTCCAGCGGCTCCAGCCCGATCTTGACCACTGCCACGCCCACCGGCCGGTCACGGTCGCCCAGTGGGGCCGACAGGTAGTAGCCCGATTCGCTGCGCGTGGTACCCACGCCGTAGAAGCGGCCAAGCTGGCCCTCCACGGCGGCGCGGAAATAGGGGCGGAAGCTCAGGTCTTCGCCGAGATAGCTGTCCGGGCGCTGGTAGTTGCTGGTGGCCAGCACCTTGCCGCGCGCGTCGAGCAGGTAGATCACGCGCGTGCCGGCGCGGCCGTTCAGGGCCGCCAGGTAGGCGTTGGCCTGGGCCACGCGCTCGGCCGAGGCGGGCTGGCGCAGCAGCCCCTCGATGCGGGCGTCGAGCGACAGCAGGCTGGGCACGTAGTCGTAGCGGGCCAGCTCGCTTTCCAGCGCCTGGGCGTAGAGGCGCATCTGCACCTGGCCGCGTTCGGCCTGGCGGGCCAGCGCGGCGTCGTAGGTGTAGCGGTAGCCCAGCCAGCCGGCCGCCGAGACCAGCGCGGCCAGTGCGAGCAGGGCGACGAACGGGGCGGCACGCCGCCATGGCGGCGGGGACGTGCGGGCGCCATCGGAGGGGGACAAGATCATGCGGATTCGGTAATGCGGAGGCTGCCAGGTGGCGATCAAGGCAGTTCGCGCGGCCGGAAGTGACGTTCCGGGCGGATGCGAGGCGGAGGTGCCCGATGGCCAAGGCGACGTTTTACCACACCCGCCGCCAGTGCCGCCTCGCGATTACCCCGGGGTTGCATGCCGGCGCGGCCCCGGAATGCAAAAAGGCCCGGCTGCCTGATCGGCAGCCGGGCCTCCGGCGCAACTGGTGCAGATATTACTTGCTGGCCAGGACCTGAACGGGTGTCAGGCCGGTATCGTCCGCCGAGGTGTCAGCCTCGTCGGACAGGTCCGGTGCGCCGATCGCGTTCTCGCTTTTGGCGACAACGGTCGTGGCAATGGCATTGCCCAGTACATTGGTCACGGTGCGGCCCATATCGAGGATATGGTCGATGCCGAGCACCAGCAGGATGCCGGCCTCGGGCAGGCCGAACATCGGCAGCACGGCCGCCACCACCACCAGCGAGGCACGCGGCACGCCGGCAATGCCCTTGCTGGTGACCAGCAGCACCAGCAGCATCGTGATCTGTTGCGACAGCGACAGCTCGATGCCGTACACCTGCGCCACGAACAGCGCGGCGAACGACGTGTACATGATCGAGCCGTCCAGGTTGAACGAGTAGCCCAGCGGCAGCACGAAGTTCGTGATGCGGCTCTTCACGCCGAAGCGGTTGAGCTGGTCGATCACCTTCGGGTAGGCCGATTCGCTGCTGGCCGTGGCAAAGCCGATCATCAGCGGCGCGCGCAGCTGGCGGATCAGGCGGAACACGTCGCGGCCCAGGAAGAAGTAGCCACCGGCGATCAGTGCGATCCACAGCAGCGCCAGCGACGCGTACACGCTGCCCAGCAGCTTGGCGTACACCACCAGCACGCCCAGGCCCTGCGCGGTGATCACGGCCGCCACGGCGCCGAACACGCCCAGCGGCGCGAACGCCATCACGTAGTTGGTCACCTTGAGCATGATGTGGCCCAGGCCGTCGATGCCGGCCAGCACGGGCTTGCCCACGCCGTCCTTGAGCGTGCCCAGCGCGAAGCCGAAGAACAGCGAGAACACCACGATCTGCAGCACTTCGTTGGTGGCCATGGCCTCCACGAAGCTCTTCGGGAACATGTGGGCGATGAAGTCGCGCAGGTTCAGCGCGCCGGTCTTCAGGTTCGACGCGGCGTCGGCGGCCGGCAGCGGCAGGTTCATGCCGTGGCCCGGGGCCAGCAGGTTGGCCATCACCAGACCCAGCAGCAGCGAGGTGATCGACGCGGCCATGAACCACGCCATTGCCTTCAGGCCAATGCGACCGACGGTCTTGCCGTCGCCCATGCTGGCGATGCCCGACACGAGCGTGGCGAACACCAGCGGCCCGATGATCATCTTGATCATGCGCAGGAATACGTCGGTCAGGATCGACAGGTGGTCGGCAATCGATTTCGCGGTGGCCGCGTCGGGCGCCATGTTGTGGGCGGCACTGCCGACGAGTACGCCGAGCAGCATCGCGATGAAGATCAGGGTTGGCAGTCGTTTTGTCATCGTGGGTACATCCTCCTTTGTGCTGGCCCGGGCTCACGCGTTGATGCGGGGGCGGCGCGAACCGGTCCATTTGTCATGCGGCGCGCCAAGAGTGCACGAGCCGTGCCAGCCGGACGGCTGCTGGATACAGATGTAAAACGATGAATACAAAGGGATTTTTTGGGCGGCGCGGCAGTGGCGTTCGGAAAACCGGACGCAGCGTGACAAACGCCGTTCGGATTTCCGAACGGCGTGTGGGGTGCGGGTGATGTCGGGCTAACGCGGGCGCGGCTCGCTGACGGCCGCCGCAGCCGCGCGCCAGGCCTCCGCAAATCGGACGGTCAGGCTGGCGTGTTCTCGCAGGTGTCGAGAAAGGCTTCCAGCGGCATGGGCTTGCCGATGGCGTAGCCCTGGGCGTAGTCCACCCCGATGGCGCGCAGCGTATGGAGCGTGCCCTCGTCCTCGACCCACTCGGCCACGGTTTGCACGCCCAGGCGGTGGCCGATGTCGTTGATGGAACTCACGATTTCGCGATCCACCGCGTTGCGGGCCAGGTTGCGGATGAAGCTGCCGTCGATCTTGAGGTAGTCCACCGGGAACTGCTTCAGATAGGCAAACGACGACAGGCCCGAGCCGAAGTCGTCCAGCGCCACCGTGCAGCCCGCGCTGCGCATGTCGGCCACCACGCGGCTGGCGGCGGTCATGTTGTTGATCAGCGCGGTCTCGGTGATTTCCAGCCGGATGCGATCGGCCGGCAGCGCGGAGTCTTCCAGTGCCGCATGCAGGAAGGGCAGCAGGAACGGTTCACCCAGCGAGTTGGCCGACAGGTTGATCGATACCGACAGCCCCGGCACGCCGGCCAGGCGCTCGCCATACTGCTGCAGCACGTTGCGGATCACCCAGCGGTCGATATGCCCCATCAGGTCGTAGCGCTCGGCGGCCGGGATGAACGCGCCGGGCATGATCAGCGTGCCCTGTTCGTCCACCATGCGTACCAGGATCTCGACGTGGCGGTCGTCGCCCTGGCCCGGGTGCAGCGAGCGGATTTCCTGGGCATAGAGCCGGAAGCGGTTGGCTTCCAGCGCCGAGTGGATGCCCGCCGCCACCTCCAGTTCGCGGTGGTGCCGGCGCGCGTCGCTCTCGTCGCGGCGATAGACCGATACCCGGTTGCGGCCGGCCGCCTTGGCCGCGTAGCACGCCACGTCGGCGCGGCTCATCAGTTCGCTCACGGGCGGCACGTCGTTGTCGATGGCCGCGATGCCGATGCTGGCGCCCACGTCGTAGACCCGGCCGTTCCACGGGAAGCGGCGCTCGCGCACCGCGTCGATCACCTTCGAGCACACCTGCTCGGCATGCTCGATGCTGCAATCCTTGAGCAGCAGCGCGAATTCGTCGCCGCCCAGGCGCGCCAGCAGGTCGTCCGGGCGCACCTGGTGGCGGATCACGTAGCCGAGTTCGCGCAGCAGCACGTCGCCGGCACCATGGCCGGCGGTGTCGTTGACGATCTTGAAGCGGTCCAGGTCGATGAAGCACAGCGCGGCGCGGTGCCCGTGCAGCCGCGCCTGCTCGCACGCTTCGCGCAGGCGCTTTTCGAACCAGGCGCGGTTTGGCAGGCCGGTCAGGGCGTCGTGCGTGGCCGAGTGGGCCAGCTCGCGCTGCAGCGCGCGCGACGTGGTGATGTCCTGGAACACCAGCACCGCGCCCAGCACGCTGCCATCGTTGGCCAGCACCGGGGCGGCGGAATCCTGCACGTCGTGCCGCTCGCCGGTCAGGCTCTGCAGCACGGCGCCTTCCTGCAGGTAAGCCGGGCGCAGCGTTTCCAGGCATTGCTCCACGGGGCTCGGAATCGTCAGGTCGGTGTCTTCGTCGACGATGCGGAAGACCTGGTCCAGCGGCTGCCCCATCGCGGCGTCCATGCTCCAGCCGGTCAGTTGCTCGGCAATCGGGTTCATGAACGTCACGCGCATGACGCGGTCCGTGCAGATCACGGCATCGCCGATCGAGCGCAGGGTAATGTGCAGCCGCTCCTTTTCCTCGAACAGCGCGCGGTTCAGGCTGCGCTGCTCGGTGATATCCCAGTTCGTGCCCACCAGCGCGCGCGTGCTGTCGTCTTCATGCCGCGAGATGGTGGCCATGGCGCGCACGTGCCGGATCTCGCCGGTTGGGCGCACCACGCGGTATTCGGTGTCGAAGCGGTGTATGCCGCGGATGGCCTGGCGCATTTCGGTGCTGACGCGGCTGACATCCTCGGGGTGGACCATCGCGATCCATTGCGCCAGCGTGGGCGGCCCCAGTTCGGGCGCGGTGCCGTGCAGCGCATGCATGCGCGCGTCCCACGTGATCAGCGCCTGCGAGAAATCCCATTCCCAGATGCCCACGCCGCCGGCCTCCACGGCCAGCTGCGTGCGGCGCGTGAGCTGTTCCAACTGCTCCTGCGCCAGCTTGCGGGTGTGGATGTCTTCTACCTGCGCGATGAAATGGTCGGGGCGCCCGGTATGGTCGTCGCGCACCAGCGAGACCGCGAGCAGCGTCCAGAGATAGTGGCCGTCCTTGTGGCGGTAGCGCTTTTCCAGGCGATAGGCGTCGATTTCCCCGGCCAGCAGGCGCTCCAGCAAGCGCAGGTCGGCCGCCAGGTCGTCGGGGTGGGTTATCAACTGGAACGTCAGGCCGTGGAACTCGTCGGGGCTGTAGCCGAGCAGGTCCGACAGGGACCGGTTGACCATCAGCCAGCGGCCGTCCACACCCACCAGCGCCATGCCGATGGCCGAGTGTTCGAGCGCTTGCCGGAAGCGCCGCTCGCTGCTGCGCAATTCCAGGCGGTCCTTGCGGTTCTGCTCGGTCATCAGGGCAATGCAGACCGGGAAGACCATGATCAGCGCACCGGACAGCGGCACCGAGCGCGATATCAGATACTCGCTGCCAGAGAGGAATCCCAGGCATTCGGCGGCCAGCGCCGCCAGCAGCGTCAGCAGCGACGTGGCGAACGGGTTGCTCGCCAGCGCCACGATGACCAGCGGGAGCGACATCACCACGAAGGGGTCGTGTCCTGCGCGAATCGCGCCGGCGCCCATGGCCACGCACAACGCGAACAGCGCCACCAGCCGGATCAGCACCGCGCGCTGGCACGTGGCGCGCACGCGCTCGCGCGAGATCGACACCATCAGCGGCAGCAGCATCACGGTACCCACGGCGCCCGCGTTCCACCAGTTCCACCAGACCTTGGGGAAGGGCGTGCCAAAACGGGACGCAATGACCCAGGCGCCCAGCAGGCCGCTCAATGCCGGGCCGATGGTGGATGCCGCGCCCAGCGTCAGCGCAAACCTGCCAAGCTGGCCCGTGCGCGTGGCGGCCAGGTGGCCCACCACCATGCGCAGCAGCACGACCGATCCGGCCAGTTCCAGCAGGTTGGCGCTTGACAGCAGCAGCGCGTCGAGCGGCGCATGGCCACCGAGCAGGTCGGCGGCGATATTGGCCGCGAACGTGGCCACCAGCAGCGCGGGGGTCTCGGATTTTGGCCGATGCAGTAGCAGGCCCAGGCCAAACGCGTTGGCCAGCCAGACCGCCGCCGCGTGCCCGGGGGTGCGCGCCAGCCAGAGACCCGCCAAAGCCAGGACGAAATAGCCGGCCGCCGCCAGCAGCAGCGGACGCCAGTAGGCATGGCGGACCAGTGGCGGGAGGTGCGAGGGGCGTGCGGCCGAGTCTGGCGTCATCTCTGTCGGGGTGGCGTGGCGCGCGGCGCGCGCCGAAAGCTTGTGGCCGGCCGGGATGCGATGGTCGCACCCTGCCTAGCGTAGGTGGCACTTTAGTCGCGCCAGGCGGAATCCGACAGGGGAGATAGGGGCAACTGCAAGGCTTTGTTGGGGCTGGCGCTTGCGGCCGAATTTTGGTATGGGCCGGGCGTCGGGGCGTGGCCCCGGGCCCAAATGTGACGCGCCCCCGGGCTGGCTGGCCCGGGGGCGGCAGGGGCTGGACGGAAAAGGCTTACAGATAGACCACGGTAATGGTGGCCGAGCCATCCAGCGAGATGTTGCTGCTGACCGGCAGGTTCGTCGTGTTGTTCAGCCAGGCACGCACGCGCAGCGGCTGGGTCACGGTGGTCAACGTGCTCGGCGTCGTGGCGGCGGCGCCGACGGTGCTCCAGGAGTAGATGCGGTCCGTGCGGGTCCGGCTGTTATTGGCCACCGAGGACCAGTTGCCGGTGCCGTCGGCCGAACTGATCGACCACGTGGTGTTGCTGCCCGCGGAGCCCTGGCCCGGAATCTCGATGGCGTAGGCGCCGATATTGGTCTCGCCGGACTTGCCCAGGCCGAACAGCTGGGCGTTCTCGACGTCGGCCACCGTGATCTTGCTGTCGGCGCGGTTGTCGGTCAGGTCGATGCCCACCGCCGTCGAGGCGTCACAGGTGATCTGCAGGCTCATGCTGTCGTTGGTCAGCTCGGTCAGGGCGGTGCTGCTCATGCTTTGCGCCGAGATCGTGCCGAAATCGACCGTGCCGTTGTTGCCGAGCGTGATGTTGCACGCTGCCGGACGGATGGTGCCGGTTACCGTGAGATCGGCGGATTCCGCCGCGCCGGCCTGAAGCGAAACGCCGGACAGAAGCACACAGGCGGCCGCGGCGGTGCAGAAAAGTGACGTTTTCATGATAGTCCTCGAAGTTGGTATGTGGAAAATCGGCGTTTGCCTGATTGCGAATGGTAGGGTTCGCGAGTCGCGCGGGGTATCGCCGATCGCTTGAATTTGGGTTCTGTACGATCCCGCACGGAACAGGCGCGGCCGGCCCGTTTCAATCGGGCGGCGCAGCGTGCGCTTTGCCGATGGCCGCTCACGGAGGGCACCGATGGACGTCAAGCGATTCTTCCGCATTGCCAGCGGCGCGCTGGTGGGTTTCACGGTGTTCGTGGTGCTGGCGGTGGGCAGCACGTACTGGTGGGGCGGGCGCAAGCTCCAGCGCAAGATCGAGGTGGCCGTGCAGCCGGTGCCGATACCGACCGACGCCGCGTCCATCGCCCATGGCAAGTACCTGTATGCCTCGCGCGGCTGCGCCGACTGCCACGGCGCCAGCGGCGGCGGCCGGCAGGTGTTCGACGAAGCCAACGGCTTTCGCGTGCGGGCCCCCGACCTGACCCGCGCCAATCCTGCCATCGACACCTACCGGCCCGAGGACTGGGACCGCGCCATCCGCCACGGCGTGGCGCCGTCGGGGCGGCCGCTGCTGGTGATGCCCAGCGAGGACTACAACCGGCTGTCGAACGAGGATTTTGCCGCGCTGGTGGCCTATGTCCGTAGCCTGCCGCCGGCCGACGGCAAGCTGGGCGAAGTCCATTTCCCGTGGTTCATCCAGGGGTTCTATGGGGCCGGGGTCATCAAGGACGCGGCCGAGAAGATCAACCACACGCTGCCGCCGTCGCCCGCCATCGCGGCCGCGGTGAACGCGCAGTACGGGGCCTACGTGGCCAATTCCTGCAAGGGCTGCCACGGCGTGGACCTGCGCGGCGGCCATATCCCCGGCGCGCCGCCGGACTGGCCGCCCGCAGCCAACCTGCGGCACGGCGGCGTGATGAAGACGTACGCCAGCGCCGAGCAGTTCGCAAACATGATGCGCACCGGCCGCCGGCCCGACGGCACCGACGTCAGCCGCGTGATGCCGTTCAGCGCGTTCGCACAAATGAACGCCACCGACCTTGACGCCCTGTATCTGTTCCTGACTTCGGAATAATCCCAAATAGGGTGCGCGCAACATAAAGCGAGCGTCGCTGCGCAAGGATTTCATATTTCTACTATGCTCCACGGGTTTGCCGGGTGGGCCAGGGAAAAGCTGTCGCCATTCGTCCGATTCGCCCGGTGAACACGCGAATAACGTCTGGGCCAAGCACCCAAGGAGTTCCCCCGAAAATGACTACCCTCACCATCAACGGCAAGACCGTGGAGGTGGACGCCGATCCGTCCACGCCACTGTTGTGGGCCTTGCGCGACAACCTCGGCATGACCGGCACCAAGTTCGGCTGCGGCATGGCGGCGTGCGGCGCCTGCACCGTCCATATCAACGGCCAGGCCACGCGCAGCTGCGTGATGCCGGTCTCGGCCACTGCCGGCAGCAAGATCGGCACCATCGAAGGCATGGGCGAGGACCGCATCGGCAAGGCCGTGCTGGCTGCCTGGCTCAAGCACGACGTGGCGCAGTGCGGCTATTGCCAGAACGGCCAGGTCATGAGCGCCGTGGGTCTACTGCGCAGCAAGGCGCGGCCCACCGACGCCGATATCGACCAGGCCATGGCCGGCAACGTCTGCCGCTGTGGCACCTATCAACGGATCCGCGCCGCCATTCACGATGCCGCGCGCGCGATCGCCGTCAAGGCCTGAGGGAGACTGCCATGCGTATTCGAGGCATTGAAGCCCTGGCGGGCGGTAGCGGTGCGCCCGCGACACAGCCGGAAGCCCCGGCCACGCTGTCGCGGCGCAGCTTTTTGAAGGTGTCCGGCCTGGCGGGCGGCGGGTTTGCGCTCGGCATTGCGGGCGTGAGCACGGGTGCCCAGGCGCAGGGCGCGACCAAGGCCGTGCCGGCGCCGCAGGCGTTCCTGATGATCGCGCCGGACAACACGGTGACGGTGGCCGTGAACCGGCTGGAATTCGGCCAGGGCGTACATACGGCGCTGCCGATGGCGCTGGCCGAGGAGCTCGACGTCGACTGGAAGAATGTGCGCGCGGTGCTGGCCCCGGCCGGCGACGCGTACAAGGATCCGATGTTCGGCATCCAGATGACGGGCGGCTCCACGGCGCTGAACCATTCGTTCGAGCAATACCGCGAACTCGGTGCGCGGGCGCGCGCCATGCTGATTGGCGCGGCGGCGCAAAAGTGGGAGGTGGACCCGGCAAGCTGCACCACGGCGCTGGGCGTGGTCACGTCGGGCAACAACCGCGCTACCTATGGCGAGCTGGCCTCGGCGGCCATGAGCCTGCCGGTGCCGGCGCAGGTCAAGCTGAAGGATCCGGCGCAGTTCCGCATCGTCGGCCAGCCCACGCCGCGTCTGGATGCGGCCGCGAAGCTGCATGGCGATGCCGTGTTCGGCATGGACGTGCGGCTCAAGGGCATGATGGTGGCCGTGGTGGCCCACCCGCCGCGCTTCGGCGGCAAGGTGAAGACGTTCAACGCCGACAAGGCGCGCAAGATCAAGGGCGTGGCCGACGTCATGCTGGTGAACGTGGACCGCGGCGGCACCGGCGTGGCGGTGGTGGCCAATGGCTACTGGCCGGCCAAGACCGCGCGCGAGGCGCTGGAGATCGTCTGGGAAGACACGGGCTCGACCGTAAGCACGGCTGCGCTGTTCGACCAGTTCAGCAAGCTGGCCACCCAGCCCGGCATCGTGGCCCGGCCGCTGGAAGGCGGCAGCATCGACACGGCGCTGTCGGGCGCGGCCAAGGTAATCGACGCCGAATACCGCGTGCCCTACCTGGCCCACGCACCGATGGAGCCGCTCAACTGCACGATGCAGCCCGAAGTGGCCGGCAACAAGGTAACGGCCGTGAAGGTATGGGTGGGCTCGCAGTTCCAGACCATCGACCAGGGCGCCATCGCGCGCACGCTGCAGCTGCCGCCGGAGAAGGTCACGCTGAACACGATGATGGCGGGCGGCGGGTTTGGCCGCCGCGCGGTGCCCACGTCGGACTACCTCGTGGAATCGGCCAACGTGCTGCGCGCCTGGGTGGCCAACGGCCATACCGAGCCGCTCAAGGTGATGTGGAGCCGCGAGGACGACATCAAGGGCGGCTACTACCGTCCGCTGCACGTGCACCGCGCGCGCATCGGCGTGGACGCGCAGGGCAAGGTCGTGGGCTGGCAGCACACCATCGTCGGCCAGTCGATCATCAGCGGCACGCCGTTCGAGCCGATGATGGTCAAGAACGGCGTGGACGCCACCATGACCGAAGGCATTGTCGAGAACGACTACGACCTGCCGCTGCAGCTGCACGTGCATCACCCCAAGGTGGAGGTGCCGGTGCTGTGGTGGCGCTCGGTGGGCAACACGCACACGGCCTACGTCAAGGAAACGCTGGCCGACGAAATGGCCACCGCCGCGAAGCAGGACCCTGTGGCCTGGCGCCTGGCACGGCTCGACGAGAAGAAGCACGCGCGCCATCGCGCCGCGCTGCAACTGGCCGTGGAGAAGTCCGGCTACGGCAAGAAGAAGTTGCCGAAGGGCCATGCCTGGGGCGTGTCCGTGCACGAGTCGTTCGGCACGGTGGTGGCGTACGTGGTGGATGTGTCGGTGGTGAAGGGCGAGCCGCGCGTGCATCGCGTGACGGCCGGCGTGCATGCGAACCGCGTGGTCAATCCGCTGACCGCCGAGGCACAGATTCAGGGCGGCTGCGTGTTCGGGCTGTCGATGACCAAGCCCGGCTTTGCCATCGAAATCGAGAACGGCGCGGTCAAGAACAGCAACTTCCCTGACTACCCGCCGCCGCGCATGCCCGACACCCCCGTGGTGGACGTGTTCTTCGTGCCGTCGAACGACAACCCCACCGGCCTGGGCGAACCAGGCACGCCGGGCATCGCCCCGGCCGTGGCCAACGCACTGTTCCGCCTCACAGGCAAGCGCCAGCGGCAACTGCCGTTCGTGGTGTAAGAACGGCTGATGTCAGCTCCCCTCTCCCACGCGTGGGAGAGGGTTGGGGGAGAGGGCGAGCGATGCAAGACGCGACATCGGCAATTTGAACCGCCGCGCCCTCTCCCCCGGCCCCTCTCCCGCCTGGCGGGAGAGGGGAGCGAGCAAGCGTACGGCAGGCTTCCGCCTACTGATAGCTCATGGTGAAGGTTGCCAGCGCCCGCACGATGCCGGGCTCGACGGCACCGGTCGCGACATACTCGGCGGTCATCGGAATGGTCATCATGTCGGTGGCTGGTCCCACCAGCCACTGATTGGTATTGCCGGCCACCGGCGAATCGGGGCCGAGCCGGACCGCTGCCTGGTTTGTGTCCCGCATTCGCACGCCTACGCCGCGCGCCGTCGAGTTGGCTGCGAGTGTCAAGGTGTCGGTGCGATTGGCCGGCGTTGTCGCATCGGTCATCGTCACAAATACGTTGAAATTCTGATCGCACCGCAGTCCGATCACGAACGGTGTGCTGCTTTGGCTGCCGCCGACAGCAGCCAATGTATTGGCGCCCATGGGTGGCAAGTCAACGGTGACCCCTCTCGTGCTGACGGTGCACGTGCGCGCAGTGAATGGAGTCGGCGCCAGGGCCATCGCTACCAGGGGCCGCGACGTGACGTCATCGCGGACGTTGTGGCTCATCAGGTAGTACATCGATCCCACGCTGATCTGCCCGCTACCGGTTACCTCCCCCGTCTTTATCAATTGGAACGAGAACCGGTACGTGCCGGAGTACGGGGAGGTCGTTCGGCCCACCCAGGGTCCGAAATTGTCCTGGATGCCCATGCCCACCTGCGAGAGCACGTGGCCGTTCGAGTAGTCCAGGCTGATGACGCGCACGCCGATGCCCCGCGTGTTCGTTTCCCACACTCCTGGCACAGCGGCCGAGACACGCGACCGAGAGCGAATCTGAAGATAGAAGCCCGAGTTCCATGGCGAGGAGTAACTGTAATTCGACGGGCAGCTCACGGTATTCGTCATCGTGATGACGTCGCTGAGCGCGCCGCCGATTGGCGTGTCGCGCGGGCTGCTGACGGGATCGAAGCTGATTGAATTGCTGCTTGCCGTATATGTGCATTGCTCCCCCCGGGCGTGGGCCAACGAGGATATGCCCGCCAGAAATGGGCCTAACAGCAGGATGCCCACGGCGGCTTGCGGTCGCGGGCGGCGTGTGAAGGCTGACATGCTCATGATGCTCGTTCTTTCTCATTCGGCACGCGCGTCGACTCGATGTGTGCTTGGGCGAGTGCCTGGCTGGACCGCAACGGAAATTTGACAGGCTATCGTGCGGCGTCGATCGTCACCTTTGCCCCAGATCACAAGAAGCTGTCGTGTCAGCCGTGAACGAGCTTGATCGCACCGGCACGCTGCTCCCCTCTCCCACGCGTGGGAGAGGGGTTGGGGAAGAGGGCGGGCGATGCAAGACGCGACATCGGCAATTTGCACCGCCGCACCCTCTCCCCCGGCCCCTTGTATGTCGCACAATTCGGTCTGGATGCATCAGATCGATGGCCCCATGGTCTGGGCGGTAGCCCAAGTTCGAGGGAGAGCGAGGATCGGTGCATCCATTTCTTGGTAGCGTTTAGCCTAAGCCCGAACGGTTGTAAGGCAGCACGCCGCATTGACACAAGGATGGGAC
>Ga0102591_1000326_pt1 | contig 101166 bp, 119 predicted proteins | sample AraplaCol_mCL_r2_2_FD_76860 | JGI IMG/M metagenome (GOLD analysis project Ga0102591, IMG submission 76860) | Arabidopsis root microbial communities from North Carolina, USA - plate scrape MF_Col_mCL_r2 (SPADES assembly) (version 2) | ecosystem: Host-associated > Plants > Roots > Endosphere...
AGCTCGTGGCGGTAGGTACGTCCCTGCTTCGCACGCTGTTGAGCCCGGATGTCCGCGGTGTCGAAGCAATGGTTATGGCCGACAAGACGAATCAACAGTCGTTGAGCAGGCTCCACTACGAAGCCGGACCCGCGCATGTCATCGCGCTCATCGAGGCCCTGTTGCGTCAGTTGCACGCGAAGGAGGTTCTGAACGTGCCCAATCCTCTCCAGTCCGCACGCTTGTTTGCAGCACTTCTCAAAGGATCCGATCTCCTGCTTATCGCACGCTTCGATGAGGCGAGAGCAGAGGCTGAAATCGAATCCTATTGCCGGTCGGCCGTCGCCATGTTCATCGCCGCGCATGCTGGCAACGACCACGCGGGCGGATAGCCTGGACTAAGCAACGAATCAGGTCGCTCATGTGGAAGTCAGGGTGCGCAGCGACATCGAGTTTGATTCACTGAGCGATAATGACGGCGCCTTTCGGGCGACGGATGCGCATCCCTATCCGCGCGTATGTTCTTATGACCCGCCTTAAAAGGCAGTACTTGTCCCGGTTGGCTGTAGAAATCGAGCCCGAGCCATCTTCTTGTCAAATCAAGATCTCGCTCTTCGACCGGGTCTTGAGGACCAATAATTATTCACCATTGGAGGCAGCTTTTCCCGTGGTAAATTGAGTTCGAGCGCAATGATCGCCGCGCGGATTTGTAGGCGAAAAGCAATGCAGTAGTATCAAGGCAAATTCCGAAAAATTGCCCCTAGCGCTTTCCTTAAACTTGCGAGAACGCCCCCGCCCCTTATTATTGATCTCACAAGAACCAGTACAGCAATCAAAAGGACCGCGCAGCTTCCGATAAGTAGGAATAGCGGCCACATACCACTCAAGAGTGTCTCGGTTTTTTGCACAGAAAACCCCTAGAACTGGGTTCCAATCTCTTTCGAGATTTCCCACTTATCGCTTAGCTTCTCAGTAGCCAAATGCTTATAAAAATTCAGAGCTGACGACTGAACCGAGCTAACTCGAACTTAATCCGGCATTTGCCGTCGCTTCACTTCGTCGGTACTTTCCGCACTCTAAGCAAGAGTTCAACCATCAATTTAAAACAGGGGATCATGAGCAATTTGCAAGAGTTCTCCAATACTCTCTGGGTCTCCAGCATCCATCCGCAAACTCTCCTGGCCCAATTCAAAGGCGTACTCCAGGCCGATGCGCATGCCGGCTTCAACTCAATCTTTGACAGCGTCCAAGTACGTGAAGCCGCGTGCTAGGCGCCTGCGCGACGTAAATTCCGAACCCGTTTGAGCTAATCAGAACGTGAACTGTCGGATTTTGTATCCTCTACCGGCCATCCGCTATAGACGTCGTGCCAATACAGTCCCTCCAAAACGAAAATAATCGCGAAGAACGTAACCACTGGAACCCAAGAAAAGGTTGCAAGTGACCATCCGATTGAGACAATAAAAAGAATTGATGCAGCTGCGTGCAATAGGAACTTTGAAACAGGATTCAAATAGTGTTTTCGATGACCCTGAAATTTCATTTTCGGCATTAATGCCTCCTGGGACGCTCTTACGAATCGAAAAAAAAGAGCGGAGAAGATCATTTCCCACACTTTTTCCACACCAAACAAAAAAGGCCTGCGACATAAATTCGCAAGCCCTTGATGATGAATACTGGTGGGAAGTACAAGTTTCGAACTTGTGACCCCTGCAGTGTGAATGGCGAAATCGAAGACTTTGGGAGACATCCAGAGACCCCATTTCATAGGAGAGCCTGTACTTTCAAGTCCACTGTTGTCTCCCTTTTTCCACCCCGGTTTTCCACACTTTTTCCACACCTAATTTTCGTATTGCTTTCGATTTACGTTTGGAAGGCATTGCGTAAATACGAAAGTCCCGTGTCGCGGCGTCGAACGCGTTAGATTGTGCGGCAACCGCTTTTCAGCCGTCATGCTTTATCGACCATCGATCATCACATCGCGGTGTGGCGGCGCCATGTTTCCATGATCGTAGGCATCGCGTAGTTCAGCTGCTATACTGGATGCATGTACAGTATCGAATTTACCCATAATGATCCCTTCGCAGGACCTAAAATCGTGACTCCGCAAGGACAGCATGTTTCGGTGACGGTCTTGCGCGACCGCGGCGCCAAGGTGACCCATCGGGACTTGGTGGCGGGGGAGCCAATGATTGGGTTCATTCGCAGGGTGCATGACAATGGCGTATCGATGGCATATCGATACAATGGCTTCCTGCTGCTTGAGACCGACGGCTATCGCCCCCGCGAACTAGCCCGTCTGTTCAGTCCGGAAATTCAAGAATGGAACAAGGACGGCCTCATCTATGTAGGGTGGAGCCTCGAACGATGGGAAGATGAGAAGGTGCACCAAGTCGTTCAGTTGTGGTGGATACGTCAACTCGAAGGACTTTCCGCAAAACCCAAGATTGAGGCAAATTCAAGCTCACGGCCCACGGTCGGAGAGTAGCTCCCGCCCGACGTGTATGTAATTGCGTTGCACACCTGAATGGGCGCGCAATGATGATGTGCTAACGTGAATGCTTCTCTGCACCCTCCCCCTGTAAATTGTGGCGCACAAGATTGACACGGTCTCAGCGCGGGAAAAGCTTCCCAACAGGCACGATCCATACTGGGTTCGAATTGCCAAAGGCTGCTATTTGGGTTTCCGCAAGAAGACGGCAAATTCTCCTGGCGTTTGGCAGGCTCGCTGCACGCTTCCTGATGGTCAACGGCCGCAAACAACATTGGGAGCGCTCGAGGAATATCGGCCGCACGAACGGTTCGATTACGCCGTTGCCGCGGCGCGCCGCTGGTTCGAAGAGTGCCGTCACCCTACCGCATTGACGGCAGGACCGACCACCGTTTCCCAGGCCTGCAGCGACTACGTCCAGCATATTTATGAGCTGAAGGGTGAACGGGCGGCCAGCGAGCTCGAAGCGCGGTACCGCCGCTGGATCTGGGGCGACGTGATTCGCGACGTCCAACTCATCCACCTTACGCGTGAACAGGTCAGCGGCTATCGCCGGCGCATGCTCAACAAGCCGGTCAAAATCGGCAAGAGCGGCATGACCCGCCAGCGTTCGAAAGACACCATCAACCGCGACATCGCGGTATTGCGGGCCGCCCTCAACTTTGCGTTCGCGCAAGGGAAGGCGCCGAGCGATGCAGCGTGGCGGGAGCCGCTGAAGGCATTCAAGGGAGTCAGCAAACGCCGCGGACTTTATCTGGACCGTGACCAGCGCCGTGCTCTTATTCAGGCCGCTGCACCCGACCTCGCGCATTTCCTGCGCGGTCTTGCCATGCTGCCACTTCGTCCCGGTGCGCTTGCCGCGTTGCTGGTAAGGGACTTCGATCCTCGCCTGCGCGTATTGACGGTTGGGCAGGACAAAAGTGGACGCGACCGCAAGCTGAAGCTACCAGCGGAAGCCTCCGCCGTTCTCGAATCAGCCGCGAAGGGCAAGGACGAAGGGGATCCCTTGTTCACACGGAACGACGGCGCCGCCTGGAACAAGGATTCGTGGAAACTGCCGATTAAAGACGCGGTGCAGTCCGCTGGCTTGCCGCTATCCAGCACGGCCTACACGCTGCGCCACAGCGTGATCAGCGACCTGGTTCATGGAGGCCTCGACCTCCTGACGGTGGCGCAGATCAGCGGCACCTCAGTGGCGATGATCGAAAAGCACTATGGTCATCTGCGGGGCGAAATAGCGGCAAGTGCACTCGCCCGGCTGATAATATAGGGCTCCGAATGCAGCCACAGCGAAGCCAAAAGGCTCCACTAATCAGGCTGCGCAAAAACCTCGTAAGGTGGGGAGTAATTCATGTGCACCAATTACAGGCCCACGAGCCGCGACCTGGTAAGGGAAATGATGGCGCTCGGTGAATTGCCAGCGGACCTGGAATGGAAGTCCGAAACCTGGAAGGACTACGCAGCACCGATCGTCCGCAAATCGGACGCCGGCCGTGAGCTGCTGCTGGCGACCTATGGCATCGTCCCGCGCAAACGGATTCCACAGGGTGTTAAAGTGTTTGATACGATGAACGCGCGCTTCGAAACCATTGGAGAAAAGCGCTCATTCTCCGGCGCCTGGAAACGTTCACAGCACTGCCTGGTCCCAATGAGCGCCTTTTATGAGCCCTGCTATGAAACCGGCAAGCCCGTACGCTGGGGCATTGGCATGGCCGATCAAAGCCAGTTTGCAGTTGCCGGGCTTTGGCGCGAATGGGAGGCAGACGGCGCGCTCGAATATTCGTTCACACAGTTGACCATCAATGCCGATGACCACCCGCTTATGTGCAGATTCCACAAGCCCGGTGATGAGAAGCGCTCGCTGGTGATCGTCCCGCGCGACGAATGGCATGACTGGCTCGCTTGCGACGATATCGAATACGCACGCACCTTCATGCGCCCGTATCCTGCGGAGCAAATGACCTCCTGGGAGTATCCGGTTCCGCCGCGCGCGAAGAAGACCCAGAGCGCGCCGGAACCGAGCTAATGCCAGCTTTCAAGCGACTGACGGCAGTTGCGACGCTGGATAACGAAACGGATGATGAAGGCGTACGGGATGGCCTCCATGGCGCTTAATTGATACAACGGCCGATGACGACGAACCCACGGTTTGCGCTCCTCCCGGCCGTCGTACCAGCGATCCCTGATGGAAGTATTTTCTGACCTTCCAACACCGCTGCCACCAGCTGGCCATGAGTCGCTTCCGGATTATGCTCGATCCATTCGAATGCAAAGTCTTTTTCGATGGTGTAAAAGGCGCTGATCTCTATCGAATAGTCTTTCTTGGGCATTTGGGCGCTTCCGTTTCAGGTTTTCCAGCATGGGGGATCCTTGTGCGCCAGGCACTGTCCGCCGGCCGGCGAGCCCTAGCAAGCGTCAATCATCAAGGACGAACGGTGAAGTATGGAGAACTGCGCTTTCACCATCATCTTTCATCACGCTCACGCTTTCGTTGTTCGAGCCAGGCCTCGATCTCATTCCGAGACCAGCCACTTGCCCGCCCCGTAATCTTGATCTGCCGTGGAAACAGACCTCTCTGCATGTCCTTGTAGATCGCAGACCGCGACTTACCGCACGCAGCCATGACCTGACGCACGCGCAAGATGCTATCGCTCACTGCCGAAATGACGTTCTCCATTATCTTCCCCTACCTGTTTCTGGTTTCTAAACGGATTGAAAAGCTTAATGCGGCCACGCCACCCGGACCGGGCAACGTACATCGGAAATGGATGCCTCATCCATGGGATGGATCGAGACAAACCAAGGGCCGAGAAAGAGCTAGTCGCTGATGCGCCAGTACCAAGGCGTCAGCAACAATGAGGTGAGCTTCGCAAGGTAGGGCGTGCCACGCCTACCTTGCCAGCTACCGAAGGGAATCACAAATGAACAAGACTCGCCAAATGACAACAGGGCCAGCTACTGTTGATTCCACTCTAGTCTTGGGCGATTTGTACTTCAAGGTGGCGTACACCGAAAAAACTCTTTAAATCCAACGGGCATTCATTTGGCTTGACGATTCGTCACGCAGGATGATCGTACGAGTCTTCCTTTCATACCTGGTGCATTGCGTGCAGGGCGACACGCACCTATCCATCTGTCAAAAACTGGCGAGCAACTGCTTGCGACAGGCCAGCAGCACCAACGCTTGGCAGGATGCCGTCCGGCTGATCAGCCCACGACCGATCGGCGGATGGCTCCATGCGGCGAAATACACTGTAAGAGATGTCTGCGGTAGCGTTGCGTTCGCTTAAGCGTCAGCTCTTTGTAGCAATGATCTTGGCCAAGGCGCATTTCTCCCTGTCGATTTCGCCACGCGTGCGCACCCCCAGCCGACGCAGGACGGGCAGCGGGGGACACCACCCCTGCAAGCCGTGCTGCAGCAGAAACGGCAGCACAATGCCAGGCAACAGCAGCCACTTCCGATTCACCGTCACGCCGAGCCAAGACCCGTTAGCGCAAGCGTTGAGGCGTTGACCTCGAGTACCCGCTCGACATCCCACTCCCGATCGAGTTCGGCGATTCGCCGCTCAATCTCGGCACGGCCTTGCCCCGACATACAGGCGATGTTCGCATCTGTGTCACTGTCAATCTTCCGATTGATACGCTCAGGCGTCGAGCGCCGCACCCGCTCGCCGCTTGACTGCATCGGGTCGTTCGAAGTCGGTGAATTCATCTGCTCCCCCTTCGCATTGAGCACTGCTTTATCCGGGGGCTCAGTGTAGGTCCGTCTGCACCAAGGCGGCGCGCGTTTCCAAGCTGCATTCGCATCAAACACCGCCGACAATCACGCGGTCGAATGCGGCCGGCAGGCGAAGCATCGCCGTTATCCCTGCACAGAGGCAACATGGCACCGCGGTGCCGCTCGCCGCACCGCCCGCGCAAAGGGGACGCATGCCAAGATTGCCAAGCCCAGCATGCCACGCAGTACGATGGCGCGAGGCTCTGCACTGGACACCATCATTCCGGCGACGACTGGTCCGGCGGTCTTTGCCAACAAGACCGGACGCGCCATGGCACCCGAAATGGCCCCGTAATGCCGAGAACTGAAAATCACTTGAGGCAAGGTCCCATGCAGGATCGTCAGCAGTCCGTTCGTCAGGCCATACACCATGCAAACCCGCGTTGCCGCCCCTACCTGGGTGCCGAAACGCGTCAACACGAGTAGCGCGGCGGGCAGTCCGGCGAAGATAAGTCTTCCGATGAGTTGCGGAGTCAGGTTATGACGGCCAGCTCGTTCCATCAATCGATTTACTTGCATGGGTCCAATCAGCGCGGCGAGAAACACAACGAGATTCGTTGGCAATATCTACCGCAAGCTGGGAACGGCCCCTTCCCGGAGGTCACTTGGGAAGGGCAATCCAAAAGCAAATAGTTCGACCGATCATTCGCACGCCAGAACAAGTCTGACTTAATGCGTCCGATGCACCTCTTGGAAGTCGTCGACCTCGAGCACCGCAGCGAAGCCGCCACCTGGTGTGCGGAAATTCGTGGTCTGCCCCTGGAACATGCGCGCTGCGACGAGTTGAACCGTCCCGTTGTACACGTAGTTCCTGATGTCGACCTTCAATTCTGAAGGTTCCCCGTCCACGAGGACGATTCGCTGGCTGGGTTGAGCGAAGTCCTGTGCCACATAGGTCGACGCAAGAATCTCTTGCCACACGCGGCGCGTCAGTTTATCGCCCCGGAATGCCCCGCGGCTTCCGAATCCAGTAGCCGGCTTGAAGAAGAGCTGCCGGCGCCGCTCCCACAGCGCATCCGCATTGTCTGCAGTCACGACACGCGTGCGGGGAATGCCGGCGCTAAGCACTTCGCGCATTGCTTTTGACACGCCCCACGATGCCAGGAGTTCGGGGTCCGTCAACACAGCCAGCGCCCTCTTATCGGCATACAGTGCATGGCCGCGCGGATGCGGCGTCAATACGACCTGGTCGTCCAGATACGCGGCCCGCAAGTGGGCACTCGACTCAAGGTCTAGTGAGAAGTCGGTCAGCCGGTTGTACACGAGGTCAATCTTCAGGTTCGCATGCCACAGCGCACCGTCCCGGTATGCCAGGTCGCCGGGATCAGCGACCACGGCACGTATGCCGGCACGTTCAAATAGCTTGGCGAACAATTCAAACTCCGGGAACAGGAACTGCTCTTGCGGAGCCAGATCCACAATGGCTATCGCCTTCAGCGGCACGTCCCCACGCTGGCAGCGCCATTCCGCAGCAAACATGTCGAGGAACATCCGTTCCAGATCCGAAAACTCGCCATCGGCGGCGCCGGACGCGCCTCCACGTGCCAGGCCCAGGGCCTTCGCGAGGTCAGCGTTGAGTAACGCCCCGCCCGCATTCGTATTGATCTCGATCAGCTGCGGCCCGGTCTCGCCCAGATGGAAATCGTAGCCGTAAAACACCCCTCGCGGCCCAAATCCGGCGCGCGCAATGGGGGGTGCCCATTGCAGTACGTGTTCTTGAAAGGCCGGCAACGCAACAACGCTTTCAACCGCGAAGATCAGCTCCGCCATCAGCCTGGCGTGCGCACGCGACACGCAAAATGGCGCCGTGGAAAACAGGTGAGGCCGCCCTTCCACCAGGAGCGCCTCCGCCGGCACCTGGGCGCGCAGCGTATGGTCCTGATTATGGCGGGTCGCCTGTGCATGGCTGCTGCTGCGGGCGTTCAAATGAATCGTCATGTCCGGGAATCCTCTCTCGATCTGGTCGGCGATGATTTACTTATCAATATTACCATTCATTGCGCGTACAAAAGTTTGATTTTCATCAAATGCGATTTTCCCCAACACGATAAAATTTCAGCGCCGCGTGGTGCGATAATGGTATAAGCTTGGCAATAGAGAATCCGCGTAAAATGCCATTTCTGAATGCGCCCGTGCACAGGAGACGTCTTCCGCCGCCCTATGTGAGGCCAGGCAGACAAGCGATATAAGTCGTCTACGGTTCATCAGATGAAAGAATAAGGAAACTACAGACATGCGATCCACTGGTGGCACTTCTTCCCCCCTCGACTGCATCAAAAAGGCCGTGCACGGCCTCATGACGCGCCATGGCGTACCGCCGCGACAGCATTCGAACAAACTGGCCGAAATTCTCGAGCTGAGCTATTCGCAAGCGCATCGCATTCTCAATGGCGGCGACTGGACGATCCTGCAGTTGTCTGCCGTAGCGGAGCACTTTGGCGACAACCTGCGCACCCTGCTCGTTGGCCCAGAAACGCCCGTCGTGATTTCGCTGGGACCGGACAAGGAAGGACGCGAGGCGATATTCCATGTGGGAGAACATGCGATCCCTTGTCGCGCGACCCTTGGCGCGCAATTGTTCCAGTCTCCGCGCAACCTCGACTATGTGGCGATCGAGACACCCGAGGGCCTTGAGGTTGTGGCGTCGGAGCTGTGCCCGGAGCATGCCAAGAAGTTCAAGGTCGAACGGCTCGAAGTGTCCATTCGCCAGCCGAATGCTCCCGCGATCGCCGTCATCGACGACGAGAAGCCGTCTGCGGACAACTTGCGTGACTACCTGAATGACTGCGGCTTCCAGGCGACTGCCTTCTACGACTCGGTCGCGCTCGAAAAAGCAAACCAGGAACGCAAGTTCGACGGCTATGTGATCGACTGGATTCTTGGCGAGGAGACGTCGGAGTCCCTGATCCAGCAAATTCGTACGAGTGTGAATCCCAGTGCTTCGATCATCCTGCTGACGGGCCAGTATGACACGGGGCGCATGAACGTTTCTGACGTCGCGCGCGTGGTTCGCCAGTTCGACGTCGTTTACCAGGAAAAGCCGACCCGCTCCCCGGTGATTGCCGCCGAACTGTCCAAAGCGTGCGAGTGCTGACCGCTAGCTCGCCCCCGATCACTCTTCATGCGCGTCTTCCTGCATCGTGCGCGAAGACGTGATCAGGTCCACCGGCACCACCACGGTGAAGCGCGTGCCGTGGCCGAGCTCCGATTCCACCGAAATCGTGCCTTCAAGAAGACGTGCCAGGCGCTGAACGATGGCAAGCCCCAGGCCAGCGCCATCAAGACGCCGGCCACCACTGTTATCGAGCTGCATGAAGGGCTCGAACAGGCGTGGCAGGTATTCCGGTGCAATGCCCGGACCGTCGTCCTCCACCGTCAGGCGCAAATGCCATGGTGCGCGTTCGCTATGCTTGTCCAGCACCAGTTCCGCCGTCACGGCAATTTCGCCTTCCGACGCATACTTGATCGCATTGCTGACCAAGTTCGTCAGGATCTGCTGGATGCGGTGCGCGTCAGCAACGATGACGTAGTCCGACTTTGGACCAACCTGGACCAGCCGCACGCCTTTGCCCTCCGCAGCGAACTTCAGGTCGTTGAGCACGCGCTTCACCAATTCATTTGGCGCGAACTCCATACGCCGCGGCGAGACGCGCCCCGACTCCAGCCGGGCGTATTCCGTCAGATCCTGCATGTGCGCCTGCAGTCTGCTCGCGCCGCTATTCAGCCGTTCGAGCACCTCCAGTTCGCGCGGGGTCTTGACCCGATTTGCCAGCAGGTCGACCGACGAAATGATGGTCTGCAGCGGCGATTTCAGTTCGTGGCTGATGATCCCCAGCACCGTGGTTTTGGCAAACACCTCTTCGCGCAGCTGCGCCAGTTCGCGCGCGCCTGCCTCGGCCGACTCCGCACATGTACGCTGGAATCTACGCACGCGCCGCCAGTCAACAAAGTACGCCACCACACCAAGCAGCAACGCCGTCCATAACACCACCCAGCACTTGAACAGGCGTTGCCGCCGTTCCTCGTCGCTACTCAGCGAGGCACGCAGGCGCTGCATCTCGGCGAAGTGCGTTGTGGTCGCCACCTCCTCGGCTGCGCGCCGCAGTTCGTCCAGATGGCGCCCCAGCGCGCTCACGTCATCACGCGGCGAATGCAGCGCCATGACGTCGTCACGGACCCGCAGCATCAGCTCGTGGAGATTGCCATCGGCGCCCCGCCCCGCGCGCAACGCATCTCCTGCGCCCGCGTCCGGCGGCAGGGCTGCCAGAAGCTGGTACTTCGCCTCGAGCTCCCGGTACGAACGCACTACCCGCGCCGGATCTGGCTCCATACCAGTCGCGTACCGGATGGTGCGCACCTCCAGTTCATCAAGCTGGCTACGGTACTTTCCAAGCGCCCACAGATATTCGCCAATCGAGGCGCTCACCGTCGCACCCGTTCCGCCCCCGAACAGCAAGCCGGAGCCAAAAACGCTCGCACCGATCGTTGCAAGGACGGCCACGACCAGACATGACGCCACGAATATCCAGGAATTGCGTAGTAGTCGTTTCATTTCACCACAGAATGGATGACTTTGTGCCCCAGACTCCGGCTGGCCAAGCCATGCAAGCGGCAAAGGCAGCCCGTCCGCGAATCCAGCGGCCAAGTTCTTGTCATTGATTTCGCTTTCCTGGACGTTGTCCTGACCAAAAAGCCCAAACCGCGATTGTCTTAGAAATACGGGCATTTCTCAATGGCGACTTCGCAAGGCTCGGGAGGGCGCCGAGGCGCCTTCGCGGCCGTAGGCCCGGCGGGCCTGAAAGGCCCAGAATTGGGGAAGTTGCGAGGCGCCCCGGCTCCCGGGCCGCCCCTTTAAAGCGGCGCCCCCCCCGGTCGAAGGGAGGCTATCAAGGATGGAGTAATTCAGGCGTCCACACCAACGGGAATCATGTGCCCCATGCGTGGCAGGCGGTTCCTGAGAGCGGGGCCGGTCATGATCGTGGTGCCGATCGCCATGATGACCAGCATCGTGAACACGTCGCGCGGGATGAAGCCCAGGTCGAACCCGATATTCAGGACGATCAGCTCCATCAGCGCACGCGTATTCATCAGCGCGCCGATCGTGGTGCTTTCGCTGTGGCTCAGGCCACCCAGACGCGCGCCGGCGAAGGCCCCGCCGAGCTTACCAAAGGTTGCCGCCGCCATGAACACGAAGCACCACGTCCACAACGCGACACTGTCGAGGCCAGCAATGTTGGTGCGCAGTCCACTATAGGTGAAGAACACGGGCAGGAAGAAGACCATCACGAAGTCGCCCACCGACTTTTTCCAGGCTTCCACAAACGCATGATTGTCGTGTACCAGGACGCCCATCATGAACCCGCCAAAGATGGCAAAGATCCCGATCTTGAACGTCGCCATCCCGGAAATGAAGATTAACCCGATCATGATGGCCATCAAGTCGCCATTCATGCGCTTGCCGTCGAACGTGTACTTCTTCATCAGCCAACGCAGCCCCGGACGCACCGCCACCAGGCATACCACGACATACAGCGCCAGGTAACCCAGTTGCGTCAGAGTCGTCTGCAGGCTGAACTCGCCTACCGCCAGCGACGAAATGACTGCCAGCAGGAGCCAGCCGACGACATCGTTGACCGCCGCCGCGCTGATGGCGATGGCGCCGACGTGCGTCCGCGTCAGACCAAACTCCGCCATGATCCGGCCAAGGATGGGTACGGCGGTGATTGACAGCGCGGTGCCGACGAACAGGCTATACGGCAGCACCGGCACATCGGGCGCGAGGTACGGCGCCGACCAGACCCCGATCCCGACACCCAGGCCGAACGGCAGGCCGATGGACAACAGCGAGATCCACGTCACGGCCTTGCGGTTGCGCTTGTCGGTCAGGTGCGAGAACTCGAAGTCCATACCGATCTGGAACATCAACAGGATGAGGCCGATCTGGCTAATGATACTGACCGGCATCGGCGGCACGCTTTTGAACAGGAAATCGGACACCTCAGGGAATAAATGTCCCAGCAGCGAAGGACCAAGCACCAGGCCCGCAATCATCTCACCAACCGCGCGTGGCTGCCCGAAATTGCGCGCCAACTGGCCTGCGATCCGGGCCACCACGACAATTATCACCAGCTGAATCAACACGAAAAACAAGGTATGCTCCAGTGCGTGCACCGACGACGCCGCCGCCGCACCGGCCGAGGCCGCTGACGCGGCCGACTCTACTGCGCTTGGATTGCTCATTTCGCCCTCTGGGTTAAAACATGGCCAACAAGCCATGTCGAGTTAAGTGAACGAAGCCGCTTTTTCCCGCCGCGGCCCCGGAAACGCCATAAAATTGCTCACATCACTTCTGCTACCAGGGCGTGACTGCTGGCCAACCCACCGGCAGTGCCAAGGCCGCCCTCGCCTCGCGCGGCATCGGCTTGCCCCGAGCGCGCAGTACGGCAATCGTGTACCAGCCAAGGTCATCCGTTACTTTGCTGGCTAATTCGAATCCACTCGCCGTCGCCAGCTCTTCGATGGCTTCGAACGAATATTTCTGCGATTGCTCGGTATAGATCGCTTCGCCGCGCGCGAACGCAAATTCCCGGTTAAGCGCCTTGCTGCGTACCGTTTGGCGACGCTTGCTGATTAAGAAGCTGCGCGCGGCCCCGTCCAATGGCGAATACGTCGCGTAATGCGCAAACTGGTCCAGGTCAAAGTCCATGTCCAGCTCCCGGTTCAGGCGACGCAGCAAGTTGAGATTGAACGCGGCCGTCACCCCTTGGGCGTCGTCATAGGCCGCCAGGATCATCGCCGGGTCCTTCTTCAGGTCCAGCCCAAGCAGCAGTACGTCACCCACCAACAAGCGCGAGCGGATCCTGGACAACAACTGGATGGACTGTTCGCGATTCAGGTTACCCAAGTTGCTGCCGAACAGCATGACAGCCTGCCGGTGCGATGGCGGTGTACTAGGCCAGTGCTCGAAGTAGTCGCCTAGAATTGGCTGCAACCTTTGCTGCGGCAATTCGGACCGGAACCGTGCCTTCAGCTCCGCCAAGGCATGGTCCGACACATCGATCGGATGGTAGACAGAATCGACGCCCTGACGCAGCATGGCCTCGCATAACGAGATCGTCTTCGCGCCGTCGCCGCTACCCAGTTCAATCATGTCAACTGCCAGCCCATCGGGTGCGATCTGCTTTACCAGTTCGTCCGATTTGTTAACCAGGATGCCCTGCTCCGCCCGTGTCAGGTAGTACTCCGGCAAAGCCATGATCTGCTGGAACAGGCGCGATCCCGCGTCGTCATAAAACCATTTGGAAGGCAGGGTCTTCTGTGCAGCGCCCAGTCCTTCCAACACGTCGTTGGCGAGCGCCTGGTCGTACCGCGGTGCGGCCTGTGCCTGGGCGGCGTGATTGAGTGCGAGATACATTTCCATCATGTTCAGTTCCGTTCTGAAGGCGCAGGACTACAGGTCACGGGCAGGCCGGATTCCCGTGTATTGCCAGCGCATTTGGGGAGGGAAGAAATTGCGGTAAGTACTGCGGCCGTGTCCTGGCGGCGTAGCAAACGAAGCCCCACGTAAAACCATCTGGTTCAGCATGAACTTGCCGTTGTATTCGCTCGCGGTACCGTGAAACGCCTGGAAGCCGGGATACGGGAGGTAGGCGCTTCCCGTCCACTCCCAGCGGCTCCCCCAGGACAGCTTCGGCGCCACGGCCTCCCATTCGAACTCGGTCGGCAGGCGCCAGCCCGCCCACCGGCAGAAGGCGTACGCCTCGAAGAAGCTGACATGGGTGACTGGTGCTGCCGGATCGATTTCCCGTCGTCCAGCCAGCGTGTAGTGCTCCCAGATTCCCTGGTCAGGCTGGGTATTGCGCCAATACAGCGGCAGCCGCTCGGCATAGCGCTGTAGCCACTCCCAGCTTTCGGCATGCCAGTATTCGAAACGCCGGTAGCCGCCATCGCGCACGAATTCCATGTACTCGCCATTGGTCACGAGGGAAGCCCTGACCTGGACCGGCGGCACCAGCACCGCATGGCGCGGCCCTTCGTTATCGAAGGCAAATCCGGTGCCGCCGTGGCCGATATCACAGGGACCACCGGTAAAGTCGATCCATTCCCGCCGCAACGAGGAATCCTCCCGAGCATGTTCCTGCGAAACCTGAACAATCCCGCCGCCGTGAGCATCATATGGCGGCGCTAGAGGGTTCATGCCGAGAATGAACTTAATATCGGTCAGCAGCAACTCCTGGTGCTGCTGTTCGTGCTGCAATCCCAGCTCCACCAGTTGCATCGCTTCGCCAGAAAGCGGCTTCGACAACAACGCCAACATCGCCTCGTCGACATGGCGCCGGTACGCGAGTGTCTCGGCGACCGTGGGCCGACTGAGGCTGCCGCGCATATCGCGGGCCACGCGCGAACCCTGGCTCTCATAATAGCTGTTGAAGATATAGCTGTAGGCAGGATCGTAGACACGGTACCCTGCGCCGTAACGCTCCAGCAGCAATGCCTCAAAGAACCATGCGGTGTGCCCCAGGTGCCATTTGGGGGGGCTGACTTCCATGACCGGCTGCGGCACATGGTCCTCCAGCGTCAGCAACGCACAAATACGTTCGCTGCGCTGGCGGACCTCGAGGTAGCGGTCGGCGATCAGTGACTCAATCATGTCGCTCCACCGCGCCAGCAGCCGCTGCCACCTGGGCACCCGCCCCCACGTTGAGAGACAGTGCCGGCGACGCCGGCAACCTGTCCTGCCAGCCGCCTGCCATGGATTTGTACAGCGCGACGGCCGCCATGGCGCATCGCGTATGGCTATCCGCGAAGGCATCTTGCGCTTCCAGCAGCACCCGTTCGGCGTCGAGCAATTCGTACAAGCCAATCTCACCGGCCTGGTACCGCAGGCGCGCCAACTTGGCAGCCTGCGCACTGTCCTGCGCAGCCCGGCCCAGCATCTCGTCCTCCGAGCGGGTCCGCGTGTAACGTACCAGCGCGTTTTCGGTTTCCTCCACGGCGAGCAATACCGTTTGCTGGTATTGCGCCAGGCCGGCCCTTGCCTCGGCCGAACTGGCCGCGATGCGCGCACGGACACGTCCGATATCCAGGAACGACCAATCGATTCCGAGCAGCCCGTAGTTCGACTGGCTGCTGCTGTGGAACATTGCGTCGCGGTGGAAGGCCTGGTACCCCAGCAGGCCGCTTAGGCTCAGTTTGGGGAACAAGTCGCCTTTGGCCACACCGACCGCCGCCGTCGCCGCATGCAGCCGCTCTTCGGCGGCAGCGACGTCGGGACGGCGGCGCAGCACGTCGGCTGGCGTACCGGGGTCGATCTGGGCGGGCAATGCCGGGAGCGGTCGAAGGGCATCCAGTTCGCCCCGCAGCGTCCCTGGCATCTGCCCGGTCAGTACTGCCAGGCGGTGTTGCATCACCGCGATCTGCGCCTCCAGTGCCGGCTCACGCGAAGCCGTCGACTCAAACTGCGCCTTGGCGCGGGTCGAGTCGAACTCAGTTCCTCGGCCGGCCGACAGGCGCACGTCCACCAGGTCGAGCATGCGACGCTGGTTGCTCACATTCTCGCGCACCACCCGCAGACGTTCCTGCAGTCCCCGCAACACCATGTAGCTGTGTGCCGTCTCGGCAGCAATCAGCACCTGCATGCCGGCCAGGTCACTGGCGCTTGCACGGGCCAAGGCGCGACGCCCCTCGACCTCTCGCCGCACGCGACCAAACAGGTCGAGCTCCCAGCCGACATGCACGCCGGCGCTGTAGGTGGCGTGGCTACGCGGAAAGCCATAAGACTGGTCCTCGCTCATCTTCTGCCGTCCGGCTTCCGCGCTCATCGTCACCGTCGGCAGGTAGTTGAACTTGCTCTCGGAGAGCATCGCGTTGGCGCTTTCGTACCGCGCCACAGCAACGCGCAGGTCCCCGTTGTTCGCAAGGGCCTTCTCGATCAACGCGTTTAGCTGGCTGTCATTGAAGGACTGCCAGAACGTCATGTCCGCGGCTGCCGACGCGGCGCCTGGGGACGCCGGACCCTGGTTGGCGAACTGCGCCGGCGTGGCCATGTCAGGCCTCTGGAAGTCCGGTCCCACAGCGCAGCCCGACAGGGTCCACAGCAACGCGCCAATCGCAATGGGGCTAGCGCGGCGGTGGAACCGACCTGCCCTCCCTTGGCCTGGAACACCTCGTTGCGACTTAATCATGAACATTCTCCAATACGGGTTGTTGAGGTGCCAGCGGACTTCCGCCGCGCAGTGCGCGCCAGCGCGCGCCGACGGCGTCGCCCAGCTTGCGCAGCGAAACATAGAAGACTGGCGTCAGGAACAGGCCGAACAAGGTCACGCCGAGCATGCCGGAGAACACGGTGACGCCGGTTGCCGCACGTACCTCGCTCCCGGCACCATGGCCGAGCAGCAGAGGGACGGCGCCCGCGATAAAGGCCAGCGACGTCATGACAATGGGACGCAGGCGCAAGACACTGGCACGCAAGGCAGCCTCAAAGGTACCCATGCCTTTCATCTCAAGTTCGCGTGCAAACTCGACGATCAGGATGGCGTTCTTGCTTGCCAGCCCCATCAGTACCACCAGACCCACCTGGACGAAGATGTTGTTGTCGCCGCCGCTCAACTTAACGCCCAGCAGGGCCGCGCACATGCAAACGGGAACGATCAGCAGCACCGCCAGCGGCAGTGTCCAGCTTTCATAGAGCGCCGCCAGGACCAGGAAAGCCAGCAAGGTGGCAAACATGAAGACGATCGGCGCGGTACCACTTTGCGTGACCTGCTGGTAGCTCAGGTCGCTCCACTCCAGCTTGAGCCCGGCCGGCAGCACTTTGCCTGCGATGTCGGTCAGCTTGCCGATGGCTTGCCCCGAAGACATCTGGCGCGGATCGGCATCGCCAATCAAGTCGGCCGCAGGATGGCCGTTGTACCGGACCACCGGATCGGGGCCGAAGCTCGGCACGACATTAACCATCGAGCTGATCGGCACCATGTCGCCCTGGCGGTTGCGCGTAAATATATTGCCGATGTCTTCAACCTTCTGGCGGTGCGCGCTGTCGGCCTGGGCCATCACCCGGTAGACGCGGCCGAACTGGTTGAAGTCATTCACGTAGACCGAGCCCAGATAGGTCTGAACGCTGTCGAACAGATCGGTCAATGCCACGCCTTGCGCCTTGGCCTTGACGCGATCGACTTCGATATCCAATTGCGGAATGTTGGCCTGGTAAGCGCTGACCGGGAAACTCATGCCCGGTGTCTGCGCCACCGTGCCACGGAAGGCATTCAGCGATTCCTGCAGCGCACCGTAGCCCAACCCCGCCCTGTCCTCGATGAACAGCGAGTAACCAGAGCCGTTGCCCAGCCCCTGGATCGGTGGCGGCAGCAGTGCAAAGGCGTAACCATCCTGGATCCGCGACAGCTTCTGGTTCAACTCGGCGTTGATGTCGGCGATGCTTCGCCGGCGCTGGTCGAACGGTTTCAGGATCACGTAGGCCGCAGTCATGTTGGGCGTCGTGGTCTGCTGCAGCGCGTTCATGCCAGGATATGCCGACACTGTTTCCACTCCTTCGACACCGCGCGCAATCGAAATCAACTCACGGGTGACGGCGTCGGTGCGTGCCAACGAAGCGCCTTCAGGCAGCTTGGCGCCGGCGAACAGGTACAGCTTATCCTGGTTCGGGATGAACCCGCCCGGCACCGTCTGGAACAGGTAGCCGGTTGCAACCATCAGCAGCGCGTAGACGCCAAACACGATGCCACGGCGATGCATTCCGCGTGACACTGCGCCTTCGTAACCACTCGAACTGCGCTGGAAGAAGCGATGCAAGCGGTCCAGAACGCCACTAGCGCGGCGATGCGCAAGGCCGCCTTCATTTCCGTGCGAGGGCACCTTTGGCAGCAACAGCTTTGCCGCCAGCGCGGGCGACAGCGTCAGCGAATTGATGGTGGAGATCACGGTCGAGATCGCGATCGTGACCGCGAACTGCTTGTAGAACTGGCCCGTGACACCGGACAGGAACGCCATCGGGATGAACACCGCGCACAGCACCAAGGCAATGGCGATGATCGGACCGGAAACTTCCTTCATGGCCTGGTGAGCAGCCTCGATCGGCGACAGACCCTGGCTGATGTTACGCTCAACATTCTCGACCACGACGATGGCATCGTCGACAACGATACCGATGGCCAGCACCAACCCGAACAACGTCAGCGTGTTGATCGAATAGCCGAAGAGATACAGCCCCGCGAAAGTGCCAATAATCGACACCGGTACGGCCACCAGGGGAATAATCGACGCGCGCCACGTGCGCAGGAACACGATCACGACGAGGACCACCAACACCACCGACTCGAGCAGCGTCACCTTCACGGCATTGATGGAGTCACGCACGAACGTGGTCGGATCCCAGACCGGCTTATAGGTGATCCCCTGAGGGAAGTTCGCCTTGAGCTCGTCCAGTTTGGCGTACACGGCCTTGGCAACGTCCAGTGCATTGGCGCCGGGGGACAGGAAGATGCCGACCGTTGCCTGGTTCTGGTCGTCCACCAGCGCGCGCAGGGTGTAGTCGCTGGCGCCAAGTTCCACGCGGGCGATATCGGACAGCTTGGTCAGTTGGCCCTCAGCGCCACTCTTGACCACGATGTCGCCGAACTCGGCCTCGCTGCGCAGGCGACCGCGCACGTTAATGGACAGCATGTAGTCATTCGCGTTCGGGGTGGGTTCCGCGCCAAGCTGGCCGGCCGACACCTGCACATTCTGCTCCCTGATCGCGCGCACAGCATCGGTTGCGGTCAGCCCGCGCGAAGCGAGCTTGTTCGGGTCCAGCCACACCCGCATCGCATAGTCGCCCGCTCCGATCAGCTTGACGTCGCCAATCCCCGGCACCCTTGCCAGCTCGTCTTTGACGTGCAGCGTCAGGTAATTGCGCAGGTACAGCGAATCACGCTTGTTATCCGACGACAGGAGGCTGACGTACATCAGCGGCGTTGGCGACTGCTTTTGCGTCGTCACACCGTACTGGCGTACCGCGTCCGGCAGGCGGCTCAGCGCCTGGCTGACACGATTCTGCACGCGCACGGCCGCCGTATCCGGTGCCACGTCCGGATGGAACGTCACGACCACCTGCAGGCTGCCATCGGAACTGGCGACCGATTTCATGTACGCCATGCCGTCAACGCCGTTGATCGCTTCCTCCAGCGGCACCGCGACAGATTCGGCGATTTCCTTCGGGTTGGCGCCAGGATAGACCGCGCGCACCACGACGCTCGGCGGGACGACTTCGGGATATTCGCTCGTTGGAAGCAGCGGGATCGCAATCAGGCCGAGCACGAAGATCACAATCGACAGGACGATGGCGAAGGTCGGCCTATTAATAAAGAATTTTGAAAAATCCACCGGCCTTCTCCTTATTTAGCCGCGGTCGCTGGCGTACCGGTCGTGTCCAGCGCAAGCTGCACAGGTTTCACGGGCATGCCGGGGAAGAAAATCTTCAGCGAGCCGCTCACGACGACTTTGTCTTTCGCATCCAGGCCGGACTTCACGACACGCATTGCGCGGCCTTCGCCAACGTCGTCGACCAGCGGCCCGAGCACAACGTCCTTGCGCATGGCCTTGCTTTCCTTGTCTACGACGTAGATGAACTTCTTGTCCTGGTCCGTGAGCACGGCCTTGTCATCCACGACCATTGCCTTGAATTCACCGGTGCCATCGAGCTTGACGCGGGCATACATGCCGGGCGTAAGCTTCTTGTCGGTGTTTGGCAACACGGCGCGGGCGCGGATGGTCCCCGTGCTTGGGTCGATCCGGTTGTCCAGGAAGTCGACCTTGCCCGCGCGCGGGAAGCCAGTCTCATTGGCCAGTCCCACATGCACCACGTTGGCGCCATCACGCCGATTGACGCCCTGAGCCCGCTCCTGGTAGCGCTGGTAGCTCTTCTCATCGCAATCGAAGTACACATACATCGCGTTTTGCGAAACAACCGTGGTCAGCACGCTACTGTCGGCCTGCGCGAGGTTGCCTACCGTCAGCTGCGCATTGCCGGCGCGCCCTGCAACAGGCGCACGCACTTCCGTGAAGCTCAGTTCCAGTTTCGCCTTTGCCAGCGCCGCTTCGGCACTATGCACATCGGCTTTCGCCTGCGCCAGCGCCGCCTTGCGGGTGTCGAACTCCTCGCGCGAAATCGCATTCGCGCCAATCAGGGTCTGCGCACGATCGATCTGCGCCTTGGCCAATTCCTCGGCGGTGCGCGCCCGCTCCAGCCTGGCCGAGGCACTATTGAGTTCCGCCTGGTATGGACGCTGGTCGATCAGAAACAACAGATCGCCCTTTCTGACTTCGTCACCCTCTTTGAACGCGATTTGCTCGATATAACCGCTCACGCGTGGTCGGATGGCCACCGAATCAATGGCGCTCAGACGGCCATTGAACTCATCCCAACTCCGCACGTCGCGCTCCTGGACATCGGCGACCATCACCTCGGGCGCCTGCATCCCGCCGCCGCCGGACGCCACGCTCGAATTGCAGCCGGCCAGTACGAGTGCTGACGCGGCGGCGCACGCAATCTGCACGCCAATCCAACCACTGTTGTGTCTGAACTTCATTTTCCAGCTCCTATCGCTATGAAATGGGGAAACCTGTCCCGCCCCGGTATGTGCCGGTCATGCACCGCGTCAGCCAGCGGCCCATTCTCTAAAACCGGGATCAGGTACAAACTGTTGCAAAAATCACACGGGTATTCAATGCGGCTCGCCGCCGCGACCTCGTCGCTTCCAGCGTTGCCGATACGGCGCCAGTGGGCGCGACGGCACGATCCAGGCGCTGCACGACCCTTCGATACGCATCAGATGCGATATTTCCGCTCGGAAGTAGATTGCAAATAGCAATTTATGCGCATCAAACGAACATTTCGCTCAATTACTTCCTCGAGGTGGAATGTAAAGCGCGCAACAGTTGCACGTCAAGCGATTTCGTTACCGTTTTTGATAACATTTTTTGAAATTTGTGTGCTAGGATTCGCCAGTCGCTTGCAAACAATGGCAATTCTGCAAGACTTTTCGGCACCAATCTTCGCCCAATGGAAGCAGAATCGGCCACTTTTCGACCAGATGGCACGGCATAACGCCCAGCAACTGCGCCACGGATGGCCAATGTTTGCATTTAATGGAAGTTTCAACGATGTTCGTTTGAACAGAAACGGAAACACAAATGGCACGCATCGCACCTGAACTCGAGCAAGGCAGTCCCTCCCTGCGGGGGACGGGTCGCTTGCCTACCGCACCTGCGGCGGCAACGATGGATCACGAGCCATCGCTCGATGTACTGAGCCGGCCCCAGCCGCCTGCCGGGGTGCGCATCCGCTACGGCGCACATCCCAGCCAGTTCGCTGAACTGCGCCTGCCCACTGGCCGTGGCCCGCACCCTGTCGTTGTGGGCATTCACGGGGGCTGGTGGCGTGCAGCCCATGGGCTGGAGACCCACGCACACCTTTGTCACGCGCTGACGCAAGCCGGTTACGCGACCTGGAACATCGAATACCGCCGCCTCGGGGAGCCCGGCTGCGGGTGGATGCAAACCCTATGGGACACCGGCAGCGCCATCGACCACCTGGCACGCGTCGCACACCTGCATGCGCTTGACCTGAGCCGAGTCGTCACCGTCGGCTTTTCAGCTGGCGGCCAACTGGCGTTATGGGCTGCCGCCCGAGCGAAAATGCCGGAGGGCCACCCGCTGTATGCGCCCGGCGCACTACCGCTCAAGGCCGCCATCTCGCTCGCCGGCGCGCTCGACCTGGCCCATTGCGCCAGGCTGGGCCTTTCGGACGGCGTCGTGCTGGACTTCCTGGGCGGCACGGCCGATCAGGTTCCCCGCCATTACGCGCTGAGCTCACCGATCGAACTGCTACCGCTCGGCCTTCCCCACGTGCTCATCCATGGCACCGAGGACAGCTCGGTGCCCCATGAGGTCAGCCAGCGCTACGCCGCGGCCGCCGTCACCTACCACGATGATTGCCAACTGGTCGTACTGCCGCAGACCGGCCATTTCGAACTGATCGACCCGCAATCGCGGGCCTGGGACGCGGTGCTCCAGGCCGTGGCCAGCGCCATTTGACGCCCTAGGCACACCACCACCAGGTCACCTTTACAGACGGCATCCCAATCAACCCAACATCACAGGAGTTCCGGATATGCATGTGCCTACACCCCAGCGAGGATTTCTTCCTGAATCCGATCCTTCCATGCGCTTGCCGAGCACGTTCCAGGCGTGGGACGAGGCCGCCGCGGAGCTGCCAAAACTCCTTGCCGCGTTCCGCGCCCGCGACGTCCTTTCAGGGTTGCCGCTGCTCGACCCGCAAGGATTGGAAAGCAACGGCGCGCGCGAACGCGCGCTTGGCATCCTTTCGCAGTTCGGCCACGCGGCCGTGCACGAATCCTGGCGCCAGGGCTCCGCGACGACCGTGCCACGCAGCATTGCAGTTCCGTGGGTAAGCCTCGCGACCGCAATGCGTCGTCTTCCAGTGCTCACCTACGCCTCGCACGGTCAAAACAACTGGCGCCGTATCGACCCCGACGGGCCAATCCAGTTAGGGAACATCGCCGTACTGCGCAATTTCTTTGGTGGCCTCGACGAAAACTGGTTCGTGGCCACCCACGTTGACATCGAGGCGCAGGCAGCGCCGCTCGTCAAAGCCATCGTTGCCGCCCAGGCTGCGGCAGGAAGCGGCGATCCGGACGCCGTGTACCGCGCGCTGCACTGTGTTGCCGACACGCTCGACGCCATGCACGCGACGCTCAAGCGGGTCCGTGAGAATTGTGATCCACACATTTTCTTCACGCGGGTTCAGCCCTTCATGCAGGGCATGAAGAACGTGATTTACGAAGGCGCGGCAGAGTTCAAAGAGCAGCCACAGAACTTCGCCGGCGGCAGCGGCGCGCAAAGTACGCTGATGCCGCTGCTCGACGCCGCACTCGGCGTACGCCACGCGGGAGACGCCCTGATTACCTACTTGCACGAGTTGCGCCGCTACATGCCCCATGCGCACCAGGCCTTCCTGCAGCAGGTCGAGCAAGGCCACTCGGTGCGTGACTACCTGATTCAGCTGGCAGACCCCAGCCTGAACGAACAGTACAACCGCTGCATCGAAGGGCTGGGACGCTTCCGCGAAGAGCACCTGGCCATCTCCATTGAATACATTCAAAAACCCGCGCGGCAGCAAGCGAGCCTGCGCGGAGAGCACGGAACCGGCGGATCACCATTTGTCGGCTATTTAGAGAAGCATCGCAAGGAAACTTTCGCCAACCTTTTATAAATGAGGTCAAACATGAGCAAAGAGATTTACGATTACGTGATTGTTGGAGCAGGCCCGGCCGGCCTTCAACTGGGCTATTTTCTCAAACGCGCCGGCAGGAAGTTCGTCATTCTCGAAGGCGGCCCTGCGGCGGGCGACTTCTTCAAGACTTATCCGCGTCACCGCAAGCTGATTTCGGCCAACAAGGTCTATACCGGCTACGACGACAGCGTGCGCAACATGCGCTGGGACTGGAATTCGCTGATCAGCGACGACGATTCGCTGCTGTTCAAGAACTTCAGCAAGGAATTCTTCCCAAGCGCCGACGTCATGGTCGAATACCTGCAAGCGTTCGCGCAACGGCTGGAACTGCCCATCCGTTATAACGCCCGGGTCGAGCGCATTTCGCGCAAGGGCCATTTCCAGGTGCAGACCGCCGGCGGCGAGACCTTTGTCGGCCATCGCCTGGTCATGGCCACCGGCGTCAGCAAGCCGTATGTGCCCAATATCCCTGGTGTCGAGCACGCGGAACTGTACACCGAGATGTCGGTCGACCCGGAAGAATTCGCCGACCAGCGCGTGCTGATTGTCGGCAAGGGCAACTCCGCCTTCGAGACCGCCGACAACATTATCGGTACTGCCTCGCGCATCTACGTCTGCAGCCCGACCCCGATCACGCTGGCGTGGAAGAGCAAGTTCGTCGGTCACCTGCGCGCGGTCAACAACAACTTCGTCGACACCTATCAGCTCAAGCTGCAGAACGTCATGCTGGACGCAGAACTGGTCGGCATCAAGAAGAAAGATAACGGCAAGCTGGAAACGACCTTCCATTACGTCCACGCCGACGACGAAGTCGAAACCATGGAATTCGACCGTGTCCTCATGTGCACCGGCTTCCGCTTCGATGCCTCGATCTTCGACGAGTCCTGCCGCCCGGAACTCGCCATCAAGGACCGCTTCCCGGCCCAGACCAGCGCCTTCGAATCGAAGAACGTCAAGGACCTGTATTTCGCCGGCACCATCATGCAAGAGCGTGACTTCAAGAAGAAGCAGTCGGGCTTCGTGCACGGTTTCCGCCACAATGTCGAGAGCCTGTTCCACATCCTCGAAACGCGTTACTTTGAAATCCCTTTGCCGGCGGAGCGCTTGGCAGCCGAACCAAGCGCGCTCGCGGCGGCGGTACTGGCAAGGGCAAACCGCAGCCCGGGGATCTGGCAGCAGACCGGTTTCCTGTGTGACGTGATCGTACGTTCCCCGGACGGCGAGAGCTATGCCTACCACGAGAACCTGCCGACCGCCTATGTGCACGACAGCCACTTGAGCAAGAACCAGGAATACTACGTCGTAACCCTGGAATTCGGCATCGACATCATTTACGCCAGCCCCGATCCGCTGGCAGTCGAACGCATCCACAAAGACGACGTGGCGCGCGCCCACCTGAGCACCGGGATCCACCCGATCGTGCGCCGCTACTCCCATGGCCAGCTCCAGGCGGAGCATCACGTCGTCGAAGACATCATCCCAGAGTGGGACGAGCACGACATCCACGTCCTGCCGCTCGAACAGTTCTTCGCCAGTACCGAATTGAAGCAAGCCGCTTGAATCGAATTGGGCCGGCGCGCTGGCAACGCTGCCGCGTCAGCCCAGGTTTTGTAGTACCGATGTTGTCCCTTTAACTTTTAGGAGAAGCAAATGTCCGGTATCACCCCATTCGAACTCGCCACCCACCCTACCGCAGGCAAGACCATGTTCCAGCTCCCGAAGCTGGAATGCAAGATCGTCCACGGTATCCCCTACGAGGCTGGCTCCACTGCCACCAAGAAGCCGCACATTCCCGGCACTGGCGGCAAACCGGTGGAAGGCATTACGCCGGAAACCACCGGCTGCCGCGAAATCACCTTCTCGCTGTTCGAACTGGCCCCAGGCGCAGAAGACGGCCCGGTCCATATCCATGAGCACGAAACCAGTGGCTACGTCGTGAGCGGCGCCCTGGCGCTGATGCATGGCGACGGCCTGGAAAAGTACGAGATCGCCAAGGCCGGCAGCTTCGTCTTCGTTCCGCCAGGCGTGCCGCACTTCATCGAGAATGCCAGCCAGGAAGAGCCTTGCGCCGTCCTGCTGACGCGCTATGTCACCGAAACCGACACGACTGCAGTCATCCTGCCGGACATGGAAAAAATGCGCATCGCCCGCAAACAGCGCGCCACCGCCGTCGCTGCCTGAACAAGCGATAGCACTGTAGCCCGAGGCGAACTATCGACCGACGCCACGCCGTCGCAGACAGTCTGCCTGCGGGCCACTTTTCCCGCTCATCCCGATGGGAGCACCACATGAAACGAGCACAACATATTGCAGTAATCGGCGCCGGCCTGGTGGGCTGCATGCTGGCGACACTGCTCGCCCGCCGCGGGCACACGGTCAGCGTTTATGAAAAGCGCCTCGAGTCCTCGACCAAGGCCGACTCTACGGGACGCTCGACGCACTTGGTCATCTCAACCCGCGGCTGGCAAGCCCTTGAGGCCATCGACGCCAAACCGGAAGTGCTGAGCGCCGCGTTGCCGCTCAAAGGCCGGCGCATTCACCCTTCCGGGGCGGCGGATGAGATTTTTCAGCCCTACGGCGACGACAACCAGGCGATCTTCGCCATCCATCGCAATGCGCTGAACCGTATCCTTGCCCGCATTTGCGCCAGCACCGCCGGTGTATCCGTTCATTACGGCCGGCAATGCTCCGGCGTCGACGTCGCCCATGGCACCGTTGCGCTGACCGTTGTGGAAACTGGCGAACCGCTGGAGGTCCAGGCCGACTTCATCTTCGCAGCCGACGGCGCCTTCTCCAAGGTGCGTGAGCATGCGAGCGCCGGGGCCAGTATCCGCAGCGACATCAAGTTCGAAACCTTCGGCTATAAGGAGGTGACAATTCCCGCCAACGCCGCCAGCGCCTTCGAACCTGACGCGATGCACGCCTGGCCGCGTGGCGATGTGTCGCTGTTCGCCTTTCCCAATCCCGATCGCTCATTTACCGCGACCCTTCTGGCGCCGTTCAGCGGCCCCGACGGCCTGTCCAACATCTGCACCCGGCGCGACGTCGCCCGCGTATTCAAGCAGCGTTTTCCGGAGGTCGATCCCGAGGCGGTGGCCGGCGAACTGCTGGCCAACCCGATCAATTCCCTCGTGACCATCCGATGCACCCCTTGGGCGCTAACCGACCGGTTGGCGCTCATCGGCGATGCCGCGCATGCAATGGTGCCCTTCCTCGGCCAAGGCATGAACGCCGGTTTCGAGGACTGCATGACCGTCATCGACATGCTCGACAAGTATGATGAGGACTTTCGTCAAGTTATCTCCCGTTTCGAGCAGGTCCGAAAGCCCCACTGCGATGCAGTGACCACGATGTCGACCGACGCCTTCGAGGAACTGACCAAGCACGTGGCCAATCCGGCGTTCCACTTGAAAAAGCAGTTGGAGCGCGAAGTGCACCGGCTGTATCCCGAGCGCTTCGTTCCCCCTTATGAATTGATCGCATTTACCCACGTCCCGTTTGCCGATGTCCACGCGCGCATCGGGCGCATGGACGCCATCGCCGACGAGCTGATGAAGCGCGTTGGCATGGAGCGTATTCACGACAGCACGCTCGTCGAGCAGCACATCCACGCACTGGTTTCCGAACTGGAAGGAGAAGCCCTTGAAGCCTAAACTGATCAGCACCCGACTGTGTCCCTATGCGCAACGCTGCGAGATCGTCTTGCACCAGAAGGACATCCCGCACGAAATTGAGTACGTCGACCTGAACAACCCTCCTTCGTGGTTCCAGGAGGTCTCCCCACTGAAGAAAGTACCGGCCCTGGTCGTTGGCGAGACCGCATTCTTCGGTTCATCGGTCATCAACGAGTACCTGGACGAACAGTATCCCAACCGCCTGCACCCGCACGGCACGCTCGCGAAGGCGACGAGCCGCAGCTGGATCGAGTTCGGCGGCGAATGCATCACCGACATCGGCGGCATGATGCTCCAGCGCACCGAAGCTGACGCCCTGGCTGCACGTGATGCCCTCCTCAGCAAATTCGACCGGCTTGAAAAGGTCGTCGGCGCCGATCCACTGTTTAGCGGCACGCAATTTTCCCTGGTTGACGCAGCCTATGCGCCTGCCTTCCAACGGCTCGACTATCTGGACGCTGTCTGGCCTGGCTGCTGGGACCCGCGGCGCCACCCGAACATCGCCGCCTGGAAAAACCGCTTGCTGGACCATCCATCCGTCGTGAGCTCAACCGTGCCTGGGCTGCAGGCCCTGTTCTACGACTTCATCCGGCGACGCGAAGGCTATGTGACACGCTTCCTTTGAATCGGAACGCACTCGCCGCCCTTCTTGATATATTCTTAACAAGTTGGCTAAAATCAATTTCTCATCCCTGATAAAGGAGTTTCACCATGTTCGTCGTTCTTCTCAAGTTTTCGGATAACAAAGGCCGCGCGGCCGAATTCATGCAAGGCCACAATGACTGGATCAAGCGCGGTATCGACGACGGCAAGTTCATCCTGGTCGGCAGCATCAAGCCTGGCTTGGGCGGCGCCGTCTTCGCCGTCGACAGTTCGCTGGACGACTTGCAGGCGCGCGTCAATGCCGATCCATTTGTTGTCGAGAACGTTGTCCGCGCCGAGATCCTGGAGATCGCGCCAGGCAAATACGATCAGCGCCTGGCGTTCCTGGCCGAGTAAGACAGTGCACTTGCGCGAGCCGGCAGCAGTACCGCGTCTACGCATGCATTCGCCCGAACAATACATTCGCAAGAGGAGTTAGAAGTTGAACACCATAGTCATGGAAGCAGATGGCCAGCCTCGCTGCCGCTGGTGCGCTGCGGCGCCGGAGTTCTTACATTATCACGATTCCGAATGGGGTTTTCCCGTTGTCGACGACGTGCGCCTGTTCGAGAAGATCTGCCTGGAGGGATTCCAGTCGGGCCTGAGTTGGCGCACCATCCTTGCCAAGCGCGAGAACTTCAGGCGCGCCTTCCATGGCTTCGACTTCAACAAGATCGCCAAGTATTCCGAACGCGATGTCGAACGCCTGTTGGCGGACGAGGGTATTGTCCGGCATCGGGGCAAGATTGAAGCCGTGATCAACAATGCGCGCCGTGCCAAGGAAATGGTTGAGAAGGAGGGCTCGCTGGCTGCATTCCTTTGGAAGTATGAGCCTGCAGCGGATGACCTCGCGCCGCCGCAGACGGCCTCAACATCGGCACAGTCGAATGCGCTGTCCAAGGATTTGAAAAAGCTGGGCTGGAAGTTCGTCGGCCCGACTACCGTCTACGCATTCATGCAAGCCATGGGCCTGATCAACGACCACGTCGACGCCTGCATCATCCGCGACAAGGTTGAACGCGAGAGGAAGAAGTTCAAGCGTCCAGGCCGCTAGTATTTTCTTGCAGCACATGCCGCCGGTGGGCCATGTTCTGCCAAAGCTGACCAAATCGGCAAGCGGGCGCCCGTAGACGGCCCACCGGCGTCCCCCGCGTCGAACACATCTAGTAGCCGCCAACCTCGCCCATGAATTGTCCGGCGCCCCATGGCGCCGGGCGGAAGGACGGCACCTCCCAACGACGAAAGGAAGTTCTCATGTACGTGCCTGCTCAATTCGATGAATCCCGTCCCGAAGTGCTCCATGAGCTGATCAAGAAACATCCGTTTGGCACCCTCTTCTCAAATGGCAGGAGCGGTCTGGACGCGAACCATCTCCCGTTCGAGCTCCAGTCTTCTGGCCAAGCTATGGGCGTTCTGCATTCGCACGTCGCTCGCGCCAATCCGCTCTGGCAGGACATCGCAGACGGCGACGAAGTCCTGGTGGTCTTCCGGGCCGGCGACGCGTATCTCTCGCCGCAGTGGTATCCGAGCATCCATGACCATCACAAGCAAGTTCCGACCTGGAACTACGTGGTGGCGCATGCGTACGGACGGGTGAAGGTCCACGATGACGAGCGCTATGTCCGAGGTCTGCTTGCGCGCCTTACCCGCACCCATGAGGCCGCGCAGCCGACCGCGTGGAAGATGGGCGATGCTCCTGCGGAGTTTATCGACATGCTGCTCAAGGCGATCGTCGGCATCGAAATCGAGATCACCCGACTTGTCGGCAAGAGCAAGCTGAGCCAGAACAAGGAGGCGCGCGATCTGCTGGGAGCCGGCGCCGCGCTCAAAGAGATGGGGCAGCACGCCATGGGCGACGCGATGCTGGCAGCCGCCAGGAGCAAGGCGGAAGCGTAGCGCTCATCGCCAAGGGCACGGCGCCCTCAGACTGTCACGGTCGCAAGGCACGCGAAACGAGTGCACGCGCATGCCGCTCGACTTCGCTGACATGCAATGGACCTCCGTGCCCCATGTGAAAGCAAGTACCGCCCTTTCTTGTTAGCCGCATCAGTTGCTCTGCGACCCGCCGCGGGTCGTCTTCAAATGGCGGCTGCTTCGCGTGCTTGGTGCGTATCAGGCCGCCCAGCAGAATGCCGGAAGCGACCAGATCGCCAACCACGGCGTCACCTCCTGCGAGGCAGACCGAGGCAGACCCTGCCGTGTGCCCTGGCGTATGCATCGCCAGGCCAGGGACGCCAAAGCGATCCAGCTCGAACTCCTCGCCCTCGCCAATCAGAATATCCGGGGTAAAAGGCGCATACGGCTGCTTGATCAGACCGGTCCGGAGGAATAACCTGCCAAACCATCCGGTGTCGCAAAAAGTCATCGTCTTTCGCTGCTCGTAAAATTCCAGATCACCAGCGTGCGCGAGGATCGGCGCGCCGCTTAACGCGCGGACGTTCGCGGCGGCGCCGGCGTGATCGACGTGCGCGTGTGTCACCACAATCAGTTTAATGTCTGACCACACTCTTCCATGACGGTGCAGGGCCGCCAGGATCTTGCATTCCGACCCCGGCAGGCCGGCGTCAACCAGTATGCATCCCGTCTCACCAATTAACAGGTGGCAGTTCACCATGCCAAAAGGGAGGATGGCTACCCGATGGATTCCTACGTTCAAGACTTCTCCTCGATCAAGATCAAGGACGCATTTTGCAGGGCACAGCACATCTGCGATACTGGCATTTTGGACATTATTTAGGCGATTCCCGCCAATGACCAAGTTTCGCATCGCTATTCTCGGGTACAACGGGTGCATGGGCACACAGCTCTTTGGCATGGCCGACATCTTTCACATCGCCGCCGACGTGGCGCACTCGTCGCTGGTGCAGGTCGAGCTCATCGCGCTCGGCGCTGGCAATGCATGCCTGGGAGGAGAGGTCCAGGTTGCGCTCAAACGGCCGCGCGGGCGCTACGACCTGGTGATTGTCCCCGGCATGGCTGTAACAAGGGAAGTCAATTGGGCGCAGCGACTTGATGGGCTGCGAGTCGAAGTCGCTTTCATCCGGCGCGCCTTCGCGCGAGGAGCCAGGATTGCATCCATGTGCGTCGGGGCGTTCTTGCTCGGTGAGGCGGGCGTACTTGACGGCCGTAAGGCCACGACAGCCTGGCTGTTCGCGAAACAGTTCGCGGAGCGCTATCCGACAGCCACTGTCGAACCGGATCGCTTGCTGATCGAAGACGCGGGGATCACGACCACCGGGGCAGTCAGCGCCGTATTTGATCTGGCACTCCACCTGACCCGGCACATATTTGGTGCGCAGGCGGCCGCTGGCGTCGCTCATGCAGCGCTGCTTCCCAAACCACGTACCAGCCAGGCCCCCTTCATTGACCGAAGGATGCTGCATGCGCCCGTTTCCAGTTTCGCGCAATCGCTTGACCAATGGTATCGGCGCCATCTGCGCGAGCCTTTTCATCTGGAGCGCGCGGCGAAGGCCTTTCATGTCAGCACGCGCACCTTCCTGCAAGAGTCAAGGCAGAAACGGGCCACACCCCGCTCGCATTGCTCCAGCGCTTACGTGTCGAACAAGCGAAACAGCTTCTAGTGGAAACCCGCTGGAGCGTCGGTCGCGTCACAGAGGAAGTCGGTTATACGGACCAGGTCAGTTTTACCAAGCTGTTCGCCGGGCAAGTCGGCATGACGCCCGCCGCATACCGCCGGCAGATGCGGATCGGGCCAGCACCTTAGCCAAGCGGATTCACTCCTCGACTGCGCGCGGCGTTACCGCCACGGCCCGGATTCGGTCCCGCACGGCATGCCACACAATACATTTGATCAAATGTATCTGTATAATGTCGCCGTCACGACATCCCTGCCTTTCCCATGAAATTCCAACGCCACGACGTCCGTTCTGCCTTCAAACGCGAGTTCGGCACCCTGGAATTATGGCGCTCGCGTGCCGTGGTGATCGGCGCCGCTGCGTTATCAGGTGTTACCGTTGTCGGATTCACATCACTAGCCGAGCACGGTTTCGGCTTATTCAGTCAGTGGATCGTACCGGACCCGTGGCTCCTGCTTTTGTGGATGCCGGCGTTGTGCGCCCTGATCGTATGGTGCACGCGAAGATTTGCGCCCGGCGCCGCAGGTTCCGGCATTCCCCAAGTGATGGCAGCGCTCGATCCCGCCCTGCCGGCGACCGAACGGCATCGCTTTGTGTCGCTTCGGCTGAGCGCCTTTAAGGTCGCCCTGACCTCGGCCGGTCTGCTGGGTGGTTTGTCCCTTGGCCGTGAAGGGCCATCGGTTCAGATTGCAGCCGGGGTCATGCTCGCGGCACGGCGTTTCATTCCTGCGAAAGCGCCCATCAACGCACGTGGACTCCTGATCGCCGGCGGCTCCGCCGGAATCGCCGCAGCCTTCAATACGCCGCTGGCCGGCGTCATGTTTGCGATCGAGGAACTGGCACGTACGCCGGAGCAGCGCAGCAGCGGCCTGATCGTCGCCGGCATCGTCCTGGCCGGCCTTATCGCGGTATCCATCGAAGGCAACGCGACGCATTTTGGCGTGATTCATCCCGGCCCGATTGGCCTCCCATTACTGTGGCCTGGCGTCCTGGTCACCGTGGTGGCTGGCCTTGCCGGTGGACTCTTCGCCCGGCTGCTGCTGGCATCGCTCAGCGGGCGACCCGGCGATTCCGCTCGCCGGCTACGAGCACGCTACCCCGTCAGGTTCGCCGCCACATGCGGTCTTGGCGTTGCGGTGGTCGGGCTGGCGAGCCACGGCGCCATTTTCGGCAGCAGCAATAACGCGACCCTGGCATTGCTTGCCGGATCGACTGCCCCCATCGATTTCGCATTCCATAAGTTCGTTGCGACCTGGCTGACAGTATGGTCGGGGGCGCCGGGCGGAATCTTCGCCCCATCGCTCTCCATTGGTGCCGGGTTGGGCAGCAACGTCGCGGCTTTGACGCACTATCCGTTCGTACCAGCATTGATTGCACTGGGCATGGTGGGATTCCTCGCGGCCGCCACACAGGCGCCTCTGACATCGTTCATTATTGTGATGGAAATGGTCGATGGGCACGCGATGGTCTTGAGCCTGATGGCCTGCGCTGTGGTGGCAGGGACAATTTCCCGCGTACTCAGTCCGCCGCTCTACGCCGCACTCGCCCACCTTCAACTGGAAACCATTAATGACCAAGAACAACGGGCGCTCGCCAGCGAAAGCGCTACCGAGACGAGTCCTGCTACACGCTGATGCAGTAACTTCGCTGCGTGAGCAAGTGAAGCAACGCCAAACTCTCTCAGTGCCGAACAATGCGGGCCTGCCTCAAGGGCATTGTCGCCCAGCACGTATCGTCACAACACCCAATTGGCCGTCCACCGGAATGTAAACTCCGCCACCTTGCAAATGGCTAATGCTTGCCGTACCAATAGGCGTTCCTGTGGCATCACTGATGCGAACCTGCAGTGGGTGCGCCTCACTCGGGCCCTGCGCCATTTCAACCCGTACGCAAGGCCCCTCAAGGATGGCTGTGACCCCACCGCCCGCGGTACCGTCAAAAGTGATCACCATCGGAACAGCTGGACTGGTCGTACCACCTTCGAAGCGGACTACTACCCCCCCATGGCCGCGAGCAGCCGACGCAGAGTACCAACCAAAGCAAACAGCGCAGTCGCAAGGTCACTTCCGCCCCCCTTCGCCAACAGCTGCAAGGACCAAGCCGCTGTAGCCATCGCAAAGATCGTCGTTTATAAATGAACGCTTCAGACAGTGGCAGCAGGTAGCGCGCAGTTACCACTGTCCAGGCCTAATCAGAAGCGATGTTACGCCAACTCAGATTGCATCGTGGAAAACTGAAGCAATCCGTGTCAATTTGCCACATCGCAGCCTGCGCGTGAGCCGCATTGAACAGGCAGGGCAAGCGCGATCGGAGGCGCGTATGAGTGAAACTCTTCGGCGAAGCGCCAAGGTAAATGGTCAGTTTGAGACGCCATCGTTCTTCCGCAATTTGGATCGTCCTTGCCGCACAGTCAGGCATAGCCAGCGGCGTCACGCTGCAACACTCCGTCCTTGCCAGCGCGCTTCATCTGATACATCAATTCGTCAGCGGATTGAATCACCTGATCAAACTTTTCGGGCATGTTAGGAAATGTTGTGACCCCAATACTGGCACCACAGCGGATACTCCGACTTGCGAACAGCTCACGAAGCCGCCCATGCACTGCCTCACCGATCCGCCGGCCACCTTCGCTGCCCGTGGAGGGCAACAAGACCACGAATTCATCCCCGCCCAGGCGCGCCGCAAAATCGCTTTCCCGAATCAGGCTGCGCAATTCAGTGCCTACCGAACATAACAGTACGTCGCCGGTTTTATGCCCCAACTCATCGTTCACGGACTTAAAATCGTCGAGGTCCAGAAAAAGCAAGCTGAGTGGCTCGCCGCTTCGACGCGCCCTGGCCAGCTCAGCCTCACCACGCAGAATGCAGGCGCGCCGGTTCGGCAGCCCCGTCAACGCGTCGGCCAAGCTGAGCTTTGCCAATGCCACGCCCATCGCGTGCAGCCGCCACCAGCCTGCGACGACCAACAAGGAAACCAGCAGGCGCGCCGCCGCCGTCACCCACTCTGCGAGCCCGAAACGTCCTTCATTCATCCACGACGCCGATGCATTAATCACGACGCACGCCAAGCATAACGTGACGCCGATCCTGGGCCCCAGTTGAGCAGTGGCCAACAGAATCGGCACCAGGTAAAAGACGTACAAGTGGATATCAGGTCCGCTCAATGCATCGAACAACGCGATCAGCCCCAGCAGCGCGAGCACTACGGTGCTACGTGCGATCAGTTGTGCTGGCGTACCCTCCGCCTCCAAACTATCCCAGCGCGCCAGCGCATGCTCATTGGCGCGCCCCATGAAGGAAAAGTAGGAAAGCACTTTACGACCTCCCGATCGGATGGTGCAACGTTGAGGGGCGTCGAGCTCCTCGTTCGAGCGCGCCAAACCGGCATTATATGGCCAAAAAAACATCTGTACAAATTCAATTATCCGCCCGCGCCCGGCGCACTCGCAGTGCTGCGCAGCGTTCCATGGACGCGGGCTGGCGAGAGTCGGTAGTGCGCCGAGCCATGCCGCTTGCGCCTGAAGCACCCAGTCCGCGGCGAGAACCCTCCCCGCATCATCAGGCTCGCGCCCTCTCCTCCTCGTTTCGGGCACCATGGCTAAGTGGATCACTTATCTGATAACGGAGGACCCGATGGGCGCTTATGTTCGCCTCGCTGCCATGCTTGGCACCTCAACACTCTTGATGTACTTCCTCTCATTCCTCAATACCTACCAGCCCGACCATATTCACTTTAGCCAGACCAGGGTGTGGATGGCGCTGTTGATGGGGGCGGCAATGGCGTTCGTGATGTTGGGTTTCATGTGCGATATGTATCAGGACAAGCGACGCAATATCCTCGTTGTCATCATCGCCTGCGTGTGCTTCGGTGGCGCGCTATGGCTCGTCAGGAGCCAGCGCACGGTTGACGACGTCGCCTATATGCGGGCGATGATCCCGCATCATTCGATCGCCATCTTGACTAGCGAGCGCGCCCGCATCGGCGATCCTGAAGTACGCAGGCTGGCTGACGGCATCATTGCGACACAGCGCAAGGAGATCGGCGAGATGGAAGACCTGATCGCGAAACTCGAACGCCAACAGTCAAGGCAATGAGCTGCCATCATGTCGCCCCGGCAGCGCAAATGCATGTGCGAGTGCAAAGCAGGCGGCCTTGAACGATTGAAAAAACTCGCATCCCTCGCCCTGGCGGCTGCCGTACAATAGCGGAACCATTTATTCTTCCGCATTTCATGCTCCCTGACTCCCCATCCGAATCGACCGTCCGCGTCCTGCGGCAGTTTCGCATTATTTTTAACGCCGTCCGCACGCATTTTCGCGATGTCGAGCGCACAGCAGGTATTGGAGGCGCACAGCTGTGGGCATTGGCGATCATTGGGAATCAGCCCGGGATCGGTGTGACCGAACTGGCCGCCGCGCTGGATATCCACCAGTCTACTGCGAGCAATCTGGTTCGCGCACTGGCTTCCCGTCAATTGATCGCCACCAGCCAAAGCACTCTCGACCGTCGGGCAATTTGCATGCACATCCTCGACGCCGGGAGCCAGATCCTCGCCGCGGCGCCCACACCGTTTCGTGGCGTCCTGCCTGACGCGCTGGAGAAAATGGATGGCGATCGGTTGGCAAGGCTCGAGCTTGACCTGGCCGCATTGATCGAGGCACTCGGCATCAAGGAAGATGCGGGTCAGCGGCCTCTCGCGGATCTTTAATCCTGCCGCGTCGTGCTGCCCTGTGACGCACGCCGGTTCTTCTGGATGATCGCGAACAGGATCAGGCCATACTCCAAAAGGCGCAGCAGATAATATTCCGGTGGATCGCCTTCCCTGGCGGGCCACGCCTGCAGCAAGCGGTGGACGCCTTCCAGGACGAACGCGAGAGCGAAATAGATAAACAACCGGTCCCGCGAATGGCGCCAGAATCGGTGGAAGAACAGCGCAATGACCAGCGCCGCCATGAAGATCGCGCCGCTTAGCCAGGCATTCAACGCCAACATCACTCGACCTCCCAGACCAGGCCATACAGAAGCGGCAACAGCGACACCAGTCCTGCCAGCAAGCGCACCGTTGATAAATCAGTCTGCGGTACGATGAGCCGATCCACGATCAGCAAAACGTTGGAGAGAAACATGCCGGTAAAACACAACCCGCACCAGAACAGAAGGCGATGCCGAGTCGCACGATAGCTCCGCAAAACCAGAATCGCACAGGCCAATGCAGTTGCCGCACATAAGATGTAAATTGCGCTTGCCATGTTATTTCTCCTTTTTCCACACGAAGGCATCGGCAAGCATTCTTGCCTTGCTGGTGGATTTAGTGTGCACGAGGGTACTGACTTCGATCAGGTGATGGGCGTACACCATGGCCAATCGATCCCACAAACTCGCCAGCTCCGTGGAATCTGGCGCATACTGGAATCCGTCCGTGCCATCTTTCGAGAGCGCTACGATGCCATCGGCCTGCAGTTTGGTAAGCAAATGACCGGCATCGTCAATGTTCAAGTACAGCCGGCCGGCCAGTTGCGCCGGCTGCCAACCGATCAGCCGGTTCTCTCGCATCAACAGCACGGCCTCGATATACGGCACCGAAGGCACGCACTGCAGCAGGTAGCGTCTGATATCGTCCGGAATGCCTTGGGTACTCATATGCAGGTCGGTCCGCCTTGGCGGCGAACCACGTCAACTATTATTCTCATGGAATTTATATTGCACCAAATGTATATATCGTGCAAGATGTTGGCCTCAACCGTGCGGGGCTATTCCCGCAGCTCGGAAAAGCATAGGAGGGAAGTTCATGCTGGATTCCATTACTGGCCTCCCATCGCTCGCCTGGCCCTTTGCGTTGGCGTCGGCCTGGCTGCTTGGCGAGCTCTTGCGCCATATCTCCGGCCTTCCGCGCATCAGCGCTTACGGCTTGATCGGATTCATTTTCGGCAATGCTGTCCCCGCTGCGGTGTACGGCTCACAGCAAGAAGTCCTCAATCTCGCGGCCAATTTTGCGTTTGGACTTCTGCTCTTCGAAATGGGCTACCGTTTCAATCTTTCGTGGCTGAAGGAGAATCCGTGGATCGCGCTCACAGGTCTGTGCGAGTGCCTGCTGACGTTCTTCATCGTCGCGGCCATCGCCTCGTGGTCAGGCCTCCCCACATTCGTGGCCCTGCTGCTGGCCACGCTATCCATGGCGGCCTCTCCTGCCAGCGTCGTCCGAGTGATGAACGAGGAAGGGGCCGCAGGCCAGTTGAGCGAACGTGTACTCCACCTGACAGCGATCAGCTGCGTCTTGGCGGCGTGCATGTTCAAGGTCGTGTTAGGCGTCGGCGTCTACCAAAGCACAGGCAGCTGGCTGGCCGCCGCTTGGCATAGCCTGGCCGTATTGGCCGTTTCCGCCGGCCTTGGCGTCGTACTCGGCGTCATCGTGCCGGCCTGGCTGCGTGTCATCGGACGCCTGACCAGCGACGGCACGATCGCCTTCGCTATTGGTGTCATGTTACTGGTTGCCGTAACACACGTCCTGAAGCTGTCCCCGATCGTGGCGACGCTGGTGTTTGGCCTGGTCGCGCGCCACCGGCGTATTAGCCTGAGCCGGGCCCAGCGCAATTTCGGCCTGCTGGGCGATTTCCTCGCGATCCTTCTGTTCTTTTATGTCGGCTCCACTATTTCTCTGGAGCACGCCGCATCTGGCGCGCTGCTCGGCGTCGTACTCGTGTTGGCCCGCACTACAGCAAAGACGGCGGTGACCTGTGCCCTGGCACGCCCGAGTGGAATCGGGACACGCAAAGGCCTGTTGACCGGCCTGGCGCTGGCGCCGATGTCGGTCTTCGCGTTGCTACTCCTCGAACAGACGCGCCATCTCGGCCTCGATCTGGTCGATCGACTGCACGCACTTGCGGCAATGGCACTCATTCTCGAGGTCGCGGGGCCGGTACTGACCCAATTCGCACTGCGCCGGGCGCAAGAGAGCCAATACGGCCGAAAGGAGTAGCCTATGCCACTGGAACCATTCAGCAAATCGTCGCCGCTGACGATGGGCGTCGAACTGGAGCTGCAATTGGTCAGCGCCAGCGACTTCGACCTGACGCCGGCCTCGCCCGACATGCTCGGCCTGCTAAAGCGTCGGCCTTTTCCAGGCAATGTAACGCCAGAGATCACGGAAAGCATGATCGAGATCAATTCTTCCGTACACACCGGCCACGGGCCACTACTCGAAGAGTTGCGGAACATTCGTGACCTCCTGGTCCATGCCGGTAAACGCCTGAACGTGGGCGTTTGCGGCGGCGGCACCCACCCTTTCCAGCGTTGGAACGAACGCAGAATCTACGCCAAGCCTCGTTTCAAACAGGTGTCAGCACTGTACGGGTACCTCGCCAAACAATTTACGGTGTTCGGGCAGCACGTCCATATCGGTTGCGCGTCAGGTAACGATGCGATGTTCTTGCTGCACGCGCTGAACCGCTACGTCCCGCATTTCATTGCCCTGTCGGCCTCCTCCCCGTTTGTCCAAGGCAGCGACACCCAGTTCAACTCGGCCAGGCTGAATTCCGTCTTCGCGTTTCCATTGAGCGGCCGCGCACCGTTCCTGCTGGACTGGGCCCAGTTTGAGCAGGACTATTTCGCCTGCATGGAGCGGACCGGCATTGTCAAAAGCATGAAGGACTTCTACTGGGATATCCGGCCCAAGCCCGAATACGGCACGATCGAATTGCGTGTCTGCGACACGCCCCTGACCGTCGAGCGTGCGGCTGCGCTTGCCGGGTATTTGCAGGCGCTGTGCGCGCGCCTGCTGGAGCGCAAGGAACCGCCGCCAACGGAGCAGGACTATCTGGTTTATAACTACAACCGATTCCAAGCTTGCCGCTTCGGACTGGACGGCACAATCGTCCATCCGCAACGCCACGATAGCCTAGTGCTGAGGGAGGACATCCTGACAACACTGCGAACACTGGAGCCCTACGCGGAAAGACTGGGCAGTACTGCAGCGCTCGATCACCTGTATCAAGTCACCCATACCGGTGGCGACGCACATTATCTGAGAGGCCAGTTCGAGGAACGGGGCAGCATTGAAGGCATGGTCGCCGCGGCGTTGGAACGGTTCCGGAACAACCATTGAGCGTACCAGAAGCCATAGTCGACAACATTGATGCTTCCCTCCATGAACGAAAACAAGTCCTTGACCGACCACGACGCCCCCGCACCTGTCTCGCACCGCTTCAGCCTCCTGCACGACAAGGCCGACGACGACATTATCGATAGCGGGCTGCGGGCCGGTGTCGAATTGCGCGGCGCAACGCCCTGGATCCTCATGCTGGCGATCTTGATCGCCTCTATCGGCCTGAACATCAACTCCCCCGCCGTCATCATCGGCGCCATGCTCATCTCCCCGCTCATGGGTCCGATCGTTGGCATCGGCTACGGTATCGGAATCTACGATTTCGCGCTGATCCGGCGCTCCCTGACCAATCTTGCGATTGCAGCCGGCATCAGCCTGGCGACCTCTACGCTGTACTTCCTGCTGACGCCGCTGGACGAAGCGCAGTCCGAGCTACTGGCGCGCACCACGCCAACCTTGTGGGATGTGTTGATTGCTCTGGCCGGGGGCCTGGCCGGCATGATCGGACAGACTCGCCGGGAGAAGTCCAACGTTATCCCCGGCGTCGCCATCGCCACCGCCCTGATGCCCCCTTTGTGCACCGCCGGCTATGGCCTGGCAAACCGGGACTGGACCGTATTCGGCGGCGCCTTCTATCTGTTTTCGATCAACTGCGTTTTTATCGCTGCCTCCGCGGTCATCGTGATTGAGTACCTGCGCCTGCCACATCGTAAGTTCGTCAATCCCCGAGTCGAAGCGCGCGTGAAACGTACGCTGCTGGCGGTGGTGATCATGACAGTCCTGCCGAGTATCTTCCTGGCGATTCAGCTTGTCGAAAACGAAGTATTCAATAGCAGGGCGCGCCAGTTCATTCGCGACGAGTTCCGCGCCAGTACCACGCACGTCGTCGACATGCGGCTGGCCGCGCAACGCAAGGAAGTGGAACTGACGCTGATTGGCGCGCGGCTCTCCCCCGCCAAATTAAAGGCCATCGAGAACCGCATGCGTCAAGGCGGGCTGACCGGCGCCACACTGACCGTGCACCAAGCGGAAGACACGCATGTGGACGTCGGACTATTGAAGGCCGACATTGTCGGAGAAGTATTACGCGATACCCAGCAAGGGCTAACGGAGCGCGACAAGAAAATTGACGAGCTCACCGGCGAGCTGGCGCGCCGCGATGCCTGGCGCGTTTTGGCAAAAGATGTAGGTGACGAATTTGCCGCGCAGTACCCGGATTGCGCCGATGTTCTAGTTGGCAGCGCGGTGACGCACACCAGGCCTGAGACGCAAGCGAAAGAGATCCCCAGTTTAACGGCAGTCTGCACGCGCACGCCGACGCCGGAGGAACTCAAGCGCGCGGAGACCTGGTTAAAGGCCAGGGTCAAATCCGATCAGGCGCGCCTTTTCCTGATCGCCCGCCAGGACAAGCGTTCCCGAAAATCAAGCCGGAAAGAATAGTCCGCGCCTGGGTGGGGACCTATCCTGACACCTCTTGAAGCCCGGCACTTGGACGAATACCGCCTGCGCAAGGAACCCCATTCTGGCGCGCCACGCACGCGCCCCGCAACCTTTCGCCCTCCATCCCAGTGGTCACTTACGGTGACAGCGCGCGAGCCGCGCCGGCTGCCGCCAGCGTAGCCGTCCTGGTCGCCTTGGCAATTTCCTCCGCAGCCGACGTACTACCCACAGCACGCGCCAGGTTCAGCCCACCAATCAGTAACCCAAGCATCGCCCAGGCACGCGACCTGGCCTCACTCGTGTCGCCCGCCAGCAAACCTGCAGCCGCCACGTCGACGATCGCTTCCATCCGCTGTTCGAACAGCGAATGCACGTGCGACTCTGCCCTCACTACCTCAGGCGTCAGGGAAGCCATGGCACACCCGCACTCGAGATCCGCCCGGTGTTCTGCTCCCAGGTAGTAATCGGCAAAGGCAGCAACCCAGTTCGCGCCATGCGCGCGCTGAAACTGCGGAATCGCGTCCGCCACCTCTTGCAACCCCACCGTCAGCGCTACTTCAAATGCACCGACCTTGGAACCGAAATGGGTATAGAAAGCACCCGATGTGACGTTTGCGCCTTTGGCAAGGGCGTCCACGCCAGCCCCGGCGAATCCATACTTTCGAAAGCCGCGTCCTACCGCATCGGTTACGCGCTTGCGCATCTCGTCCTTATTCACGCCCTTGTGCCGCACAGCCCCTCCTAAATTACGATCACTATTTAAATTGACAAAATAACGATCGTTCTTTAGGATGGCGACCGAGCGTTACATAACGAACGCTATTTTACACGAGCCGAACATTCCGGCACCGATACTCACGGATCTCATGACATAAGGAGTCATCATGCAACAGGCATACGTTTATACCGAGCTACCAATCTCGGCCCCATTTAACGAGCTCCCGTGGAAAAGCATCAACGAGGAGATTCGAAAGCAACCCGGCTTCTTGAACAAGACGTGGTTGGCGGGCATCGGGAACCATTCGGCTGGAGGGCTGTACACCTTCGACACCATCGAGAACGCCCAGCAGTTCGTCACCGGCTATTTCCCTCAGGAGGCTCGTCAGCTTGGCGTAGCGCAAATCAGTCGCGTGTTCGACGCCGCGGCGACCGAAGTCGCGAGCCGCGACATGAACTCAGTGCACTGGGGCGGGAAGATCGGGGCCGCGCCAGGAGCCTATGTGTACACGGAGGTGCAATTGCACGCGGTCCCGTTCAACCTTGCCGCACCTTGGCAAGCGCTGAATCCCATTCTCAAACAACAAGCTGGACTGCTCTCCAAAACGTGGTTATCAGGCCTTCACACCGGTACGCCTGGGGGGCTTTACGCCTTCGATACGATTGACAATGCGCGACATTTTGCGCTTGAGTACTTTCCCGCCGAAGCCGCAGCACTGGGAGCGGCTTTCTATACCAGGATCTTCGATGCCAACGCAACGGAACAAGCTAGCCGCGACATGAATTCCCCTTATTACAGCTAATCTCGCCGCAATATGCTCACGCCCGGCGCCGCCGGGCGTTCCGCTAAAGTTGCGCCTTGCACATGCTCGAGAATGCGGCACGCGCATTCAGCTTGGCAAGGGCTGTGAATGACCCATCGTTTGACGACTATTCTGCGTCTCTTCTACCCGCCTATGAGCGCTCGTCAGGTCCGTTACGCTGTCCGGTGGGTAGAGCACCGTCTTGATCCCCGCCTTGTTCGCTTCCGTCCGGATCGCGACGGTCACCCCTACGCCGTCGAGATGGAGTTCAGTCGCGCCGACACGTAAGGCCATCTCCAAGGCAAGGCGGCATGCGCCAATCTTCGAGCCGGCCTTCATCGCACCGGAGCGATGGCGCTCCGGTGCATTCATGATTGCTGCAGCGCTGCACCGCGCTGCAACCCAGTAACCATCACGATCCATAAAAATCGTATACGCTGCTTTCATCTCACGCTTCCCCTGCACCTATTGCCGCAGCGCAGCGCCAACGCGCGATTCCCGCTGTACTGCGGCAAGTATCCCGCACGCGATACATATCGTGACCAAAGCGGTGCCGCCATACGTGATGAACGGCAACGGGATTCCCACCACCGGTGCGATGCCGCTCACCATGGCGATATTCACGAACACATAGGTGAATATAATCATCGCCATCGCGGCCGCCATGAGGCGCGAAAATACCGTGGTGGCGCCAGCGGAGATCTGCATCCCGCGCACGATGAGGAAGGAAAAGAGCATCAGCAATCCGACGATTCCGATCAGGCCGAACTCTTCCGAGAAGACTGAGAGGACCATGTCCGTCGAACGTTCCGGGACAAATCCGAGATGGCCCTGCGTTCCCTGCAACCATCCTTTGCCAGCCACCCCGCCCGACCCGATCGCGATAATGGCTTGCCGGATTTGGAACCCCTTGCCCAATGGGTCCGCCTCAGGATTGAGCAGTGTCAGGATCCGGTCCCGCTGGTAGTCGTGCAACATCGGCCACAGGAAGGGCAGTGACAGGAGCGTAGTACCCGCCATGCCGAACAGCACCTTCCATGGCAACCCGGCCAGGAAAATGATGTAAAAGCCGGCAGCGAAAACCAGAATGGATGTGCCAAGATCGGGCTGCTTCAGGATCATCAGGACCGGCACCATCAACAAGACGGCCGCCACAAGAAACAACCGGGTTCGCCGAATGTCCGAATAGGTATGGAAGTACCAGGCCAGCATGAGCGGCGTGGCGATCTTCATCAACTCCGAAGGCTGGAACTCGAATCCGATATGGAGCCAGCGCTGCGAGCCCTTCTTGATGGTTCCGACCAGATCAACCGCCAGCAGGAGTACGACGCCGGCACCATACAGTATCGGGCCCAGCCGCATGAGGGTCGCTGGCGGGATGTTCGCAATCATGAACATAATCCCGCACGCGACGGTGATATTTCTTAGATGTAGGAGGAACCGGCCGGGAAAATCATACGCCGCCGAATACATCGTCAGCGTGCTGATCGCCAGCAGCAGCGACAGCAAAGCGAACAGCGCCTTGTCGAGATACAAATAGTGACCCAGCTTCTTAAAAGTGGAAAATGAATGAATACTGCGCATACGGACTGAGATGCTGCGTTGGATGTAATGATCAATTTCAGAATATGCCGGTCAGCGTCAGTGCATGAACAGCGCCGGAACCCGCATGTCGCGCATCACGGTTGTGGAGACGCTGCCAATCAGGAGTTCGCGCAATCGCGAATGCCCGTAGCCACCTAGCACGAGGAGATCTGCGCCACTCGACTTCACATGACCAAGCAAGGCGTCACCGATATCGACATTGCTCCTGGCGCGCAGGAAGGTGGTCCGGGCATAGATATCGTGCGACGCCAGATAGCGCGACAGCGCCTCCAGCTCGCCCGGCATGTTGAAACCATCGTCGGTAGAGTAAGTCACGGCTTCAACCACACGGGCTTGCCGCAAAATGGGCAGCGCGGCGCATACCGCGCGGACGGCGGCGGCACTTTCATCCCACGCGATGACAATGCGCTGTCCGCACGTGCCTGCGGCGAAGCCATCGGGCACCACCAGTACAGGACGCGAGGCATTACGCAATAGTTGCTGCGGAAGCGTGCGCCATCCATCACGCCAGCGCCGCCGCCCGCCGCCCTGTCCTACAACAACCAGGTCCGCAAACGCCATCTGCTCCGTCAATTCCTTTTCCGCATTCCCATTGGTCCGGCGCGTCTCCACTGACGCCACGCCCTCTTCCCGAGCAAGCGCTTCGAGGGACACCAGCGCACTACTTGCCGCATCAATCTTGTCCATCAAGTGCCTGGCCAGCGTTTCGCTGCCGGTCTCGACCAGTCCGGGCGCCAGCAACAGTTCGATGCCGGAGCACGCCACGCCAATGAGCTTCGCTTCGAACGTCTTGGCGAGATGCGCCGCGACCCGGGCAGTGCCAGTGGCCAGTGGCGGCCCCGCATGCACCAGAATGTTTTTATACATTGTCATTGTCTCTCAATGCTCCTTCTCACTCACTTCGGCTCATCAATTTTCAACCGCAACTCTTCCCGCTCGCGATCGACATGGAAGTCCGCCGCACCGACCGGCATCCCGGCCGCGCCAAGTGCAAAGCAGGCCAACTGCAGTCCTGACTCCATGGCCTCAGATACCACTTCAGTGGCGCCGGCCGCCTTGAGTGCGCGCGCGTGCCGCTCATCGCGGGCACGCGCCAGCAGGCACAGTTCAGGGTAATGCCGGCGCAAGGCGCCAACCGCATGCAGTGCAGCGCGCGGATCGTCCATGGTCAGCACCACACACGCAGCACGGGTGCTGCCGAGCCGTTGCAACATCTCAGGCAGCGACGCATCTCCTGTATAGACACAGTCTTCATGACGCTGGCGCCGTGCGACGTCGACCAGATGCCGGTCGCGTTCGACGGCCACGAAGTGAAAACCCTGCTTTTTCAGGACATCCGCCACCAGTTGGCCAACGCGGCCATAACCGCCAATGATCACGTGGCCATTGAGGCGCCCGAGGAATTCGTCCGCTACCGCCGGCGCGGGGTCGCCGTCGCCGTCCCCAGCGCGAACGATACGCACCCCGGCCGCCGCGGCCAACGGCGCCAGCAGCATGCTCAGGCCCACCACCAGCAACAGGAACTGGTCACCAGCCGGTGAAACGACCCGCGTACTCGCGGCATAGGCGAGAATGATGAAGGCGAATTCCCCGCCCTGCCCTAACAGCAGGCCACCATGCACGGCCCGGCGCCAGCCAAGCCCGCGCAGCAGCAGCGCGGTGACGCCGGCCTTGAGCGCCAGCAGTGCCAGCACCGAAGCCGGCAGGAGGAGCGGAAATTGTGCAACGGCGCTGAGATCGATCTCCATCCCAACGGCCATGAAGAACAGCCCCATCAGCAGTCCCTTGAACGGCTCGACAATGATCTCGACTTCATACTGGAACTCGCTATCGGCCAATAACAGTCCTGCAAGCAAAGCGCCAAGGGCTGTCGACAATCCCGCCCAGGAGGTCAGTGCACCTATCCCGATAGTCAGCAACAAGATCAACGCGACGAACACTTCAGGCTGGCGCTGCACTGCTGAAGATGAAAACAATGGCTTCGTTACGCGCCGCCCGAGGTAGTACAGCACCACGATGGTGACAGCAGCCTGCAGCACCGCGAATAGCAACGTCAGCCACAAGGCCTGCCCCGCCCCCTTAGATAGTCCCTCCACCAGAATCAGCGCCGGCACCACCGCCAGGTCTTGCAGCAGCAGAATGGCAAAACACTTCTGGCCCAGCGTCGTGCGCAAGGTGTGCTGCCGGCTCATCATGTCCATCACGACTGCGGTACTGGACATGGCCAGGGTGATGCCGATCGCCACGGACGCTGCGCCACTATTATCGAATGCAAACGCGAACAATCCAATGAGTACGGCAGTCACGGATACTTGTGCCAGGCCAGTGCCAAAGACATCTCGCCGCAATGACCAAAGGCGTGCAGGCGAGAGTTCGAGACCGATCATGAACATCAGGAACACGATGCCGAGTTCGGCCAGCGGCTTGATACGCTCGACGTCCCCGAAGCTCACCCAGCCGATCACCGGCCAGCTCGCTAGCCACTGTGGCAGGCCATGCGGTCCAAAGACGATTCCGACCAGCAGAAAGCCGAGAGTCTGGTTGACGCGTACACGCTGCAACAGCGGCACCATGATGCCAGCCAGGGCCAGGAAGAGCAGTGCTTCGCGCAAATGTTGGACGGACATGCAACCCTTCAGCTAATGTAGCGTTAAACAAAAACCAGAGACCTGGCCAACTCCAGTTGCCGGTCTGCCGCATCACTCTCATCGCGGAGCCTTACCTATGGAACACTTGCCGGTCCATCACCTGCACCTCAAAGTGCGCGCCCTGGACGACCTGTTCAACTCCCTCGATCCCTCGCCATTTTTCACCCAGCAACTCGATCGCGAGGCGGAACAGTACATCGAAAGCTGGGCAAGACATCATCCCGCCCAAAGCCAGATCCAGCTTTCAGTACATCTGGCCGAACTACCGTCCGATAACGCACAACCCATGCGCCTGACACATGCGTTGCGCGAACACTTTGCCCTGAGCCGGCGGCGCGTCCGCTCCGACCTGACCAACCTGCTATGGCAAGGCAGACTCAGCTTGCTTATCGGCTGCGCGTTTGTCGCTGTGTGCATCCTGTTCGCGGACCTGCTTCGATCGTTCGGCGGCGGAGCAATCACGGCGATTTTTCGCGAGGGCCTGACGATCATCGGATGGGTCGCGCTATGGCGCCCAGTGCAGATCTTCCTGTATGACTGGTGGCCCCTCTGGCGCCGCATCCAGGTACTGGCCAACCTGGAACGCATGCGTGTCGACCTCCTTATCAACAATGTCTCCATTTCCCATCCAACCAAGCCCACTCGCGACACTTAGCTGACGCGACCTGATCCCGCCACCAAGCCCAGCACAGCGACGTACGCTGCATAGCACACCAGCATCAGGACGCCCCGCGAGCGACCGAGCTTTCCCTGGTACGGAACAATCAGCCCCACCGCGGCCGCCCCCAGCAACAACATGGTCCAGGTCGGCAGCAATGGCACCGGTATGGGCGCAATGACCGCCGCCGTCCCGAGGATCGCCAGGCCATTGAATAGATTGCTGCCCAGAGGCGTGCCGAGCCCCACATCGTGATGGCCACGCCAACGCGATATCAGCGTCGTCATCAGCTCGGGCATGGACGTGCCCAAGGCAACAACTGTGGCGCCGACAACCGCATCCGGCAAATCAAACAACTTCGCCAGGGCACGTCCGCCCTCCGCAAAGAGATCCCCAGCCACTGCCAACACGCCAACGCTGGCAAGCAGCGACGCCCATAAGAACGCCAGGTGTGCTTCCTTTCCAGCCACCTGATTCGCCTCGCTCCGTGCATTCGCGCGACGCAAGCCGGCAACTGTGCACGCGAGCCACGCCAGGAACCCGACCAGCAACAGCCCGCCATCCGAGCGTGACAACATCCCGTCCGCCATCAAACCACCGGCGACCAGCGGTGCTGCCAGTCCACACGCGATATGCGAGCGCAGTGCACGCCCATCCGCCGGCAGGGCCCCAAAAAGCAGCGATATGCCCAGGATCAGCAGGATGTTGGTGATATTGCTCCCCAGTGCATCGCCCATTGCCAGTGCCGGGTACCCGCTCGCCGAAGCATCAATCGTCACCATCAATTCCGGCGCCGATGTCGCGCAGGCAGCGACAGTCATCGCTACCAACAGCTCGGGCAAGCCCCAGCGCTGCGCCACGCCAACCACGCCGCGTACAAATAGTTCTCCTCCGATCCCAGCGAGGATCGTCGCCATGACCAGCGCCCAGGCATGCGGCCAGACCTGTCCACTCATTGGTTGCAGGCCCCATCCCTTGAACCAACACCGCGCCATCGACACGTGCGGCCGCGCGCCTCATCGCACAGCAACGATGGACTCCGCCTGGAAATCGTCCGCTTGAATCTTGCCCTTCGCGCAGATTTCCAAACCTTGCATCGACGCAGCATCAGTGCCGACGAATTCGGTTTGCGCCGACCAGCCCACGTTATAGGCGCGCCCTTCCTGGCGCAACGCAAACCGGCGCTGGCCTGCGTCCACGAATACCACCATGCCGCGCAATACGAACACGTCGCGCTGAGCTGGATCCGTCGCAAGTCGCCGTACAATCGGACGGATGTAGCCTGAAGACGTCACTCCACCAATTTTTCCGATCGCCATGGTAGAACCTCCTCAAACAATGGTCGCTGGACCAAAGGTAGAAAAAGGGAACCTCGCCGAAACAAGGCTCCAAAGGACCTTGCGGTCCACCTGCGTAACAAACCAGCTGGAACGGCGCATCGTTGAGTCGCACCATCCCGTAAACTCCCTGCCTTACAACATGCGGAAGGCGCACGCCGCCACCACAGTGGGCACCAACGCCCCCAGCAGCAACATTTCCGCCCGAATGGCACCATCTTCAAAGCCTTCTCGAAGGATCGCAGCGCCAGCAGGATTGGGGGCATTGGCGATGACGGTCAGGCCACCACCAGTGACCGCCCCAGCTACTAGCGCCACTTGAAATTCTGGGGACAGGCCCTGCACCAGCGACGCCAGGTATGTCAGCGCGGCGTTGTCGGTAATGGCGGTCAGTGCTGCTGTACCATAGAAAACCGCGTTCTCGTTCAGACCAAGCAGCAGTGGTTCGATCCACCACGCCTGCTGCCCGCCCAGTACGACCAATCCGCCGAGGAAGAACGCCACCAGTAATGCTTCCTTCAAGATCAATGGATCCTGATACCGGTCGTAGGCTTGCGCGAAACCAAGGAAGAACAGGAACGCGCCGAGGAACACCGCAGGGTGATGTGAAAACATGACCACGATCACGAGGAAAGCCAAGTGGATAGCGACCATCGGGAACGGTACCGGGTCAACGCGCTCGGGCGTGCTGTCAATTCCAGCCAACTCACGCCTGAACCAAAACGCTGCAATGGCGGCGTTGACGACAATGGCGACAGCAGCCTTCCAGCCAAAGGTGGTCAGCATGAACGGCACATTCCAGTCCCATACGCCGGCAACCATCAGGACAGGCGGTGCCGCAAACGTCGTCAGGGTGCCGCCGATCGATACGTTGACGAAAAGCGTGCCGAGAGTCGCGTACTTGAGCCTGGCGGACAAAGGATGACGGTAAACGTTTTCACGCAACATAAGTGCCGCCAGCGTCATCGCAGCAGGCTCCGTAATGAAGGAACCCAGCAACGGCACCACCGTCAGCACCACCATGTACAGCGCGATATTTGGCGAGAAAGGGAGGCGCCGGGAGAGGAATGCGACAAGCCGTGCCGCGCACTGCAGGATCGGACGCGTTCCAGCGATCACCATGATCGCGAAGACAAACAGCGGCTCCGTAAAATTGCGGCCATCCAGATAATGTGTCGCCTCATCCTTTCCATGGACGATAAACATCATCAGGATCAGGACCATCGCCCAGAATCCAAACACCACTTCCACTTCGCCAAGCAGGTGGAAGATCCCCGCGTGACGCGGGTGACGATGCGCCAGACGCTCGAATATACCGGTGGAAAAAGTATGGAGAACAGCGAGCGCAAACAGCACAGCGCCGATCAGCTGGATCGAATTTGGGTGCATCGATGTACAGACGTAACAGGTCACACGTGGCGGCCCGACCAACGCGAATCCTGTCGCACCGAATTGTGCGAACACCCTTTACCTTACATTATACCTTATTTAAGATATTCTTAAGCAAACTTTGCATCCCCATCAATACCACGGCCGCACCTGTTTCCACGGACGTCCCCCACTTAATCAGTCGAGGCGGCGGTCCGACACGTGCCTCCGATGCAACCGTCACGCGATCGCCCTCGTTGACTTCCAATGCGCAATATTATTGGCGAAAACACCGGTACATTGACTCGATGTCCGACCATACAGTATGAATGTCCAGTCTAGAGTATATTCAGTCCTGTCACGCCGGCCGATTGATGCCGCTGTCCTTCGATGCGCGAGTGAAGTTTCCGAATCCAGTTCACTCGCATCGCACTAATCGAATGCCGTCGCCGCTACGTAGCAATTTCCCTCGCAGTCCTCAAAAACCGACTCGGGGCCGAAATCGTGTTCGATATCTTCGATACGGTCCAGCCCGATGATCACGCCACCGGCAAACGCTTCATACAGCACGGTGATATTGCCTTCCGTGTGTAGCTCCCCAACGTTATATGGCGCAACTGAGCCGATGACGTTAACAAAGACATCATCTGGCACAAGGCCAGGCCGCAGACGCTTTGCGGGGATGCGACGAATCAGCTTCTTGGTCAAGACGTACTCCTTTACGAGAGTCCCAGCTGATGAGCCCAAAACGACTTTTATATATTTGTCATCAAACGATGGTAACACGTGCATGGCTGTCGCGGCATACAACACGCCACGCAGGCATAGCTCGCGCTACGTTCGCCCCCCCAAATTCCGTGTGCTGACATGCACAAACCGTCGACCTTCCGGGCGTACCCCGGTCCGGGAAAGGATGCTGTCAGGCGACCTGTCCGACGACCCCACGTGGAAAGCGGAAACGTGAAAGGACTGTCCAGCGCCCATCGTTCGCAAAGGCGGCGCCTGCCACGAGCTGTTACTCGCCACGTTCGGGATAGTGCCGCGCTAACGCATTCCCCCAAGGCGTAAAGTGTTCGACACCATGAATCTGCGCTTTGAGACCGCCGGCGAAAACTATTCCTTATCCGGCGACTGGAAGCGTTCCCAACACTGCCTCGTCCCTAAGTCCACCTTCTTTAATCCCTGCTACGAGTCCGGCAAAGCGGTACGCTGGGGGATCGCAAGGTCCGACGACAGCATGTTCGTTGCCGCGGGACGCTGGCGAGAGTGAGAAACGGGCAGCGCGCTGCAGTATTCGTTCATCCAGCTGACGATTAACGTGGATGACCATCCGCCAATGAAGCGTTTCCACAAGCCGGGGACAAAAAGTGCGCCCTGGCAATCATTACCCGCGATGAATGGGATGACTGGCTCGCCTGCAACGAATCCGAATTTGCGCTTACCTTCATGCATCCATTCCCGTTCGAGCAGATGAGGTGGCAAGCGCTCTTTCCTGACTTCGGGAATTCCTCAGTCAGACCGGCGTTTACCTAAAAAAGCGACGTACGCCGAGTCGCTTTTCGTCTGGCTTGGAACTGCGGCAAGCCCGATGATCGTCAGGATCTTTTCGTTCACGGAGGTCCTGATCATGTCCAGGGAAAGTCCAGAAATTGCCTCGTTAATGCTGCGGGCGATCATCGCCGGCGCATCCTGCGAGCAAATCGCCGCGGAATTTGGCATCACCAAATCAGCAGTGTCACAAAAGATACGCATGCTTGCCAATGATCTGCAGCAAATCGTTGGTGTGGTTGGCGTCGATGAGGAGGAGTCCCCGACCGCAGCATTGATTCGAGGCCACGGCGAAGCATATCTGGAAGCGCTGGAGCATTTCGTGCCCGATGCGGCCAGCGACTGGCGCGCACCCGTCGTGGAACTGGCAACTTGTCGCCTCGCGCAACACATCGCCAAAATCGCCCGCCACAGTCGCTGCGTCGCGCGTGACACGGCGCTCCTTCTGACTTTGTTTGCCACCGCCGCCAAGCCGCTGGAGATCGCCCAGCTTGAAGTGCACGACTACCTGGATGAGTTCGGCGATGTGCGAGTGAAATCGATCATACGCCGCGAGATTGCCGTCAATGGCAAAGAACGTCCCCTGCTCTTTTACGATCCCGAGTTGAGGACTGCAATTGATGCCTATCTCGCTCTGCGCCGTGGGGAAGGAATCGCAGGCCATGACAAGTCCGCCTACCGGGGGATGCAGCCACACAGTCGGCTATTCCTGTCCCGGACCGGTCGTCCCATGGCCGTCAAGCGATCTGGTCCTAACTCCCGGCACCTGGTTTGCAAAGAGATCCACGAGATCTACCGCCGCATTTTCTCACTCGGCGGCCACTCGGGCATCAACACCTCGACGGCCCGCCGGCTGGCAGCACACCGTTTGCACCTAGAAGGCGCAAGCCTGGATGAGATCGGCGCAGCACTAGGTGTGAAAAGGCTCGCCGTGCACAATTTGCTGCGGCCAATCGAAAGAAGAGTTGGCGAGTCGTCGCCACAGTCTACACAGGCGGCGCGCGCCACCATTTTGCACAAGAACAGCGGTGAGTATCTGAAATCCGCATAGGGTTGCGGTGCATGGGATCGGATGCAATATGGGTCATGTTCCACCTTTCCCAAGGAGCCGACCATGGCCCAAGACAATCCACGGGCATTGCATGCGCACGCCATCCCCATCACACTTCTTGGCCAGCGCGAACCGCGCATTCCCACCGCGGGTAAAATCCGAGCCGGCATCAAGGTGCTTACCAAGAAGGCTGCAAACAATCCACGAGTGAAAGCGCTCTACGACGAAGGGGTGACCGGCAACGCCACATTTGAGGAAATCGAACGCAGAATCGTCGAAGCTTTCCCGGGCATCGAAAAGCCCCTCGTACCCAAGAATGTTGCATGGTTCACCGTTCGAGCAAACGACTTCCCCAATCCTGTTATTGCCGAACAGATCGTCGCCCTGCATGGAGAAGATCGAGGTGATGGTATTCGCCGCCTTTATCGCTTCCCTGTCATGTTTCCTGCCGACCGCTGGCAGGCTGTTATGCCACATGAACTAGCTTGCTGGTCGCGCAACGAAAAGCGCTACTGGAGCGAGTATGGTCCCGATGGACATACGCGCTATTGCAAGATGCACGCACCTGCGCGGATTGACGCTCAGACACGACGGGTACTGCGTACGTTTGGAGGCCGCGCGCACCAACTCCGGCCTGAAAATGACGGCAGGTGCGATCCCGAATTATGCCCTGAGTTCCAGAACCGCCTGTGCAACCTGAGCGGCCGCTTCATCTTCTACATACCTGGCATCAAGTCGCTGGACGCCTTCGAACTTCAGACCAACAGCTTCTACGCTTTGAGCCGAGCGATCGAACGGTTCGAGACCATCGCATTCCTGCGTGGCGGGCGGCTTGCGGGCTTCCTGGACCGGAACCATACCCCATTTTTCCTCACCAAGAAGCTGCGCGAAGTGTCGCATATCGACTTGAAGACTGGGCAGCCAGTCAGGAGCGCGCATTGGATCATCGAGCTGGAGGCACCTGTCGACGTTTCTGCGTTGCTCATTGAGCACAACCGGGACGACACGATCGAACTAGCCGAAGAAGCCGTGAGAAGTCTACAGGGGCAAAGGGGGAAAGACGTCAGTCACCCCAATCCTCCCAACTCTCACGCCACCCTGGATGATCCGAATGTTGTCGACATGCCTTGCGACAGTTCGTCCATGCCCGCCAGCGACGTGCCGCCTGAGCGCCCTTTCGCGGACACAGGACCAGTCTATGCACTGGTGGCGGAATACGGCATCCCAGTTGATCACTTCGATGCTTTTGCCGACCGCTCCTGGGGTGCTGGCTGGCGGCGCAATGTTCGCGGCTGTGCCCGCGTGCTTGCGGAACTGGAGAAGTACCGGGATGCTCCCGAAGGCTTCATCGAACGTGTTGCGGTCGAATTTGGCCAATAGCGCAATAAAGGAGACATCATGCCACTGCAAATTGCCCATTTTTCAGACCTGCACTACGCGGACGAGACCCTTGCCGAAGTAGACCGCTGCTTCGGCCACGCCATCGACGAAGCAATCACGCGCGGCGCAGATGTCGCAGTCATCACTGGCGATACCACGGATCACGCACTCAATGCACATTCGCCCGCATTTCTCGCCCTTGCCCGGCGAATCAAGCACCTTGCGGACCATTGCCCTGTGCTTTTGCTACAGGGGACGCTCAGCCATGAGCCGCCTGGACTGCTGGCCATGCTGGCTATGATTGGCGCTAATCACCCGATTCACTATTCCAATCACCTTGAGCAAGTTGTTCTGACCAACACCGGGTCATGGCTGCCATCACAGAATTGGCAATTCGCGTCGCCACCGAAAGACGCATGCCTGCTTTGCACATGCATTCCAACCTTGAATAAGGCCGACCTCGCGACAGCCGTTGGCGCGGCGGACGCGGCGCAGGCGATGGGCGATCATCTGGCGCGTGTCCTGGCTGGCTACGCGCAAGGCCACCTGAAAGCGCGTGGTTGCGGCATCCCCGTCGTCGCGCTGTCACATGGCACGGTACATGGCTGCATGACAGAACACGGTGTACCCATGGCGGGCTCAGATCATGAATTTACCAGCGGAACCTTGTTCGCAGCTGAAGCAACTGCCGTCATGCTTGGTCATATCCACAAGCATCAGACGTGGAGCCATGCCGGCCGCCTGATAGCGTATGCAGGCTCCATTGGCCGGCTGCACTATGGTGAGGAAGGCGACAAAGGCTTCGTGTTTTGGGACGTCGGCGCAGACCATGCCGACCTCTGCCTCATTCCGACACCAGCGCGACACACACTTGATATCAGCTTCGATGCCCCCCCGGACATGGCCCGCCTGAAGGAATTCGTCAAAGAGCACTCCCTTGAAGATACCTGGGTGCGCGTGCGCTGGCAGGTTTTGGAAGAAGATTGTACCCAGGTCGACCGCGCGGGAATCGAACAGCTACTCAGTGGCGCAGCGGGGATCAAACTGGAAGGCCGTGTGCTCCCCATCACGCGAGCAAGAGCCGCTGGCATCGCCCGTGAACGCACTTTATCGCGGCAAATTGAGCGCTGGGCGGAAATGACGGGTACCGATTCACGCGAAACATTGTCGTGCCTGGAACTACTGGAGCATCGGCACCCCGAAGATATCGCTGCCGGCATTCTGCATCGCGTGGAGTCCGAACGGAGTTATGACGAGACACTACCGGCGCCGAATGCACTGCCGGGCCAACAGATCGCGGGACCACGGACGATCGTGGCCTAAGGCGATGTTTAGGTGCGCTCCCTCTTTGGGTTCTGCATCTCAACGCGGCAGCCGGACAACGAAAATACCTTCCTTCCGCATTATGCCCATCGCCTGGTACCCGTCGCCTTGCGTCCAAGCCCCTTCACCATCGGGGCCATAGAAACGTACCTTCGTCCGCTGCCACTCCCCGTGCCGAAGCTTCGAAGCTCCGACAACATCTGCCGACATTCGCTGGCCGTCCAACGTCTCAACGGTCACCCGCTCGGGAAAATGCGCGCATTGGAACCATAGCCAAAGGATCCCCCAAAGGCCGATCAGTGCCGCGCAATAGATGGCAATGAACCGCAGTATCGATTCAATGGTCATGTTCGACTCTCGCTGGCTACCCTAACACCTAAATGATTGCAGCCAGCCGACCCCAGGAAGGAAAATTGTCCAGGCCATTGACCAAGTCTCCAGATGGTTCGGCACCGACCATCAGTACCCGCCGCATGCTGGCGCGAAGTGCCAGGAGCAGCTCAGGATCCTTCGTGCCGTTCATGTCGATGTCTCCCTAACGGATGGCGAAAGCTCGCAAGAAGGCAACCATTCTGCCCCGCCGGGTCAGCCTTGTGCCAGTCGGAAGCGGCCGTTGTTCGTCCCAGACCGAAAGCAGAGTGTGCAGTACGATGCCTGCAAGCATGGGTAGACAGGCCACGACAGTTTCCGCGAGAGCGGCTACGCACGCACTGAGAAGCTTTCCCGCAAAGCCGTCACCAGCCAAATTTCCGTCCATCCATGCAAAAGTCGGCAGGTAATATTCTCCATGCGTGATCAGGAAACCGATAACGCAGGAGGCAATGAACTGCCAAGGAAAGATCACACCATTCTCCACATCGTCCTGGCCCAAGAACGCAGTCGCTATTGCGAGCAATACAGCGATGGCACAAATGATCGTCAGGGAAATATTCATCAACGGCCCCTCAATTTTTGCGGTTAGTTCATAGCCCACATCCTCGGGGCGCCTGGCCTTGAGTGCACCATATCTTCACCGATACTGGGTTCAAACTAATACATGAAAGGTGCATGTTATGACCCCTCTTTCTTTGACATTGACCGGATTCAAGGGTATTCGCGACGGCCTAGGGCGCGAAACCATTTCCATCAACTTCGCGGACCTGACGCAGGGGGCGGAGCTTGTCGCTATCACCGGCCGCAACGGACGTGGCAAGTCCACCATCCTCGACAACATGACGCCCTACCCCGTCATGCCGTCCAAGGCCGGACTCGACGGTCTGGGTGCCTTCTCGTACTACGACGAGGTCTACCTGCCGGAGAACTTCAAGGAACTCACCTGGGAACTCGACGGCTTGATCTACCGAAGTCAGCTCGTGATTCGCGATCAGGGCAAACGCAAGACCGAGGCATACTTGCACGAACACCGTGCGGGCCGCTGGCAGCCGGTGTCCCTGCCCGACGGCACACTTTCGGACGGGCGCATGGAGACATACTTGAAGTGCGTCGAGGGGATTGCCGGAAGCTGTGCCACGTTCCTCACGACCGCGTTTTCGGCGCAGAACCGTAGGCAAATTGCCACCTACAGAAATGCCGAAATCAAATCGCTTCTCGCAGACCTGCTTGGCCTGGCCCAGATTCAAGCGCTTGGAGAGCAGGCAAGTGAAACGCTCAGGCTGCTGCGCGCTGGGCTGGTCTCCCTCCGCCAATCCCGATCCGGTCTGCAAGCAGAGTATGACAAGGTCGCGGCATCACTCGATGCACAAGGCGAAGCAGAGAGGCTACTTGCCACCGCCCGTGAGAACAAGCGTATCGCAGTGGACCGCCGTGAAGCCCGCCGAACGGAACTTGCCACCATGACGGCACAGCGCGACGTGCACGCAGTCCATCTCGAGCGCAGAAAGCAGCTTGAGCAAGACCGCCAAGGCCTCCTGCGAAACGGGGAAAGCGCACAAGCGGGACTCGAGAAGCAGGAGGCGGCGCTCCACAGCGCCTTGGCCCGATTGCGGCAGCGTGCCGCCCAGGGCCAGGCCCAGCGCGAGACCAGTATTGCGTCGCTACGCTCCCAGATCACCAACCTCGAACGCACCTTGCACAATGGCAGGCATGTCGAACGTGCGGTACGCCGTCTGCATCGCCTGCAACCGATTTACGACCTGCGCAAAAGAAAGCTCGAGCAACTGCAGCAAGATGCAATGCAGTATGAGCAACTCAAGGCCCAGGCCAAGCTCAAACAGGAGCAACTGGCCGCGATCGACCGAGAAGCCGGCCAGGCCATCCTCGCCGAGCAGGAACTGAAACGCCGGTTCGGATTGACAGCCGAAGTACCTTGTGCAGGCATGGCCATGCAGCAGCAATGCAAACTGCTGGTCGACGCGCGAGCCGCCCAACCACTGATTCCCAGCGCCGCCGCAACCATCGGCAGGATCGATCACGCCAGGCTGGAGCTAAAGAGCGAATTGCACAGTATTGATCAAGCCTTGGCCGAGGGTGCTGGTATCGCCTTCGCGCTGAAAGGCGCAAAGGCAAAGCGGTGCCTCACTGAAGCCCGGCTATCGTGGGAGCAGCAGTTGGCAGCGCGGCAGCGCGACATCGCAGCGGCAAAGGACAGTTTGGCGTCCGTAGGAGCTCAGCTTGCAGGGATATTGGACGACAAACCGGCTGCTGACTGCAACGACCAGATCGAGATAGCCGAGTTACAAAGCCAACTCGCTGACGTGGTGCACAGGCGCGCAGAGGCGTCCGAAGCCTTGCGGTCCAGCCTTGCCCGGATCGATGAGCTCCTGGCGCAGTTGCCACCGCCATTCGACGATGCAGCACTGGCGCGCGCAGTGACGGCGGCAGGCCAGGCCAACGCATTCCTGGAAAGCGCGGACAAAGCACTGGAATCGGCACTCGCAGCGACGGAGCGGCGCAATGCCCTTTCCCAGCGATTGGTCGCGTGCGAAGCGCAGATGGGCGACATGGACCGCCACATCGCCCACGTTGAACGAGAGGCGGCGCGCTGGTGCCTGTTTGCCAAATGCATGGGCAACGACGGCATCATTGCCCTCGCCATCGACGACGCAGGTCCGGAACTATCTTGCCGTGCCAATGAATTGCTGATGGCCTGCTATGGCCCCCGCTTCACCGTTTCGATCAAGACCCAACTCGAAAGCGCCAAAGGCAACCTGCGTGAAGGATTCGAAGTCACCGTCCACGATGCCTGGCGCAACACGTCCAAGAACGTCGGCAAGATGAGCGGTGGGGAACGCATCTGGATCAACGAATGCCTCACGCGCGCTATGGCCCTATACCTCGCGGAGACGTCCAGCCGACGCTCTTGCACCCTGTTTTCCGATGAAGCCGATGGCGCATTCGATGCACAGCATAAGCGCCAATTCATGGCCATGAAACGCGAGGTGCTCCGCATCGGCGGTTACCGGCAGGAGTACTTCATCTCGCACACACCGGAACTGAGTGAAATGGCGGACGCCGTCATCGATCTCGATCAATTTGCCTTCGATGCAGCCGTCGCAGCTACGCAATCGGCGCACTAGACGAGCAACCTTACGGCCATAACATGGAATCATCGATCACGACAGGAGGAACCCATGAGCATTTTCGATGAACTGTTCACACTGACCCAGTCGCGGCACTTCGCCATGCTGGTCAGTTCCGACCATGCCTCTGGTCTGCTAACAATCAGCGTCATGCCGCGTGCCCTGAACGACGCCGATGCCAAGTTCTGCAAAGACCTCACGCTCACTGCAAAGCCGGAAGATTTCGATTCCGGATTTATTGAAGCAATCGGCACGTACCGCAGCAAGCTTATGCCGCTACTCGAACAGGCCAAGGATGCGTCGAAGGCAATCGACAAGGCCTCGGAAGCCGCGAAAGCCTCGGCAAGCAAACCAAATGCAAAGGCGAACGCCAAGGCCGCCGTACCGAAGGACAAGGAGCCTGAGTCGGGTACATCGGTGGAACGCAAAGCCAAGGCGTACGGGGTGGCTTCCTCCGGCGAGGGGGTAGCCGATGACGATCTGAACAACGACTGGATGAAGAACCGCCAGCCTGAGCTTTTTTGAGAGGGAGACCTGCCATGTCCATCGACGTCAAGGAAATCATCAAACGCTATCGCTTTAACGGGATCGAACTGCCAGCGCCACCCGGCCTGTCCGACACCGAAGTACGCGATCTGCATAGCGCCATCTACCCGGAACTCATCACGGCGGAAATTGTCGCCGAGGAGCCGGTCAACGGCGTGCAGGAAATCTCCTTCCGCCGCACTGTGGGCACCAAGGGATGAACATCGAGCAATTCCGGCGCGAAGTTGCGAACGCGGCCAAGGGTAATACGACCAGCGCCACGGCACAGGCCGAGCGCGCCTTGCGGAAGAAGGATTTTCAGAAATGCGCACATGCCTTGAACCAATTTGTGGCGGCGTCTCTGGCGTCGACGGATCGCGGCGAGCGGCCCCGCCGCGCAGTGTTGGCGCCAGAACTCCTTCCTCCCGTCGCTTGACCTTCCCGACGGTGCCGCTCCTTTCGGTAGACGTTCCGTCCGTCATCGAGCGGACACAGAACAGGCAAACAGTCGCGACCCTCGCGCAGTTTCTGCTCGATGCGGGCATGATTGCCGGACGCCGCTTCTGCGGCGCTGCCGGAAGCATTCAGGACGCCTGCCAGTTAGCGTTCGACTCGTGGCTGGCAGCAGCCATCGGCGACGTGAAATGCTTCACCCCAGTATTTGAATTGCGGCTTGCCGACGAATCGGGCAACGTGCGAAGGCCCATATCACCTGCGGACAGGCCAAGGAAACTGCCGCCGCCTCGTACAATCGAAGTCAGTTGGAAAGAGGCATCGGTATGTCATTGGGCCGTGGGCGCGGGACTGGATTACCTTGAAGCCTGCGTGCCGATGCTGGGCGCCACGGTTCTCGATGTCATGGAGCGCAAGGCTGGCCATGCCTACCCGCTGTTCACACCGGGCATGGCATTGGACGAAGCGTCCTACCTCTACTGGCGCGGGGAAGAGGACGAGTCGCTAGCGCTCGATGAAGACTGCGGCGACGACCAAGCTGCGAGGGATGCGATGGCGCAGGACATGGTTACCCGCACCGACATTGCTGCAGCATTTCCCGCTTGGGCGCTCGACTATAACCGCCCTCGCCTGTCAGCGCAGGAGTTGTCACATATCGCAGCGAACCATTCCTGCTCCTTCGTGCGCAAGGCGGCAACGCTCGCATCCGAGCTGGACGGCACGCGTACCACTGCGCAGTACTGCGTCGAAGAAGATGGGCCTTTCATCGGCTTCGGCGCAGTCTTGTGCTGGCGCGAAGGCGATCTGGCGGTGCAGATTTCCGACGACTACGCCAACCTCGCATGGCAAGGTGAGTATTGCGACGAGATCGGAAAAGCGGCCTTTTCACTTGACGACGCGGCAGCGATGCGCCGATGGATGCGCAAAATCAAGCCCAACCTCGCAGCTATCGGTCTGTTGGACACCTTGCTCCTACATCTTGTCGAGAGAGAATGATCTCAAGGAGGTAGCCAACATGCCAAACCCCACGTTCCAATTACACCTGCAGGATGCAGCCAATCTGAGGCTGGAGCAGGCGATCTTGATCTACCGCACACGCGGAACTGGTGACACGTGTACCTTCGCCAGCATCCATCGGGTTAACCTTGAACAAGGGCGTCCTTGCATTCAATCCGGCAAGCCGATCACGCCGCGCGCCGCACGGCGTCTGGCCGACGCGCTAACGACGAACGCTTCGCAGTCCAGTTTCCTGCCTGGGAATGTACTGTATGCGGACGGCGAATCGCTGGTCTGGTGGGTTCCGCCACAACGCCGCCATATCGCCTTCCGATGCGCATCCCCGTACATCGATGAACGAGGCGCTGTGGTGCCGCACCCTGCCCTCGTCTTCATGGTATCCGCCGGGCAGTGGCTTGTTTGGGCACATAAAGGACGGAAACGGCCAACTCCGGATAGCCCGATGTGGCGCGCCCCCTACTTCAATGTCAGCGCAGATGGGTCGATCTGCCGGGGCAACGTCTCTACACCGACCGGTACCACAATAGACAAGATCGCGGCGTGGGAAGACGCATTCTTCCGCTCCTATTTCACACATCCGAACATTCCCAACGGCCTCGTCCATCATGCTGGCGGCGCATACGGGTTTTGGGCAGCAATGATCGAGGTACCGCCAACCACCTTCCCCCAGCGGGTGCTGGTACGCGCAGGAGCCCGTCTCGGCGAGCTTATCGACCGCCATACCCACGCGCGATGAAAGTATCGACCACGGAGCGCATCATGACATCAGCCATCCATCGTATAGACTCGCACTTGCTGGACAAACGTGTAACTGTTCATCTGGCCGGCGTCGGCGGCAACGGTGCGCAGATGGCAGCGTGTCTCGCCCGGCTCGACATCGCGATTCGGGCACTCGGCCATCCGCATGGGCTGTTCGTGCACGCTTTCGACCCCGACGTCGTCACGGAATCAAATGTCGGACGCCAGCTTTACAGTCCGTCCGACATCGGATCGCCCAAGGCCGTCGTCACCATGACACGACTCAATCATTTCTACGGGCTGGACTGGGACGCGAGCACCTGCCGTGTCGAGCAATACTGGAATCGTTCGAGGCAAAGCCACAGCCGGGACGGCGATATTCTTATAAGCTGCGTGGACAGCCGTGCGGCACGATGCACATTCCATGAACACCTGTTCGCAGGCGGACGATACTGCTACTGGCTCGACCTCGGTAACAGCGACCACGATGGGCAAGTTGTTCTTGGTGAACCCGCCAAGGACGGCCGAGCATTTTCCGCCGCATACAATAACCGCCTTCCATGCGTGACAGAGCTCTACCCCGAACTGTTCGAAGACGCGAAGACGGAAGCAACCGAGCAATCGTGCTCCGTCCGAATCTCCCTCGCATCGCAGGGACTTTTCGTCAATGATTTTGCTGCCCGTAACGCCGCACAGCTTCTGTACGAGCTCTTCTCGCGCGGAGAGCTGTCCGCTCAAGGAGTGGTATTCAATTTGGACAGCAAGAGGTCGGCACCAATACCCATTACCCAACGCTGAATCCTTGCGCGAACTGCAGCGACCAATCGACATCAGAAACCTGAAAGTCGCATTCCAGCCTTTCACTGGACAGTGAAGCAGACATATAGATGGCGCCTATCGTTTTCATTCGCGACGTTTCGGCGAGTTTGCCTGGGCCAGGCACCCTACGTAATGGGAACTTGAATCCGCCACTCCCTTGGCTTCGGTGCGGAATCAACTGTCCTAGTGCAGATAACGTCGACGCTCCTCCCGACGTCTTTTTTGCGCCATTCGACTGTCAGCGGCACCGCGCATTTGTACACCATCGTCGATGTTGATGGATATCCCGCGCCCTGCGCGCGGTCGCGACTCGCTTCCGAACGCACGAACGCCTGCGCGGCCTCGTGGATGTCGAAGTTGCGCTGCAGCCGGTCGCTTCCGATGGATACCGGCAAGTACCAGCGCCGCTGAGATGCCGTTGCAGCCGTTCGACCGCAGCTAACCAGCACGCTTTTACGCGATTCAAATATGGTCCATTTGCTCCGCAACGGAATCGCGCACCGGTCGACCACAATCCGGATATCGGGATCGATAGGTCGCCAGTCAGTGCCTTCCCGCGCGTTCTGGCGGTCGAGGAAGTCCTTCGCCTCCCCCCGAATCTCGTATAGCCCGTGCCTCGATTCGTTGCTTCGATACTTTGCAAGCGGGTCGACGAGGCGATCCACCGCGACGTCACCAGCGACGGCAAAGCCTGCAAATACGAGCAAGCCAATTGCACTATTCATTCGTAACAGTACCGGCAGCAGCCTCAAAGCACTGCGTTCCGCGCCGCCGATGGCAGATCCAGACGCATGGAAACGTCTCCTTTGCGATACCTGCACCTGACGTGACACCGATCTCCCGTGTGGCCACGTGCCCCAAGTCATAGCGTGGCGACCAGCTCCCAGGTTGCGGCTTCACGGCTGATGAACTGACCGTGTGCTCCACATAGAACATGGAAAGGCGCAACGTCGTCGGGCAGCAAAATCAATTCCGGCGTATCGGCACCGGTGCGTCTATATCGCCCATAGATCTTGCAGCGCTCGCCGGTCTTAAGCCTCACGTTCTTTGAGGGCATCTGCCCTAACGGTTCCTTGCCGAGCCCAGCGAATGACAGTGGCGGCCATGTATTCGGTACGTCAAGCCTGCGAATCCACAGATCTGACGTGCAGCGATTGAAACGTACTTCACCATGGATTGAACCGCCCCCCAACGAATCATAGGCCCCATCACGCAACGGACGTAGGGCGGCATTCGCTCGCACATAACCCTCAGGTGGAGCTTCGGACACGGGGCCGATTTCCGGAACATCTCCAGACCGAATGACGAGAGTCTTTCCGAGGCGGGCAGTATCAGCACCCAAGTCGCGGCAGTAGTTTGCGTAAGCTTGCTGCCCTCCCAAGCGCTCAGCCAGGACATCACCAATGATGGTGAGCCAGCTGACGCTTTTCGGACCGTGGGCAGCACACAAGAGGTCCGCAGCGCCTTCAATATAGAGTGTTCGGTATCGAGTCGCCACATCGAAGACATCTCCCTCGAAAGGGACTTCCAGCAGGGGCGTGACCGCTGCCAACCCTGCGTGCCCGTGCAGCGGTTCCAATCTCTCAATGCAGATGGAGAGCAACGTCTCCAGTTGCTGGCGCAGTTCGCCATCAAAGGCATGACCACGTGGTAAATGAAAGGTCAGCCAAGATATTTGGTCGTTTTGCCATCCGCGCTCGGTCATGCACGTAATGGAGAATTCGGCTACTTCTTCCCTATGATCGCTTGAAGAGAGATGCCATTCGATGCAATCGTCTTCATCGAGCGATGAAACGTAGTCTTGCAAGCTGGGCAGCTCTTGATCTCTGAGGCGTTTTGTTTTCCAGCTCTCGGGGTCACACCCCCATTTCAATTCGCTGCCGTAACGCTCTTCAAAGGCTTGGATGCAACGAACCAAAGCTTGACGTTTTTCGTTGGTATGCCCACCCCAGAAGTAGAACGTGGCAACAAAACCAACCGTCATAACGATGCGGTCATCTTCTACATACTGGAAGTCATGCACCAGGTCTTCGATTTGATTCAGTTTCATTGCCACCTTACTTCTCCTTCTTTGTATTCGGGGCCGCTGCGGCGGTCTTCATAGCGCCTGCAGCGATAACAATCAAGCGGGCGGCACCGACCACGACGGCACCGACAGGAATGAGCTCGACGGCAATAATACCCACCAAAATGCAGCCAGCCACGACCGCAGCCGTTTTTAAGTGGTCCGCCAGCGGGGTGCCTTCTTCCTTTGCGGTGACTGGACCATACTGCGGGCGCACCGGCTGCGGTGCGGGTACCGGCACTGGCTTCGGTGGCGTTGGTTGATACCATCGCCGCATCTCAGTGGACTCCGATTGCATTGGCGTCGTTACAGGGGACCGCACTGGCTCGGTCGCAGGCCTCCGTCTTTCTCCACAGTCGCAATCCTGTGCCTCGAGCAGCCTGAACTTCTCGACACTACCTGCTATCTTTCGATAGCTTAGGAGCTGTTCCTTCTTCAGCTCATCATTGTCAAATTTAATTTCCACCACAGTATCGATGTTCGACTGCGTCGGGATCAAGCGAGTCCAGTCGATGGCGCCAGCAGCGCGCATGGTGGCCAGCTCGGCACCGGTCACTTTGAGGACGATGCAATCAGGTATTCTTACCAGTCCCTTTTGAGGCCCCCCCTCAAAGTCACGCTTCAGCAGCCCGTCACAAACGGCACGCCCAAGTGGAAACCGACTTGGCCGATTCGGTTGCTCACGGCTCATTAACGGCGCAGGCGGCAACGCCTTCATGTTATAGCCGACTTCGGCCTTATAGCGCCAAACGAGCTGATTCACCTCTTCATCGAACCAGATACCCTGGGTCGTGCATCGCTGCCTTAACGTTCTACCCTCGCAGTCTTTCAGGGATGTGTTCTTGCATCGACAAATGTGGGCACACAGATACCCTATGTCGATCGGGTCCGTGAGGGTCAGAACTTCGCCTTGCGCTCCGGTGTGTGTACTAGATCTACCTGCAGGTCGTGTCATTAGATTTCCCCTGCAGGTTCGATATAGTGGTATAGGTCCTCCCCTTCCGAAGGCTGTGGATGGGCGACGACTTCGACCGGCAAGGGCGAATCGGTCCAGACCACACTTGTCCGCCCATTTGAATCAGTTTGCCCCTCGACGACTTGCCCGTCGCCAGTCTTGATCGTGTAAGGGACGCCTGTCAGCAGCTCCCCGGTCTCACTACTGCGCAAAATGAAGTGTTCTTGGAAGCGTGGAGCTTTCTTTGGCAAATAGTCTTCAACGGGCGCCGCGGAAGTCGCCTGGCTGATGTCTGCGTCCTTGACGTTATGTGTGCTCGCTTCGTCACTGTCATCGCCCCATCCCGCGTGATCGTTATGGCGCGAATAGAGCAAGGCTCCGCAGTCTGTCGTGTCCTGGTCGAAGGCCGCTGGCTGGCCAAAATCGATGACGGTACGGAAGCGACTGCTGACGATAGTTGAGGTGCGCTTGCAGCGAGGGCAGGTTACCTTGTCGCCAACGCGAGCAACCGGCTGCCCGTCAATAGTCCATGTGGGGTCCCCGGAGATGACCACGCCGCCATGCGATGTGCGATCGCCTAGTACGATAAAACCAATGATCGACAACTACACCCCTCCATCTGCCCGAAAGAATTGCAAACTGATTGCCAATTAATCAATTTCCCATGATAACTATTTTTGCTTCCCCCTGCCCACACTGTTGAGAAAACGGCAAGCTCAGGCCCGATGAGAGATGCAAGGTAGGGAAAAAAGGACCGGCGCCTGCCACGCCGCGAAGCGGTCATGATCCTAGCGCCGGCTAAGGAGGGAACTTATGCTTTTAATGCCGTAAAACGATTCAAGGATTTCTGATTAAGCGCCGACTGGCGCCGAGGGCATTCCTCGTAGCCCAGGCCCCAACGATAGCGGCGCGAACAATCACAATCGCACCGTTTTGCCAACGCCGCCATGCGTGCCGAATCAAACCCATCCATCCACATGCCCGCCAGTTGCGGCCGACAAGCGATCGCCATGGGAACCGAAGACGCTCCCTGAAAGAACGCTTCGAAACCGAGTTGATGGAAGCGCAGGAATGCCGCAACCATAGGCGCCTCGGACTCCGGATTGCGTAAATCGAATGCAGCGCGCGCAAGCTCGAATTCCCTGCATTCCAGCTCGCCTGGTGCCAACTCGACGTCGCCATCCACCGTTGCCTGCGCCAATGCGCGCCAGGCGCCCGCGTCAGGCAGCGCGGTCATGATCACAGTCCTCGGGCTCGCCGTGCAACGAATGCTCGTCGATGCCGCCGTAGCACATACAAATGTCACGCGCCGAGCACAGCGCGCCGGTACGCAAGTTGCAGAAGCAAATGCAGGTACGGTTGGTGCGGATGAACGGCGTGCCGTCCTTCGATTGCAGCCGGCATCCCGGGCGCAACGCCTCCAACTGAACCACGACGGGATCACTGCAGGCGGTATCTGCGGCACGCATCGCCGCTTCGATCAATACAGAACAGTCTGACTTCATGATGACCTCCACTTCCAAACACGTTGTGCATCCTCGACCGCGCATAAAGACATCGTCCCATCGGATTTCAAGTACAAGCAAAAGAAAAGCGCACAGTTGAAACCAGGGTTTTCCGTGCTTATCATGGACAGCGAGTTGGCCAGGACCTCATCCAGTCCAACCAACTAACCAACTGGGGAGACTGCCGCGGAGGCAATCACATATGCTGCGACTGGGACAACACGTTCGATTGACTTCGAAGGAAGTCGAGCACTTCACCCTCATCACCGGCTTTGCACCGGAAGGGATCAAGAAGCTCGACGACCTTCATTCGTATGTCAAGCGCTGCAAGCGCCATTACTGGGGGACGTCGAAAGATACAGTGGCATTGCACCAACTGATCGACGACGCTCTGCTTCGTTGCACCGGCACAGACGACCTGTAGTCAGGCTTGCTTTGCTGCCGCTTCCTGCTCAACTTCAGCAGGGTTTGACTTCGTGGCTGCGCCTGCCTTGCGAATTTTCCGCATCTGTTTTGCTGCCGGCTCATTTGGCTCCGGCAACCAGTTCAAGCAAATCGCACCGACGAAGTTCCAAAGGCCTGTCAGGTGGGCAGCCGGTGCAGTCACCAGGAACCGCAGTAGCGCTTCCACCACTTGTGCGATCGCTTTGGCTCGTGCTCGCCTGGCCCTTTCTCGGCGCAGGGCTTGCTTGCAGCGTAGATAGAGCCCAAGGTGCCGGGCCTTGACTTCGCTATCTTCCTCCATTTGCTCGATCAGGTCCGACGCGACCTCCGGATCACCAACACACCGGTAGAACCCCGTCCAAACCCGTTCCTCCTCGCGGCTAGCCCACCGCTCTTTCCTGCTTCCTCGACGATTCTCATTTTCCATGGTGCCCTCCAAGAGATTTGCGGGAGCACCGTCCCCCATACGGGAGCTGCCTGCTCCCGCCAAAGCGGAAAAATCACATCGGGCGATTCGCGACACCGCCGTCAATCGCTCATTGCTTCACTCTTACGTTTGATGCGCTCCTCATCTTCCAGGAACGGATCGCTTTGGTAGAAGCCGCACGCCGAGCAGCGCAAATTCCAGTGCCCGTTCACGACTCCAAACTCCACAGCCTCCCAGGTACGTTGCACCGCTTGCTCAAACGAACACGAAGGACACTTCACGAACTTGGCATACTCCCAGGAGTTCTCGTCCACAGCGAGCAGCACGTTGTCGTTGGATTGCGCCGAGACCGGGTCGCAATCCAGATGACCGCAGTCCGGACAGGAAGCGTGCCAGCGAAACTCATTGCAGGGCGCTTTGTCGTCCCAACAAATACGATAGCGCGCGTTCCGGTGCCAGCATCGCGGACACTTGCTCGACTCAAGGAACAGATGCCTAGTCATCACGATCCCCAGCCACATACAGATCCGGGATTACCTCGTCCTCGGCAAACGGATCACTGTCGGAATGACCGCATGCCGGGCATCGGACCCGCCAGTGGCGATTGATGCAGCCACCGTCGTTGGTCTCCCAGTACCGGTATTCCGCTTCGTTACTCTGGCACTGCGGACAGATGTCGTTGCACGTGACATCGTCCAGCTCAAAGCCACCGGGTTCGACGCAAGATCCAAAGTAGACATACCCGGCCATCATTGCCTCCATCCGCGAATGGCGCTACGAACTGCGTGCGCCAGGCTGAAAATCGGATGACGCGCTTTGGGCAGCAGCAGAGCGCAACGCTGCGCATCGACTTCTCTGATTGGTACCCCGCCACCACCCTGCCCCATGACGGCCCTGGGCCGTACCGCCGCTTCCTGCTCCTGCGGCCGAAGTGCGACCAATCCACCCAGCAAAACACACAACGAACCACACTGCACTGCTTGATTGATTGCCTGAGACATGATGCTTCTCCTATAAAACGACGAGGAAACAGCATGCCCCGGCCGGGGATGCTGGTGTCCCCGAACCATGACGCTATAAGCGACATTGGGATCTCGCCCGTTTCGGGCAAAAATAAGGCCCACGAATCGATCGATTCAGGGCCTTAACCTTGGAAGATTTGTGAAGCTTGCTTCCCACGGTGCGGCGCTAACCACACCTTCGCTGCCTGACTGGCGCCAGGCTGGAAACGACCATCTTTCGATGGCAAATACCAGAAGCAATCCTGGTAAGCTGAGGACGGGTGACGACCGCAACGCCTGCAACTCTGCGTTGCAGGATCCGATCACATCTCCGCGATGGAGAGTAAAAGGAGCGTCGTGAGAGCGATTCCCACAAGATGCACGTACATTCTGGCATCTACAGTGAGACGATTCAAGGTGAGCCCCGCGATAGTTCAACGAAAACGCATACCGATCTCCCACCACAGGAAGAGCCCAGCCACGCACCCCGGCTCACACAAAAATCAGGTACGGCCCTACAAGCGCGGCACGCGTGGCCGTTCAAGACATCAGTGCAATCTGTGCAGCGTATGAGCAACATCTTCTTGCGAGATAGGCTCAATCGGCGTATTTTTTTTGATGAGCTCCACAGTTTCAGGGCGCTCTTGGCTCGCCACTGGCCGTGAATGCGTTGCGTTGACGCATGTGACCGAAACCGGTGCGAAGCACTGTGTACAGCGCTCTTTCGACTTCCATGGAAAGCGCAATGGCTATTCACCAGACCAACGTGCCGATCATTTAACATTGCTCATCTTGACAACGCCAACTTCCGAAAACCAGCCTACGGCCTGGACCATGTACGAGCTCGAGATCCGTCAGCGATGGAAGGCCCGACCCCGGTCGCGACGAGCCGCCCGCTTCGTCGATGGATTCTACATGGAAGTCAGGCACCTACTGATTGGGCGCTGCACGGGCGATCCGGCCGTCCGACTGCAACAGGTGCTGCAGGACCTGGTTGAGACCTGATATCGCCCGAGCGATTTCGTCGCCGTCCAGCTTACCCTCCCAGCATGGCGACAAGCCCGTCAACGACGGGCTCTTTTTTCGGTCGACCATAGGAGGTTTGCTCCACCAGCAGAAAGCTCCAGGCATCCCATTCAGCACACACTTTGCCAGGACGCCACCCGGTTGGCATGCCGCTGCCATTCCATCAGGGCTTTGCGAAGTAGAATACCAGCCCCCGCGGCCGCCCTTCTGCGACCGTTGTGCGCTTCGTTTGCGCCACGCCTTCTGATTCAGCCGTCACGGCATACTTCCCGGCGGGTAAATTGGCAAAAAACATCGGGCCCACGGACAACCCTTCGATTACCGGCTTATTGCTGTTGACATCGACCACATTAAGCTTGACATCAGCAAGATAGGCGCCCGTCTTCGGGCGAGCAAACGTCAGCCTGAAATTGTATTCCTTGCGCATCGATTCCATCGCTGTCGAGCGCGACTGCCCCACACCACCGCTCACATATTCAATACCGCCTGGCGTCTTCTGAGGTTTGATCTCGTTCTCTTCCGCAGCCTGTCCTATGGATAAGGTTAATGCCAACGCAGCTAAGAGCCCTCCTCTTGCCAACACTGTTCTCATCACTGCCTCCCTTTCGCCGGTGATCAAGAAGTCCACACCAAACTTGACGTCCCCCCCGCCCTAAAGAGCGGGGATTCCTACAGCCAGCGTCGCACGTCCGCGACGGAGAATGTTTGACGCCGCATTGAGATCACGATCATGCAACACGCCACAATCACTGCATCGCCACTCTCTTATTCCAAGGCCTGCGATGCCTTTCGGTCTCGTATCGGGCATTGCGCCGCAATTCGAACAGGTCTGGGTGGTAAAGCGCTCGTCCACTTCCACATACCGCGCGCCATGCCTGACGGCCTTGTACGCCAGCATCTTGCGGAAGGACGACCAGCCCGCATCCAGGACGGACTTCGCCAGGCTGGTCTGGGCGAGTCCGGCGGCATTGACGTTGCCGACGGCGATATGGTCGAAACTGCACGCGATCCTTGCCGACGCCTTGTGCAGGAAATCCAGGCGGCAGCGCGCCGTGCGCGCCTGGATGGCCGTCACCCTGCGCCGCTTGTGCGCCCGCTGCGCCAGCGCCAGTGCGGCCTCGGCCTCGCGGTAGAAGCCTGGCGCCGCCACCTTGGCGCCGGTCGACAGCACCGCCAAGTCCTTCAGACCCAAATCGATGCCGACGCCGTGTTCGGGCGGACGCACTGGCGGCTCGGCCACTTCGATCACAATGTTCAGGAACCAGTTGCCCCGGCTGTCGCAGGCGAAGCAACTGCCATCCTTGATCTTGCCTTCGGGCAGCGGGCGTGAGCGAAATACCCTGAAGGCGTGGCCCGCGAAACGGAAGGCATTGCCTTCGCGATGCAGGTCGCGGCCTTTGAACGGCATCCAACCCAAGGTCTTGCGGCCCCGGTAGCGCAGGTAGGGCCGCCGGTGCTGAACGCGCGACTTGGCGTACTGTTCGCACACCGCGTTGATGGCTCCAGAGTGCAAGCCCAACTCTTTGCTGCTGCCCGTGGTCAGCTTGTTCAGGTCGAAGCCGGTCAGCCAGCGACGGCCAAGGCGCAGTGCATCCTTCTGCCTGTCGTTGCAGTAGTTCCAGACGAAATTCACTTTACGGGCCAGTTGGTTCAACAGCCCGTTCAACGATTTCACACGGTAACGGAAGACGAGGATCATACTGCAAATATATACAGTATTGCGCAAATTTCAAGGAAAAGGACCGCTACGCGGTCCGCTCCTTTCACCCCCCGCCCTGAAGGGCGGGGTTTCTCGGAGCAAATCTGATGAACCATTTCGCGCTTCTACGAACATCACAGAGCGCAAGCGAGTAGCATACCGTCTTGACCGAATCAACGGCGCTCGAAACGGCTACTCCGCAGTACCACCGCATTTGGCTGCACCACCTCATGCCCTCACGAGGTGAACAGTCGTCGTTGGATAGGCGAACGCAATACCCTCCTGCTCGAATCTCTCAAAGATGCCAAAGTTGATTCTCTGCTGGATATCCATGTACAGCGCGTAGTCCGGCGTCTGCACAATGTAGACAATCTCGAACTGCAACGCAGAATCGCCGAAGGCCTTGAAATGCGCGCGGTCAAATGCCACGCCACTTTGTCCCGCAACAATGTCTTTCAACATTTCCGGTATCCGCGTGAGCTTCTCCCGCACCGTCTCGTACGTCACCCCGATCCCGAACACGATGCGCCGCGTCTGCATGCGTTTGTAGTTTCGAATGCGGCTCTTCAGCAAGTCGCTGTTGGAAAAGACGACCTGCTCGCCGCCCAGTCCTCGGATGCGCGTTGTCTTCAATCCGACATACTCCACCGTACCGGCGATATCGTCGACGGTGATGAAATCTCCGACAACGAACGGCTTGTCGAGTACGATGGACAGCGAGGAGAACAGATCCCCCAGGATATTCTGCAACGCAAGCGCGACGGCAATGCCGCCTACGCCCAGACTGGCGATCAGTGTCGTAATATTGACGCCAATGTTATCCAGAATCATCAGGATGACGATCAGCCACAGCGCGCTTCGTGCGATGAAGTCGAGTGCCGCAGCCGATGTCGTCGACGCGCCATCCGTCTCATTGCGATCGATCCGGTATCGATGCAGCCAATTGTGCAAGCCGACATCCGCCCATCGGGCAGCCTGCAACAGACAGCTTGCGACCGCGACATGCCCGACAAGGGTGGTTGCCTTCGGCGGAAGCTCCAGGCAGTACGCGCCCGCCAACAGCGCCAGCAGCAGCAGGAAGAGACGGCTGGTCGCAGCCAACATCTCCAGCGCCAGGTCGTCCAGGTACGTCTCAGTCGTTGCGGCAAAGCGCGCCAGGCGCCGCGCAACCACTCCCTTTAACCCGACCAGCCCGATCCACACGACGACGGCCGCGGCCAATGCCTGCGACCAGGCGACGACACCATTTCCCAAGAAGAGTAGATCCATGGCGCCACCTCACGCTGCGCGGACGGCATCGTCCGCCGCGTCGACCTCGTGCAAGCGACCGCCACGGGTCGCCTCGCCGATAAAGTCCGCTCCCCATCGGGCCACGTCATGCTCTTCGACGATCAGGGACAGCCGTCCGATCCGGTATGCGCGTTCCTCCTCGCCCATGGTCAATGCCTGGTGCAGCACCGCCGTCATGGAATTTGCGTCGTATGGATTGGTCAGCAAGGCACCATGCAATTCCACTGCCGCGCCGGCGAATTCCGACAGGATCAATACACCGGTCGCTCCCAGTGCACTCTTCGTGGCGACGAATTCCTTGGCCACCAGATTCAAACCGTCCCGCAGCGGCGCGATCCAGGCGATGTCGCACGCAGCGTAGTGCGCGACAACTTCTTCGAACGGGATGCTGCGATAGAAGTAGCGCACCGGCACCCAGTTCAGTGTGGAGAAACGTCCGTTGATCCTGCCGATCGTTCGGTCCAGCTCGACGCGCAGGCTTTCGTAGATCTCCATCCCGGGCGCGGCCGGGGTAATGATATTCAGGAGCGTCACCTTGCCAATGTGCTCGGGATGCAGTTCCAGCAGGCGTTCAAATGCCCGCAGCTTTTCCAGAGTCCCCTTGACGTAATCGAGCCGCTCGATCGAGACAATACCCGTGACCCCGTCAAGGTAATCCCGGATCGCTTCGACCTGGTCCAGCACCTGAGGCTCCCGCACAATGCCTTCGATCAGCGCCACATCCGTTCCGACGGGGTGGGCGCCTAGGCCAATGATGCGGTCGCCCATCTGTATATGCGTCGTCATGCCCTCGACGCCCAGCGCACAGCCGAACGTGAGAAAACGCGGTGCGCACGGCACGGTGCTGCGGATCGTCACAGGCGCGTAGGAACGCACCGCATCCACGAAGTTTTCCACGTAGCGGGGAATATGAAATCCAACATAGTCGCACTGCATCAGGCTGCCGATGACCTCGCGGCGCCAAGGGAGAATATTGAAGATATCGCTCGACGGGAAAGCTGTATGGTGGAAGAAGGCCAGCTTCAGGTCTGGCCGTAGCGGGCGGAGGAAAGCCGGCACCATCCAGAGATTGTAGTCGTGAATCCAGACCAGCGCGCCCGGCTTGGCCTGCCGCGCCGTCTCCTCGGCAAACAAGCGGTTCACTTCCAGGAAGCGCTGCCAATGCGCTTCGTCGAACTCGGCCTTGTCCGGAAACGAGAAAATGATCGGCCAGAACGCTTCCTTCGAAAACTTCTTGTAGAAAATGTCCACGTCGTCCGTCGTCAGCGCGATGCGCGCGGCACGCAGGTTCGGGAAGCGCGCTCGGTCGACATACACTTCGGAATGGAATCCTTCCGGGTTACGCGTCTCCTGCATCGACCATGCCACCCAGGATCCTTCTCGACCGTCGGCGAAGAAGCGCAGCAAGGTTGGGATGATTCCGTTCGGGCTACGCGGCCGGCGATGCAGTACCGTGCCATTCTCCACCACCTCATCGTACGGGAGCCGATGGTACACCATCACCAGTTCAGCGGCGCCACTGCTATGCGCCTGCTCCAGCGGCATTGCCGGCACAATGGCGCCGTGATGGGTCAATCCCTCCAGGATGCCGTCGCAGCCTTCGCCCTCGGCCACATAGACGTTATCAAGGTCCCGGACCTGCTCGACCAGCAAGTCCTCCGCACGGCCGACGACGATCCCGCGCAGCCCCGTCTGGAACATCGACAGGTCGTTGAGAGTGTCCCCGGCGACGATCATATCGGCCGGGTCCAGGCCGGTAGCCTCGGCAAGGCGCAGCAGCGCCGCCCCCTTCCCAACGCCGCGCGGCAGCACGTCGAGATAGCGGTCCGCTGAATACAGGAGATCGCAGCCCAACGATGCAACGGCAGTGCGCACCGCAGGGGTAATCGCATTGGCCTCCGCCAGGAAGGAACACCGCCGCTCCTGGGGCACCGATTGCCTGCGGATGCCGGGGAATGCGGCAAGGGCCTTCGAGACCGCCTGGGAACCTGGCCATCGCGCGGCAATTTCCTGCTGCAGATCGGCAACCGGCGTCATGTCTCCATGCACGATGGTCGCCCCCACATCGGCAACGATGTAGTCAGGTGTCGGCACCATTGGGTCGCTCAGCAGCGGCAGGATTGATTCCAGCGCGCGCCCGGTGACGAACACAAGCTTGACGCCGCACTCAGCTGCGGCAAACAGCTCGCGGAGGCGCCGCTTTGCTTCGGCACTTCCGGCCAGCAAGGTGCCGTCCAGGTCGGTGGCAAGAATAAATGGGGAACTGGGCTGCGAGCTCCATCGTCGCGGCGTTTCAGAATTCATCGTCTTATTCCTTCTCGATCGATGCGCCCGGCATCGTGGATGCCGGCCTGGTTGAGGGCGCGATGGCTTTGCGCCCGGGGGAACACAACTGGATGTTAGACACCAGTTGCCAGGAAGAAGTGAATCATTCTAACCGGTCAGATACATTTGTCCAAATGTATTTGCGGTAGAATGGCCGTCACATTGGTCGCCTTAATGTTGTTCTGGCAAGTTCAGTGCAGCGTCAACAAACCAATGGTTTCGATGTTGGCGATGGCGGAGGTGCCGTGTTGGTTGCGCCTTCTTCACCGCCAAATTGCACCTTTGACTGAGGAGCTGATGCATTACCCAACGATCCTGGTCCACGCCGACCTCTCCCCCGCAGCGCCTTCGCGCATCGCACTAGCGGCGCAACTCGCCCTCGATGGCAGGTCCCATTTGATCGGCAGTGCCGCATGCGGCGTATCGCAACTGATGTATCTCGGCACACCATTCCATGGCGGTGGCGCGGCCACTGGCGAAGTACTGCAGCGCGCCAAAGTCTGTGCAGAAAAAGCTCTAATTCAGTTCGACCAGATCACCACCGAGCTGGGGGTCGCTTCGTCAGAAAGTCACCTGAGCACCACGGAAGGGGATGCGGCGCTATCGGCCCATGCCTTGTTCGCCGACCTGATAATCGTCAGTCAGCCTCCCCCCGCTCCGGAACCGACAACAGCAGGTGCCCGTCATTTGCCTGAAAAACTCATTCTGCAAAGCGGGCGTCCCGTCTTGATCGTTCCACACGAGGGCAACTTCCCTACCCTGGGAGAGCGCCCGGTCATTGCATGGGATGGTGGCCAGTCGGCTATGCGCGCGGTGACTGCTGCCCTACCGTTGCTGAGAAAAGCAAAGATGGCGACGGTCGTCTCCTTCAATGCGAGGATGTGTAGCGGTGCACGGAGCGACGAGTCGTGCGCCGCCATTGCCCTGTACCTGGCCCGGCATGGGGTGGATAGCGAGGTGGTCTGCCGCCATAGCGCCGTCGACGATGGAAGTGCCATTCTTTCCTTCGTCGCCGAAGTCAATGCGGACTTACTGGTCATGGGGGGATATGGGCACAGCAGGCTGTTCGAACTGGTGCTACGCAGCGCGACCCGCACCGTACTCGATAATATGCAGACTCCCGTGCTGATGGCGCATTGAGGGCCGGAGTGGACTCAGGAACATGCCAGCACCGCGTCAGCGCCACGCTTCAACGGCCCGGCGCAGCCGCCCATGCCGTTGCCATTAGAATTTGAGCTTACCTTCCCTCACGTCGGCAAATATCTTCCGCACGCGCGACTCGCTCACACCCAGATCCTTCCCCAGCGAGATCGCCCACTCGAGGACTTCCTCCGGTGTATTGCGATCGTTGGTACTGAGCCCCTTCTGGATCACCCAGCCGATACCCTGTTCTTGTGGAGTCATCTGATGTCCCCGCCCATTTGTCAGGTACTTCGAGATTCTGCAGAGTTGAACTCGTTACACGCTTTGATGCTGCGCTTGCCGGACCGCGTCTTTGGACGACTTCTGGAACGCCTTCCCTGCCGCCGTCGCATGGAAAGCCTCAGCAGCCTTGTACAACCCGGCACGCTGCTCCTCCGACAGCTCGACCTTGCATTCGGCGAGCGCATTCTCCAGATACACAGCCATGGCGATATCGCGCGTCGCCAGAACAGAATCCAGTTTGCTCATAATCCACTCCTTCAAATGACCGGTCGACACTACATAGAACGCCAGTATGGCAAGAACCGCAGTGAACAGCACGCCCAGGTTCAGGACGGTTCGCAATCCAAGAACAATATAAAACCAAAACGACCGATCTGGCTTTCCGGCATACTCGCCGGCATCGACAAACTGCGCTGGCCATGTTGCACCATTGAACAACTCAAGCCAATGCCCCATGCCACTGGAAACCAGCCCGTATCCCACTGTACCAGCAATCACCCAGGCCAGCAGGAACACACCAAGACCCAAGTACCATTCGCGCCGGTGCCCGGTCGCTCCACGCTCTTTTGCCATGTCGGACCGATCCCTGCCAAGGGTTCGCAATTGAATAGTAGTCGAAAATTTCCTTACCGCAAGTGCGTTGCAAATCTGCAAAGCAAGCGGATCGTTATCAATTCTACACCGAACCCAGCCCTTTAAGCCGGTGCCGCGCGGGCCAGGCTATTCGCCCCGCCGTTTCATACGTTAACCGGAATACGTTGCCACCTGCGCCAGGCGCGAGCGACTACCGGATTTTGACGAAGCAATCACGATAGGTACGCCCACTTCATCTGTCCGGCCCGATTGCCGCGCCGTTGCGGCCGAACGCATATCCAGAACCGCTCTTGCCTTCGCGCGGTACGTGTTCCGTATGAAATCAGTTCAAGCGAAGTTCCACGTGCTCCCCGGTGTTCCAGCCCATATTTGGAATCTGTGCGTCCCTTTGGCATTGGAATCCCCGGCCGACAAACACGATCAAGGTTGAAGAACGCTCGCGCCTCGCGAGTTTGTCGTCAGGATTTCGCCAGTCGGAAATCAACCGGAGCACTTGAGCATTGCATTCACAGCCCGCCAGTCCAAGGCAATTGCTTTTGTCGGTTCAGCGCAAGTGCATATCCTGCAACGCTCGCTTAGTCCATGTTCCTTCCATGCCGGGCGCGGAATGGATGGGGCAGCCGCTGCCCCTAAAATCGAGGGTGCGGCACCGCAAGTGGATCAGGATGTTCCACCTATTTGTTGCGCAACGAACTGTGGCTTGCTCCATTGAGGCATAGGCTGTGCAGATGACTAGATGCATCGATAACGATACTGTTGGGAAGGTTCGCATGTCTTTCTTGACCAACGCGGCCTTTGGACTCGACACAGGGCTCACGTTGCGATGTATTACGGACGATCCCCTGCGTTAGTCGGCGCCATCTTCGCGCGACATATGAAATCAGAAGAGACCTGCAGAGCACTTGTTGACGTTGAGCGCCGGCGGCAACGGCGATAACGCAGAGTTGAACGTTGTGGCCGGTTGCCGACGGCCTCCCAATGTTGCCATGCAGAACCAAGTGAAGTCGATTGAACCGCCCGGTGCATTCGTGAGTAGCCCTGAGACCGACACAAGACGCAAAGCTGCGATGTATGTACGTATGTCCAGCAATCCGCAAGACCATTCAATCCAGCACCAAGTGAGCCAGCTCAATCAGTACGCATTGGACAAGGGTTTAGAAATAACCATGGTCTATGCCGACGCTGGCAAAAGCGGACTTCGCATTGACGGGCGTCCAGGTCTGCAGCGCCTGATCGCCGAGTTGCAGGCCGGTACTGTGGAATTTCACTCTGTGCTTGTCTATGACGTCAGCCGATGGGGCCGTTTCCAGGACATTGACGAAAGCGCCTACTACGAGTTCCTGTGTCGCCAGGCCGGCGTACAAGTCATCTACTGCGCCGAACACTTCACTGATGATCCCTCCCCCATGTCCGCACTCATGAAGGGCGTCAAGCGCATCATGGCTGCGGAATACAGCCGCGAACTTGGAGAGAAAGTACACCAGGCCCAATGCCGATTCTCGCAAATGGGCTTCAAGCAAGGCGGGCGGCCAGGTTACGGGATGTGCCGGATTCCTGTCAGCCAGTCAGGAGACTTGAAAGCACCCCTCAAGGCCGGGGAGCGCAAACCGGTCGCGACAGACCGCGTCGCCCTGGGGCACATTGGCACATTCGAGGTCGACGTCGTACGCCGGATCTACGAGCTTTACACCGTCCATGGATGGAGCGACAGCGAGATCGCCAGGCAACTCCAAAGCGAAGGCCACACCACGCATTTGGGACGCTCCTGGGACAACTGCACTGTTCGCCGCATCCTCACCAACCCGCGCTATTGTGGTGAGATCGTATACAATCAGACGACACGGCGCCTCAAAGGAAAAGCCCAGTCCAATCCGGAGTCCGTCTGGATCCACTGCACCTCCGCGGTCGAACCCATGGTTGACCGCGACACATTTGAACGCGCGCAGGACATTCGCCGGCGACGCGCGGCCGGCCCCGAACGCGAGCGTGTCTTGCGGCAAATTCGGGCTGTGTTCAAACAGAACGGCACGATCAGCGCCAAACTTTGCAACGCGTCCACACTGCCTCGCCGGAACACGATGCTGAAGATGTTTGGCAGCTACTCCAACGCGTACGTGGCAGCGGGACTTCCCCCTCTCCATACGGAAAGCGGCGCGCTCGGCTTCCGCAGCATTCGCGCGCGGATCGACACCATGCTCACGGAAGTATCAGCGATAGCGGAACAGGCGGGTGCCAAGGTCTCTCGCACGGCGGTCTGGAATGTGCTGTACATGGATGACCAGATCCGGGTCAAGGTTTCTCTCGCATCTAGCCACCAGTTCGAGAATGGTTCCCGGCGCTGGCGCGTGCCTATTCAATGCGGAGCAAAAGCCGATTTTGTCATTTGCGGACTATTGGATGACCAGAACGAAGAGATCGACTTCTTTCTGCTCCTGCCTGCAGGAATAGGAGGAAAAGGCAGCCTGTTCTTAAGCCGGGAAAGACTTCCGCAATACGAAGCCTGTGTTTTCAATTCACTGTACGAAGTATTTGGCTTAGAGCGCCGCCACGATTAAATCGGCGGCCCAGCATCATTGGTGCTAGTTGATCGTGATTCGGTCGCGCCCTTGCCTGGCTTCCCGTGCACCGCCAGTAGCCAAGCCTTCGCCCACCTGGCACTATTGGCTCGCGTCGCATCATGCGGACTGTGAATGAAGCGCTCAAGTGCCAGGCTGGACCGAAACCTCGCATAGACGCGTCTGGAATACAGCTTGGAAGAGAAATAGATCATGAGGCCAGCATAAACACTGCGCGCCGCCCTGCATTGAGAAAAGTCAATCCTTGTCAGCGGGGATCCTTCCGCCGGTCTTTGGTCAGACAACTATCGAAAGAGTCGAGACGAATCTCCGACTAATGGCGCTTAAAGATGGCTTCCACAAGCGTCGGATTGCCCCCTAAGCAGCCTTGATCAATAGCGCAATTGACATTCTCCCAGCGCTTTTGCGGTCGACACGACGAGGCATACGATGCATGCTTACAGGACTGCGCACGATGCTCGCGCCAGTGACCAAGCAGGACACGTCGAATCGTAGCCTCGTCAACCTGTCGCGTTCTCAGGAATTCAGCTGCGCTCGCCGTGCCCTGTGCCAACTGCACAGCAAGGCCCGCATCAATTGCAGAAGCCAATGCGCGCAACTTGCGCCTGTTAGTACGATCGGTCATGCGTTCGCCGCCAAACTTGTTGTGACCAACTCACCCTACCACCATTCCCAGTTGATGGTACTAACGATTTGTATCGGAACACTGGATACGAACAGTTTCCAATAGCAGGTCATGGGCCATATTGACCCCGGCGGGCCCAGCCCATCCTGTGCTTAGCGGAATGCTCTGTAGAAAACAGTACCTATAGCGATTTTTCTGCATGCGAAACGCCATCGTTGTTCAAGTCAACTACTTGTGTATGCATCGCATGGTCATCGTGATCGAACGCCCCGATCAATGCCAATACACCTGACTGGAAACGCCGCGTGACCAGATGGGCTGCAGCCTAGTGCATTGCGGGCGGCGGACCAGCTCTCCCTTGGTAGCTCTCCTGCAGCGGCTGCAGGGAACCGGTTCACCTGAGCAGAGGCGAAATCCGTAGCGCAAAGCACCTGGATGCTGGAATGAGAAGTGAGTTATTCGAAGAATTGAGACGTCCCTGGGACGAAATGGCAAGCGCATACGATGACTAGAGGCCCGGGTGGGTCTGGGCATATGCGATCGCATCCCTTAAAGCATCATAGCGATAACCGCCGTAGAGGTATGAGCGCTCGACATAGTCGATTCCAAATAGCTGCATCATCTGCTCTTCTTCGCCTGAGGGTACGTAGGCTGGAGCCCAGTGCGGCACAAACGCTTCGTCACGCTGGAAGCCGACCTTTGCTTGCTCCAATGTGGCATACCGCAATGCGTCCTGGAATCGATCATAGCGGAACTCGCGGAATGAATACCGTTTGCCATCGAATGAAATTTCGTACCGCGCGGCGCACGCCGAGTCGGTATCGGCACTCGACTCCGCCACCAGCAATTGCTCGTCGTCTACATGCATATGGACCATCGTTTCATCATCCAACGCCAGGATGGAACGATGCGCTCGCGCGATCGCATCGGCCTTGGCCTCATCGCAGGTACAAAATGCATCTTCAGTATGAACGAATGACCGCTTAGCCCCAGTCCGGCCAGGCGCAGTAAGCTCATGCGATGCCGATGTTGTCTCGAAAACCGCACTGGATACGAAGCGCGTACTGCCATCTTTGCGCCGAAACTCGGTACACCGTGTGATGATCTTCCACCCTTTATAAAGGGTCTCAGTTGGCCGTCGCATTGACCGCTCCGTAGTTCAGATCCTGCCGAACACAGCGACCCGCGGGTTCGCGGCGGGCCAAAAACATTGATCCTGGCAGGTTCGATGACGTGGATACAAGCACCTAGCCACTATGAAGAATTTGGCTTGTCCCTTGATCCACTCCGCTCAGACTGAATACGTCGCCACTGCAGAGGCTGCTCTTGATGGGGAGTATGACAATCCCACTATACGCTCACGCGAAGCATTGTCATACATATATTGACGGGAACGGACATCGTACAAGCGAAGATCGCTTCTGAAGCTCCAGCGGCCGCTGCTCCTTAATACAACAAGTATCGTCATTCCCATAGTCTCTTGTTGCCTCCCTTCCATAAGCAGCGTAGGCTCGACTCAGACACATCAACATTTGAGGCAATCGTGGACAGCTCTCCAATCGGCAGTATGAAGCGCTGTCAATCCTTTCTTCAAGTTCCGGAAGAGGATGCGCATGTACGCCGCTTACGTGTGAATGTGGAAACTTATGCAGCGCACTGGACCATCGCAACAGGCTGCGAGCGACGTCATGCATTCGCGCTCTATAAACAGGCAATGCAGGAGTTGCTGTCCTACTTATGACGTACAGCTTTAAACAGCCAATCTTCCTCCTGCGGCGTCCCTGTATCACCACTAGACTTGCGTCATCGGACAGTTTGCTTGCTTGCACTCTGGTCGCCCACGGTTGCACTCCTAGCTCAGGGAAATTGGCGACAAGCCCGCCTCGCGGGCTTATTTTTTTCGATCTGGAAGTTCTTTCGCTTTGCACAGCAACTTGTTTCTTGCCGTCGAACACAACAAGCCTATATTGGGAAATTAGTTTGCCATGCTGTGACCATTGAGGGATCCAATCCGATTAAGCTCCATCTCAAGCGATTTCTCACTATATTTTTCAGACACCGCAATTGCTCCCAATCAGGGCGGGCGCAAGCAAGGCTCCCATCCGCCTTAGAATTCTTCGCGCCAATGGCTGCAGCTAAAGGGCCTCGCTGCTATCGCATTTGCGCGGTGAACGATCAAACCCGCAAAGAGGCGAATTTTCCGGAGCGCACGCGATTTTTGTGGCGATTCCACGGCCCGAAAAGCGTGTCGCACGTTGCGGGCATTGCCGACCGGGTCCATCCTTGGAGCGGCGGGGCCCTATCTCCACGATGCAGTTTTCCGAAGGAACGGAATATCCGGAGAAAAATCGATCGCGGCGCCAACATAAAGGCGATCGAGCGCCGACACCCGTCCGACATTTTCCCGCTCAACGGAGTAGACTCTCAAGGTAAATTAGCAGGAGAAGTTTCATGTCTGACCTGGGACCAGAAGTGTCTATGCTCGGGCTCCCCCTCAACACTGAGCAGGAAGCCGAGATCCAGCACTATATTCACCAGCGACAAAGGCGCGGCCTTAAACCCGATATCGAGGAGCTGTGCGCAATGTTGCGCGACATGCTCGATCCCCCTATCCTTGACGAGCCAGGCAATTCAAATGAGACGGAACGATCATGCGCTGACGCTGAAAGTACTGCCAACCTGGTCGACAATGCGACAGACGAGATTTCGGCGCGCGAAGAACGGACCGCCCTCCGCGAGGCGGAAGCGATGAAGCATCCGAGCTACTGAAGGTTCGAAGGGAAAGTCAGATAGCCAAGCGCCGTGAACCAAATGGTTACGCAGCGACTCGTTACAGCGTTAAAGTACAACGAGGGATGTCGCCAGGTTCGCCCATCTTGTTCCACTCCTCCCCTTTGGGACCTCTCTTGCGATGTGACCAGCCTGCACTAATTGATCATGAACCTTGCACTCATTCATTCGAACACCTGCCGTGAGTTGCTGCACGAAGGAGCGTTGGAGGACGCGGTGCGCTATTGCATTGCGCAGGGAATTGAACCACCATTCCCGCCTTGTTCCAAACCGTCATCGGATTACGAGAGGTGCGTGGAGCTAGCAAAGGAGACGTTGTCCGACTACGGCTGGTGGGAAAAGCGGTTAAAGGTCCAAGCATCCCGCAATCGCAAACATGCCGACGGTTAACCGTGATGAGGCCGGATAGATCGTTTGGCGGTGCGCAATAGTGCCCATCTATCCGATCTGCGAACATGCCTTCGCGCAACTGGCAGGACGCTGGGTATCGCACGGTCGCCAGGTTACCGACTTTGCGCCGGCGCGCTCAACTCATCAAAGATAGTTGCCAGAACGCATCGCTTACGGCACACTGCGCGCACTGTTTCAACGCTTACGGGCCGAAAATTGATTGACACTATCGTCGCAGCCGTCTTCGTCACTTTGGGTCTCTATGTCCTGCTTTGGTGGAGGCGAGCCACGTCAACCAGCGTCAGCGCATTGCGCTGGTCTACGACAAAGGGCGTGATCACCCAGTCACATATCCGCTATCCAGCGGCACCCGACGATTCGGCGTTGCTGGTGCTTTCCTATGAATACATGGTCGGCGTCACCCACTACAGTAGCAATCGACTCGACCTGTTCCACATGGAGGAGAGAACGACGCAGGATGAGATGGAAGCCATCACGCGTCGCTATCCAAAAGGGCAATCCGTGCAGGTGCACTTTGACCCGGCTAAGCCGGCCACCGGCGTGCTCGAACCCGGCAATCTGTTGGCAGCGCACCGCACACGCAACCTAGGCTTCTTCCTGATTGCCTTTGGCCTCGTTGTGCTTGCAGTCAGCCATTGGTTTGGTCCGCGCTAACGGCACAGCGTCTCCAAAGTCGTTCATGGGGTCTTCGCCGTTGCCTGCGCGCAAACTTCCACCAGTTCGCGACGGATCACGGGCCCCGGTTGACCAACCGTTGTGCGCACGCATCAGCAACCGGCGTTGGGCGGCGAAAAAGCATGTCATCTAGCGTATCCTGTAACCAATGGATCGCAGCCATCGTTACCAACCTTTACGTCTTTCCGAACGACAAGCAACGACCTCTCTGCAGCGCGCCGCCCCGGCGTTGCGCACGGAAACCGACATGTCCGCCGATGAACGCATCATCCACCCGCTCTGGCTGCGCATCACGCACTGGCTTAACGCCATCGCCGTCATCCTTCTGATTACCAGTGGTTGGCGCATCTACAACGCCACTGCGTTCCTCGGTTTCAGTATCCCGCGAGACGTCACTTTGGGCAGCTGGCTCGCCGGAGCGTTGCAATGGCACTTCGCCGCCATGTGGCTCCTGGTTGCTAACGGCATTTTGTACCTGCTGATCAACGCACTCAGTGGGAGACTACGGTACCAGTTCTTCCCAATCTCTCCGCGCCAGTTGCTGCAGGATGTGGGCGCAGCCCTGCGAGGGAAACTGGCTCACGACGATTTGCGGCACTACAATAGCGTGCAACGGCTGGCGTACCTGTTCGTGATGGTTGACAGCGTACTACTCGTGCTATCCGGCCTGGTTCTGTGGAAATCGGTGCAGTTCCCTTTATTGCGAGAGCTGTTGGGAGGCTATGAAGGGGCACGCCGTATTCACTTCTTCGCCATGGCCGCCATGTGCGCCTTCATCGTTGTGCATGTGGTGATGGTCGCACTCGTCCCGCGTACCCTCGTTGCCATGCTGCGTGGGCGATAGCAGAGGAGTGGAACGTCCATGACACATCGCTACCAACAAAGCCCTATTGTGGTACCTGGTGAAGGCGCTGCCATCCTGACCGATGCCATTGGTCGCATCGCCCAACCGTCACGCCGCGCGTTCCTGCAACGCACCTTGACGCTCGGAGGACTCACGCTGCTTACCGGGTGCGCCACCGACGACCAGGACAGTATTGAGGCGGCACTCATGCATATCTCGCGCTTCAATGATTTCGTGCAGGGCCGGCTGTTCAATCCCAAGCTGTTGGCACCGACGTATCCGGAATCCATGATTACCGATCCGTTTCCCTTCAATGCTTACTACAGCGAGGATGAAGTACGTGAAATCGACGGCGACACATGGCGCCTCGAACTCAGCGGAATGATCACCGACCGCAAGCCGTGGTCACTGGAACAGCTGCGATCGCTACCGCAACAGTCGCAGGTTACCCGACACATCTGCGTTGAAGGCTGGAGCGCGATCGGCAAGTGGGGTGGCGTGCCGTTCTCCCACTTCCTGCGTCTGGTCGGGGCCGACCTGAGCGCAAAGTACGTCGGATTCAAGTGCGGCGATGACTATTCCACTAGCATCGACATGGCCACCGCCCTGCATCCGCAAACCATCATGGCGCTCACCTATAACGACCAGCCCCTCCCACCACGATACGGCTTTCCCATGAAACTGCGCATGCCGACAAAGCTGGGTTACAAGAATCCAAAGCATATACAGGCCTTGTTCGTCACCAATACCTATCCTGGTGGGTATTGGGAAGACCAGGGCTACAACTGGTTCGGCGGAAGTTGATCGCCAATCGTTCCGAAGTCGTTCCATGCATCTCCTTGCGGCTGCAGCACCTTTGACGTTCAACTTCACATCACTGAGGAAAAACATGAAAAAGCTTTCCACGATTGCCTTCATCACCGCCTGTCTGCTGTCCTTCGGCGCTACTCACGCCCAAGACGCCATGAAGAAGGAAGAAATGTCCAAAGATGCCATGGCTAAAGACGGCATGAAAAAAGACGGAATGGCCAAAGATGGAATGAAAAAGGACGCCATGGCGAAAGATGGCATGGCAAAGGACGGTATGGCGAAAGATGGTATGGCAAAGGATGGCATGGCAAAAGACGGAAAGAAGAAAGCCATGCATAAAGACTCGATGGCGAAGGATGGAATGAAGAAGGACGCCATGGCGAAAGACGAAATGAAAAAGGATGATATGAGCAAAGATGCGATGAAGAAGTAGTCTGCGCGTCGGTGCCATGGACGGGGGGCGGTCGGCCAGCGTCGCGCTGCGGGCGCTGCGTCCCCGAACTACTGCATTTTGGTTTGTCCCGCTTGGACAATCTCACCGGCCTTCGATGCAAGCGCCGCCGCTCAACACCCCCTTGCTTTTCGCCGTTGCACCTGCAGCGGCATCTCCGTTGCCGGACGCAAAACATACATTGTTTCCGCGCAGGTTTTAAAGCAGAGTAAGCTAACGATTCCACATGGCGAGCAACTACTAGACGGTTGACTTATGGGATCGATAACGAAAAGTGACGAATTCATTCGGTTGAATTTCCCGCGACTGGCGGCGGCATTGGAATTCATGCCGGTCGGCGTCACCATCGTTGACCGCGACCTGACCATCCGATTTTGGAACCGGGCTTTTTGTCAAATGCAGCGATTTCCCGATGGCGTCATGCATCCTGGCGTAACCATGGCAGACGTCTTCCGTTTCATCGCGCTGCGCGGTGATTATGGGCCCGGCCACATCGAGCAACTGGTGGCCGCCCGCGTCGCGCTGTGCCTGAAATTCGAACCCCATCATTTCACTCGCACCTTGGCCAGCGGTGAGCAACTGGATATCGACGGACGCCGATTCTTGGTACAGACGGTAAAGTTAGCGGTTTCGTGACCATTTACCACGATGTGACGGCCGAGCGGCGCCACGAGGAAGAACTTCAGGCCAAGAACGCCGAACTGGAACAAGCCAGGCAACTGGCCGAAGCAGCGAGCGTTGCCAAGGGACAGTTCCTGTCCAATATGAGCCATGAAATCCGCACGCCGCTCAACTGCGTCATCGGCATGGCCTACCTGGCGCTGAAAACCGAACTGGATCCCCGTCAGCGCGATTATCTGGAAAAAATACGCTTTGCCGGCGAACATGTGCTGGGCGTCATCGACAACATCCTCGATATTTCCAAGATCGAGGCCGGCAAGATGGAACTCCAACAGGTTGGCTTTACGCTCGACCAGGTGCTGCAGACATTGTCTACGGTGTTGGCGCCGACCGCCGCCAGCCGCCACCTGGACCTGAAGTTCGATCTCGATCCCGCTTTGCCGCCGACGCTGGTGGGCGATCCACTACGGCTTGGTCAAGTGCTGATCAACTATACCAATAACGCCATCAAATTCAGCGAACGAGGCACGGTAACCATCCGCGTGCGCAAGGAAGCCGGTGACGTCGATGCCTGCCTGGTACGCTTCGAGGTGAGCGACCAGGGCATCGGCCTGTCCGAAGCGGCGATGGCCAAGTTGTTTGTCTCGTTCCAGCAGGCCGACGCATCGACCACGCGAGAATACGGCGGCACCGGCCTCGGCCTGGCCATCTGCAAGGAACTGGCCCAGTTGATGGGCGGCGACGTCGGCGTCGACAGCGAGCACGGGGTCGGAAGTACCTTCTGGTTCACCGCACGCCTGGGCGTACCGCCCGATCCCCTACCGCATTTCAGCCAGCAGTTGCACGCTGCCGCCGCGGGTTTGCTCACTAGCGACCACAACTGGGCACGCACGGCGACGCTGAAGGCCACGCGCATACTGCTGGTTGAAGACAATACCTTTAACCAGCAAATTGCCCAGGAAATGCTGGAAGAAGTGGGCGCCACCGTCAGTGTCGCCAATAACGGGATCGAAGCATTGACCTTGTTGCAGCAGGCCGAGTTCGATTGCGTCTTGATGGACCTTCAAATGCCGCAGATGGACGGTTTCGAAGCGACACGCCGTATCCGCGCCGAGCCACACTTGTCCAATCTCCCGGTGCTCGCGATGACCGCGACGGCCACCACCGACTCCCGGTTGCGGTGCATCGATGCCTGCATGAACGATTTCATTTCAAAGCCTATCCAGCCGTTCCAACTGCACCAGATTATCGCCAGGTGGCTGCCGCAAGGCACGTTACGGCAAGGCCCTCCACTCGCGCCCCCGATCGCGCCGCTCGCCAAGCGCAAGCCAAGTGACAGTTCGGCCAGCATTGATTGGTCCGTGCTCGCAGCGCTAATTGGCAACGATCCGCAAAGGTTGCGTAAATTCGCAATCAAGTTCCTGGAGAGTGCGGGCGATGGGGTGCGAGAAATGGAAGCCGCAGTGGCACGCGGCAAGGTGCAGGCAGTGCGCGACGTGGCCCACCGCATCAAATCAGCAGCCCGCAGCGTCGGTGCCACCAGCATGGCCGATATGTGCCACGATCTGGAGCAATTGGCGCATGAGCAGGCCAGCAGCGAGTTGGCGCGCGCCCAGCCAATGGTGGACGAATTGCACGACCAATTGCAGCAGATCGCGGAGCAAATAGCACAGCACGTCGATGGCGTGGCCGACGACTGAGCCGCTGGAAATGTGTCAGCGTCGGCGCAGCGCGCGCCGACAAACGTGGCAGCGTCTATCGCGTGGCACTGGAGTCCAGTCAGCCAGGCGCCTGGAGACCGAACGCATGGAAGCGCATGGCGCGCGGGTCGTCGCTGCGGAAATGCGGGCACCATCGGGTAGCCAAAACGTATGGGAGCAGACATTTCGTCCCCCGGCCGTGGCGTGCAGTCCGCCTCATTGCAGCGCCTTCATAGCATCGGTGATCGGCTAGGCGTTACGTCGAAGTGGGCGCCGGGATCGCGCGCCACCGACGGTATTCCCCCCCAAGGAAGCAGCACATTGCCATGTCCTGCAGATTCGTTGCGCCATAGGTGCCAGGGACCGACCGTGCAGTGGTAGACTCATGCGACGCAAACACCTTCTTCGATCCCGTGAGGACACCATGGCCATTTGGCAGTTTGACCTCTACTTCATCCATATTGGCTCAACGCAGCCAGACATCCGCGGCGAGGAATGGGAAGCGCCCGTCATCTCGCATGCACTTGCTCGATCGGTGCAGGAAGTATTGGCCCATTATTTTGGATTGCCGTGGCTGATGTTAGATGATTGGCTTGTTTTCGGCCCGGAGGATGGGAATCGCGTTGATCTGCTATTCGATGATGACCATGCTGGCGTCAGCATTTTTGTCCGCTGCGACCTAAGGGATGATGCGCCCCAGTTCTTTCAGCTAGTCGCCGAGTTGGCGCGCCAGGTTGATTGCGAGTTCTTTTGTTCCGATAACGCGCAGTTGATTTCAGCTGACCTCCACCGCCTGACCTTGGCGGCCAACGCGAGACGCGAGGAATTAGTGAAGTCCCGCAACGCAATCTGATCATGTGCGCGCTGGACTTTGGCGAATGTCGTGACGGGCGATCACAGTTGCGCTGTACACCACGTAGAAATTGGCGAGGTTATTTTTTCTCCGGCGGCGCCCACAATCCCGCCGGTGACCACCCATATTGAATTCCGCGTTAGGTCAACGCGGAGGGTGCTCCACGCTAGCCCTCCCGTACAATTTCGCGCTTCATTTTTCAATCCGCGCAGCTTTGATCGGCTCAGCCCGCGAACGGCAAGTGCCTCGCGATTAGATCGCTGGGCGGGCGCGAATTGCCCAAATTTATGGTGCCCCTGATTGGCTTAACGACGATTCAGTGAACATGTCCTTCGGCCCGGCGATGTTCTGGGCCAGCGTTCCATAAGATTGCTAATCAGTACTACCAGGCAAATACCTGGCTTTAATTTGTTCCCAGCATTCCATGCATTGCAGTTCGAATTGCCGTTGCCCCTGGGACGTATCACAGGCCCTTGAGTTCGCAATTTTGTCACGTAGAATGCGCTCCTGGTCCTCAAAATCATCGAGCATCATCAAGTCCAGACACAATGGCTTGACTTGAGGCGGCCCGCCTCCAGGGATATCGTGGATTGCGCGGGGCAAGCCGCGTAGCGCCACATGATTGGCATGGAAGCGCAATCAGCTGAGTGAAGGAGACGGGCCATGAAAAAGATCAGCACTTTGCATGTAGGTTTGGACGTCCACAAGGATACCATTGATGTTGCAATTGCAACAGATGAGCGGGATGGTGAGGTGCGCCACCTGGGTACGATTGGCGGAGACTTGGCCGCCGTCGATAAGGTGTTGCGCAAGCAGATTTCAGCTGGCCACAAACTGCACGTCGTGTACGAAGCGGGGCCATGTGGTTTTGTACTCTATCGGCATTTGGCAAAGCAGGGAATTGAGGTCGAGGTCCTGTCGCCTTCAGCTATTCCTAAAGCGCCGGGCGAGCGCATCAAGAATGACCGGCGTGACGCGATCATGCTGGCTCGACTTGCGCGCTCCGGCGACCTGAAAGGCATCACAGTTCCTGATGCCGCCGACGAGGCGGTTCGTGACTTGCTAAGGGCTCGTACCGATATCGTTCATGCGCAAAGAACTGCGCGACACCAGCTCAAGGCTATCCTGCTGCGCAACGACATCCGTTATGAAGGTAAGAGTTCGTGGACTGCGGCCCACTTGCGATGGATATCTCGGTTGGTCATGCCATACCCCGAACAGCAGATCGCATTCCAGGAATACGTCTTGGCCGTCACTGAAGCCACCGAGCGAATCGTCCGGCTCGATCGCGCAATCGAAACGGCTGTCAATGTCTGGCGCTGGCAGCCCGTGGTCGAGGCTTTGTGCGCATTGAGGGGAATTGCCCTACTGTCGGCGGCTACGCTGGTCGCCGAAATAGGTTCCATCGAACGATTTCAAAATCCTCGCCAGCTTATGGCCTATCTTGGCCTCATACCAGGCGAACATAGCTCGGGGCCAAAGCGCCGGCAAGGCTCCATCACGAAAGCAGGTAACTCACACGCACGGCGCATGCTGATCGAGTGCGCATGGCTGTATCACTATCCGGCAAAGGTGGCGCCAATTCTGCAGAACAGGCTTGAAAAGGTGACGCCCCAAGTCAGAGAAATTGCATGGAGTGCGCAGATACGCCTGTGCGGCCGGTTCCGCAAGCTGGCCGCACGCAAGCTTCAGCACAACAAGATCGTTGTCGCTATCCCGCGTGAGCTGGTTGGATTTATTTGGGCCATCGCACGTGTCCAGGGACCACGTGCAAATTGAGTCTGCCCTACTGAAGGAGGCGTCGCATGAAAAATTGAACCATCAGCTTGGATAAGCAACGCGGCGCAGCCGCGGTTGGACGCGGAATCCTCGGCCACGTTGTGGAGCGCTTGCGCAAATGAGCGACCTCCGAGCCCAGAGAGAGGAAGCCGCGGGACGTATAGGTGAAGGGTGGTAATCAATCCACGAATATCAGCGTGATCAGACCGTCGCGCATCACCGGTTCCGCCGCGTTGCCTATCCGAGTTGTGTGCTACTGCGGAGAGCCTTGAGTGGCGGGCAGAATTCGTTGCGGCTTCTTGACAAGAAAAGCCATATCAACGTGTGCGATAACCGGCGGCTGGAGCGCACAGCGCGGAAGCCGTCCGGTTGATTGTTTTGTTGGACGAAGCCGCTACGCGGAGGATGTGATGCCAAGCGACCCGATTCAAAATGTAGCCTCGCCCCCCATCCGGGGATTGTTTAATGAAAAACAAGAGGTTACCGCAAAATGTCAGCATCTGTCGAAGCAAAATTCAAAGCCGCCTACCAACAGCATCTGCAGCACCTGAAGCTAAAGGGCCTTCAGCCCAAAACTATCGAGGCCTACGCACGCGCCATCCGCCGCATCGGGGATCACTTTGAGCACCGCATAAGTGACCTCTCCGAGCAGCAGTTGCTCGACTACTTCACCGGCCTGATGACAACCCACTCCTGGAGTTCTGTCAAGCTTGACCTGTATGGCCTGAAATTCTTCTACGCGCATGTGATGAAGAAGCCATGGGTATTTCCCGACCTGGTCAAGCCGCCGAAGGCGCAGCGCTTGCCCGACATTGTCACCGTCGCCGAAGCGCGTGCCTTATTCGCCGCGACCAAGGTGCTCAGCTACCGTGTGCTGTACTTCACCCTCTACAGCCTAGGCCTGCGCCTGGGCGAAGGCCTGCGCTTGCAGGTGGGCGATATCGACGCGGTGCGCTGGCGCGTACACGTGCGCGACTCCAAAGGCAACAAGGACCGATTCGTGCCGCTGCCGCAGGCCACGCACAAGCTGCTGCAGGACTACTGGCGCGTGCACCGCAACCCGGTGCTGCTCTTCCCAAGCCGCCAGGGCGGTGTCAGCGCTGCGGCGCATGCCACCACGGCACTTGATCGCGGTGCAGTGCAAGTTGCCCTCAGCAAGGTCGTTGCGGCGTGCCGTCTAAAAAAAAGATCACACCCCACAGCCTTCGTCACAGCTATGCCACTCATCTGATTGAAGCTGGCGTTGACCTGCTTGAAGTGCAGAAGATTCTCGGCCACCATTCCATCCTCACCACCGTCCGCTATACCCACCTGACCGACCAGACCAAGCACCACGCCATCGACAAAATCAACCAGTTGATGAATGGTTTTTCCGTCGTCTGGGGAGCGGTGAAATGACCCGGCATGCTGCTGTCATCGAAATCTGCGAGGCCGACTTCCTGGCCCAATACCGGCACAAGCTGTCACCAGACCATTGGCGCGCGCTGGCGGCGATCAAACGCTGCCGCAATCAGGCCAGCCCCAAGATGCAACTGGCGTGCTCGGATTGCGAACGCCAGGCATTTGTGCCGCACTCCTGCGGACATCGCCACTGCCCGCATTGCCAACATCACGAAAGTCAGCGCTGGCTTGAGCGGCAGCTTGCGCGCCAGATTCCCGTCCAATATTTCATGTTGACCTTTACCGTGCCGGCCGAGTTGCGCGCGTTGGCTTGGGCGAACCAGGAGGTGTTCTACGAACTACTGCTGCGCGCCAGCTGGGAAACGGTGCGCACCTTCAGCCAGAATGATCGCCAGTTGCGCGGCACGCCCGGCGCCATCTCCGTCCTGCACACCAATACCCGTCGCCTTGATTACCATCCGCACGTGCACCTTGTCATGCCCGCTGCGGCGCTTGATGCCGAACAGCGCAAGTGGCGCAATAAGCGTGGCTCTGGGGCGGGCCGCGGTGGCTACCTGTTCAACCAGCGGGCGCTGGCCAAGGTATTCCGCGCCAAGCTGCTGGCGGGACTGGCGGTGGCTGGCTTGAAGGCGCCCGCCTGCTATGCCAAGCAATGGGTGGTCGACTGCAGGAGTGTGGGCAGTGGCGAGAAAGCGTTGGTGTACCTCGGGCGCTATTTGTATCGCGGTGTCATCCGCGAGAAGGATATTCTCTCTTGTCAGGATGGCCGGGTCACCTTTAGGTTCCGCAATGGCAGAACATCCAGATATGAAACGCGGAACGTGTCGGGTGCACAGTTCCTTTGGCTGGTGCTGCAGCACGTGCTGCCAAAGGGCTTCCGGCGGGCGCGCAACTACGGCTTCCTGCACCCGAACTGCAAGCGCCTGATCGCACTGCTGCACGTTCTGCTTAAATTTGTGCCAGCACAGCTGCCGGCCAAGGAACGGCCGCCTGTTGCATGCCCGTGCTGCGGGGCGGCCATGAAAATTCTAAGAACGATGCTGCGTTCTGTCGGCGTGAGGCCGACGCCACCGCCCACAGCGACGCAGGGAGCAATTTAATTATGTAGGTGTCCCAACAACTTCAAACGGATCGGGAACGTCAGCATCCATAAGCTGAGGGCACCGCTTGCTCGTGCGCCATCAGCTCCGCGCCGCAGTCGGGGGCGCGTAAGGCTTAGGACTATTTCCGACCTTCAGAACCCTACGTGAAGTTCGCGTTTGCGTTCAGCGGCCCCGGCTCAGGGGCATCTTCCCAAGATATATTTTCTATGCGCTGTGAGTGCAGGACCGGGCTTGTCCAACAAACGGTTCAGATCGTGGCTTCGCACGATCTAACCTTATTCGTTGGGCCGCTTAGTCATGGGCCCACTCCACGCAATCCTTGACCCATGCAGCAAAGGTCGGGAATTCGTCATACTCGGAGTCTAACGCAGTACCTGCAGCAAACGCGGAGACCGCGTGTGAATCTACCCATGCTACGGAACCTGTCGATGTGTCAAGGAACACGCTCCCGCCATCGTTCCGCTCTTCTAGGACTACGTACCTCGATGGCAAAGCGATGGCCGCTCGAAACCTAATCGTGTCTGAAATTGAAGCACGTGCATTGGGCACAGCGCCGCTGCCGCCTGAGCCGCATTCAAGCAAGAACCATTTAACTTCAACCGGCAATACAACGCCCAGTCGATCTTCCAATTCGAATAACGTCGCTTCGGTCTCGCGGACTGCATCCCGAAACACGTCCGGATTTTCTTCAACCAAAGATTGCAATGACTTCATTTCTGAGCCCAACGTGTTATAGATCGCAAAATACCGAGTTAACATGGGCGTCTGCGATATAACATCCCTTGTTTTTAACCAAGGAAGCCCTTCAACGGCGGGGCTTCTTTAGTATTTACTGCGTTTCCATACAGGTTTAACAAAATCGACAAAAGTCGCAGCGACCTGGTGCGCACCGAATTTGACATATGTGCAATCAACTGGGGAGGGAAGCCGAGGGCGCAACGGCAGCTTCTGGCCGATTGCGCTCTATGCATGAATTTCCCAGGTCTTTTCCTGGATGTCAAATGTCAAGAACGGCGAAGCCTGGGATCCTTCTGGCGTAACGGCCGCATTAGCACCAACGGCGTTCGAAATTCCCTCAATGAACTCCAGCACGGCCGCGTGCTCGCTCGCCCCAATAATCTCTCGGGGATCGATGTCCAACTCAATTTCATCGACTTGAAAGAAATGACAATTAACAGACACGTTGCCAATCCAGATCGAAAGACAATGACTAACGTCGGTCCGTCTAAACGCCTCGTCGACTCCTGGAACGGGTGCTTCATTCCCATCCGCCTGATATGTAAGCCGATAAGTTGATGAATAGCGAATAAACCGTTTCCATCCATCCAAGTCGACGTTGGCGAGATAAACGTCGCGAAGTGATCCGTCACGCTCCCAAAGTTCTGGTAGTTGGTCAATGCTCGGTGGATTCATGCACAAGTTGACTTGTAATAATGATGTTCTTTAACGGACTGGCCGCTGTTGGCCGTTCGCGCCGCCCGTCTCACTCAATTCGCATTCGCCCCATCACTTGGCAATACTCGTCCTCTAGAAGCCAGTTTCGTGCCTCGTCATAACTGGATGTTTCGAACACGATTTTCTGCTCCACCTGATCAAATATGGCCAACGATTCGTCGCGCTGGCACATCAACAAGAGGGTGTAGGGAGGAATCAAGGCGTCGTCCACCCATACCTCATACCAGTTCAGGTCTTTCATGCTTCCTTCAGTATCATTTCCTATATGCGGCCGCTACTGGCCGTTTGCGTCAATTAACCTTGCGACTCTGCGTCGCCTTCCTCAGCTTGGAGGGTTACACAAGCGAGCACCTCTGCATCAGGGATACCAACGCGCCGGGCAAACGCGATTGCGTTCGGCACTATCCAGTAGGGGGAGTCTGGATCAAACGGGGCCGACGCACCGCTCAGGTTGTATAGTGTCTTTGCACAGATTTCTTCAAAGCGATACTGCGCAGCCTCGATCGAATTTCCTTTGCGCTCGGCCTTCAAGAACTTGCCGCGAATGTGATTAAAGACTCCGTGAGCATCGTGCCACTTCCTGCGATCCAGCGCGACATGTTGCAGCCAGTCGATAGTTTCTCGATCGGCGCACCGCGAACTGAGTAACTCGAGCAGGCGAGACAAATCCTTAGTGATTGCGCCACGGTAGTTCATCAATACCAAAATTGTAATATATCGAGAATTGGCAATATAACATGACCGTCTGCAATTGGCCGTTCTCGTTCACGTGGACGGCGAAGTTAACGAGGTTCATCAGTCGGCAAAATTCCCGAAATAGCGAGCGCCAGCTCATCGTCAAGGATTTCAGTTTCATCCGCGAAGCCTGACGCAATCCGCCGTTGGGCCTCGGGCACCACTAAGCCCAATGCGATTCGCTGACGAATGTAGGTGGCCAACACATAATTCGAAATCTCACCAACTGGTACCAACCAATTGTCGCGGCAACGCTCAATGAGACTTGAATTGAAGTCTGGTTCAACCCAAGGGCCAACGATATCTGCAACTGCTCTTTTTTCCATTTGATTCCACATCATGTCAGTGGCCAGGTCTCAGATGGCCGCTGTTGGCCGGATACCGTCATGTGCCGCTATCCAACCGCGCCGGTTTCCATTCCTTCAGCAGGTGCAATGCGCGTCGCTCTGCGGGCCAGATGTAAAGTGAATACAGGTCATCGGCGGGCTCCCACTCGGTTTGAATTGTACGAGCTCCGCTGACCAAGTAAATGAATCGATAAGAGCCTGGCGCCACCTCCAATCGGGACGCATCAGGGAAAAAATCTGTGCAGCCCATCACGGCGATTTTTCCCGTGGGTGATGCAAACGAGCCTTCTACTGCGTGGTCGAAGTCTTCCAATTGAATTTCAGGAGGTCCATCAACAACATGAACTGCAACCGCTACATCGACATTCCTGAGCGTTCCCAAGGAAAGCGCGGTCTCGCCAACTGCTACCATCGTGGCGACTGCGTCATCATTCCAAAGCGTACCGAAATCGTCTTTTGAATTCTCATCTTGGATTATGAATTGAAAATAATCCGCAAAAATAGTAAATCGATGGACTGCCACGTTTCCCTCTTTTGGTTTGGCACTTGGCCTAAGGTCGACTGACTGCCACTAGCCGGATACGGTCTCCAGGCAAGCCTCATAAAATTCAAGGCAGCCTCAAATGCACGGCTCGGAGATTATCTTACCGTTAATCATATGCTTCGGACACCCTCCTAGCATAGGTAAAGTCGGTGAGCAGATGCCCGGTGACTTATCCTTTCGCGCCACTGGAATGCAATCCCCTTCGCATTCGCTATCATCAGAGCATGCCTTTCCTTCATCGGCCGTTTTGACGTCACAAAAGTAGAACTGCCCCATGGGATAGAGGATCCATTTTCCACCTTTTGCGACGCACTCCTGTTTCGTATCTGGGTGTTTTGGCTTCTCGATGCTTTTCGATCCGTTCGCTAAGCTATCCGCCGCGAAACACGCAAGGCAAAACATGAACGAAATATTTCGAGCCATCGTGGGAAGTTTCACTTGAGGTTATAAATGCTTTCGGTCATCAAGGGCCGCTGCTGGCCGGGTTCTGCCTGCGGCATCAACGTGGACGATCAACGGCTCTGTCAGGTGCCGCTGAATCTAATAATTGGGCAAACGCGCCCTAAAGCCGGAAGACACGAGACACCCTTTCAATTTCGTGAGGCAGATTGCCTTCACTCGCTATGACCCGTTTCATGACTCCGTGCCACTTGACGTCGCGCTCCCTGTGAATCATTCCGCCGATTTCGCCAAGCAGAGCAGCCGCATGCTGCCACGATATCTGGCGTGCCGTTCCGGTGAGCCGGTCCACAATTTGCGGCTCGGCATAACCCAGCTTTTCAATCTCGTTTGGCCCAAGCGTTTGCGTGAGAATTTCCAAGAAGAGCCAATACTCGCAGCTATCGGTTCCGTGAAATACAGCCGCGAGCGATCCTCCATCTCGAATCATCTCGACACTATCAACTATTCCAATTTGCGGTAGCATGCTCAGGCCCAACGTGTTTCATATCGTAAATTAGCAATATAACATGGGCTACTGCTTAACCTGACTGTCCGAATCTGGCCGATAGCGCCGCACGCCTAGGCAGTTCAGTTGGTCTCAAGAAGAAGTATCACATTCACTTTCTAAAAAGCGATAAAAACCAATTACGTTTCCTTGGCAAGAGGCAATCACAGCAGTTAGGATTATTCCCCAATCTCTCGATAATTGAAGGGTCGTTGCCACTATAACGCAGTGCGTCAACACAGCATACTTCTATCGCTCGACAGGCACGCTCAATTTCTTCTGGAGTTGTCGGTTGCTTGACGAAATACGTTTCGTAATTTTCGTCGTCAAGTTGCGCGAGAAGGTCAGGAGCCATATCCTCGGGCGCGCCGCACGACAGGCACTCGCCAGTCGTGTAGAAAGGCCCAGGAACATTTTTCTTAAGCCGCTTGATCATACTCAACCTAACGTGATTTGGATTTACATCTTAAAGAACTTTAATAATTCTACAGTCTGCAAATGGCCGGTCTCCGCCAGCGAGAGAAACAACATGCTTAAGCATTGCGCTGCTCCCTCCAAAATGAAGCGTCGCGGCTGAGGACGATTAGAAGCCAGACAGCGCCACCAGTGTCCGTGAGCAGAATTAGTAAGCAGGCGAAAGCAACAAAAATATGACCCCAGGCAAACAGTACCGCAAGAGTGGCTAGGATTGAACCAACGATAGGAACACCAGAGACGTTTCTATAGCCATGAAGTGAGCCGTTATTGCGCCTCACATAAAGTCCTGGCCGAACAAACGAGGTAAAAAGGTTCAGAGCTACGACCGCTAAAGCCAAGGCGACCAGGAGCCAGGACAATGTGGCAGATCTCGGAACGGACGTATCAACGAACGCCGAGTATCCCGAGAAAATCGTGAGACCAACCGGCAGGGAGAGAATGCCAATGAAGGCCAGATTCCGAAAGATCACCGAACTACGCATAGTTATTTATAGTACCGCTCGACACATGTCCTGCATTAATGATTGGCGAATTAGTGACGCCCAATATTGATGTGGGGCCGCTATTGGCCGTGCGCGGACGCCTTCAATCGAACGGCGCTCAACCAGTATTCTATGCATCCTTGCAGTAGATGCGGGAATAGTTTTCAAAATCAGTGCCGACCAGATCTCGCTCAATCACGGTCTTAGCGAGATCGAAATCAACAACATAGGAACAAACCTCCATTGTCCCGCTGCCGATACTGCCACCATCGCACGAACCAAGCCCTGTCCACCCCAATGTCTCGTTCATCCGCTCTTCAAGGCGATGACGCTTTTCGAAATCCTGCGCGTCTCCCATGCCGGCAACGGCGTATTCGATAAGCAAAGTGTGGTGTTCGTCGAGGTCGATTGCATGAAATCCCTGCTCGGATAATGCCGCAATTTCCTTCTGCAGAGTCTTCTCGGCCTTCAAGAAGAAGCTCGACCTCACGACTTTCGATTCTCCCCGGCTACCGAGCTCGCCCCAGTGGATCGTGTGGCTCCCATCGCCATTTTCCCAGGTTTCCCAGTATTCTTTTTTCCCATCTGCGAACCGATAAAGCTTTTGCAAAATATCTCTTTCTCACATTTACAGGAGTGCGGGTGTCCGCAGTTGGCCGACATCTGCCTACGGCCTCAACGTCGGTGTAACCGGACGCCACAACGTGCAGCGATGTAGCGGTCTGGTTGACGTAATTGTTGGGCTTAAGCTTCATGAATTTGTCTCTTCAAGTTCGGAGATAAAAATCTCCTCTTTCGATAGTTCGAAGCTTTGAAGGAGCTCGACCTCGTCAGCGTTCTCGCAAAGAACGGTCAAGGCAACCAACTCGGATTCAGAACGTCGTACGAATTCGACGCCTGCGATTGGCCACGCCATTGAAAGGGAGTTGTTAAGGCCGATGGTCAGGAGCATTCCGGGGACAACTGTTCCTTCAACGATCGTCCCTTCCGTCACATAAAGCGAGCGACTCGGAAGTACGTAAGAGCGATCAACCAAAAATCTAGCAGTCATTTGTGACCCAACGTTGTGAATTCAGCGCCACCGTCAGGCGTCTGCTGGAATGTGCGGTTGGGCCGTTTTTATCACGCATCCCCGACCGTCGTATTCGATGCCAAAGAATTTCGCAAGGCATACCATCAGCGCCGAGACAGAACAAATCACATTCTGGATTGTCGGCATGTGCACCACCACAATTAAGCGAAAGCCGCCGTTAGCATCTTCGATCGTTGAAACTCCATACCGATTGTCTTCAACGAAGGACGCAACCGTCTCGATCTTTGCCCGGTCATCTGTCAGGAAAACGAAGTCCACATCGCGCAGGAATTTGCAAAGATACCCTCAGCAGCCCAACGTGTTATATATCGCAAATTAGCAATATAACATGGGCGCCTGAGAGGTAACACAGGCCTAGCATCGAGGCAAAGGCCTTGTCCCGCCTGGGCCAGTGCTATCTTTCTGTGCGCGCATCCTGTACTAAAAACCGACCAAACATGCATGTGGCCAGCGTTGGAAAATGGAGAGGAACAGCTGCGGTTGAAGGGCTGCTCATGGCCGGATACGGTCTCTAGGCAAGCCCCATAAAATTCAAGGCAGCCTCAAATGCACGGCTCGGAGATTATCTTACCGTTAATCATATGCTTCGGACACCCTCCTGGCATAGGTAAAGTCGGTGAGCAGATGCCCGGTGACTTATCCTTTCGCGCCGCTGGAATGCAATCCCCTTCGCATTCGCTATCATCAGAGCATGCCTTTCCTTCATCGGTCGTTTTGACGGCACAAAAGTAGAACTGCCCCATGGGATAGAGGATCCATTTTCCACCTTTTGCGACGCACTCCTGTTTCGTATCTGGGCGTTTTGGCTTCTCGATGCTTTTCGATCCGTTCGCTAAGCTATTCGCCGCGAAACACGCAAGGCAAAACATGAACGAAATATTTCGAGCCATCGTGGGAAGTTTCACTTGAGGTTATAAATGCTTTCGGTCATCAAGGGCCGCTGCTGGCCGATCTCGGCCGCCTTATCGCTCGCAGACGAGACGTCATCTATTCAGACTTAACTTCTACGGTTGCCTTAACTGTTAAGGGGACCCCATTGCGCAGTGAGCTCACACCTATGACTGAACGAGCATGGACTCCGGCTGGACCAAAAATTTCTGCGAGAAGGTCTGAGGCACCGTCCAAAACCTTTGCGTGATCCTCGAACTCAGGAACAGCATTGATGGAGCCATGAA